>Ga0208774_1000198_pt1 | contig 11483 bp, 11 predicted proteins | sample SF_Rice_5C_80N_4_FD_185620 | JGI IMG/M metagenome (GOLD analysis project Ga0208774, IMG submission 185620) | Rice paddy soil microbial communities from Twitchell Island, California, USA - SF_Rice_5C_80N_405 (SPAdes) (version 2) | ecosystem: Environmental > Terrestrial > Soil > Paddy field/soil ... | reverse complement strand
TCTGTTGCGGAGCCCGACGTCGTCGGCGACGTGCGCGACGCGGCTGCGGTGCGGCGCGCACTGGAGGGCGTCGACTCCGTCGTCCATCTCGCGGCGCGCGTCGGCGTCGGGCAGTCGATGTACGAGATGGCGGAGTACACGTCCGCGAACTCGGTCGGCACAGCGGTGCTGCTCGAGGCTTTGGCGGAGCGGCCGGTGCGCAAGCTCGTCGTCGCGTCGAGCATGAGCATCTACGGCGAGGGCGCGTACGGCGGCGCCGATCCGGGCGAGCGCACGGCCGAGATGCTCGAGCGGCGCGAGTGGGACTTTCCCGGCCTCGAGCCGGTGCCGACGCCGGAGTCGAAGCGGCCCGGCCTGACGTCGATCTATGCGCTGACGAAGTGCGACCAGGAGCGCGCATGCCTCGTCGCCGGCGCCGCGTACGGCATCCCGACGGTCGCGTTGCGGCTGTTCAACGTGTACGGGCCGGGGCAGGCGCTGTCGAACCCGTACACCGGCGTGCTCGCCATCTTCGCGGCGCGGCTACTGAACGAGCGCGCGCCGCGCGTGTTCGAGGACGGCCGGCAGCGCCGCGACTTCGTCTCCGTGCACGACGTCGCGCGCGCGTTCGCGCTCGCGCTCGAGCAGGACGGCGCGGACGGCCGGGCGGTGAACGTCGGCTCCGGTGCGAGCGTGTCGATCGTCGAGCTCGGCGAGCTGCTCGCGCGCGTGCTCGGGAAGTCTGTCGAGCCGGAGATCACCGGCGAGTTCCGCGTCGGCGACATCCGCCACTGCTTCGCCGACGTGTCGCTCGCGCGCGAGACGCTCGGCTTCGAGCCTCAGGTGCAGCTCGAGGACGGGATCGCCGAGCTCGCGGGGTGGCTCGGCGGGCAGACGGCCGAGGACCGCATCGATGAGGCGACGGCGGAGCTCGCCCGCCGCGGCCTTACCCGCTAGGCGGGCTTCACGAACAGCCCGGCGGCGGCCTTCTCGGAGACCGCCTGCTCCCGGCCGGCGAGCGTCACCGTGAACTGGTCGGCGGCCGGCTCCGCCGCGCGAACCTCGATCTCCGTTCCCGGCACGAGGCCCTGGTTGTAGAACCAGTGCAAGAGGTCGCCGTCGTGCTCGGCGAGGCGGACGATCGTCGCCTTCGCGCCCGGCGCGAGCGTGGCGAGGGGCGCGAGCTCGCGGTTCTCCGCCTGCTCGACCTCCGGGTCGACGGGCCAGCCGTGCGGGCAGCGCTCCGGACGGCCGAGACGCTCGTCGATGCGCTCGATCATCTCGTCGTCGAACGTGTCGCCCATCTCGTCGGCGCGCTCGTGCGCCTCGTAGGCCGTGTAGCCCATGAAGTCGGTGAGCAGCCGCTCGATGATCCGGTGCTTCCGGACGACCCGCTCCGCGCGCTCGCGGCCGGAGACGGTCAGGAGCGCCTCCTTGCGGGCGCCGCGCTCGATCAGGCCCTCCGCCTCGAGCCGCTTCAGCATCTCCCCGGCAGACGCCCGGGAGACGCCGAGCATCTCGGCGACGCGCGACGCGAGCGGAGGCGGCCCGCCGCGGAGCGTGTACTCGCCGATCGGGAAGGCGAGGAAGTAGATGGTCTCGAGGTATTCGTCGACCGAGTGACGCTCGCTCATCCGCTGTAAGGCTACCCTTACACGCGGTGGGTACCGGACACATCCTGCTGCTCGGCGCGATCGCGGGGTCGACGATCTTCCTCGGCCTGCCGGTCGGGCGCATGCAGGGGCTGGGGAGGGGGACGCGCGCAGGCCTGTCCGCGCTCGCCACCGGCATCCTCATCTTCCTGCTCTGGGACGTTCTCACCGGCGCGGTCGACCCGATCGAGACGGCCCTGAACGCCCGCCACTGGGGCCGCTTCTCGTGGCTCGCCGCCCTCGGCCTCGGCGGCTTCACCCTCGGCCTGATGAGCCTCGTCCACTACTCCGAGTGGATGAAGTCCCGTTCGGACAGGCGCGCGTCGACGCTCGTCGGCCCGGGCGCGGCCGCGACGGACGAGTTCGCCGCCCGGACGTGGCTCGACGGCCTCACGCCGGGCAAGCAGCTCGCGCTCCTGATCGCGATCGGCATCGGCGTGCACAACTTCGGCGAGGGGCTCGCGATCGGGCAGGCCGCCGCGGCGAGCGAGGTCAGTCTCGCCGTCACCCTCATCATCGGCTTCGGCCTGCACAACGCGACCGAGGGCTTCGGCATCTGCGGCCCGATGAGCGGTGAGGGCACGCAGCCCAGCTGGGGCTTCCTCCTCACGCTCGGCCTGATCGGCGGCGGGCCGACCTTCCTCGGCACCGTCCTCGGCCAGGCATGGTCGAGCGAGGCGATGTCGGTCGTCTTCTTCGCCGTCGCCGCCGGCTCCATCCTCTACGTCGTGCAGGAGCTCTTCGCCGTCAACCGGCGCTTCGCGCACACGCGGCTCGTCACGTGGCTCGTCCTCGCCGGAATCGCGCTGGGATTCGCCACCGACTTCGTCGTGACCGCGGCAGGCGTCTAGCGCGGATCACCGCGAGGTCGCCGCGCTTCCACCTCGTCTCCGCCTCGAAGCCCGCCTCCGCCAGCCACGCCAGCTGGTCGCGCACCGTGTCGGGGAAGTCGTAGCCGGGGTCGATCGGGACGACTGCTTCGGCCGGATCCTTCGGCACCACGACGTCCCCGAAGACGAGCCAGTCGGCGACGGCGGCGATGCGGGCGAACAACGTGCGCTTCGCTGCCGCCTCGAGGTGGTGGATCGTCAGGCACGAGACGACGAGGTCGAACGGCCCGCCGGGAAGCGGGTCGGTGAGCTCGGCGCGGCGGAACTCGGCGCCGTGGACGTCGATCGCGGCGAGCATCCGCGAGCTGCCGTCGAGGCCGAGGAGCGCCGCGCCCGGATGCCGCGCCAGCACGCGTCGCGTCGTCTCGCCGGTGCCGAAGCCGAGCTCGAGGATCCGCTGCGCAGGGATGTCCGCGGTGGCCGCGGCCGTCTGCTCCTGCAGCTCCTCGTACAGCGGGATCTCCTCGTGCATGAGCGCGAGGAAGTCCTCGGGCGTGAACTCGGAACCGCCCACGTGGCCGACCTTACCCCTCACTAGGCTGGGACGGTGACCCGGTACGCGTCCGTCTATCCGCTCGTCACCGCCCGTGCCGTCGCGCGGCCGTTCACGTACGAGGTGCCGGCGGAGGCGGAGAAGGGCGCCGTCGTCGAGGTGCGGTTCGGCAACGCGCGCCGACGCGGCGTCGTCACCGAGGTGGACGTCGCGCTGCCCGACGGCGTGGACGCGACCGCGGTCGAGCGCGTCGCCGAGACGCTGCCGCCCGCGCTCGTCGACCTCGCGCTGTGGCTCGCCGACTACTACGGGTCGACGCCCGCGCGTGCTCTCGCGTTGATCGCGCCCTCGCATCCGAAGCGCCGCGGCGAGCGGCGTGTCGTCGACACGGCCATCGCCGCCGAGCCGGCGCCGGAGACGCTCTCGGATGCCCAGGCGACGGCGCTCGCACGCATCGAGGAGCTCGTCGACGGCGGCGGCGGCAACGTCCTGCTCTGGGGGGCGACCGGCAGCGGCAAGACCGAGGTATACATCCGCGCCTGCGAGGCCGCGCTGCGCCGCGGGCTCGGCGCGATCGTGCTCGTCCCGGAGATCGCGCTGACGCCGCAGGCGCTCGGGCGCTTCCGCGAGCGCTTCGGCGACCGTGTCGCAGTGCTCCATTCCGCGCTCAGCGAGGCGGAGCGGCGCGACGAGCGCGAGCGGATCGCCTCCGGCGAGGCGCCGGTCGTCGTCGGCGCGCGCTCGGCGGTCTTCGCGCCGGTGCCGGCGCTCGGCGTCATCTGCGTGGACGAGGAGCACGACGCGTCCTACAAGCAGGAGTCCGACCCGCGCTACGACGCGCGCACCGTCGCGGCGAAGCGCGCCGCGCTCGAGGGCGCGGTCGCGGTGTTCGGGTCAGCGACGCCGCGGCCCGAGTCGTGGCAGTCGCTCGAGCGGCTCGTGCTCGGCGGCCGCATCGCCGCACCGCTGCCGTCGGTGCGCGTCGTCGACTTGCGACGTCAGGCCGGCTATCCGCTGTCGGCGCCGCTCCTCGCCGAGCTCGGCGCGATCGCGGAGAACGGCGGCAAGGCCATCCTGCTCCTGAACAGGCGCGGCATGGCGCCCGCGGTGCACTGTCGCGCGTGCGGTGCGACGCGCCGGTGCCCGAACTGCGACGTCGCGCTCACGCTGCACGGCGACGGGCGGTTGCGTTGCCACCACTGCGGTCGCAGCGAGGCGCTGGGGGAGACGTGCCCCGCCTGCGGCTCGGCGGAGCTCGCGCGCATCGGCGCCGGCACGCAGAAGCTCGAGCGCGAGCTCGCGAAGCAGCTGCCCGAGCTCGAGGTGATCCGCCTCGACGCGGACGTCGACGACGTGCGCGCGCCGCTCGAGTCCTTCGCGCGGACGGATCGCGCCGTGCTCGTCGGCACGCAGATGGTGGCGAAGGGCCATCACTTCCTCGGCGTGCAGCTCGCCGCCGTCGTCGACGCCGACACCGGCCTCGGCCTGCCGGACTTCCGCGCCGAGGAGCGGACGTTCCAGCTGCTCACGCAGCTCGCCGGGCGCAGCGGACGCGAGGCGCCGGGCCGCGTGCTCGTCCAGACGTTCCAGCCGGACGCGCGCGCGATCGTGCACGCGGCGCGCCACGACGTCTCCGGCTTCCTCACCGAGGAGCTCGATCGGCGGCGCGCGCTCGGCTATCCGCCGTTCGGCCACCTCGTGCGCATCGTCGTCTCGGGGCCGGAGATCGGCGATGCGGTCCGTGCACTCGAGGAGCTGAAGGCCGGGCTCGGCGGCGACGAGCTGCTCGGGCCCGCGCCGCTGCTGCGGCTGCGCGGCCGGCATCGTGCGCAGCTCGTCGGCAAGACGGAGCAGCCGCGCCGGCTCGCGACGCGCGCTGCCGCGCTGCTCGCGGCGGCCGCGCCGGCGATGCGCCGCGCCGGCCTGGCGGCCGTGGTCGACGTCGACCCGCAGAGCCTTTGACGGCCGGGTCCGCGAGTCACGACTTCGTCAACGGGGACTGTCCCCAGTCATGTCCGCAGGAGCCATTGTCCGGGCGCATGGCGACGCGGTTCCAACATCCGGGGAGTGTCCCCGGTGGTGAAAAAGCGTTACGCCGTTCGCGCGGTGGACAGGTCCGGCGGCCAGCGGCGGAGGATCCACGCGGCGTCGAGCGGCTCGCGCTCGTACGGCTCGCCGTTGATGCGGACGAAGTCGCGCGTCTTCGGGTCCATCGGCAGCCTCGCCTCTGCCGGGAAGCACGCGTTGTGCCGCTCGATCCAGCCGTTCACCTCGGCGAAGTCCCACCTCTCGGCGGTCTCCGTCCACTGCCTTGCGAACACCGCCGGCTCGCCGACCTCCTCGGAGAGCGCATGCCACGCCTCGGTCAGCTGGCGCTCGTGCTGGGCGGTCGCGTCCTCGATCGCCCGCAGCCGGCGCATCCAGTGCAACGGGCCGCCGAGTGCGCGCACCGCCGACTCGGCGTCCGGGCGGAAGTTGCGCAGCCGCCGGCGCAGCGGCTTGCCCTTCACCGGGCTCTCCGCGAGGCCGGCCTCGAGCACCTCGCGCTCCCTGCGGTCGCGCGGCGTCTCCTTCAGCTCCCTCGGATCCACACCGCTAGTGTGCCCTCAGCATGGCGAGGGCCGAAGGACAGGTGTACGAGGACGAGGAGCTCGACGCCGAGCTCGAGGCGCGACGCCGTCTGGCGCTCGCGCAGATCCGCCAGTACCCGGACGTCGCGCTGAAGATGGCGGCGCGCCCGGTGGAGGCGTTCGACGACGACCTGCGCCGCCTCGTCGAGCGGATGAAGCTGCTGATGCGCGACGCGCGCGGCATCGGCCTCGCCGCGACGCAGGTGGGCGTCCTGCAGCGCGTCTTCGTGTTCACGCCGAGCAAGGACGCGGTCGCCGCCATCGTCAATCCCGAGGTCGTCGAGCGCAGCGACGAGACGGACGTCGTCGAGGAGGGCTGCCTCTCCATCCAGGGCGTGCTTGTCCCCGTCGAGCGGCCGGTGCGCGTGAGCATCTCGGGCCGCGACGAGAACGGCGACGAGGTGCGGTACGACCTCGAGGACATCTACGCGCGCGCGGCGCAGCACGAGGCCGACCATCTCGAGGGCGTGCTGATCATCGACAAGACGACGCCCGAAGCGCGTCGCGAGGCGCTCTCGATCCTCCGCCCACGCATCGTCCTGACCTGACGATGAGGCTCGCGGTCGCTGCGACCGCGCCATTCGGCGCCGACGTGCTCGAGCGGCTCGCCGCGTCGCACGAGGTCGCGCAGCTGCTGACGCGGCCCGACGCGCCGCGCGGACGTGGGCGCAAGCTCGCGCCGTCGCCGGCGAAGGAGGTCGCCGGGCGGCTCGGCATCCCGGTTGTCCACGACCGCGACGCGGTCGACGCCGACACCGTCGTCGTGTGCGCGTACGGGCTGCTCATCCCGTCGTCGCTGCTCGAGCACGCGCTGTGGCTGAACGTGCATCCGTCGCTGCTGCCGCGCTGGCGCGGCGCGGCGCCGGTCGAGCGCGCGCTCATGGCCGGCGACGAGGAGACAGGCGTGACCATCCACCGCACGACGGCGGAGCTCGACGCCGGGCCGATCGCCGCGCAGGAGGCGTTCGCGATCGAGACCGAGGACGACGCCGGCGCAGTGTATGCGCGCGCCGCCGAGGTGGCCGCGCGCCTGCTCGACGGCGTGTTGGAGAGCCCCTCGTTCGCGCCGCAGCCGGAGGAGGGCGTGACGTATGCGGAGAAGATCGCGCCCGCCGACCGCGAGCTCGACCCGTCGCGGCCGGCGCAGGAGCTCGTGAACCGCGTGCGCGCGCTGTCGCCGCACATCGGCGCGCACCTCGGCGACCTCATCGTCTGGCGGGCTCGCGTCGGCGACGACGGCGCCTTCGAGCCGCTCGAGGTCCAGCCGCCGGGCGGGCGCCGCATGGCCTACGACGCGTATCTCCGTGGCCGCCGTTAGCCCCGCGCGGCGCGCCGCGTACGAGGTGCTGCTGCGGGTATTCGAGCAGGACGCGTACGCCGACCGTGTGTTCCGCACCGCCGCGCAGGATCTCGACGAGCGCGACCGCGCGCTCGCGCAGCGACTCGCGTACGGCGCGGTGCAGCGCGTGCGCACGCTCGACTACGCGATCGAGACGCTCGGCAAGCGCCCGGTGCGCAAGCTCGATCCGCCTGTGCGCGCGGCGCTTCGGCTCGGCGCCTACCAGCTCGCGTTCACGGGCACCGCGCCGCACGCCGCCGCGAACGAGTCCGTCGAGCTCGTCCGCCGTGCGCGCCTCGAGCGCGCGGTGCCGTTCACGAATGCGGTGATGCGCCGGCTCGTGGCCGGCATCGGCCCGCTCGTCGACGCCCTGCCGGACGGCCCGCTGAAGGAGTCGTATCCCGACTGGATCTACGAGACGTGGGTGCGCGACCTCGGCCCCGAGGGCGCACTCGCGCTCATGCGCGCGCAGAACGAGCCGCTCGAGACCGTCGTCCACCTCCTGGACGGCCCGCCGCCCGGCGAGCCCACCGACGTCCCGGGCGCGTACCGCGTGCGTCGCGTCGACCCCGAGGCAGTCGAGGCGGGCCGCGTGTGGCCGCAGAGCCGCGGCTCGCAGCTCGCCGGCGTCGTCGTCGGCGCGCAGGAGGGCGAGCGCGTGCTCGACCTCTGCGCCGCCCCCGGCGGGAAGGCGCTGCAGCTCCGCGGCGACGTGACCGCGGTCGAGATCGACCCGCACCGCGCGAGCGAGCTGCGCGAGAACCTTGCCCGGGCCCACCGCGGCGACGTGACCGTCGTCGAGGCCGACGGCACGGCGCTCCCGCCCGAGCTGGCCGGCTTCGACCGCGCGATGGTCGACGCGCCCTGCTCCGGCCTCGGCGTGCTCGTCGGCCGCCCCGACCTGCGCTGGCGCTCGCGGCCGCTGCCGGAGCTCCAGCTCGCGCTTCTGCGCAGCGCGGCGGAGCGCGTGCGCCCGGGCGGGACGATCGTCTACTCCGTCTGCACGATCAATGCGGACGAGAACGAGGCGGTCGTCGACGCGAGCGGGCTCGAGCCGGTGCCGCTCGGGAAGGAGTGGCCGGCGTACGCCCATCCGCGCCGTCCGGAGTTCCTCCTCACGCTGCCGCATGTCCACCGGACGACGGGCTTCTTCGTCGCCCGGTTGAAGGCGTAGCATCGGCTTCCGACTGTGGCGTGGCGCGACTGGATCCGGACGGTGGAGATCGAGCCGTCTCTCTATGCGGCAGATTTCTCGCGGCTCGGAGAGCAGGTCGAGATGCTGCTTCGCTGCGGCGTGCGCATCTTCCACTTCGACGTCGGCGACGGCCACTTCGTCGAGCCGATCACGATGGGGCCGATCGTGCTGCAGTCGATCGCGCCGGTCGTGCACGCGATGGACGGCGTGATCGACTGCCATCTGATGGTCGACAACCCGGTGCACCACTTTCCGCAGTTTGCGAGCGCGGGCGCCGACAGCGTGACGTTCCACTACGAGGCCGTCGACGACGTCCCCGCGACGATCGCGGCCGCGCGCGAGCACGGCCTCGGCGTCGGCGTCTCGTTCAAGCCCGAGACCGAGCCGGAGGACGTCGCGAAGGTCGCGGGCGACGCCGACATCGTGCTGTGCATGAGCATCCACCCCGGGTACTCGGGGCAGGAGTTCATGCCCGAGGCGATCGACCGGATCAAACGGCTGCGCGCCGCGCTTCCCGAGTCCGTGCACATCCAGGTCGACGGCGGCATCGGCAACGAGAACATCCGCTCGGTGTACGAGGCGGGCGCGACGCTCATGGTCGCCGGCGCCGCCATCTTCCAGCGCGAGGATCTCCCGCGCTCGTACCGCCGCCTGGTACAAGCACTCGCGTGACGTACATGCAGCGGGCGCTCGAGCTCGCGGAACGCGGACGCGGAAAGGTGCGCGACCACCCGCTCGTCGGTGCGGTCGTCGTCGCCGACGACACGGTCGTCGGCGAGGGCTGGTACGAGTACGACGCCGTCGACCATGCGGAGACCGTCGCGCTGCGCGAGGCGGGCGACCGCGCGCGCGGCGCGACGATGTACGTGACGCTGGAGCCGTGCGCGCACCATGGGCGGACGCCTCCGTGTGCGGACGCGGTCGCGGCGGCGGGCGTCGCGCGCGTCGTCGTCGGCGCGCTCGACCCGAATCCGAAGGCGGCGGGCGGCGTCGACCGGCTGCGCGCGGCCGGCGTCGACGTCGAGGTCGTCGACAGCGCCGATGCGCGGCGCCAGAACGAGGCGTGGCGCACGTGGGTCGCGCTCGGGCGGCCGTTCGTCACCTACAAGGCGGCGGTGACGCTCGACGGCCGTGTCGCCGTGCCGGGGCGCCGCTGGGTGTCGGGCGAGGAGTCGCGGCGGCTCGTGCACGAGCTGCGCGCGCAGTCGGACGCGGTCGCCGTCGGCATGGGAACGGTGCGCGCCGACGATCCGCGTCTCGACGCGCGCGCCGTGGGAGCGACGAAGCAGCCGCGCCGGCTCGCGTTCGGCCACGGCCCGGCCGGCGAGCTCGAGGTCCGCTCCGGCCCGCTCGAGGACGAGCTGCGGGCACTCGCGGTGGAGGGCGTGCAGTCGCTGCTGCTCGAGGGCGGGCCGACGCTCGCCACCGCGTTCTTCCGGGCCGGCCTCGTCGACAAGCTGCTCGTCTTCGTCGCGCCGGTCGTCGGCGGTGATGGGCCGCGCTTCCTCGGCGAGCTCGCCGACCCCGTGACGCTCTCGGACTTCACCGTGCGCCGCGTCGGAGAAGACGTTCTCTTCGGGGCCTATCCAGAACTCGAACCAGGATGACGGCTGTGCCGTCTGGCCGCGCTGGGCACGCACGTTGCGGCGTCCTCGGTCGGCCCGATAGCAGCGGCTATCGGGCCTCCCTGCGTCCTTGCATCGCACGCACCCATCGCGCCCAGCCGACGAGCGACATCCTGGTTCGAGTTCTATAGGCGGAGGGGCGGTGGTGGGCCGCCCCTCCTGCGTCCGCAGGGAGTCGCTGCTGCGGACTGAGCGACCGGCCAGCCCGGTCGCAGTCTTTGCGAGGACAACTCCCCAGGTGCACGTCGAGCATCCCGCCGCGCCCGGGCTGCGTCTGTACCGAGGGCCGCTTAATCCGATGCGGGAAAGCCGCAGCTACCTTTGTGCGCATGTTCACAGGGATCGTCCGCGAGCGCGGCCGCGTCGCCGCCTTCGACGGGTCCCGGCTCGTCGTCGCGGCCGACACAGAGGCCGCGATCGGCGACTCGGTGGCCGTCTCGGGCGTCTGCCTCACCGTCGTCGAGCGCACGGACGGCACGCTCGCGTTCGACGTCGGCGGCGAGACGCTCTCGCGCTCGACGCTCGGTGCGCTCGCCGCGGGCGACGAGGTGAACATCGAGCCCGCGCTGCGCGCCGGCGAGCCGCTTGGCGGCCACATCGTCCAGGGGCACGTCGACGGCGTCGGCCGATTGCGCGGCGCCGAGGAAGGCTTGACGTGGTTCGACGCCCCGGGCGAGATCCTGCGCTACTGCGTCGAGAAGGGCTCGGTCACCGTCGACGGGACGTCGCTGACGATCGCCGCCCTCGATGACGCAGGCTTCGCGGTCGCCCTCGTCCCGCACACGCTCGAGGTGACGACGCTGGGGCGCCTCGGGCCCGGCGATCCCGTCAACCTCGAGGTCGACGTCATCGCGAAGTACGTCGAGCGCCTTACGATGAACCAATGAGCTTCGCCACCGTCGAAGAGGCGATCGAGGACGTCCGCGAGGGGAAGATGGTCGTCGTCGTCGACGCCGCCGACCGCGAGAACGAGGGCGACCTCACGATCGCGGCGCAGTTCGCGACGCCGGAGGCGATCGCGTTCATGGCCAAGGAGGGGCGCGGGCTCATCTGCCTCTGCCTCACCGGCGAGCGCGTCGACGAGCTCGGGCTGCACATGATGACCGAGCGCAACGAGACGCCGTACGGCACCGCGTTCACGGTGTCGATCGAGGCGCGCGAGGGCATCTCGACCGGCATCTCCGCACACGACCGCGCGCGCACGATCCAGGTCGCGATCGACGCGTCGAAGGGCGGCGGCGACCTCGTGCAGCCCGGGCACGTGTTCCCGCTGCGCGCGCGCCCCGGCGGCGTGCTGCAGCGTGCGGGCCAGACCGAGGCGTCGATCGACCTCGCGCGCCTCGCCGGCCTCATCCCGGCGGGCGTCATCTGCGAGGTGATGAAGGACGACGGGACGATGGCGCGCGTTCCGGACCTAGAGGAGTTCTGCGCGAAGCACGACCTGAGGATGGTCACCGTCGCCGACCTGATCGAGTACCGCCGCCGGCACGAGAAGCTCGTCGAGCGCGAGATCTCCGTGCGCCTGCCGACGGCGTACGGCGAGTTCGACGCCGTGCTCTTCACCGAGACGCTGACGGGGAAGCAGCACGTCGCGCTCGTGCACGGCGACGTCGGCGGAGCCGAGGACGTCCTTGTCCGCGTGCACTCCGAGTGCCTGACCGGCGACGTGTTCCACTCGCT
>Ga0208774_1000197_pt1 | contig 11491 bp, 10 predicted proteins | sample SF_Rice_5C_80N_4_FD_185620 | JGI IMG/M metagenome (GOLD analysis project Ga0208774, IMG submission 185620) | Rice paddy soil microbial communities from Twitchell Island, California, USA - SF_Rice_5C_80N_405 (SPAdes) (version 2) | ecosystem: Environmental > Terrestrial > Soil > Paddy field/soil ... | reverse complement strand
TCTATCAGCTGTTCCCCGGGTTAGTTGAGGACAGCATGGCGCGCCTGGCTAAGCCGGTGAAGAAGCAGGCGGTGGAGACGAGCGGGGTGAGGAGGTAGGTTTCAAGGTTTTGAGGTTTCAAGGTTTTGAGGTTTCAAGGTTTTGAGGTTTCAAGGTTTCGAGCTTCCAGTTTCACGACGCCGGGAGTCATGCTGAAAGCCCCCGCCCGAAGCATTTTGCGTCCACCTCCAAATTTGGCACGGGCGCCCTCGCTCGCGATTAGGCATTGGCCACGGCTTCAGGGCCGCCCCAACCGCGCGCTGCAGTTTTGCAGCCTCAGCCCTACTTTTCCGACCTAGACTTTGAGCCGCGAGGCATCCGCTTCCGGAGGCAGGCCGCTCTGCGCCGTGGTGCCGCCTTGCGCCTGGTCGGACGATTTGACCGCGGCCTCGGCGGCCTGGAAGCCGATCTTCGAGTGGGTGCCGTCGCAGAACGGCTTGTTCACGGAACCGCCACAGCGGCAAAGGGAGAACGCCAGCTTCCCTTCCTTCATTTTCGCGGAAAGATCATAGGGGTTGCCGTCGGCATCCACAATTTCAATGCTGCCGGGGGCAGCCTCCACGCGAAAAGGTCCATTTCTGCGTACCGTAACCTTGACGTCAGCCATGTGGTCTCCTGAGCGGATTTGGAATTGTCTAGACTAAAAGAAGCAGTTAGCAATTTGCAATTGGCACTTAGCGCGTGAACGTCCGTGGTGGTTCATCAACAGCAAAATCCGTGGTTGGCCAAATGCTAAGTGCAAATGCTAAGTGCCACTGCTTTCCCATACTGCCGACCGGCTGACGGCCTGAATGCTGGCTGCTGCCCGCCTACGGCTACTTCTTAAACGCCACATTCACCAGCAGCTTGTCACCGCCAATATCCACCACATTGCAGAAGGTGCGGTCGCGGCGGCGGCTGAAGTCCAGACCCACGCGGCTCTTGCCCACACGCAGGTTGCGGATATGCAGGTGGTCGAGCCAATCGGGCAGTTCGGGGTTGATGATGTTCAGTTCCTTGCGCTGGGCGCTGGGACGAATCCCCAGCACCGAAGAAAGGATCAGCAATAGCGCGCCCGAGGCCCAGGCCTGGGGCGAGCAGGAGACCGGGTAGTGCACCGGTTCATCGTTTTCCCGCCGCTGCACGCCGCAGAACAGCTCGGGCAGGCGGTAGTCGCGGAAGTTGAGCGCCGCCTGGAACATTGCCGTCAGCAGCCGCAGCACCGGGCGGCGAAATTCGTTCAACGCCATGCCGTGGGCGATCAGCGAGTTGTCATGCGGCCACACCGAGCCTCGGTGATAGCTGAGCGGGTTGAACACGCGCTCCGAGCTAGCCAGCGTACGCCAGCCCCAGCCGGTGAACATGTCTTCATGCATAATCCGGTTGACCAGGGCGCGCGCACGCTCCCGGGTCAGGACGCGAGTGAACAGCAGCTGCCCGGCATTGGAGGAGATGACCGAGAGCGGCCGCTTTTTGTCGTCGAGAGCCATTGCATAATAACCCGCATCCGGCATCCAGAACGCCTTTTCCAAACGCTTAGCGAGTTCGGCGGCTTCCTTGCGCAGGCGCTCGGCTCGCCCGGTATCGCCGAAGGCGCGCAGCAGCGAGGCCATGCGGTACTTGGCTTCATAAACGTAGCCCTGCACCTCGACCAGGGCCAGCGGAGGCCGCGCCACCGTCCCATCGGGACGCATATTGGCGTCCCAGGAATCCTTCCATCCCTGGTTGACCAGGCCCTTGGGCGAACGCCGCAGAAATTCCACGAAGCCGTCGCCATCGAGGTCGCCGTAGCGGTCAATCCAGTCCAGGGCGCGGTAGGCAGCGGGCAGCAGCTCGCGCATCAGCTCATCGTCGGCGGTCCAGTTGTAGGTTTCGCTGAGCAGGATGAGGAACAGCGGAGTCGCATCCACCGAGCCGTAATACGGGCCAAAGGGCATCTCGCCGCTGCGCGTCATCTCGCCGGTGCGGAGCTCGTGCAGGATTTTGCCCGGCTCCTCGTCGCGCCAATCGTTGTACTCGGTCCCCTGATAGCGGCCGAGCACTCGCAAAGTATCAATTGCGAGCTGCGGATTGAGAGCCAGCGCCTGGTAGGAGGCGATGATGGAATCACGTCCAAAAATGGTGGCGAACCAGGGAATGCCGGCGCCGATGGTGCACTGGCTGCCATCCGGAATCTGCAGGGCGTGGAAGTCACCGATGGCGGTCTGCAGGGCGGCGTCGAACACGCCGTGGCTGCTGCTGAAAATGGTGGAGAGGCTCTGCCACTCGGCATATTTCTCCCGCCGGCGCCGCAGGTTGGCGGCAAATTCGTAATTGTGCGCCACCGTCTGCTTGCCCTCGACCATGGGGGTAACAGTTATCTCCATCTGGAACTGCTGCAGGGGAGGCAGTTTCAGATCCCAGCGGGCGCTGCGCTCGCCCAGGTGGGCGGGAGCCGGCCGCATGGCGATCATGGTTTGGCGCAGAATTCCGTCCAGCCCCCGGTAATAGAAGGAAAGATGATCGTGTTCCCGACGGGGCGATAGTACTGCCCGTGAGCGGAACGCGGGCACCCGCGCACCTGAAAAACGTCCACGAAGTCGGCTTCAAAGGAGAGCTCGATGAACATTTCCACCGGCCCAAGGTTGAAGTTCTCAAAGGTGAAGCGGTCGAACAAAAGATCGCTGCCCAGCAACTGCTCGCGGCGGATGTGAATGGTGTTTTCCGGCAGGTCGAAGGAATCACGCAGGTTGATGTTGCCGGTAGTCAGTTCAATTTGCGAAACGAAAGTGCTTTCCGTGCTGGACGACAGGACCACGGCGCGGTGGCCGCCCACCTTCAGCTCCAGGTGGCTGAGAAAACGGGTATCGTCGTGGAACAAGCCGACGTCAGGCGCGCCCGCGGGGGTGATATCGCCCGCCACCGTGGTCGAGAGGAAGGTTTTGCCTTCGATCAGGGTGAGGTTGTTGACTTTGCGCGGCTCCAGGGTCTGAAACTTCACCCGCGGCTCGACGTAGGGCGAGGAAATTTCTACCAACTCCTCTTGCGGAATCGAAATTCGCGCGCTCATGCCACCGCACGCTGCTCCTCGATGAGAGCTGAAATGTTGGCGTCCTGGCTGGCTGTCAAGATGCTCTGGTACAGCTTAGCGTAACGCCCGGCCATGTGCTCGAGGGAAAACCGGTCCTGCACATGCTGGCGCACCAGCGCCGGAGCAATGGCCTGACCAATTTCCCGCGCCCGCGCCGCCATTTCCTCTACCGAGCTACAGATGAAGCCAGTGACGCCGTTCTCCATCACCTCCGCCACCGAACCTCCCGGCAGCGCCAGCACCGGTGTGCCGCAAGCCATGGCCTCCAGCATGACCAGGCCAAAAGGCTCGTCCCACTGAATGGGAAAAAGCATGGCCAAGGCGCCGCCAAGCAGTTCATTTTTCGCAGCCAGGTCAGCCTCTCCGATGTACTCAATGAGCTTGCCGTCAAGCTGAGGCCGAATTTCCGCCTCAAAGTAACTGCGGAAGACGGGCTGAACCTCTCCCGCGATTTTCAGCGGAATGCCCGCCTTCTTAGCCGCCTGAATGGCGAGATGAGGACCTTTGATGGGAGCGATCCGCCCCAGAAAAGCCAAATACTCCCGCTTCCGTCCCCCTAGCTGGTACTGAGAAAAGTCCAGGCCGTGATGAATGGTCTGCAGGTGGGGCAGGGTTTCCTGGCGGAGTTGGAAATCGCTGATGGTCACGTAGTTGACTTCGGGAAAGTAGCTGTAAAAATCACTCAACTCGGACAAGTGCGGATGATGCAGAGTATACACAAAAGAGCGATTGACGAAGCGAGAGCAGATCAGGCCGGGTGCATTATTAATGTGAATAATATCGCAAGTACGAGACGCATCCTTGATGGCCCAGGTAGTGTGGTTCAGATCTTTCAGGTTGTCACAAAGCTCGCCCTGGAGTGGCCACTGTGACTTGGGGAACAGCCAGCGGGTCTCAACCTCTAAGGTGGATTCCCCATTAGCATAAACCACCACGTCCACTCCCGCGTTCCGCAACCCTGCCGCCAGCTGCGCGATGAACAATTCCGTCCCCCCATAACGCCGGGGCGGGACGCTTATGAAAGGTGGTGCGACTATCGCAACTCTCACCGGGTACACCTCCTCAAACGTCTTCTAGTGACTTGCAGGTGGAAAGAGGAAAGGGATCAACCCCATTTGGATTGATGCGGCAGTGGCTTCGGAAGTTTGCCGAGGAGCTTGAGGCTGACGTGAGCAAGGCTGGCGAGTGCTACACCGCGACTGCAGGCTCCCTGGAAGCGGGAAGCGGACGCGCATTGAACCGGCTGACATACTGCTCGAATTGTTGGGCACGGCGCTGGGCTGTGTGCTCAGCCAGCACCCGTTGCTGGCCGCGGAGCCCAATGCGCCGTAGCTCAGATTCTTCCGCCGCAGCCAGATACGCGATTACGTCGTCGGAGCCGGAAGGAACCAGGATCTCTTTTCCCGGCACAAAGAAGGAGTCCAGACCCGGCCAGTTATCGGAAACGAGGGTGGCGCCGCATGCCGCCGCTTCGAACAGGCGCACCGAAGGAGAGTAGCCGGCCTGCACCATAGCACGCCGGGTGACGTTCAGGGTAAGCCGCGACGAACTGTAAAACCGCGCGTGCCAGCGCGGGTTGAGATGGCGGATGCGCCGCACGTTGGCCGGCCAGCGCAGCTGCGGGGGATATTGCGGCCCGGCGAGCAAAAATCTTTGCTGCGGCAGACGCCGCGCCGGTTCGCAGAACAGTTCTTCGATCTTGGGCTGGCGGTCGGGAGCATATGTGCCCATGTAGCTCATATCCGACTGGTAGCGCTTGTGCACCGGCCACGTCCGATACTCCTGCTCGTCTACCGAACAGTAAAGCGGCAGCGCGCGCTGGGCTCCGAACCGGCCCTCTAGCTCCCGCAGCATGGGGCCGCCGGTGAAGCTCAGGTACAAATTGAAGCCGGGAATCTGGCTGCCGCGCAGGTATTCGGTTGTGCCGGAGTTCCGCAGTTGCGCCACCGTTACCGGAGTATCTATGTCGTAAAAAGCCTTGACCGGGACGGGCGAGTTCAGCACCTCATCAATGGCGCGGATGCCATCAGGAAAATAAGAACCTACCATGGCCACATCGCAGCCGTTTATCTCCCGGCGTGCCTGGGGCAGGACCGTGTCCCAGCTCTGGAAGAGACGCACTTCGCAGAACGGCGGATCGGGCAGGTCCCGGTTGGAGGCGTACCAGCCCAAATTCCGCTCGAAAAAGACAATCTTGTGGCCGCGGGCGTGCAGGGCGCGCGTCAGCGAGCGAAAGGTGGTGGCATGGCCGTTTCCCCAGGCCGAAGTGATCGAGAGACCGAAGATGACGATCTTCAATTCCGCTCCTCTCCATTCAGGCAGCTACGGTAGTCCGCGGCTCAGGCTGCGGACTCTGCTGCCGAGCCGGGCGCAGGATTTCATCCACCTGCCGGGCGCGCAAGGCATAGGTGTGATCGCGTAAAGCGCGAGCCCGCATGGCAGCGCCCACCTGCGCGCTCTCCTCCTTGTCCAGGGTTCTCAGGAGATGCACAATCTCTTCCGCGGAAGAAGCCAGTAGGATTTCCTTTTCCGGCTCGAAGAAAGTTTCCATACCCCTCCAAGCGTCCGTAATCACGCAGGCGCCTGCACCCGCAGCTTCGAAAACACGCGTGGGTGGAGAAAATCCCACCCTGGCCATGGATTCGCGGTTAACGTTCAGGACCATGCGCGCCGAACCGTTCACGCGATTGTGGTCCCCGGTTCCCACATGCCCGATCCAGCGCACGTTCCGGGGCATGGCCTTCCCCGCCCAGCCTTCGCCGCCCAGAATGAATGAAAGATCCGGCGCCAGTTCGGCAGCGCGCAGAAAGAACTGCTCGACGCGCCGCTCGCGATCAGGCAGGCGGTGAGCGACAAACACCAGGTCGCAACTGAGAGCGGGGTCTGCCGGCACGGGGTGATGGCTGTCCGGTTCCAGCGCGTTGTAGATGGGATGGCAGTTCCTGGCGCTCAGATGGAGATAATGCGCCACAACCGGCGGCCCTCCGCCATAAGTAAAGATGTAGTCGTATTGCGGGATAAATCCCAGGAAGGCGTCTTCGGGATTCTGTTCGACGCGCGCCAGCGTGGCGGGCGCATCCACATCCCAGAAGGCGGCCCGAGTGCCGCAGCAGCGGCAGCGCAGAACTTCGCGCTCCAGCAGTTCGTCGTCCGCGCCTACGCCGCTGTGCTTGATGACCAGGTCAGCGTCGCAGGCCCGAGCCAGCATGCGGTCGAGGTCGCGCGGCGTGGTATAAACCACAACCTCGGCGTAATCAATCTCCCCGGGATCGCGATTTTTCTGGCGATCGTAGATGTCGGGCTCGGCGAACGTAATCTCGTGCCCCAAAGCGTGCAGGTTCTTGTAGATGCCTCGGTAATAAGTGGCGGCTCCGTTCCAGTAAGACGAAGTCAGGCTGGAACCGAAAACGAAAATTTTCATTTTCCCAGTTCCTCGCAAATCTCCTGAAGTTGGCAGGCACGATGAGCGCAGGTGTGCCGCTGCTGAATTGTCCGCAGCCCATTGGCGGCCATTTGCCGCCGGGCGGCAGGATCGGACAGGAAATGATCCAATTGCGCCGCCATGGACCGGCCGTCAGGCACGCACAGGTAGTCTTCTCCGGGGCGAAACAGGTTTTCCGTATCCGTCCAGGGAGCGCACAGCAGCGGAATGCCACAGGCCAGGGCTTCAAAAACACGGATGGTGGGCACCCCACTCAACCCGTTGGCGTACTGCCGTCGGGGCACATGCACGGTGATGGCGCTCTCCGCATAAACACGCGGCGCACGCAGGTTTGGCAGGTAGCCGCGAAACTCGATGCCCGCCGATTCCAGCTGGCGGCGGCCTTCCTGGGAATATCGCACCCCATGCACTGCGATTCTGCGACCATGCAATGCCGCTGCCGGCCCAATCAGAAATTGCTGCAATTCCTGGCTGCGCTCCTCGTCGCCCCAGTTCCCTACCCAGATCACGTCCGTGGTTTTATCCGCATCAACAGGATGAAAATTGCTGACATCCGCGGCCTCGTGAAAGGTCCACGCTTTCTGAATCCCAAACGCGTCGCGATAGATGCGGCGAATGGCTTCCCCAAAGGCCAGCACGCCATCAAATTCGCGCAGGGGCAGGCGCAGCATCTCTTTAGGATTGCTGTAGGCGCGATGGTGGGTATCGTGGAACAGCACCTTGAAACCCAACTCTCTCTTCAGAGCGGCGATGGTTTCCACCACCTCCGGCGGATTCCATTCGTGGACGAGAACAACATCCGCGCCCCGCAGTTCTTCGCGGGCAAAATTAAGAAAGCCGGCATCAGTCTGGTAGAAGCGCACGTCCAGTTCGGGGAACGTTCTCCAGAATTCCTCAAAGACGGCGCGTGCGCCGTCGCCCTCTTCGCGCAGGAGATTGGCCACGGACCAGGCCCCAGATTGTTCGTAACAGCGCACCTCGTGTCCCAAGCGAATCAATTCCCGCACCAGGCCGCGCAGGAAATGAGCGTTGCCGTGGTTCCAGTCGGAAACCCAGGAGTGTGCGAAGAAGCGCAGCTTCAGACGATGGCTCACGCCGCCAGGGCCTCCACTCCAGCCAACGAGTAATAAAGCTGCAGGTATTCGTTGACCATGCGCTCGGCGGTGAAGCACTGCAGAGCGCGGCGGTAAGCCCATAGCCCGTAGCTGCGGCGTAATTCGGGATCGGCGGCCAGCCGGCCAACCTTTTCAGCCAGATCGGCGCCATCATTCCTGCGGAAGTAAAGGGCGGTATCGCCCCACAGTTCGTGAAAGCTGGGGATATCGTTGGCCAGCAAGGCGCAACGCGACAGGGCCGCCTCCAGAGGAGCCAACCCAAAAGGCTCGTAACGGGAGGTGGCGGCGTACATAGCGGCACGGGTGTAAAGCATGCGCAGCTGCTTTTCTTCCAGCGCCCCCTTCATTTCAACGTTGGTTCCGTCCCCCCAATCCGGTTCGCTACGCAGGGCCTGTTCGGGATGATTGTCGGAGCCGGCAATCCACACTGGCACAGCCTGCGGATAACGGGTGAGCAGAGAAACCTGCTTGGCGCAGTCCCATAGACGCCCCACGCCCAGGACAGCATCGGTCTTGGTCATGTGAGGATTGAAGAGACGCGGGCTGCGGCCGTTATAAATGACCGAGCTTTGCGCCGGCCATCCGTATATCTCGGAGAGCATGTTCAGCATGCAGCGCGAAGGCGCTACCACCGTGGTGGCTGAGCGCAGGCCATCGCTCACCACCTCGCGGTACCAGCGCAGCCACGGGCTTACCGGCGGTTCCTCGCCGTACACCGCGATCCACCAACTCACCACGTCGCTGTGCGCCACCACCACCCGCGGAATGTCCGCTCCCAGGCTGCCGTAGCAGTACTGATTGAAGTGGAGGAGATCGGGGCGAACCTCTCGGATCACCGCTTCCAGATAGCGCAGCGAGTGTTCTACATCCAGCTGGGCGCCTTGCATCCACTCCAGGCGAAAGGCGGTGGGCCGGTAATCCAGGCCGCGCACGCCTTCCATCCACAGGCTCTGCCGCGGGGTGGGAATTTCGCCGAAGCTGATGAGCGTGACCTGTACGCCGTGGCGGGCCAGGCCGGCTACCAGTTCGCGCGTGTAGGTCCAAACACCGCCCACCGTGTCGGCGGTTACTAAGACGCGCATTCCAGTTCCTCGATCGCCGCCGGGCGCTGCTCCTGAATATCGCTATAGCCCCCGGGGCTGAAGGTCGAGGTGTAGTAGCGATGCGCGCGCTCCCACGCCTGATCGTCGGGGGCGCCAAACATCTGCTGGTAGAGCGGAGTGCCGGGAAACGGGAACATGGGCACGGGTTCGCTCACCCACACGTCATGCGCCTTCAGCTTCTGCTGCCACTTGCGGATCTCATCGCGGTTGTCGTGCTCGGTAAGGATCAGGTTGGCCTGCACCCAGGGAATTCGCTGCCGCGCGTAGATGAGCAATTCGGTGAGGCGCTCCGTGGACATGCGGCAGTTCTTATTAAGTTCGTCGCGTCCGGCATCGGTAATAGACTCGATGCCACACTCCAGGGAGATGCAGCGCGCCCGCCCCAGCAGGTCCAGAGTTTCTTCGTTCCACAAATCAATACGGGTCTGCAGGCCGATGTTGACCTTGCGCTGGGCGATTCCCTCCAGTAGGCGAAGCACGTTCTTGCCCACGCCGAAGATTTCGTCAATAAAGTAGATATAACCCACGCCGCGGGCCAGGACGCGGTCCACTTCGGCCAGCACGGCTTCCACATCGCGCTCGCGGAATTTGTTGCGAAACAGAGTTTTGTTGCAGAAACTGCAAGTCCAGGGACAGCCGCGGGCGAATTCCAGTTCCGCGCCTCGCCCAGAGCCATGAAACACATGGTGACGGTGGGCATGCTGTTCCACGGCGTAGTTGCTGAAATCGAGCGGGCCCAAACCTTTCATGTCGGCCACAGCCAGGCTGGGGCTGATGTGTTCCCCATTGTGGTCGCGCCAGCAGCAGCCATCAATCTGCGCCCAGGGCTTAGAGGCCAGTTCCGCCAGGGTATAGTCCGGCTCGCCGCGCATGGCCACGTCGCAATTCAATTTGCGCAGGCTGGCGCTGGGAGTGGCGGATGGATGAGGGCCAATAGCCACGCGCACCGACTTTTCTCCCAGGGCCGCGAACCACTGCCGCGGCACCCGCAGTTCCGGCTGCGGGCAGCGCCAGAACAGGTAGGAAGGCGCGGTGGGAATCACCAGAAAATCCGGTTCGAAGCGCTCCACCTGCCGCTTCACTTCTTGCAGGCTGAGCCTTTCGACTTGCGCGTCTACTAGCAGGGGCTCGTGCCCGGCGGCGCGAATTTTGTCAAAACTGAACAGCAGCTCCAAAGGATAATGCGGCTCCTGGCAACCGAAGTAGGTGGAGCCGGTGAAATCCCAATCGGGGTTGACCAGGGCAAATCTCATGCCGCCACCCCCGGCACTTGTTCCAGAGCCGTACCGGGCACGCGCTCTTCCGCCGGCGTGACGGCGAACAGTTCGCGGTTCCGCTTCCACCAGGCATACATCTGCTCCAGTGTCTGGCGCAGGTTGACCTGCGGCTGCCAGCCGGTATCGCGGCGCAGCTTGGCGGATTCGGTCACGTACACCAATTGGTCGCCCGGCCGCATGGGGCAGGTTTCATACTCCAGCTTGCGGCCGGTAAGCTGCCTTATTTCCTCCATCAGTTCCAGCAAGGAAACGGTGTTCTCCGGCCCGCCGCCAACGTTGTAGATCTGCCCGGCGGTATTATTCAGGCTCACGCGCACGGCGTCGAATGCCCGCAGCAAGTCTTCGACGCAGAGCACATCACGAATTTGCCGGCCGTCGCCGTAAACCACAATGGGGCTGGCCTGCAGCGCGGAGTAGAGAAAGTGCGCTACCCAGCCTTGGTCCTCGTTGCCGAACTGCTGCGGCCCGGCGATGCAGGACATGCGAAAAACCACGCTGGGAATACCGTAGATGCGGGCGTAATCGTGAACGTACTGGTCTGCCGCGCCTTTGGAACAGCCATAAGGAGAGTGGAAATCGAGTGGCTGGTTTTCGGCAATACCCCGAATATCGGCATAGCTGTAGCGGGTGCTGCCGGCCAGCAGCCGGTGCGAATTCAGTTCGCCATAAACTTTGTTCGTTGAAGTGAACAGAAGGAAGGGTCGGCGGCCACTTTTGCGTACCGCTTCCAGAATGTTGAAGGTGCCGCCAACGTTGACCTCGAAGTCAAGCCGCGGTTCGGACACGGAGGTCGTGACCGCCACCTGGGCGGCAAAGTGGTACACCTCGGTGGCAGTGCGCACGGCGCGCTGCACCATGGCGCTGTCGCGCACATCGCCAATCGTTATCTGCAGCCGTCCCGAGCGCCCGGCTATACGCTGCAGTTCCTGCAGGTTATGGCGCACGCCAATGCGGGAAACGTTGTCGTAGATATGCACCTTGGCGTCCGTGTGTTCCAGCAAGTATCGTGCCCAGTTGGAGCCAATAAAGCCGGCTCCGCCGAAGATCAGGACCGAACGAAATGACTGTGGTTTCCTCATGTTTTACTCTTGTTCCCGGTCCCGCTATCCAGGGTCGCCGGACAAGCCGACACATAGGGGCCCAAATTCCAGGCGCCAGTCAGGCGGCCAGGCCGTAAAGGGTGAGCCGCTCCACCGCTTCTGCGGAGCGGTCCACCGCCTTCTGTGAACCCAGCCACTGCACCAGTTCCTGAATTCCTTCGCCAAACTTTACCCGTGGGCGATAGCCCAGCATCTTCTCCGCCGCGCCAATGTCCGCAAAACAATGCCGGATGTCCCCGGCGCGGTACTTTCCCGTAATCTGGGAAGCGGTTTCCGCGCCCAGCGCACGGGCCAGCTCCGCGGCCACGTCGCGGATGGTGATGGGCTGACCGGAGCCGATATTCAATGCCATGCCGTCAGCCTGGG
>Ga0208774_1000192_pt1 | contig 11587 bp, 10 predicted proteins | sample SF_Rice_5C_80N_4_FD_185620 | JGI IMG/M metagenome (GOLD analysis project Ga0208774, IMG submission 185620) | Rice paddy soil microbial communities from Twitchell Island, California, USA - SF_Rice_5C_80N_405 (SPAdes) (version 2) | ecosystem: Environmental > Terrestrial > Soil > Paddy field/soil ... | reverse complement strand
TTCCCCGGCCGCGGGCGGCTCTCCGGGTGCCGGCTGACGCCGGCGCTGCCATATGCCCGCTGGGAAACATCTTCCCCCGCCCGGCCGCCCGGTGTGCGGACCCGTCCTTACCCGGCGCTGTCCACGGCTGCCGGGGAAGGGGCCAGCAGCCCTTACCACCACTCGGCCAGCAGCGACCTGTGGCCTGGCGGGCTTTCCCGGCTGGCGCGGGGGCGGGACTTCCCCCCTGCCCCCGCTCACCCATCCGTGTCCGCGTGAAAGGAGCTTCCCATGACCGACACTGCCGTCGAGACCACCGATCCGGCTGGCGAACCGGACGGGCCGCAGGCACCGGCCATGATCGCGGTGAGCCAGCTCACCGCGCACCCGGGCAACGTCCGCGACGACCTGGAACTGACCGCTGAGTTCTGCGCCTCCATCGCCGAACTCGGTGTGCGGATTCCGCTGCTGATCACCCCCGCCGGGGACGGTTACCGGGTGATCGAAGGGCACCGTCGGCTCGCGGCCGTCGTCAAGGCCGGGCACACCGAGGTGCCCTGCGTCCTTGACGCCGCCCTGGCCAAGGACGAAGCCGGCCAGTACCTGGACATGGTGCTGGCCAACAGCGACAGCCACCGGCGCAACTTCACCCCCGTGCAAGAAGCGCTGGCGCTGTTCGCCGCGCATGAGGCGGGCGCATCCCGGACCCGTATCCGCAAGGCGACCGGCCGTAAAGCCGACCAGGTGAAGACCGCGCTGGCGGCCGGGAAGATGTCACCGCAGACCCGTGAGCAGGCGCTGGCGCTGCCGCGCCAGGCCACCTTGGACGAGCTGGCGCTGCTGGCGGAGTTCGACGGGGACGAGGACGCCACCGAAACGCTGCTGTCGGCAATCCGCTGGGGCCACAACGTGGAGTACGCCGCCGAGCGGATCCGCCAGGAACGGGCCGAAGCGGCCGAGTACGCCAAGCTGCGCGCCGACCTGGAAGCGGGCGGATACCAAGTCACTGAGGACATGCCGCCCGGCGCGATGCTGGTGGGGGCGCTGACCCATGACGGCGAGCCGCTCACCGAGGAGACCCACGCCGAATGCCCCGGCCGGGGGGTATGCCTGCGGCCGTGGAACCGGCTCAAGCCCTCCTACTACTGCACCGACCGGGTCGCCCACGGTCACGGCCTTCTGTTCGAACCCGTCGCGCCACCAGCCGAACCGCGGGTATTCGCCGCCGGCGGTGGCGATGAAGCGACGCCCGAGCCGGCGGATGGTCCGGCACCGGCTCCCGCGCCGCCCGAGCCGGAGCCTGCCCCCGACCCGGCCCGCCGCCTCGTGATCGAAGGAAACAAGGCGTGGTCGGCCGCGGCGCAGGTGCGCCGCCGGTGGCTGCGGGAGCTGTTCACCCGCCGCACCGCCCCCAAGGGAGTCGCCCAGTTCGTGACCAAGCAGCTCCTGTCCATGCCTGAGCCGCTACGCCGCGCATTGGGCACCGCCCATTCGATGGGGCTGTTCGACCACCTCACCGGCCACCCCGCCACGGTGTGGGCGGGGGAGTGCGGCACCTACCCCACCGGGCGGCTGCCGTTGCTGATGCTCGCTGCCCTCGTGACCGCCTACGAAAGCGAGATCCATGGGCCCGAGGACTCCAAGCGGGCGACGTGGCGGCCGGAGAAGTGGAGCCCGTGCCCGACCCGCGACGCGGGCGTGTACCTGGCGTTCCTGCGCGACGACCTGGGGTACGAGCTGAGCCCGGTCGAGCGGTCGGTCGCTGACGGCACCCCCTACACCGGCGACAACCCGCCCGAGCCGCTCACCGCCGAGGCCGGTCACGCCGCGCCGGACGACAGCGCGGACGGCCCTGACGACCCGCCGTGGGACACCAGCGGCCACGACCACGCCGGGGAGGACCGCCCCGCCGGGGACGGGGACGCCGCCGGTGCCGAAGACCCCGCCAGGCAGGCGCCCGAGGCCGCCTGACACCCCCACCCACCTGTGAGGGGGCCGCCGGGACATCCCGGCGGCCCCCTCACAGCCTTCTACGGGTCCCCAGCCCGGCCACCCTACCCGCGTGTAAAGGAGAACACCTGTCATGACCACACCGCTTGCCTTGACCACCCGGTACGCCACCTTGGGCGACATGGTGGCGATGCTGCGCACCCAGCGCGCCCGCCGCCTGGACGTGATCGCCCCAGCCGCGGCGATCCACGCCCACGACGGCAACCTGGTCGTCGCCTCCACTGTCCAGCAGCTCACCGACTCCGGGGTCACCTCCGCGGCCGGTGTCTACCGCCCCACCGCCGTGGCCGACGAGGGCTTGGCCGCCAAACTCGGCATCGCGTTGCCGTACCTGCGGCGGCTGCGCAGCGAGCGGGCCGACCTGTGGGACGCCAACGTCAACGGCTGGCTGCACGGCAGCGACCTCGCCGGCGTCCCCGGCGACAGCCGCAGCTTCTTGCTGCGGCTGTTCCAGCCCGACGCCGGCAGCGACGGGCTGGGAGTAGCCCGGGCGGTGCTGTCGGACTCCTACAAAGTGATCGACAACCTCGATGCCTTGACCGCCACCCTCGACGGCATCCGCCAGGCCGGGGTCCACGTCGAGTTCGACGGCCTGGACCTGTCCGAGCGCCGCCTGTACGCCCGCATCGTCGCCCCCCAGATCCGGGCACTAGCGCCGGCGCTGCTGGCCGGGTACCGGTCCCCGTTCGGCGGCGAGGTGTACGTCCCCGGCCGCCACTGGACCCCCGAACGCGCCCGCGCCGCGGCCGCCCGCGAAGGCAGAGGGTATGAGCCCGGGACCGAACCGGTGCTGTTCGCCGGGTTCGTGGTGTCCAACAGCGAGGTCGGTGACGGCGCCTGGTCGATCACCCCCCGCATCGTCGCCCAGATCTGCGGCAACGGCCTCCAGATCGTCGCGGACGTCACCCGCGCCGTGCATCTGGGCGCCAAGCACGACCCCGGCATCATCCGCTACTCGGCCGACACCCTGGACAAGGAGCTGGCGCTGATCACCGCCCGCGCCCGTGACGCTGTCGCCACCTTCTTGTCCAAGGACTACCTGCAAGCCAAAGTGCGTGAGATCGAGCGGCAGGCCGGGGCTCCGGTCACCAAGCCGGAGGAGACCGTCCGGACGGTCGCGAAAGCGGCCCGGTTCAGCGACGAGACCGCCGATGCGATCTTGGCGCATTTCGTGCGGGGCGGGCAGCTCACCGCCGGGGGAGTGATGCAGGCCGTCACCAGCGTCGCCCAGACCCTCGACGACGCCGACACCGCCCACGACCTCGAAGCCCAGGCCCTGAAGGTCATGGAACTGGCCGCCAGCTCCTGACCCCCGGCCCATCGACTGGAGCCCCGCACCCGGCCCGGGTGCGGGGCTCCGCCATTCCGGAGGAATCCATGCGTGTCTTGTTCGTCCCCGTGCCGATCACTGCCCGCCTGCTGGCACACACCGACGGCCGGCCGATCGCCTACACCGACGCCACTGCAGTCGTGGTGTTCGTCTACCAGGACCGGTCCGGCGTGTTCACGGTCGACATCCACACCCGCCACCCGGCGGCTGACGGGCGGCTGCGGGTTCTGCTCGACGAGCGGCCCCTCCTGATCGCCGCTGCCGCCCGCCTGGCTGCGGCCGGATCGGAGGGCAGCCGTGGACACTGACGTCAGCACACTCGCCGGCCAGATCGCCACCCGCCTCGGCAGCGGCTGGCAAGCCGCCCCAGGCGAGTGGGTCACCACCTTGCACGGCCCGCACGGTGAGCGACTCAGTATTCACCGCGCCCGCTACCAGGGCAGCCGTATCAGCATCCACGGCCGTTACCCCGACGTGGAAACCGGCCAGGGCCTGCCCAGCCACCAGATCACCGCCGCGATCAGCCGCGGCCCGACCGCGATCGCCGCCGACATCACCCGCCGGCTGCTGCCCGGCTACCGCACCGACCTGGCCAAAGCCGCTGAACGTATCGCCCGCCTAGCCCGCGAGGACGCCCAGCGGGAACGGCTGGCCGCCGAGCTGGTCGCCACCATCCCCGGCGCCACCCTCGGGCCAGACGCCCAGCACGCCACCGTCATCTCCTGGTACAGCCAGGCCGCAGGCAGCGGCAGCATCCGCCTGTGCGGAGCAGGGACCAGCGCCCAGATCGAGCTCAGCTCCGTCCCCGCCGCCGTGGCCGCCACGATCGCCGCCACGATCGCCCACGCCGAGTCAGCACCAGCCCCCCAAGCAGGGGAGTGGGCATGACCAGCATCCGCCTGGTCGCGTCGGCGCCGGGAATCCCGGCGCCGACGCCAGGTGGAATGACCAGCCACCCCGGCGTCGTACTGTCCTACGGGATGGGCGCCGACTCCACCGCCTTGCTGCTGCGCTGGATGCTCGACCCGGCCAGCCGCCCCTGTGACCTGCGGGACCTGCTGGCCGTCACCGCCCAAACCGGGGATGAGTGGCCGGTCACCGGCGAACTGGTGACCAGGCACATGCTGCCGCTGCTGCGCCGCCACCACATCCGGTGGGTGCAGGTGGCCCGCGCAGGGCCCCGCCAGGCCGACGGGATCACCGTCCTGGCCGACACCCGCGCACCCACCACCGTCCACCTCGCCGGTGACTACCGGCTCTCCCAAGAACTCCTCGCCGCCGGCACCGTCCCGCAGACCGGGGGAGCCCGCCGGTGCTCACTCAAGGCCAAAGGCTGGCCGCTGGATGAGTTCATCGCCACCGCCACCGGCGGCCAGCCCTACCTGCACGCCATCGGCTTCAGCGTCGGCGAGCTGGCCCGGGCGGCCCGCGACGCCCGGTACAACACCCCCGCCCGGACCGGCTGGTACCCGCTCATCGGCTGGGGCTGGGACCGCGCCGCCGCAGAGCGCTACATCCACCACACGCTCGGGGTCACCTGGCCCAAGAGCTGCTGTACCTACTGTCCATTCGCGCTCGCGAACCGGGCCGGCCGCACCAGGGTCATCGACGCCTTCCGCGACGACCCGCACGCGGGGATCACTGGCCTGATCATGGAACACCTCGCGGTGTCCCTCAACCCCCGCCAGGGCCTGATGGCCGGGGAGCGGCTCGCGGACCTGCTCGCGGCCGCCGGGCTGGACCACACACTCGCCCTGTTCCACCGCGAACTCACCCAAGTGGAGTGGCGTGTGTATGAGGTCCGCCGGGCACTGCTGCCGGGCGGCCGCGGGCGAGCGGTGCGGTGGCTGCGGGCACATGCGGCCGGAACCCGCACCCAGATGGCCGCCGAGCTGGCCCGCATCGCGGCCACCGACGGGCTGTGTATCAGCGCCGACGACGGGATCGAGCGGGCCTGGGTGCGCCGCCGCGGCGCCCACGTGCCCACCGCCGAATGGTTCTACACCGCCGCCCCCGCCGGCGCCACCGACAAGGAAGGCCCCGGCTTCGCCGCCGCCTGGCCGGCCGCGCTGGCCGGGCCCGCTCAGGGGGAACTGTTCACCCCCGCCGTAGCCTGACACGCTCCTGCCAGCTGTGGACCCGCCGCCGGTGCTGCCACCTCGAACAAGGACCGGCCAGGACGGGCACCCCCGCAGAACCTTCACCCGCCGGCGGGCAACGCGACCGGCCAGCACCCGACAAGTGCTCGCCCAGGTGGGGTTCTTGCCCCTGGTGCCCCAGATCTCGACGGCGAGCCGTAGCACGCCTCTGGCGCGCCCGGCTGGCACCGCGGTGGCGGGAGCGGGGTGTACCCCGGGGCGGGGCTGGCGGGTGGAGGTACCGGCCCGATGACCTCCTGGTGCGGCGGTGCCCGAAGGCGGCCGCCCTGGCGGAACGCGCTGGTGACTGCGGCATTCCCTGTGAGGTAGGCCCCCGGGCGCGGTCCCGGTGTTGCCACCGGTCGTTTCCCGGGAGCCCCCTCCCGAACCCGGCGGGCGGCTCTCACCGCACCGGGCTCTCCGCGTGCCTTGCCCGCTGGTCAGTTGCTGGTGGCTGCTGCCGGTGCGGGTGTCCACGGGGTCGGGATGTTGCTGCCGCGGTAGCGGTAGCGGCTCACTGTGACGCTGGATGCGCCGGTGAACTTGACCCCGTTGTGGGCGATCCGCCATCCCTGGACGCAGAAGCGCCGGCGGAAGTGTCTCATTCCGAGCCGGTGCTTGCCCGCGTATTTGGCCCGTATCCAGCGCATCAGCCGTCCCCACGCGTGGTTGTCGACCGCGTCGAACACGTCCTTGGACACGCCGTGCCGGAAGTAGTTCGCCCATCCCGCCAGGGTCTTGTTCAAGCTGGCGATCAGCTTGTGGAGTTCCCAGTGGCGGGTTGACCTGTACGTCTTGGCCTTGACCTTGTCCTTGATGGCCTGGATGGCCTTCTTGGATGGCCGGGTGTAGACGTAATGCCTGCTCGTTCCCCGTTTCCGCTGGCGGCGGATGTTGAAGCCGAGGAAGTCGAAGCCCTCGTCGATGTGGACCACGCGGGTTTTCTCCGGTGCCAGCCGCAGCCCAAGGGGTGTGAGCACAGCTTCCACTTCCTGGCGCAGGGCCTCGGCTTGCTCCCGGGTGCCCAAGACCATGACGACGAAGTCGTCGGCATAGCGAACGAGCTTCCAGGTGCCCAGCCCGTGTTTTCTGCGCCATTCCCGCTTAGCCTTGGTGCCCATCAGCTCCGACCACTGCTGGCTGAAGTGGTCGTCGAGCGCTGAGAGGGCAATGTTGGCCAGTAGCGGGGAGATCACGCCCCCAACGCAGTTGGCAATTTCTGTTTCGAGGTCACGCTGGGTTACCGGCGGGTGGAGCGTGGCCGGTGAGCGCGGGGCGGCCGGGTGTTCCGGCCGGTCCGCTGGAGTCGTCTCCGGGCGGGTTCGTGCCCGAGGCAGAGCGGTCGGTGATCCTGGCGGGCGTGCTGGGCGGTGTCGAGATGGGGGCCTGGGACCGCCGGGTTGCGGGGTGGCTGGCGGGGCTGGATACCCCGACGGCGCTGACGGTCGCGTCGTGGGTCGCGCGGGCGCGGGCGGCGGGTGCGGCCCGGTGAGCGGGGTGATGGCGGCGCGGGCTGCTCGCTGCGCCCTACGGGACATTACATGTATTAGTCTTATGTCATGGCTGGCGATCGCCGCGCGAGTGCCGCGGACCATGCGGCGCATGTCAACGCTGCCGCTGGCCTGCTGGGGTCGGGGGTTCCGGCGGCTGAGGCGGCCCGCGTGCTGGCCGGGCGGCTGGGCTGCTCGCAACGGCAGGCGCGCCGGTATGTCAGCCAGGCCGCGGCCTCGGGGCCGGTGCCGGTTCCCGAGCCAGGCACGGTGTTCACCGTCCGGCTGCCGGGCAGGCTGGCGGCGGCCGTGCGGGAGCACGCCCGTGTCTCGGGCCGCACGATCTCGGCGGTCGTCGCGCAGGCGCTGGAGGAGTTTCTCGACCGGGGTCACCGGAATCCGCGCAGGTGAGCGGCCGGCGGGTCGAGGCGCAGTTCGTCTTCGACCGGCACGCGGCCACCGACTTGTCAGTGGCCTACGGCATCTTGGTGCCGCAGCCGCGGGGCCGCGCTGGCCGGGGCGGGCAGGAAGGACAGCCAGATGACGAGCGGGGCGATCTACGCCCGGGTCTCCAGCAAGCGGCAGGCCAAGGACCAGACGATCGGGTCGCAGGTCGCCGCGCTGCGCGAGCACGCCGCGGCCAGCCGGCTTGAGGTCCCCGCCGAGTGGGTCTTCCTCGATGAGGGGCACTCCGGGGCGACGCTGGTCCGCCCGGGCCTGGAGGCGCTGCGGGACCTGGCCGCGCAGGGCTGCCTGGACGTGGTGCTGGTCTACTCGCCGGACCGGCTGGCCCGCAAGTTCGCCTACCAGGCGCTGCTGATCGAGGAACTCGCCCGCTGCGGCACCCGGGTCGAGTTCGTGAACGGGCCGCGCGGGGACAGCCCCGAAGACCAGCTGCTGGTCCAGTTCCAGGGCATGTTCGCCGAGTACGAGAAGGCCCAGCTGATGGAGCGCTACCGGCGCGGCAAGGCCTACCGCGCCCGTGCCGGCAGCGTGAACGTGCTCGGCGGCGCCCCGTTCGGCTACCGCTACATCCGCAAGGCCCCCGGGTCCGGGGCCCGCTACGAGATCATCGAGCACGAGGCCGTGCTGGTCGCGGAAATGTTCCGCCGCTACGCCGACGACGGCTCCACCATCGCCGGCCTGGCCCGCTGGCTGGCCGCCTCCGGCGCGGTGACCCGCACCGGCAAGCACCGGTGGGACCGCAGCGTGATCTGGGGCATGCTGCGCAACCCGGCCTACGCCGGCCGGGCGGTGTTCGGCAAGACCCGGGTCATCCACGAGCAGGCCGGGCTGAACCGCGTCGCCCGCCTGCAGGGGCGCACCACGCCGCGGGCGGTCAAGGTGGTAGACCAGCCGCGGGAGGAATGGACCGAGATCGCGGTCCCGGCCATCGTCAGCGAGGACACCTTCGCCCGCGTGCAGCAGCGGCTGGAAGACAACAAGCGGTTCGCGCCCCGCAACAGCAAGCTCCCGGCCTCGCTGCTGCAGGGCCTGGCCGCCTGCTCGGCCTGCGGGTACGGCTACTACCGCACCTCCACCCGCACCACCAGCAAGAAGATCTACTACTACCGGTGCCTCGGCTCCGACGACTACCGCTACGAAGGCGGCCGGGTCTGCCACAACAAGCCCGTCCGCGCCGACTACCTCGACACCGTCGTGTGGGACCACATCACCGGCCTGCTCGCCGACCCCGCCCTGATCCGCGCCGAGATCAGCAAGCGGCTCGAGCAGGCCCGCACCTCCGACCCCGTCACCCGCCAGCGCAGGCAGATCGAACAGGCCCTGGCCAAGGCCGGCACCGCCATCACCGCGATGATCGAGGCCTACTCCGAGCAGCTGATCACCATCGACGAGCTGCGCTCCAGGATGCCGGACCTGCGCGCCCGCGCAGCGAACCTGAAAAGCCAGCTCGGCGCCCTGGACACCCAGGCCGCCGACCGCGACGCCTACCTCAGGCTCGCCGACGACCTCGAAGGCTTCCTCGCACGGCTGCGCGGCAGCGCCGCCGGCGCCAGCACCGACGACCGTCGCCGTGTCCTGCGGCTGCTGGTCAAAGACGTCCTCGTCGGCCCCGAGAAGATCACCATCCGCCACCGCATCCCGACCCGGCAGCACACCAGCCGCGGCAGCCACCACAACACCACCGACACGGAGGGTGACATGCGCCAAAGTTATGAACTGTGTTGGGGGCGTGAGTATCCCGCCTTGCGGGGTGCCGGTCAGTGTCTCTTCCCGGTTCCCGGTGTCGGTGAGGACACCGGATTTGAGGAACGCCTTCACCAGCGCACCCACACGCTTGTCCTTGATCCGTTGCCGCAGGCGGGCCATCAAAGCCGGGTGCGAGATTTCGTCGAAACAGGCTCTGATGTCAGCCTCCAGCACCCACTGGTAGCTGTGGGAGGTGAACAGGTGGATCTCGGAGATCGCATCGTGGGTGCGGCGGCCGGGGCGGAACCCGTACGAGCACGGCTGGAAGCCAGCCTCGAAGATGGGTTCGAGCACCGCCTTGAGGCTGGCCTGGACCACACGGTCAGCGACGGTGGGAATACCGAGCTTGCGGAGTTTCCCGTTCGCTTTGGGTATGGTCACCCGCCGCGCCGCCGTGGGCCGGAACTGGCCAGATTTCAGCTGGTCCCGGAGTTGGCCCAAGAACGCCTCCACCCCGATCCGGGACTCGATCGCGGCCACCGTGGCCTTGTCGATCCCCGGGGTCCGTGCCCCCGCGTTAGCGGACACGCGTTCCCACGCGTGCACCAAAAACGCCGGGTCATGCACGAGGTTGAACAGGTCACCGAATCGGCGGGAGGAATCTTCTCCCGCCCAGCGGTGCAATTTGATCTGCATCTCCCGTACCGTGAAGTACGCCGAATCCGCACCCGGCCACGCCACGGCGCCGGGATTCCCCGGCGCATCTTCGGGCATTGCACTCCTCTCCTTGCCTTGCACGCTGCCGCCCTTCCCCATGTGACCGGCTCTCCCGGCCCCGGAGTACTACGGCGGCTCCGCCCCACCCACGCCCTCTCAGCAAGCGCCGCACCTATCCGCTCCTGCCGCCCCGGTATGGGCGGCAGCACGGAACAAGCGCAGGTGGTTCCCACGTTCCCTGTCGTCCGGTCGACGGGTTAGGCACCCGGCTATACCCCTGCGGCATCGCCACAGCTACGCCGTAGTCCTTCACTGTGGCCTCCAGGCCCAGGCCGGAAAGACCCTGCCCAAAGTTCCCGCTCCGTCATGAAAGGCGCGGGTACGCACCGCCATCCAGCCCAATCCACCGGGTTAGAGCTGGCGGCCAATTAAGAGGCGTAACGCGGCCGGTTCCTCTCGTATACCTTCCCGTCTCGCTCACCACGCCCGGCCCGTCCGGCAGTCCCAGACCGGCGCGACTTTGTCAAGGCTGCTCCCACCCTCTCCGGCGGCCCCCGGATCAGGCTGCCTTCAGCTTCACCCCACCGCTACGACGGCAGGGCCACAGAGGTCTCTCACCCCCATCCGGCGCGACAGAACTGCGTGGCGCCCTCCCGGCTTAGCCAGGTTGCGCCGGGCGGCCGTTCCCGCAACCAGGCAGCTGATCCGGGCGGGCAGTGATCTTTCCCCTGGAGCGGGCCTTCCCGGGTGCCGGCTGCGCCGGCGCTGCTTGCTGCCCGCGGGGAAACATCATGCCGCCCAGGCCGCCTGGTTGCGTGCCCGGCCTTACCCGGCGCGGGCACCAGGCCGCCGGGAAGGGCACCACAGTCCCCGGGCCGCCACCAGGGCGGCCGGCCCTCCCGGTCACCGCACCAGGAGGAACACCCATGAACCTCACCATCACGCTCACCGGCCGCCTCGGAGACGACCCCCGCACCTTCACCACCCGCGACGGCATCGCCGGCACCGAACTGCGGCTGGCCGTCGAAATCCCCTCGCGCACCGGCGGGGACAGCATCACCCGCTGGGTCAAGGTCACCGCCTACGGTCTGCTGGCCTCCCGCACCGCCGACTCGGTCGGCAAAGGCGACCGGGTCACCGTCCTCGCCGACGACCTGCGCGCCGAGGCGTGGACCGGCAACGACGGCCAGCCCCGCGCCACTCTCGCCGCCCGCGCCCGCGAGATCGCTGCCTCGATGACCTTCGACACCTTGCGGACCGGCTACGCCGACCGCAAAGCCGCCCGCGCCGCCGCCGCCAACGGCCAGCCCAGCGACCTCCCCGCCGCCGAGCAGGCGGACGCCAAAGTCCTCGCCGGAGTCACCAGCTCCTGAGCCAGCACTGCTGGGGGCGGGCCCCACACCCGCCCCCAGCCCATGTCCCCGACAGCTACGCACACTGAAAGGAATCCGCCATGACGGCTTCAAGTCCCCGCCCAGTCGTGCGGGTGAGCGGCCCCGGCGGTCTGCTCGCGACCGTCCCTCACCTGTTCGGCTTCACCCCCCGCAACAGCCTCGTCGTCCTCGCGGTCGACCCTGGCACCCGCCAGCTCCAAACCGGGCTGCGCTACGACCTTCCGGCCACCCCTGACACCGCTCTGGCCAGGGAAGTCGTCGGCCACACCGCCCAGATCCTGGGCTCCCACGGCCTGACCGCCGTGGTGGTGGCCGGGTACGGGCCCGGGCATTTGGTTACCCCATTCGCCGACGCAGCCCGCCAGCTCCTGCCTCCAG
>Ga0208774_1000182_pt1 | contig 11717 bp, 9 predicted proteins | sample SF_Rice_5C_80N_4_FD_185620 | JGI IMG/M metagenome (GOLD analysis project Ga0208774, IMG submission 185620) | Rice paddy soil microbial communities from Twitchell Island, California, USA - SF_Rice_5C_80N_405 (SPAdes) (version 2) | ecosystem: Environmental > Terrestrial > Soil > Paddy field/soil ... | reverse complement strand
CCTGTTCGGTGTTGCCATCCAGTGGGCGGCCAGGATTGTGCTGCAGCGCCTCCTGCTTGGCGGCAAAGGGAATGGGCCGTGGCGGAGCCGACATCTTTCTCACCACCTGCCGCGATTGCGCGCGTGTCGGCGGCGCCGCCCCGCGTACTTCTCCCCTCACCCCCAGAACGCTGTTGCGTGATGGCGCTACTGGCGGCGCCATTGCGATTTGGGAATGCTTCCACTGGCCGGGCGGGACTCGCATTGCCGCTTTGGCTACAGGTTGCGAATTGGTCAGCACCGTGCCCGGCACCGCCGTCACCGCGCCGGGAACCTTTTCGTTGGCATAGCGGATGTGCACATTGTTGTGCACGTTGTTATGCACATTGTTGTTCACGATGGTGTTGTTGTTGACGATCGTAGTCCGGTTGATGGTCGTGTTGTTGTTGTTGACGTAGTAGTTGTTCGTAACTTGCGTGATGTTGGTAATACGGGTATTGGAAACGTTCACCTGCCGGAAATAGTTGCGGCTGCCCCGGTACGGCGGAACATAGGGTTCGCCATAGCCCAGCGGGAACCAGCCAACGGTTGGCGCTTGCCCGATCGAAATACCGACGCTCACGCCACCGCCGCCCACCCAGGCCACAAGTGCTGGCGCGTACACCGGGCGCACTACACGCGGTCCCGGCACCCAGCCCCACCCTGCACCGTAGTACACCCAGCGGCCGTAGTGGAAGGGAGCGAAGCCCCAAGGCTCGTCGTCCACCCAGGTCCAACCCCAGGGTTCGACCCATGCCCAGTGTCCATAGTGGTAAGGAGCCCAGCCCGGCGCCACTGCCGGCACCCACACTGCCCCGTATGATGGCGTCGTTTCCCAGCGGCCATAATGGTCCAGGTCTTCCGATCCGATTACGTCCGGCGAAACGTAACGTGCCGATTCCGAATCCTCTTCACGGCGGTCGCGCACTCGGCACCAATCGTCAAAGCCATCTCGCTGTGGGTCGTCGGAAATCTGATTTTCCAGGGAGGTGCCGCCGGTAAAGCGTGCCTGGCGGTCGCCCTTTATTTTCACGGCCCGGCCTTCCCCGGTAGCGACGCCCTCGCCGCGCCACACCGTAACCAAAGTTGTGTCGCCATTGGGGTCCACGTCGAAGCGGTACTCGCCCGCTCGCATTACAGTGAATGCCAGGTTGGGTGTATCAATTTCGTAGGTTTCGCCATCATATAGGCGGCGGACGCGTACGTTCAGCGTGCCCTGGTCGAGTTCCACCTGCATGGTGTTGTCGGTAAGGTTAGTCAGGGTCAGGCTGGTCTGCGCATCGGCGCGCATAGCCGCCCTGCCCAGGTCCAGTTCCGCGCGCGCGTTCTGGTCAGTCCACAGGCGGTCGGCGGTGGTTAAAGGCCGGTTGAGCACGGCCGGCACCCAGTCGTTTACTCCGCCGGGCTGCAGCGACACCTCACCTGACATGTACTGTACCCGCGCTACCCGGCCGGGCGGATCGTCATCTGCCATCGCAGCCGCGCTTACTAACACGACCGTCATCAAAATCCACAATCCCCACTTCCCCAAGCTTTTCATGGCTGCTTTTATCTCCTGAAAGCCGCTTAGATTGCGGCTTCTGCTTCGCCTTTCGGTTGCCTTGCGAACTCCAGCGCCGCAACCGCCTACACGTGCAAACACGCGGGCGCCCAGATTGTTCGCCTTACTTCAGGACAGTAGCTTTAGGGAAGAGGCTTCGAAAGTTACTTTGGAGCGTGGCTAACCGGGGGAAGCTTTAGTTGCAGTGTTTTGGCAACTCAATGGAAGTATCGTTTAGGTGACCTTAGTTTGCCCGCCGTATGCCATATAAGGCGTCTCTGCCCACAAGGACGCTAAAGTTTCGGCCCGGCGTGGGGGGCTACAGCGATGTAGCCCTCCAGGGGGCCGAACTTTCGCTTTTCGGCATAAATTCTCCAGCGTTGCCACACAATGCGCAGGCTGGCCATTACCGGAATGGAGAGGAACACGCCGATAACCCCGGCCATCTCGCCGCCCGCCAGCACGCCAAAGATAGCTGCCAGAGGATGCAACTGAACGCTCTTCCCCATAATTCGCGGCAGGGTGACGTAGTCTTGGATCAGCCGCCAGATTCCCAGAAACATGACCAGCAACAGCAGATGCTGATAGCTCATGAGAAGCGCCACCCCCAGCATGAGCACGGCCGCCACGAAAGGGCCCACCACGGGGATAAATTCCAGGATGCCGCCGGCGGTGCCCAGGACCAGGGCATACGGCACACGCATCAGCCCCAGGAAAACTATATAAACGAGCAGCGCCAACCCAGCCAGGGTAAGCTGGGCGCGGATGAAATGCGCCAGCATGTCATTGAGGTCATTGATTACATTTTCCACGAACTCGCGCTGCGGGCGGCTGCCGATCATCATCAGAGCCACATCGGTAAAAGTGCGGCCGTCGCGCAGGAAGAACACTGCCAGAATCGGAATCAGGATCAGCCACCAGACGTTCTGCGCCACGGTGGCCAGGCGCAATCCTGCCCGGCTGGCCAGCTGCGCCAGTTCTCCGCTATGTCCCGCCAGGAAGTCCTTGACCTGCTGCTGGGTGTGGAAACTCCAGCCATGCTGGCTTCCGATTTGCACCGCGATCTGTCCGGAGGTGATGTTCCCCAGCAGGGCGGGCAGATTCTCGGTCAAGCGCTGGGCCTCGTGCCCGATGCGTGGACCTATGAAAGAGAAGAAAAGGGTGAGCAGGATGGCGAGACCCAGGTAAATCACGGCAATGGCCCGGGTACGGGTGCGCACCCAGCGCGCCATGTGCGAGACCAGCGGTTCCACCAGATAGGCGAAGAAAATAGCAAACAGAAAGAGAACCAGGGTGTGGCGAGTCACATAGATCAGCGCCAGCCCCGCCAGAAAAAGAAGGGCAGTGAACAGAACCCGCGCCGTACGTGTGTCGGTCAAGGCCACTGCTTTACCTCGGGGGCGGCTTCAGTCGCGCAGCGCTTCCGTATCCTGGCCCGCTATCACCATGCGCACCAGTTTGTAAGCATTATCCAGCCAAAGAGCCCAATCGCCGCTGTCAGTTTTCAAGTTCAGGCGGATCAGGTTGCGCTCTACTCCGCGGATGGGAACCTTCTCCCACCCCGCTGATTCCATGGTAACCGTTATGGTCGTAAGGCCTTGCGGAACCAGCACGCCGAACTTCTCCGGCGGCAGCTGGCATTCCATTCCCTTGGCTCCCGGCTTGCACCCATCTGCCATGTAACGCCATGCCAGCAATTCACGCTGAGCAAAGAAGTTGTTGTCCAGGATTACGGTGGTCGGCGGCACCAGGAACGGTTGCTGAATAGGCTTGGCATCCGGAGCGCTCACCATTCGTTCCATAAGGAAAGGCTCATTCGGAGTCACAACCGCCTCCGCCTTCTCCGGAATCAATTGATGCCACTCGTAACGCTTCAGAGCGCCCGTACTGCTAAGTTCCATTTCCGAGGTCTGAGCCGGCTCCTTGGAACCATCTTCCATTTTGAGTTGAAAGGTTGCCGTGCTCCCGCCTGGCTGCTGCTCAATCCTGAAAGTCTCGGTGGCTACCCGCTTCCCTCCGCGGAAGATGCCGAAGGAGCCGGAGTCCACTACTTTGCGGCCGCTCTCGCCATGAAGAGCACCCGCCAGAGCCCCGACCAACAGCATTACCGCCCAGGTCTTGAACTTCACCGCTGTTCTCCTTGGACAGTTCCCCGCAGCAGTTCCATGATTTCTTCCGCCACTTCTTCCACCTTCCTGTCACCCGTCTGCACACAATAATCCGCTTTCATATAACCTGAGTGCCGTGCGGCATACAATTGCCGGAAGTGGTTCTCAGAGATCGCCAGCGGGCGTGTGGCTTCAGCAATTTGCGCTCTGCGCCAGAGTTCCTCCACGGGCGCATCCAAAAACACAGTGTAGCCGCAATTCTGCAGGCAAGTGAAATTGTCCGGTTGCACGAAGGTGCCTCCCCCCAAAGAGACCACCGCCGCCTGGCCGCTGCTTTCCAATTCCCCTACCAGCCGCAGCAATTCCTCTCTTTCCAGGCGCCGAAATTCACCTTCTCCGCTCTGGCGAAAAATGTCTCCGATCCTGCGTTCTTGCCGGGATTCTATCCGTCCGTCCAGATCAATAAATAGCCACCCCAGGCGGGCCGCCAGAGTTTCCCCGACACAAGTTTTGCCCCGCGCCCATAAAGCCAACCAGAAACACGGCTTGCGGCCTGGGCGCAGGCGCGGCAGATGACTGCTCACGGCGTTGTGCTATCCCTCGCGCTTTTTTTGCTGCTCGTTTCAGGCGGGCCCCCAAGCTGGTCAGGGTTCTGGACACCAATATCCCAACTCTCGCAAGCAAACCCGCAATAGCTCCGCTTGCCGGAGGAGGAATTCCTTTGTTTACTGTTTCTTGACGTGGATTTTACCACTGAAGGAACGCAGCCGAACTGAGGAGGACCCGGCATTGGCGGTTCCGGCAAACGATTTTCCCTGGGTGATGGGCAGTGCGCTGTGAGCGGTTGGATGTAAGGGGAAGTCGTTCGTTACCGAGCCCTGCGCGGATGTGGCGGTTATATCCACCGAGGCGCTAGCCGGCAAAATGACGTCAATGTCGCCGGAGTGGTTGGCGAGGAGATATTCGCCGCCATCACCGAAGTCGCCGTTGTAAGTGATTTTGCCATCGGTGGTGTTGACCGAGACCATCCGCCCATCCGTGTTATCCAGGGTTACCGGCCCGCTAACCGAAACCACTTCCACATCCCCCTGGTCCAGATTTGCCAGGTGGATGGGACCGCTGAGGGTGTGAACGTGGATATGGCCGCCACTCACTTGCCGCACCACCACCGCGGCCGCATCACCTTCCAGCACCATCTCGGAATTGATACCTTCCACGGAAATAGTTCCGCTCGTAGAACGCACGTTGAGGGAGGCGTCGGCGGGAATTTGCAGCTGATAATCCACCCGCCCTTCGTCCGGGCTGGCGTTGTGCAGGAAATGGGTGCGCAGTTCCAGCCGGTTGCCCCGCTGGGTGGCATCTACTTCCATCTTGCCGGAGTGCAGCAGCGCAACCACCCCAGCCCGCCCATCGCTGGAGGGGGTGACGGTCACGCCCCCGAACTGGTTCACTAACGAGATGCTGGCGTGGGGCCCCAGTTGATAGTGGAATTCCTTCCGGTTTTCGGCGCCAGTTGCCAGGCTAGCGCAGCTGGCCAGCACGATCAGCACCCAGTGAGCACCGCGCGGCATGCCCTTCATCATTTAATTTGCGCCCGCATGACGGGCGCGCTGCCTCCCTCCGCTTTGCTGGCTGCCGCTACCCTCAGGCTCTGCCTCAGGGCAACGCGTGCCGCGTGGCCATGTTATACAACATGGCCTTTTGCTGATAGGCCTCCAGCAAGGCTTGCCGGCTTTCCTCGTCGTCGGGATTGCTGACTACCAGTTTGCGCGCGTCCGCAATGTAGGCGTTCACATGCCGCAGGCTTTGCTGGTAGGCCGGACTGAGGGCGGGCGCGTGGGCCGCCACCTCGGAAAGAACCTGCTGGTCTTGGCTTTCCCCCATACTGGCGAATTGCAGCGGAACCGTAGGCGTGTCCACCACTGCTTCGGTGTTTCCTTCGGAAGCCTGGGCTCCGGCTGTGGCCTGCTGCTGCGGCATCTTGCTTTGGTAATAAAACAGCCCCACAGCCACAACCGCTGCCAAAGCCACCGGGATCAGCCAGTTCGCCGGTCCCCAGCGGGTAAGCGGTATGCTTCCTAGAAGACCCCCCCTGGCGCTGTCTTTGACCAGGCCTTCCCGCTGCAGGGAGGACTTGATGCCATCCCAGACTTTCGTCGGCGGTTCGATCATGGGTACCAGCAACTTGGCTTGCTCCGCGATGTACTTGAGGTCGGACACCAGGTCAGCGCAGACCGCGCATTGGCGAAGATGTTCCTGTTGCTCGGCATTGCCGCCGTTATCAATGATGTAAGGCAGAGCTGCCTGAAATTCTGCGCAGGTCATAGTCTCCTTCTTCCCCGTTTCCATCCTTCGCCCGTCAACTCCTGCCGGCCTTCTCCATCCTGCTGGCCTTGAGGAGATCGCGCAATTTCATGCGCGCTTTATGCAGCTGTGACTTGCTGTTGCCGATGGAGCAGCCCATTATTTCGGCAATCTCGTTGTGTTCATAACCTTCTATGTCGTGCAGCACGAAAATAATACGGTACCCTGGAGGCAGGCTCTCAATCGCCCGCTCCAGGTTGACCCGGTCAATTGAGCCCGCCAGCATGTTGTCGCGGGCGCCGATGTCCTTTTTCGGTCCTTCTTCCTGCGGTTCCAGGCTCTCTTCCAGTGAAACTTCCGGCAAGCCTTTTTTGCGCAGGTGCATCAGCACCACGTTCACCGCCAGCCGGTGCAGCCAGGTGGAAAATGCCGACTCGCCGCGAAACGTTGCGATCTTGCGATATAGCTGCAGGAAGGCTTCCTGCGTCAGGTCCTCGGCTTCCGCCGTATTGCCGGTCATACGCAAGCACAGTGAGTAAACACGACGCTTGTGCATGGCATAGAGGGCTTCGAATGACTCTGCGTCCCCCTGTTTGGCCCGATCAATGGCATCGGCTTCGGTGAGGCCAGGTACCAGCGTTTTTTTTGCTTGTGTCAATTCGCCTTTTTCAGGCCGCACTTGATGTGATGCGGCTAAGTAGCTGTTCGTTGTACGGCTTGCACGCCATACGCCAAACTCCAGTACATCTCCACACATCCTGGAACGAGCTGCTCCGGGCGCTAAATCTGCTTGGTTCGGCCTGCCTTGGCCTGCTTGCTGGGCTTCCTAGGGGCACGCTTGAGCGGCTCTCCCTACAGCCGAACCCCATTACTTTGGGGTTAATTTCCAAGGAAGGTCAAAAATACCTTGTTTGCACCGGGAGGGAACGCCAGCACCTTACAAGTGGCATGCGGGAACTCTGCTTGAATAACCCAGCTTCCACTTTTATACACCCGTCCTAAAACAACTGCACTGGACCCCTTTAACGCTCGGCAGAGTTTTTAGATCCCCTTGACATTCTACAAGAGCAGGCGCATCTTTCTTGTCGAATAGCTAGGGGAGTTCGCGTTCACCAGAGGCTTTGGTCTATGAAAATTGCCATTGCTGTTCGCTCTTTCCCTGCTTGGTCGCAGCGCAAGTGGCAGATGCTGGCGGCGCATCTTTCGCCCCATCCGCAGAAGTGATTCCAAAGGTTGAGGACACCGGAGTTATCGGCGGCGCCCATCCGCGTCGATCCGCAGTCGTAACAAAGCGCTATGCGCCTGAGGAACCGCATTTTCGCCCTGCCGCGCTCCCTGTTCTGTCGTGGGCAGATGAACCAGGACCTTGCGGAGGAGCTGCGTTTTCACCTGGAGCAGCAGACGGAGGCGAACATCGCCGCCGGCATGGACCCGGAACAGGCCCGTCGTCAGGCTCGCCTCGCCTTTGGCGGCCTGGAAAGCGTGACGGAGGACTGCCGCGACCAGTGGGGCGCCCGCCTGCTCGATTCCATGGTAAAGGATTTGCGCTACGCCTTGCGTGGTTTCCGCAAGAACCCCGTGTTCACCCTGGCGGCGGTGTGCACCATCGCCCTCGGCATTGGCGCTACTACCGCGGTTTTCAGCGTGGTGGACCGCATCCTGTTTCGCAGCCTGCCTTATGTTCACGCCGAAGGCCTGGTTTCCGTGGGCATCACCGCTCCCATTGAAGACAACGAGTTCATGCTGGGGGCCAATTACGCTTATTGGCGGGAGGCCAAACTCCCCTTTACGGCCATCACCTCGATGACCGCCTTCGACTCCGCCACAGCCAGTTGTGACCTTACGGAATCGCATCCCCTGCGCATGAGTTGCTTGCAAGTGGAATCCAATTTCCTGCCCACCTTGGGCCTGCGCCCGTTAGTGGGTCGCAATTTCACCTCCGATGATGATCGTCCCAATGCTCCTGCCGTGGCGCTGATCGCCTATGGCCTGTGGCGCAGCCGTTTTGGCGCCAACCCCGCCGCTATCGGCCAGCTGATTTCTCTGGATGGCAAACCCGTCCGGGTTGTGGGCGTGCTGTCTCGTGATTTCGAGATGCCCACGCTGGCGCCGGCCGATGTTCTACTACCGCAACACCTGGACTGGAATGCGCAGAAGGCCGCCTATCCGGGAAGAGTGCTGCGCTGCTTTGCCCGCCTGAAGCCGGGGGTCACCATCGCTCAGGCCCGAGCCCGGCTGCAGCCCCTTTTTGCTGATGCCCTCAAAGGCGCTCCGCCGCAGTTTCGAAGCGAGGTTCACCTGCTGGTGCGCCCGCTGCGCGATCGCGAACTGGGCGATGCCAGCCTGGCTGCCTGGGTGCTGCTGGCGGCGGTTCTGGCGGTGCTGCTGATTGCCTGCGCTAATGTGGCCAACCTGCTGCTGGCGCGCTCCGCCGTGCGCCAGCGCGAACTCGCGGTGCGCGCCGCCCTGGGGGCGAGCCGAGGACGGCTGATTGGCCAGGCGCTCAGCGAAAGCGTCCTCCTGGCGTTCAGCGGTGGCGCCCTCGGCTGCGCCTTGGGCTACAGCCTGTTACGCCTGTTTATTGCCATTGCCCCCAGAGGCTTACCCCGGCTGCAGCAGGCGACCCTGGACCCGCGGGTGTTGCTCTTCACCCTGGCGCTTTCAGTGGCTTGCGGAATGCTATTTGGCTTGGCTCCCGCCCTGCATCGCGTGCAGCCGTATTTCGCCTTGGCGGGAGTGCGCTCCAGTGCCGCTTCCCGCGGGTCTTTGCGTCAGTTCCTGGTGGTGGTGCAGGTGGCAATATCCCTGGTCCTGCTGGCCGGCGCCAGCCTGCTGTTGCGTAGCCTGTGGAACCTGCAGAACCAGCCTTTGGGCATGCGCACCGACAGCCTGCTGCTGGCGGAAATGACGCTGGGGCAAAATCGCTATTCCCAGCCCGAACAGGAGCTGGCGTTCTTTGATCGGCTCGAATCCGAGCTGCGGCGGCTGCCCGGAGTCAAGGCGCTTGCTCTTACCGACTCCATGCCTCCCGGCGGCTGGGAACACTACCGGATCTACGCCGCCATCGCCGTGCGCGGCCGTCCACACTTTGCCGAAGGCACGGGAGGGCCGGTGGACTGGCGGGCGGTCACGCCGGAATATTTTTCCGCTCTCGAGGTTCCGATTGTTCGCGGTCGCGGCTTCACCGAACGCGATCGCGGTCCCGACCAGCATGTCATGGTTCTCAACCAGACTCTGGCGAAGCGCATGTTTCCCGACCAGGAAGCACTTGGCCAGCAGTTGCAGCCTGGTTTGGATGGGCCCTGGTATACGGTTATCGGCGTGGCTGGAGACGTCAAGAATGATGGCTTAGCGGTTCCGGCGGCGCCGGAGTACTACGTGGTGCGGCGCCACGCCGGCGGAGCTGTCGCTGATCCGCCCAATTACATCAACCATCATGTTTACGTTCTCCTCCGCACCGCGATGAACGCGCCCGCCATGGCCGGCCTGGTGCGCAGCGACATCGCCACGCTTGACCCCACTCTGCCCGTCACTATTGACACCATGCGCCAGCGGGTGAGCCAGATGGAGGCCCGGCCCCGCTTTGACGCCGCCCTGCTTAGCCTGTTTGCGGTCCTGGGCGTAGTGCTGGCCGCTATCGGCATTTACGGCGTCATCGCCTTCCTGGTGACCCAGCGCACGCAGGAGATTGGCGTGCGCATGGCCCTGGGCGCCACCACCGGGGACGTGCTCCGCCTGATCACTGGCAAGGGCCTGCTGCTGATTGCGAGCGGTACTGCGGCCGGGGTTGCCGCCGCGCTCGCGCTTTCGTGGGTGTTGCGGGGATTGTTATTTGAAGTGGCGGCCAACGATCCGCTCACTTTGTGCGCCGCCGCCGGCCTGCTGATTGCCGTGGCATTATCGGCCACTTACATACCAGCTCGCGCGGCCACTCGCGTTGACCCTATGGTGGCGCTCCGCTATGAGTGACGATGCTGAGGCTTGTGGTAGAGGCGTAACGTGTTACGTCTGGCTTGTAGAAATCATGGAGGAACAATGGGTCAACCCGTGGATCTGCTGCAGGGCACGCTCGACCTGCTGATCCTGAAGACGCTGGCGCTGGAGGCGATGCACGGTTGGGGTATCGCGCAGCGTATCCAGCAAGTCTCCAAAGACGTTTTACAGGTGCAACAAGGCTCCCTTTATCCCGCCCTGCATCGCCTGGAGCAGCAGGGCTGGATTGAAGCGGAGTGGCGGCCTTCAGAGAACAACCGCCGCGCCAAGTACTATTCGCTCACGCGAGCGGGCCGCAAACAACTGGAGGAGGAGACCGCCAACTGGGAGCGGCTCTCGGCGGCCATTGGGCAGATTCTGCAGACCGCGTGATCAGGCCGCTGCCGACTTGGCCGTGATGGTCTCCAGCCCATGGCCGTGGGGCCCGGTTTCGCGCCGGCGCAGGAGTAAGGCGAACGTCATTCCCAGAAAGCCGAGAATGGAAAATATCCACATGCCCAGGCGGTAGCCTTCAGGATTGGCGGCGCTGGCATGCGCGTGGTCATTGGCCCAGCCGATCAGCAGGTTGAATCCCGCCAGCCCGATGTTCTGGATCATGGTCATCAGCCCGTAAGCCGTGCCCAGCTTCGATTGCTCTACGATGTAGGCTACCGATGGCCACATCACTGCCGGAATCAGCGAGAATGACACGCCCATCATGGCCATGGGCAGGTAGAGCGAAACGTTGGTGTAGCCCATCATCAGGTACACAGGAATGAGCAGCAGGGAACCGAACATCATCAGCAGGGCGCGCTTGCCGATCTTGTCCGCGAACAAACCAAACGCGGGCGTGCCGAACATAGTAAAGGCGGTCAGAATGCTGACCAGGAATCCTCCCAATTCGCGGCTGGTGTGGCGCGCGTCCATGAAGAACTTAATGGCGAAGGTCTCAAAGGGGAAAATGCCCGAATAGAACACAATGCACAGGGCCACGATGTACCAGTAGGAGCGGCCGAAGCGGAAGATGTCGCGGAAGATGACCTTGTCGGTCGAGCCCGCCTGTCCGAGCGAGTACTTTTGCTCGGCGCGAACCTCAGCAATCCAATAGAGCACGGCGCCAATTACGCACAGGGTGCCGAAACCCACCGCGATGAACAGCGGGTTGCGCCAGTTGCTGTAGGCAGGCCTCGCCCAAGTGGGGGAATTCTGCGCCAGCCAGGTGCCGAAGCGCGAGAGCATCAGGTTGATGCCGAAGGCGAAGCTCAGTTCCTTGCCGCGAAACCACTTGGCGACCGCTGTGGTGACGGCCACGATCATGGATTCGGCGCCCAGACCGAATACCAGCCGCCCGGAGGCCATTACCGCCAGTCGCGGCGAGGTTACGGTGATGGCCGCACCCAGCAGGCACAGCGTCCCAAATATGAAAATCGCTTTGCGGGTGCCGATGCGGTCCACAATCATGCCCCCGACCAGCACCATGAAAACGTTGGGCATGCTGTAAATCGCCTGCAGCAAACCGATGTTGGCGTCGTTGAAGTGCAGTTGCTTGACCAGCAAGTCGGCGATGGGAGCAATGCAGTCGTAAACGTAGTAGTTGCCCAGCATCGCCAGGCTGATGAACAGCAGCACCATCCAGCGATACAGGCGCGACGGTTCGGGGCGGGCGGCAGTTGCGGGAACAGCGGCTTCGACAGTCAAATGAACTTCTCGTTAGACCAAAGTGAAAGCAGAGAATAGCAGACGGTGCAAGGGCGCAGGTGTGATGGGGGTCACTG
>Ga0208774_1000180_pt1 | contig 11779 bp, 5 predicted proteins | sample SF_Rice_5C_80N_4_FD_185620 | JGI IMG/M metagenome (GOLD analysis project Ga0208774, IMG submission 185620) | Rice paddy soil microbial communities from Twitchell Island, California, USA - SF_Rice_5C_80N_405 (SPAdes) (version 2) | ecosystem: Environmental > Terrestrial > Soil > Paddy field/soil ... | reverse complement strand
GATCGGAACGCAGGCGGGAATGATTCTCGGCACGGCCGCTTACATGAGCCCCGAGCAGGCCCGCGGGAAACCGGTCGACCGGCGCGCCGACGTCTGGGCCTTCGGCGTCGTGTTCTTCGAGATGCTTTCCGGGCGCCGGCTCTTCCACGGGGAAACGGTCTCCGACACGCTCGCCGCCGTCATCAAGGAAGAGCCGGACTGGCAGTTCCTTCCCCCCGAGGTCCCGTCGTCAATCCGTGCTCTCCTGCGCCGCTGTCTGCAGAAAGATCCGCGGCAGCGCCTCCAGGCGATCGGAGAGGCGCGGATCACGATCGACGACGTGCTCTCCGGATCGCCCGGCGCGGCGGCGACGGACGCGGAAGAAGCGCGCGCGGGGACTCGCCGCCCCGTGGTGCTTCCCTGGGCGCTCGCCGCCGTCCTCGCTGTCGTCGTGGCCGGGCTCGGAATCCTCGCGATTCGCCGACCGCGTCGAAGCCCTCCCGCACCCGTGCTCTCTTTCGTCCCGCCGCCTCCCGGCACCACGCTCCGTTCCTACGGATTCGGGTCCGGCCGCGTCGTCGTTTCGCCGGACGGGGCGCGACTGGCGTTTTCCGCGACCGATCAGGACGGCGTCACCAGGCTCTGGGTCCGGCCCCTGAATTCCGCGTCAGCCACGCCGGTGAAAGGGACCGAGGACGCGGCGTCTCCTTTCTGGTCGCCCGACGGCCGTTCCCTCGGATTCGTCGCGAACGGCAAGCTGAAGACCGCGGATCTCTCCGACGGCGACGTGGAGACGCTCGCCGACGCCGATTGGGAAACTGTCGGCGCATGGAGCCCGCGAGAGACGATTCTGTTCAAACCGCCGGGCGTGGGCGTGAATCCTCTCCGCAAGATCGCGGCTTCCGGGGGCCGAACCAGCGGGGTCACGAAGCTCGCGAGCGACGAGCGTACGCACGATAGCCCTTCATTCCTGCCCGATGGAAAGCATTTCCTCTTCGCCGCTCGGCGCGCCGACGGAAATTGCCGCCTCAAGATGGGCTCGCTCGATTCCGGCAAGGTGGCGACCATTTTGGAGGGCTCCTGCTTCGGCCTCTACGCAGGCGGATACCTTCTCTTCGGCCGAGGCCTCGACGTCCTCGCCCAGAGGTTCGACCCGGCGACCGCGAGGCTTTCCGGAAGAGCCGCCTTCCTCGCCCGGGCCGCGGATTGCTCAGCCGCGGGCGACTCCGTCCTGGCGTATCAGGCGCGGTCGGAAACGTCGCGCCTCGAGTGGTTCGACCGCAGCGGAAACTCCCTCGGAACCGTCGGCAACCCGGCAATCTACAGGTCGCCCAAGATCTCGCCCGACGGCAAGCAGATCCTTTCCGGAATCATGGACCGCGAGACGCGGTCGGTCGACCTGTGGTCGCTGCCGGCGGCGGGCGGGGAAAGCACGCGGCTGACGTTCGATTCCGGCGGGAAGACCTGGTCCGTGTGGTCCCCCGACGGCAAATACGTCTCGTACGCCGGCCCGGTCAAGGGAACCCCGGGAACGATGGCGATTTTTCGAAAAACCGCCGACGGATCCCGAGAGGCAGAGAAGCTCCTCACGGCCAGTCCGAACGAGGGGCAGCTCTTCTCCGTGGATTGGTCGCCGGACGGCCGATCTCTTTCGTTCGACGCTTTTGACATCAAGAGCGGCCAGTGTGAGAACTGGATCCTGCCGCTCTTCGGCGACAGGAAGCCCTTCCAGGTTTCCCCCGTCGCGGCGGACCAGTTCGACGGGATCTTCTCGCCCGACGGCCACTGGTTGGCGTACTTTTCCTATGAATCCGGACACCCCGAGGTCTATGTGGTTCCGTTTCCCGGTCCGGGCGGCAAATATCAGATTTCGCACGGCGGCGGCTGGCTGGCCCGCTGGGACGGCCGCGGCAGACTCTACTTCCTGACGATGGGAAATCGGCTGATGGAAGCCGACCTCGCTGTGAGCGCGAGCTCCGTTCGAGTCAACGCTATTCACCCGCTCTTCGCGATCCGGCCGCCGAACATGGCGATGCCGCTCTTCGACGTCACGGCGGACGGCCAGAAATTCATCGTGGCCACGTCCGACGCGCCCGAAGCGAGCTCGATCACGCTCGTCGCGAACTGGACGGAACTTCTGGCGTCGCGCCAGGAGCGGCCGTGAGGCTGCCGTGACGCTCGCCGCCGGGAGCCGCCTCGGTCCGTACGAGATCGTTTCCCTGCTCGGAGCCGGCGGCATGGGCGAGGTGTATCGGGCGCGCGACACCCGGCTCGGACGCGAGGTGGCGCTCAAGGTTCTCCCCGAGGAATTCGCCGCCGACGCCGAGCGGCTCCGCCGGTTCGAGGGAGAGGCGCGCGCCGCTTCCTCGATCTCCGATCCGCACATCGTCACGGTCTTCGACGTCGGGAGCGCCGATGGAAAGGCTTTTCTCGTCGCGGAGCTGGTCGAGGGGTCGGACCTGAGGGCGCTGACCGGCCGGGCGCTTTCCGCGAAGAAGGCGATCGACCTCGCCGCTCAGATCGCCGAAGGCCTCGCGGCGGCCCACGACAGGGGAATCGTCCATCGCGATCTGAAACCGGAGAACGTCCTCGTCACGAAATCGGGACTCGCCAAGATCGCGGACTTCGGGCTCGCGCGCCTCAGCGAGCATTCCGGAGATAGCGGCTCGCAGATGATCACCGCCGACTCGGCGCGGACGGCCACCGGGATGGTGATGGGCACGGTCGCGTACATGTCGCCCGAACAGGCCCGCGGCGAGCGCGTGGACTTCCGTTCCGACCAGTTCTCGTTCGGGATCATCCTCGTCGAGCTGCTTACGGGGAAGAATCCGTTCAAGCGCGCGACCTCGCCCGAAACTCTGACGGCGATCCTCCGCGAGGAGCCGCTCGAGAATCTCGCGCTGCCGCCGGCGATCGGCCGCATCGTTTCGCGCTGCCTCGAGAAAATCCCCGACGCGCGCTATGGATCGACGCGTGACCTCGCCCGGGACCTGAAGGACCTCGAGGCCGCCCCTTCGGCGGCGACGGCGCCGGTCCCGGCCGGAGTCTCCGCCGGCCGTCGAGGGCGATCGCCGGCGTTGCTGCTGCTCGCGGCGCTTGGCGGCCTCGTCGTCGGCGGCGCGATCGCGACGTGGCTCCGCCGGCCGGCCTCCTTCGAGCCGGTCCGCGTCCACGCCCTGACGTATTCCGGCTCCGACAGCGACCCGGCGGCCTCGCCGGACGGAAGGATCGTCGCGTTCACGTCGTGGCGCGACGGCACGGCCCGCATCTGGGTCAAGCAGCTCGCCGGCGGAGGCGAGGCGCCCCTGACCTCCGGACCGGACGGACGCGCGAGGTTCTCCCCCGACGGGGCGAGCCTGCTCTTCATCCGCGACCTGGGGACGAAGCAGGCGCTGTACCGGATCGGCCTCGTCGGCGGCGAGCCGCGCGCGATTCTGGACGACTGCACCGCCGCCGACTGGTCGCCCGACGGCCGGCAGATCGCGTTCCTGCGCGGAGGGACCGGCGACGCGACGCAGCACGCGCGCCTCGAGGTGCTCGATCTGGCGAGCGGCCGCGAAACGCTTCTCGCCGACGAAGGAAAGCGGATCGTTCACTCGCCCCGCTGGTCGCCCGACGGAAGATGGATCGCGTATTCCTCCGGAAGCTATGCCGGTTCCGACTGGCAGGTCCGGGCGGCGCAGCCGGCGAGCGGACGAAAGAAGGAAATCTGCGCGCTCTCCCCCGGATACCAGATCGGGGGAATCTCGTGGGCCGGGGACGGAGAAGCGATCTTCTTCGTGCAGTCCCCGAACCTGATGGGAGACGTGTCGGGCATGGGATCGCGCGTGATTCGCGGCGACCCCGGCTCGGGACGCCGGCGGACGCTCTTCTGGAGCGACGGCCTCGTGTGGACGACGTCCTCCGTTTCCGAAGTCACGCCGACCGACGTGCTCTCTCAGGGGCGCCTCGTCTTCAGCCGGCGGCAGCGGAGACAGAACCTGCGGGAGATCGCGATCCGGGAGGGCGCGCTCTCGACGGGCACGGTGCTCGCCGAAGGAAGCGCGATCGACCGCCAACCGGTCTACTCACCCGACGGAAAACGGATCCTCTTCTCTTCGAATCGCAGCGGGAACCTCGACCTCTGGACTCTCGAGCGCCAGAGCGGAGCCGTCCGGCAACTGACCGACGATCCGGCGCAGGACTGGGACCCCGCCTGGACGCCCGACGGGAAGCAGATCGTCTGGAGCAGCGATCGAGCGACCGGCCATCTCGAGGTCTGGATCGCGAACGCGGACGGCAGCGGCGCGAGACAGGTCACCCACGACGGCGTCTCCGCGCAGAATCCGACGACGACGCCCGACGGGAGGTGGATCGTGTACTGGAGCGGCGATCCGGCGAAGCTCGGCGTCTGGAAGATCCATCCCGACGGCTCCGGGGCGACCCGCGTGCAGACCGGCTACCCGACCACGCCGGAGACGTCACCCGACGGGCGCTACTTCCTCTACGTGGATCAGGGGGGAGGGCTGTCCCTGCGCAACACGATCCACGTCTTCGAGGTCGAGTCGGGAAAGCAGGTCTCGTTCACGATCGAGGTGCGGTACACGATCGGCGCGCCGGCGATCATCTGGGGGCGCGCGCGCTGGTCGCGCGACGGGAAGCGGATCTACTTCGTCGGCGAGAACGAAAAGGGGCTTTCCGGAATCTACGTGCAGGACTTCGCGCCGGGACGCGACACGGCCGCGACGCGCCGCCCGGTCGCGGGCTTCTCGCGCGAGTGGGTCAGCGAATCCTTCGGGCTGTCGCCCGACGGCGCCTCGCTCGTGCTGTCGGCCAGCCAGGACACCGCGTCGATCATGGTCGCCGACCGTGTGCCTGGCGCCATGCCTCCGACCCGGAAGGCGCACTGAGAAGGCGGAAACCGAAGTCCCCGGTTTCCGCCGCCGCCATTCGCGCAACGATAGAATCCCGGTCACGCGAGAAATCCTGGATTCCCCCGCCGTCCCCGGGGCCGGCCGGCCCGACGTGACGGGTTCGCTTTCGCTCCCCCGGAGCGGCGCGGCTCGCAGGGTGCTCTAATGCTCTCTCCCGGCGTCAAGCTCGGCCCTTACGAAATTCTCGCCCCTCTCGGGGCGGGGGGCATGGGAGAAGTGTATCGGGCGCGCGACACGAAGCTGCATCGGGACGTGGCGATCAAGGTCCTGCCCGAATCGCTCTCCAAGGAAACGGATGCGCTGGGCCGATTCGAGCGGGAAGCGCACGCGGTGGCGGCGCTCAACCATCCGAACATCCTCTCGATCCACGATTTCGGCGAATCCAACGGCGTCGTCTACGCGGTGACGGAGCTCCTCGAAGGCGAGAGCCTTCGGGAGCGCCTCGACGCCGGGCCGATCCCGACGCGCAAGGCGGTCGATTACGCCGTTCAGATCCTCCGCGGCCTGGCGGCGGCGCATGAGAAAGGCGTCGTCCACCGCGATCTCAAGCCGGAAAATCTCTTCGTGACGGCCGACGGCCGCGTGAAGATCCTCGACTTCGGCCTGGCCAAGGTCGTGTCGGCCGAGTCGGTCGCCACGAGCGCGCCGACGACGCCGGCCGGCACGGAGCCCGGCACGGTCATGGGCACGGTCGGTTACATGTCTCCCGAGCAGGTCAGGGGAAGACCGGCGGATCATCGCTCCGACATCTTTTCCTTCGGCGTCGTCCTCTACGAGATGCTCTCGGGAAAACGCGCCTTCCAGCGCGAATCGGCCGCCGAGACGATGGCCGCGATCGCCCGGGAGGAGCCTCCCGAGCTCGCGGAGTCGGGCCGCAAGATCTCCCCTGCCCTCGACCGGATCGTGCGGCATTGCCTGGAGAAGAGCCCTGCCGAACGCGCGCAGTCCGCGCACGACCTGGCGTTCGAGCTCGAGAGCATGTCGGCCCTCTCCGAGTCCGGTGCGGCCGCCGTCGCCTTCGCCCCGCGGCGCCGCCGACGGCTGGCGATCGGCGTCGCCGCGGCCGTCGCGGCGGTCCTGGCCGTTGCCGCCCTCGCGTCGTACCGCGCGGGACGGAAGGCGGAGCGACGCTCGGTCGAGGCCATCGCGTTTCGCCAGATGAGCTTCCACCCGCAGGCGATCTTCCAGGCCGCCTTCATGCCGGACGGCGAAACGATCGTCTATAGCGCCGCTCCCGAGGGGAACGTCCCGGAGCTCTTCACGATCCGCCCCGAGTTTCCGGAGCCCCGTGCGCTGGGCCTTCCGCGCACGCATCTCCTGTCGATCTCGTCGAAGGGCGAGCTGGCCGTCCTGACCCACGTCCGCTACCTGGCGCACCGGTTGTTCACCGGCACGCTCGCGCGGGTGTCGCTCGGGGGCACGGCGCCGCGGGAAATCCTGGAGAACGTGCGCCAGGCCGACTGGTCTCCCGACGGCGCAAATCTGGCCGTCCTTCGCGTTTCGCAGGGGAAGGATCGGCTGGAGTTCCCGATCGGAAAGGTCCTCTACGAGAGCGCCGGCTATTTGAGCGACCTTCGGCTCTCGCCCCGCGGAGACCGCATCGCTCTCTTCGAGCATCCGAAGCAATGGGACGACCGGGGCTCCGTCATCTGCGTCGATATGGCGGGGAAGCGGACCGTCCTTTCGGGCGAGTACTGGGGGGAAGAGGGCCTGGCGTGGTCTCGGACGGGCGACGAGATCTTCTTCACCGCGAGCACGGAAGGGTTCTCCCAGGTTCTCTACGGCGTCGATCTCTCCGGACGCCGGCGGGTCGTGCTGACGAGCGCCGGCGGGCTGACGATGCACGACGTCTCCCGCACCGGGCGCTGGCTCGTGACGCGCGACGACCAGACTAACGCCATCTCGGTTCTCGTCCCCGGCGCCGGCGCCGAGCGCGATCTCTCCTGGCTCGACTTTTCCGAGGCGCCGTTTCTTTCGCGGGACGGGAGCCTTCTTCTCTTCAACGACGAATCGTCGGCGGCCGGGCCGAATTACGCGGTCTGTCTTCGAAAAACCGACGGCGGCGCCGTCGTGCGCCTCGGAGAGGGCTTTCCTTGCGGGCTCTCGCCGGACGAGAAGTGGGCTCTCGCGATCGTCTACTCGCCGCCGCAGCTCGTGATGTACCCGACCGGTCCCGGCGAGACCCGGCGTCTCCCGCGAGGCCGCCTGGAGACGTACCAATCCGCAAGCTGGTTCGCGGACGGAAAGAAGATCCTCGCTTGCGGCAACGAGCCTGGAAGAGGGTCCCGGTGCTATTCGCAGGACGTCTCGGACGGCTCGCTTCGGCCGGTCACACCCGAGGGAGCGAGCAACGGCTCGGTCTCGCCGGACGGCACGCAGGTCCTGTATTCGAATCAATACGGAGCCTGGTTGGTCCAGCCCATGGAAGGGGGAACCGGGAAACCCCTTCCCGAGATCGCCCCGGACGAGAGCGTCATCCGGTGGAGCCCGGACAGCCGTTCCCTCTACGTTTTCCATCCGGCGACGCTGCCGTTTCGCTTCGAGCGGCTGGATCTCGCTTCGGGCCGCCGCGAGCTGATCCGCGAGGTGGCTCCCGCCGACAGGACGGGCCTGCTCGAGGGCGGCGTGGCGTCAATCACGGAGGACACCCGGAGCTACGCGTACGACTATTCCCGGATGACGTCGCAGCTCTTCGTGGTGTCGGGCGCGCGCTGACGCGAGCGCCGGCCGCCCGTTTCGACGGCGGCCCGGTGTTCACGAAGACGGCGACGATGGCGTGGCGGCCAAACGGGCACTCCCGGTTCAGGGCGCGCCTCTTCCGGCGGGAGAAGCCGGGGCGCAGCGCCGGGTGAGGGTAGCTAAGCCGGCTTCCAGACCATATCGACCCGGATCGGCATGTCGTCCTTGACCGGCACCGCGAGGAGCGACGGCGGCGGGATGCCGAAATCGGAGAGCTTCGCGGGGATCGTTCCCGAGATCCGCCGCTCCCCTCCCTCGTCCGTGACGGTGAACGGGACCTGCGGGTACGTCGCCGTCTTGCCCGCGAATTCGATTTGGAGGTCGCAGTGGATCTCGGCGGAGTCCTTTGCCTCCGGCGCTCGCAGGCGAACGCTGACGAGGGGATACCTCGCGCCGTCGACGACCTGGACCATGTGAAGGTCGCGGTTGCTGTCCCCGGAGTCGAACGACTTCACGGGAGCCGCCACGAGAACCTCGCACTCGCCGGAGCGGCAAACGGCCTTGCCCCGGGCCGCGTGGCTCACTCCGTCGGTGTCGTGAAGGGGGTGTGAGACGTGGTAGGCGAGCGTCGACCGCTCGAGAACCCATTGCCCGTCGGCTCGCGCGATCGCCGGAAGGGCGAGGAGCAGGAGCAGACATCGGAGGCGAATCATCAGAACTTGATCGCCACGGTCGCGATCGCCGCGGCATAAGCGGCGACCGTGATCGCGGCCACGGTCGAATGGGCTTTCGCGATCCCGTGGACCTTCTCGCCGTTGTCGAGCTGGTTTCGGGCCATGGCGCCGAGGATCGGCGTCAGGACCATTCCCACGCCGTGGACCCACGCGAGCGCCTTGTGCCACCGGATCTGGCCGCGCGTCCTCATCCCCTCGATCTTCGGCGCGCGGATCGCGTACGACGCCGTCGCGATGTACATGGCCGCGGTGACGAGGCCGAGCGCCGCGTGCAGATTCCGCTGCGAGCTACCGCCCTCGTGCTCCTTGGCGCCCCCGGCGGTCGCGAGCGTGGCGACGAACGGGATGATCGTGATGAGGCCCAGCCGCTGGTGAATCTTGAGCATCCGGGTCCTCTTGTCGAGAAGCGCCTGCTTCTCGACGCTGCCGACCTGCTGCTCCGGAGTGAACCCCAGATCCTGGAGCGACGGCTGCGAGGGCTCGGGAGGCGGCGTTTCGGGCGGAGGCGGCGTTTCCGGCGGCGCGCTCTGGCTCCCCGGATCGGCGAAAGGCTCGAGCGCCGCCTGAAGCGACGGGAGAAACCTCATCTCGTCGCTGTCGGCGCGCAGGACGGGGGCGAGCGTGAGGAACAGAGCGGCTACGACGAATTTGCGAAGTGTCTTGCGGAAATCTTTCATCGTCATGCGTCGTCGAGAGCAAACCCGGTGCCGAACATAGCGTCCCGAAGATAAACGGCGGATGAGAGGTCAGGCGAGACGGCTCGATTTCGATATCACTTCGGCGCGATCCTCCCGAAATCGGCGACAGGCGTCGCAAGCGCGATTCGACCCCTCCCTCCATGTCCCGGCGGGATGCTCCCGAACCGGTGTGTAATGTATAATGAAGCGTTGACCCCAACGTCTCCTTCGACCCCGGAGCCGCCTAAGTCAGCGCCAGGTACTGGTGCGCGAGCCACACCATCATCGATCCTTCGCCGACCGCCGCCGCGACGCGGTTCATCGCGCCGGCGCGCACGTCGCCGGCGGCGAAGACGCCCGGCACGCTGCTCTCGAGCGGCAGCGGCTCGCGCCGCTCCTTCCAGATTCGCGGGTAAGCCTCGGCGGACACGAGGTCCCGGCCCGTGAGGACGAATCCTTTCGCGTCGCGCAGCACGTCGGGCGGCAGCCACTCGCTTCGCGGGCGGGTGCCGATGAACACGAACACGGCGTCCGCCTCCTCGACCGCGCACCTTCCGTCGCCGCACGACCGGAGCGAGACGCATTCGACGCGGGCCTGTCCGTCGACCCGGTCGACCTCGGTCAGGGGCCGCAGCCGGATGTTCGGCGTCTTCCCGATCTGGTCGATCAGGTACTGCGACATCGTCTCGCGCAGGCTCTCCCGCCGCACGACGATGTGCACTTCCTTCGCGTATCGCGCCAGATGCATCGCGGCCTGGCCCGCCGAGTTCCCGCCGCCGACGACCAGGACGCGCCGGCCCGAGAACGCCGGCGCTTCCGTGGTCGCGGTGCCGTAGTAGACGCCCGCGCCGGTGCGCTCGGCCATCCCGGCCGCCGGGTGCTCGCGGTAGCTCATCCCGGTCGCGGCGAGGAGCGTTCGCGTCACGATCTCGCGGCTGTCGGCGACCGTGAGGCGCTTGTACCCCCCGTCGAAGGAGACCGCCGTCACTTCCAGCGGCGCCAGGAACTCGGCGCCGAGCCGCTGTGCCTGCGTCAGCGCGCGGCGGGTCAGCTCGCTTCCGGAGACCCCGGCCGGAAAGCCGAGATAGTTCTCGATGCGCGAGCTCGTGCCCGCCTGCCCGCCGGGAGCGTGGCGGTCCAGGAGCAGGGTCCGCAGCCCTTCCGACGCGCCGTACACGGCGGCAGCGAGGCCGGCCGGACCCGCGCCGACGATCACGAGGTCGTAGACGTCGTACGCCGCCGAGAGGGACCGGCCGAGCCGCTCGGCGACCTCGCGGGGCTCGGGATTGCGGAGCACCGCGCCGTCCTCGAAGAGCAGTGCCGGGAGCTCTTCGGCGCCCACACCGGCGGCGTCGAGGAGCGCGCGCGCGTCCGGGTCCCGCTCGACGTCGATCCAGCGGTAGGGAACCAGATTGCTCGCGAGGAACTCCTTGACCGCGTGCGACCGCGGCGACCACTGGTGTCCGACGAGCCTCAACCCTTTCGCCTCGGGGAGGTACTCGGCCTGCCACGCGTCGAGGAGGTCGTCGATCACCGGGAAGAGCCGCTCCTCGGGCGGGTCCCAGGGCTTGGACAGGTAGTGATCGAGATGCGCCTCGTTGATCGCCCGGACGGCCGCGTCGATGTCCGAATAGGCGGTGAGGAGGACGCGCCGCGCGAGCGGGTACGTCTCGCGCGACTGCGCGAGCACCTCGGTCCCGAGCATGCCCGGCATGCGCTGGTCGGAGAGGACCAGCGCCAGGGACTCCCCGCGGCTCTTGAGCTCCCTGACCGTCGCCAGCGCCTCTTCCCCGGAGGACGCGCTCAATACGGCGTAGCGGTCCCGGTACCGCGAGCGCAGGTCGCGCCGCACGGCGGCGAGCACCTGAGGATCGTCGTCGACGACGAGAAGGACGGGCTTGTTCACGGCTTGCCCGCGGCGGCCCCGGCCCCGGCGATCGGCAGCACGACCCGGAACTCCGTCCGGCCCGGCTGCGACTCGACGGAGATTTCGCCGCCGTTGTGGACGACGAGGCGCCGGACGATGTCGAGGCCCAGCCCCGTTCCCTCGCCCATCGGCTTGGTGGTGAAGAACGGGTCGAAGATGCGTTCCCGGATCTCCGCGGGGATGCCGGACCCGTTGTCGATGACGCGAACCACGGCGGCGCCGTCCTCACGGTTCGCCCGTACTTCGACGCGGCCGGCGTCGGGAATGGCGTCGAGCGCGTTGTCGATCAGGTTCGCCCAGATCTGGTTGAGCTCGCCGACGAAGCCGCGGGCGGGGGGCAGACCGGGCTCGACGTCGACGGCGACGGAGGCCGACTTGCTCCGCGCCTTCGCCTTGAGCACGGCGACCGTGTCGTTCAGGCCGCGCGTCAGATCGACCGATTCCGGCACGTTGGCCTGGTCCATGTGGGTGAAGCCCTTGATCGCCGCGACCAGGCCCGAGATGCGCTCCGCCGCCTCCTGGATTTCGGAGGCGAGACTGCGGACGTAGCAGCCGGCCGCGACCCACCGCAGCGCGGCGTTCAACGCCGGTCCTTCGACCGCGGCGGCGAGGCGATCGAGCGCGTCGAACGTCACGGCGGTTTCGGCGAGCGCCTCCGCGCTGCCGGGGTCGAGGCCGCGGCTCTCGAGCCAGTCGGCGATCCCCTCCTCGCGCTCGGCCTGCTCGATCGGCGACCGCACGCCGCCCGTGCGCGTGTCGTGGCAGGAAGCGCGAATCGCGTCGAGGGCGGCGAGCTGCGCTTCGGTCAGCCGCGCCGCGCCGAGCGCCCGCGTCGCCCGCTCGACGTCCTCGAGGCGGCTCTCGAGGATC
>Ga0208774_1000179_pt1 | contig 11785 bp, 11 predicted proteins | sample SF_Rice_5C_80N_4_FD_185620 | JGI IMG/M metagenome (GOLD analysis project Ga0208774, IMG submission 185620) | Rice paddy soil microbial communities from Twitchell Island, California, USA - SF_Rice_5C_80N_405 (SPAdes) (version 2) | ecosystem: Environmental > Terrestrial > Soil > Paddy field/soil ... | reverse complement strand
ATCGACAGCGCGCCCTCGCGTCAGCGGGGGCGTCCGCGTTTTAGTAATCGAAATACTGAATCGCACTTGCCATTGCCATCGGCATGCAATTCACTCTAGACTTGTCATGCACCAGTTGACACAGATGCGAAAGTGGCGGAACTGGCAGACGCACCAGACTTAGGATCTGGCGGGGAAACCCATGGGGGTTCGAGTCCCCCCTTTCGCACCAACCGACTGGAGGTCCTCCGCTGCGCTCAGGATTTCGGCTGGGGGCTCCCGCTCGTCACCTGGCTACGACTCGCTCACGCCGGCTCCGCTATCCGATCGGATACTCAACTAAATCAGGTCGGCAGTTGAGCCATCAAAAGGCTAGAGGCGTGATGGGACCGTCTTCGTTCGCATGTTCCATTGGGTTAGCAGCTTATGGCGCATGGTTCGCCAGGTCTTAGACTCTCTCGCCATTTGGCCGGCCGCGTGCTCAGCCTTTGGGCTAGCAACGGAGTCGATGGGTGGCCCCCCGGCTTCCGCACCGGAGGTGAGTATGGCAACGGGCGCAACTTCCCCTTTCACATGGAGAGTGGTTTTTGGCAATACTGAAAAATGGGCGCGACTGGAAGATAGCAGCCGGTCCAGCGTCCCTGCGGTCGACGCCGCCGACACCTGGCGGGTTATATTCGGCAACACCTCCGCGTGGTTGCCGCCGCAATTGGAGAATCCGGCAGCACCGGCGGGAAAGGCTTTAGAGCGGTGTGAATTCTGCCGCCAGCCAATTGGCCCGGGCGAAGACTTTACGACCAATTCAGCGGGTGAACGGCCAACCCATACCCGATGCCTGAAGCTTGAATTACCGGCGGCCGCGGACCCACGACCCGCACCATACAGGTGGCTCCGCGTACTACGCGAGCTGGTGAAATCGTAGTATTGCTCCTGGAACCAGTGCAGATTTTGCATGAGCAGACCTACCTCTCTCAGAGCTAAAACCCCGTCGAGAAAGCAACCGAATGGATAGCGCCTCTATCCGATTCGATAGTGTCTGCCGTCTCCATAGAGTCACCCTGGCTTCCGGTTCGTGCGCTTAAAAAGTCCTTCGCACCATAGCTCTCAACAGGATCCAACGCCGATTCGAGCAATGGGCGCCTGCAAGGCGAACGGCAGCCAACGTGCTTTGCTACGGCCGAACCTTGGATCACGGGCCCTTCGCGGAGGCTGCGATGAAAACCCACCCTTTGTTCCAGGTTTTAAGCCGGGTATGGCAAATGGCTCCCGGCCTTGCCCTTCTGTTCACCGGATTGCTGCTTGGCCTTCAACTTGCCCCTGCGGCGCACGGCCAGTCCTGCGGAGATTGCGCCATCGCGGAAGCACTGCCTTTGAAGCCGGTTTCAACCAGCGAATGGTCGTTCACCAAAGAGGTAAATGAGGTCAACCTGCTGTTTATAGCCACGCACAATGGCAAGTTCATTGACGGCCTCTCTCAGAACGACATCACGGTGCTGGACGACAAGAAGCCTCCGGCTGCGATTCTGGGATTTCGCAGCGAGCGAGAATTGCCCCTGCGCGTGGGGCTGGTGATCGACACCAGCAGTTCGGTTACGTCACGCTTCCGCTTCGAGCAGCACGCGGCCAGTGAGTTTCTTTTCCGGACCTTGCGGAACAAAGACGACCGAGCTTTTGTCATGGGATTCAGCGACGATCCAAAGTTAGCTCAGGATTTCACAGGCGATTCGGAGGCATTGTCGCAAGGTGTGCGGCGTCTTGCAATTGGGGGGGGAACGGCATTGTACGATGCGGTGGCAGCAGCTTGCGAAAAGTTGCTGGTGACACCGGAGCAGAACGTTGTTGCCCGCGTGCTGGTGGTTCTGTCAGACGGACAAAACAATGCGGGCAAGATTGATCTCAGCGCCGCCATCGCCATAGCGCAGCAGGCACAGGTAACAATTTATGCGGTCAGCACGAACTACCATTACACGTGGGATTACAATAATGAGGATTGGGCGGCTACGGAGGGGAACAATAACCTGCGCCGGCTGGCCGAGCAGACCGGTGGACGCATCATGACCCCGGCGGATGTGAAATCGGTCGGTAAGGCATTTGCAAAAGTTGCCCAAGACCTGCGCAGCCGGTACGCGATCTCCTATCGGCCGGCTGATTTCAAAGCCGACGGCCACTATCGAAAAATCTCCATCGCAGGGCACCGGCCAGGAGAGAAACTGCAGATCCGCACGCGCAAGGGTTACTATGCCAAAGTGGTCAGCTTCGCCGCTCTTCATTCGCGGGAGTAGCTGCTTAGCGCCTCAGGCCAGAGTTTCTTCTCCCATATCGTCGCCGGCCGCCGCCGCGCCAGTGGCGAGATTCGCGACCTTCTGGGACTTGGCTGTCGCCAGCAGTGAAATTACGCGCCCGGACAGGTCCTGGAGAGAAGTTAGGGGCTGAGGTTGGAGCAGTATGTGCCTGCCGCAGGCACTACATACCAGCGCGGCCGCCACCGATTTGCCCTCGGCACTTCCGAAAACGCTGTGCCGCATTACCTGGCTGCAACAAACCGGAACCCAGACTGTAGATTCTTCATTGGCGCCCTTATTCCCGACCGACATAGCGGCCTCCCGGCAATCCTGCGAATTAATAGGCCCGAGGAGCAAGATGTTAGGCCGCCGCTTCCCGCAAGTCAATTGCAGGGGAGAAGGTTTTAGGACGATATTCAGGGAAGAGTCAGGGAGGCAAAACGTGCAAGGTGGTCAGCGACTGAGAAAAGCGACTGAGCAACGCAGAAGAGGCTGAAGAACTGGACCTCCTTACTTGGGCAAAACCCGTCCTTTTCCCGACCACCAGCGGAAAACCCAGGCCATTCCGGCGACGGAAAAGAGAGCGGCAGCCAGGGGCAGCGGCTCTGGAAGGTGCAGGGCCGAGGGTGGCCGCTGCAACATCAACTCCATGGGCAGCAGTCCGAAAGCTGCCTGCTTCGGCTGCAGCCGCATCTTCTGGCGCACCCGCGTCTGCATTTCAAGCACATGCCCAGGCTTTTCGAAATCCATCACACCCTCCAAAACGAGAACAACCAGACTGAGGCCCCAAGGCAGCCAAGCACGATGGTGAAAAACCAAGAATTTAGGGCAGTTTAACGACCGCGAGCGGAAAAATCACATTACCATCGTTCAAGGGGCGACAGCCGAAGAGGACAAGCCTGCTGGTGGCTCGGCGTGCGGCGGTCCATTTTCAGAAGACGAAATGAGCTGCGGCAGTGGCGACAACTTCCGGAATTTCTCCAAATTTTATTGCACGCGTGGCCCACAAACCGCATCCTTTCGGATAGCCTTAGTTCTTCGCCCGAAACAGCAATTGTAAAGAAAGGCAACCATTGACCATTGAAGGTTGGGGGTTGACGATTGCGCAGGATGCAGGGCAGCGAGATCGTCAATCGAAAATCATTCACCGTCAATCCCGCCGCTTATCTCTTCGGATCTCCACGTCAGCAGGAGGGCCTGCCATGTATTTGCCAAGGGTGAAGTTCGTCTCCACTATCGCAGTCCTGGCGCTTTTTCTGGCAGTTCCGCATGCGGTACGCGCGCAAGCGACCGGCGCCACGCTCTCGGGCACCGTGACCGGCCCTTCGGGGCAGGTTGTGCCCAAGGCCAAGATCTCCATCAAGAATGCAGCCACCGGCCAGTCCACCGAGGTGCAAAGCGATGCCGCGGGAGTTTACAAGGCTTCCGATCTTGCGCCCGGGGACTATGAGGTTTCAGTCGCGGCCGATAGCTTCACCACCGCCACCCAGAGCGTCACCCTGCCGGCGGGAGGCACCCAGACTCTGAATGTCGCTTTAAGCTCCGGCCTTTCCCTTGGGAGCCTGGGCTTTCCCCAGAGTGAGACGCAGGGAAGCGCGCAAGAACAGGCGCGACTGAACCGGCGCACGCACATGCTGAAAGTCCACCAGACCCTCGGCCTGATCACCGCCGCCCCCATGCTGGCCACGGTGCTCACCGGCAGCTTCGCCGGCGGCAGAGCTACCAGCTCCACCAACCGCGATTTGCATGTGGGCCTGGGCTCCCTGACCGCGGGCATGTACTTCACCACCGCCTACTTCGCTATTGCTGCTCCCAAGATCAAGGGAACCAGGACGCGGGGACCCATCCGACTGCACAAGGCCCTGGCCTGGATTCATGGTCCAGGCATGGTTCTTACCCCCATTCTGGGGGCTATGGCCTATTCGCAGAAAAGCAAGGGAGAAAGGGTTCACGGCATTGCCAGCGCCCACGGCCCGGTGGCGGTAGTAACGGCGGCCGCCTACGGCCTGGCTCTGCTATCGGTTTCCATCAAGTTCTAAGGACGGCCATGCGCAATACACTCCCGCTCACTATTTCGCTTCTGGCTATTTCGTTGTTCGCGGCAACTGACAGGCAGTGGATGCTGCAAAGTTCCACTATCAGCTACTCCGCATCGCATCCCTTGCATCACTTTGACGGGGTCAGCCGTGCGGCGCGGGGCAAGGGTGAATGCCACACCGGCGAGTGCCAGTTCCTGATTGCCGCGCCCGTCAAATCGTTCAATTCCGGCGACAGCAACCGCGATCTGCACATGCTGCAGGTGACCCGCGGCGGCCAATTCCCCATGGTTATGGTCCGTACACAATTACCGGAATCGGAAATCAAGCCCGGAACCATTCATGCCGACCTGCAGGTACAGTTTGCCGGCCAGACGGCGGAGTTCAAACAGATTTCCTTCCACGTAATGGAGCACGGAGGGGACATCGAGCTTACGGGCACAATTCCCGCTACGCTGACGGATTTCAAAATTCCTCCTCCAACCTTGCTGACCATCCCCATCAAGAACGAGATTCCAGTACATGTGGACATGACGTGGAGGGCCGCCAAATAGAGAATCATGCTGCGTACTAGACAATTACTGGCAGCAGATTAAACTCGACCTCAGAGTTTTTCGGGCTATTGGCGGCGCTATCGGGAGAGCCTTTCCACGGCTCTGGGTCGATAGCGCCTTGCCGTTTGCGCGAGTGCGTAACCACGTAACACCCTCCGCTCTCCAAAACAGCGCTCCCGCCACCCAAGCGTCCGCGTCTTCCGCTCGTATATAACTATGTGTCACCGGCTATGAAACTACTGATTGCCCTGCATCACCGCTTCGAATTGTGGACCGCGCCGGCGTGGGTACGCGAGCGGCTGCAGAAAGAGTTTCCGGAACTGGAAGTCGTGCAGCTGCCCGATTACTCGGGAGTGACAGAACATATTCGTGACGCCGATGCGGCTCTGGCCTGGTCGCTGCGGCCGGAGCAGTTCCGCGCCGCGCGCAAGCTGCGCTGGATTCACTCCACCGCCGCCGCTGTGCACCAGTTGATGTTTCCCGAACTGGTGGCTAGCGACGTGGTCCTGACCAATTCACGCGAGGTACACGGGCCGGTGGTGGCCGAACACGCGCTGGCGCTGATGTTTGCGGTGGCGCGCAAGATTCCGGCCGCCGTCCGCTACCAGCAGCAACATGTTTGGGGACAGGAACGAATGTGGAGTGAGGGACCCGTCCCTGGAGAACTGCAGGGCGCTACTCTGGGCCTGATCGGGCTGGGCAGCATCGGGCGCGAAATTGCCAGGCGCGCGGCTGCCCTGGGCATGCGGGTACTGGCCGCACGCGAGCATCCCGAGCGCGGCGGGGCTGAAGGAGTGACGGTGGTTTATGGGCCCAAGCAGCTCGGCGATCTGCTGGCCGCTTCCGATTACGTGGTGCTGGCCGCGCCCGTGACCGGCTCCACCCAGCGCCTGATGGACCGCACGCGCCTGGCACAGATGCGTCCCACCGCTTGCCTGGTCAACGTAGGCCGTGGGGTGCTGGTGGATGAGCCCGCGCTGGCCGATGCCCTGCGCCAGAAGAAGCTCGCAGCCGCCGCGCTCGACGTGCTGGAAAAGGAACCACTGCCCGCCGATTCTCCGCTGTGGGATATGGAGAACGTGCTCATCACGCCGCACACTGGCTCCGTTACTCCCCGGCTGTGGGAGCGCCAGTACGCACTGATTTCAGAAAACGTTCGCCGCTTTCTTGCCGGCGGGCCTCTGCTGGGGGTGGTAAATAAGAGCAAAGGCTACTGAAGTGGTGGGTATGGTGCGTTGCACATTCGAATTGATCCACAAAAATCCATGTTAATCCGTGGCAGAGGAAGTTCCTCGGGTCACCGCCGCAGGTGACTTTTATCACTGCAGGCGGCGCCCCGGAGCACTAAAACGGACGTAGGGTGGTTACCACCGGCGGCGAAGGCGCACCACCCGACGCGGAGGTGTCCCATGGCGGCCCTTCAGCTGGTCCCGCGGATTTCCCTTAACAGAATCCTTTTCACCACCGACTTTTCCGATTATGCGGAGCGCGCCTTGCCCTACGCCGTCGGATTAGCGAGGCACTATGGCGGCACGGTGTTTGTGGCCCACGCCATTCCTCCCGAGCCGCGACGGCCCATTCCCCTGGAGCCGATGCCGGCCGAACTGGACGAACTGCGCTTCCAGGCCGAACACGCTATGGACACATTCGTCCGCTCGGCGCCCCTGGCCAGCGTGGGTTACGAGGTGGTGCTGGAGAAGGGCGAAAGCGAGTTGGTCTTCCAGGAGATGGTCAAGAAGCACGGCATTGACCTGGTGGTGATCGCCACACATGGCCGAGCGGGGCTGAAGAAGCTGCTGTTGGGTTCGGTGGCGGAGGAGATTTTTCGCAGCGTTAGCTGCCCCGTGCTGACCATCGGTCCGGAGGTAACGCGCAACGGACTTGCCGCCGGGAAACTGCGGCAGGTCATCTACGCGAGCGATCTTTCGGGTGCCTCGCTGCAGGCCTTACCTTATGCATTCGCGCTGGCGGCCGACTACGGCGCCGGGCTCAGCTGCCTGCACGTGATGCAGGACCTTGCGACCATTCCGGTGTATTACCGGGAACGGGCCCTGCGCGACGGGCGTGAAGAACTGGAAAAGCTGATACCGGCGGGCGCTGGACTGGCTTGTGAGCCGCAGATCATCGTCACCAGCGGGGACCCTGCAGAAAAGATACTGCAGTTGGCCGGCGACCTGAATGCCGACCTGGTGGTGATGGGAGCGCGTCACCAGGGCTCGGCACGGCTGACTGCGCACCTGCCCTGGGCCTGCACCCACAAGGTCATTTGCCGTGCCAGTTGTCCGGTGCTGACGGTGCGCACCGGGCCGCAATGATAATGATAAGGGGGCAAACTGCCGCGTCCGATTTCTTGCCCGACCAACCAGCCAAGCCATAAGGAGAGGAGAATTGCCATGCAGGGGCGCATGAAATGCCAACTGGAAAAGGCCATGATTTTTGCCGGCGGAGTGAGCCTGGGCGCTCGCCTGATGTACATGCTGGATCCTGACCACGGGCGCAGACGGAGGGCCATGGCGCGCGACCGTGCCCTCGGGCTGGCTCACCAGGCGGAGTTGAGCGTGGACCGCGGCGTGCGCGACCTGTTCCACCGCGCCCACGGCGCGGCCGATGAAACCTTTTCCCTGCTGGTTTCCAAGCCGGTTTCGGATCAGGTGCTGCGGGACCGGGTGCGCAGCCGGATAGGCCGGGCAACTTCCCATCCCCACGCTATTGAAGTGGAAGCCAAGGATGGCTGGGTCACGTTGAAGGGACCGGTGCTGCAGGAGGAAGTGCGGCGCGTGTTGTGGGTGGTGCGGGCCGTGCCTGGGGTGGAACACGTGGACAACCGCATGGAAGCGCACCGGCGGGCGGACGTTCCAGATCTGCAGGGCGGCAGCCCGCCTCCAGTTCCGGAACTTCTGAAGGAGACCTGGGCGCCGGCGACGCGGGCCGTGGCCGGCACGAGCGGTGGCTTGCTGCTCGCCTACGGCGCCTGGCGGCGCGGATGGCAAGGCCTGGGCCTGGGACTGTTGGGCGTGAACCTGCTGGGCCGGGCGTTGAGCAATGTCGGGCCGCGGCATCTGCTGGGCATCGGCGGAGCCGAAGCCGCGGGTTTCCGCGTGCAGAAGACCATTCACATAAACGTTCCAGCAGAGGCGGTCTTCGAACTGCTGGAGGACCCGGAAAAGCTGCCGCGGATTATGTCGCACGTCCTGGCAGTAAAAAAGATAGACGACAACCGCTATCGCTGGACTGTGGCGGGTCCGGCCGGCACACCTTTGAGCTGGGACGCGGAAATTACCGAAAAAATTCCCCAGAAGATGCTGGCCTGGAGCAGCCTGCCGGGGGCGATGGTGGCGAACGCCGGCGTCGTGCAACTGGACACGGAAAATGGCGGCACGCGGGTGCACATTCGTTTTGCTTACGTACCGCCGGGAGGCGCCATCGGGCACGCCATCGCCGCGATTTTCGGCGCTGACCCCAAACATGCCCTGGATGACGACATGGCGCGGCTGAAATCGCTGCTGGAGCACGGCAAGACCAACGCCCATCACCATCCGGTCACTTTGGAGGAAGTTATTAACAGCAAGCCAGCGCACGCCTCGGGATGTTGAGGAGGAAGGTTTCAAGCTTTCGAGTTTCGAGTGTGCGGTTTTGGTAAATCCTTGTGTGACCGCGAAACCGCGCCTGAGAAAGCTCGCTGAGAGACTTGAAACTGGAAACTAGAAACTGTCTGGCGTTCAGGAGCCATCCCCCTTTTTCGCGGTCACCTCGAAGAAAAGCTGAAAGATTGGAGAAAGCTGCCCGCTTCCAGCTTGTGGCGACTGGCTAGCATAAGAGCTAGTGGCTAGAAGCGGTTTTCGCGGTACAATCACCGCAATAAGGGATGAGGCTGCATGTACTTCGAACAGTTCTACCTCGCCTGCCTGGCGCATGCCTCCTACATGCTGGGCTCGGGGGGCGAGGCCGCGGTGGTTGATCCGCAACGGGATGTGGACATTTACCTCCAGGCGGCGCAGGAACAGGGGCTGAAAATCCGCCACATCTTTGAAACCCATCTGCACGCCGACTTCGTTTCTGGTCATAAGGAGCTGGCTGCACGCACCGGGGCCAACATCTACATTGGGGAGCGAGCTGGGGCCAGGTTTGCGCACGTTCCGCTGCGCGATGGCTCGCAGGTCAGCTTTGGCCAAGTGCGCATCACCGCTCTGGAAACGCCAGGCCACACGCCAGAGGCGGTTTGCCTGGTGGTGAGCGATGCTGCCAAGTCGCCGGAACCGGCGCTGGTCTTGACCGGGGACACGCTGTTCATCGGCGACGTGGGTCGCCCTGACCTTTCCAAACAGTACACGGCTCAGCAACTCGCAGGCATGCTCTACGATAGCCTGCATGAGAAGCTGCTGCGTCTGCCTGACAATGTGCTGGTGTATCCGGCGCATGGAGCGGGCTCGCTGTGCGGGCGCAACATGCGCGCCGACCGCTTCTCCACCATCGGCACCGAACGGCTGACCAATCCGGCGCTGCAGGTGAGCACCCGCGAGGATTTTATCCGCCAGCTCACGGCCAATCTGCCCCCGCGTCCGGCATATTTCGTGCAGGATGCCGAACTCAACCGCGAGGGCGCCCCAGCCCTGGAAGAACTGCCGGCGCTGCCGGCGATTGCGCCGGCCCGCCTGCGCACGCTGGTGGAGGAGGGCGCCAATGTACTGGACACGCGCTCTTCCGAGCAGTTTGCTGCCGGCCACGTGCCTGGGTCCATCAATATTCCGCTGCAGGGGCAGTTCGCCACCTGGGCGGGAATCGTGCTCGGATTGGAAGGCCGTCCGGTGCTGATTGCAGAATCGCCGGAGAAAATAGCGGAAAGCCGCATGCGGTTGGCGCGCGTGGGCATTGAAGAGTGCGTGGGTTGTCTGCCCGGCGGAGTGGAAGAGTGGAAGCAGGCGGGGCTGGCGCTGGCCTTAGTGCCGCAGATGACGGCCGCCGAGTTGTGCGAGCGCATGAACAGGATGCAGGTTCTTGACGTACGCCGCGAAAGCGAGTGGCAGGCCGGGCACATTGCAGGGGCGAGCTTATGGCCGCTGGACCGCTTTGCCAGCCAACTGCCGGAACTCGAGCGCGAAGGGCCGCTGGCCGTGCACTGCAAGGGCGGCTATCGCAGCGCCATCGCGTGCAGTTTGCTGCTGCGGGCGGGATATCGCAACGTCAGCAACGTGGTGGGTGGCTTCGATGCCTGGCAGCAGGCGCAGTTGCCGTGCGTTTGCGGGTAATAGGGGAGTTCACTCGCGGTTCTTTCAAAGTGATAGCCCTCGAAAAGTGTGTAATTGTGGGCTGAGATTTCCATCCGAGCTTTACCAGTTACGCTTCCCTGCCCCTCGTGCAACAATTACCCATCCAACGAATGGTGATGTCAGACTCCATTGCGGTGGTGGGCGGAGGACCGGCGGGCGCGATGGCCGCCACACAACTGGCCGCGGCGGGACGCAAAGTAGTTCTAGTTGACGAAAAGCTGGCCTGGGAAAAGCCCTGCGGCGGCGGGCTCACGAACAAGGCGCTGGAGAGATATCCGTTTCTGGCCGAAGCCGGAGTGGAGCGCAACTGGGTACGCGGGTGTGAACTGGTCAGCCCTGGCGGCCGGCGCGCCTGGTTCGAATTGGATAAGCAGATCGCCATCTTCTCCCGCCAAGTGCTCAATGGACTGCTGCTGGAACGGGCGCGCGCCGCGGGCGCGGAGATTGTGCGCGAGCGCGTCGTGGAGATCGGCGGTGGCTCCGGAGCCTGGCAATTGCGTACGCGGCAGGGCGAACTCAGGACAGCCTACGTGGTGCTGGCGGCGGGAGCCCGCAATCCCTTCCACTTTTCACCCGCGCTGGCGCCCGCCGACCTGATGGCCACAGCGGGCTACTACATTCCTGGCAGCGGCGACTCCATTCATATCTCTTTTCCGCGAGGGCTGGAAGGGTACATCTGGCTGTTTCCCCGGCGCGATCATTTCTCCGCCGGGATTTGCGGGAAGATGAGCGCAACCCCAACCCGTCAATTGCGGAGGACGCTAGAAGAATTTCTGACCCAGCGCGGTTTCGACCTGGGGCAGGCCGAATTCTATTCCCACGTGCTGCCCGCGCCGCGCGCCCCCACCTTCAGCGAACTCAAATTGCGGGGAGACGGCTGGGGGCTGATTGGCGATGCCGCCGGATTGGTCGACCCCATCACAGGAGAAGGCTTGTACTATGCCCTGCGCTCGGCGGAGTTGCTGGCCGAGGCGCTGGTGAAAGCTGAGCCGGAACGATATTCGCAAGCCGTCCGCAATGAGATTTTCCCAGAACTGCAAACGGCGGCGCGTTATGCCGACCGCTTCTACAGCGGGAACTTTTTAGGCGGGGCGGTGCTCGACCGCATGGTGCAATTCACCGCCGGCAGTGCTCGGGTGCGGCGGCTGATGTGCGATGTGTTCAGCGGGACTCAAGGATATGTGGGCTTGCGCAGGCGGGCGTATCGCACGTTTGTGAGCGCATTACCGGAAGTTGTACTGAGCAGGGGACAAACCATCCATGCAGAGGTCACGAAGGGCGCCCGCTCCACCAACCTGCGCTGACTGCCGACTACTCACTCCTGGTCCTATGCCGCGTCACGGAGCGCATGACCAGGGTCGAGAATCAGATCTTCAATTCGTAGTTGGAACGGAGTCAGCACCTCCGCACCGGTGGCGGTGACCGTTACCATGTCGCAATGGCGCACTCCGCCCCAGCCTTCGATGTACACCGCCGGCTCCAGGTTAAAAACCATCCCTTCCTGCAGCGGTTCCTCGGACAGGGGGTGAAGACGAGGGCGGGCGTTGTGCGCGATGGCGGCGAATCCCACGCCGTGGCCGGTGGAATGTTTGAATTCCTGGTCAAAACCGTGCGCGCCGAGGATGCTGCGGGCCGCATGGTCCACAGCGGAAGCGCGGACACCCGGA
>Ga0208774_1000171_pt1 | contig 12067 bp, 12 predicted proteins | sample SF_Rice_5C_80N_4_FD_185620 | JGI IMG/M metagenome (GOLD analysis project Ga0208774, IMG submission 185620) | Rice paddy soil microbial communities from Twitchell Island, California, USA - SF_Rice_5C_80N_405 (SPAdes) (version 2) | ecosystem: Environmental > Terrestrial > Soil > Paddy field/soil ... | reverse complement strand
CCCCCCCCCAGAGAAACCGACGTTGCCGCCCTGGACAGTTCCAACGGCGTATACAAGCAGTTACGTATACGCCGAATACACTATTCCAAGACTCGATCGCCTAGTCGCCATTGCGGGGCCAGTGTCGCCCCCTCTCACTGCCCCAGCATGCCCGCCGACCAATAATCCACAGCGCTATCCACAGGCGAGCCCTCCTCGCCAACAGGATAGTCCTTCGGGAGCGATGTTCGCCATGGACAAAAAAGCCGCGGGCAGCGGGGTGGGACTAGAGGACTGCGGGACGAGAGGAAGCCGATGGTGGCCCGCTGCGCCCGCGCCAACTCCTTCCACCCTCCATGTTTCACGTGAAACACCTGCTTAACCAACCACGGGCCCACCTTCCAGACCCGGCTAACTCGATACCTTACGGTTACGCGGCTCGAAATTATGCTCGAACACCGGCATGCTGATACGATCGGCCGCCATATGGCGGATATGCCTTCGGTTGGCGATATCGTAGCCATTGAGGCAGTGCAGCGGCCGCAGATTGTCCGGGGTGTCCGGGCCGCCACCGGACACGTTCACGATCTTCCAGCCGAACTCTGAATCCGTCCGCCCGTATTCCTCGCGCCGTATCCACGCACCGCACTCGTCCTCGCGCCATGTCCCGCTGTCTATTTCGGCGTAAGCGCGTGCCTTTTCCCAAACCTGCTGAACTAAAGTCTCGCTGTATGACATGTCGCTCCCCTTCTCAAGGTCGCCGCTTAGGCGAATTTCCGTGGAGATACCCAGGACGCTTCATCCCCGCAAATCGCGGACAAACCTATCTTACACCTTTTGCCTGCCGCCGCCTCCCACCGCGCCCGGTGCCATCCCGGACCGGCAACAGGCATTGGCCGCACCGCGCCCCTGACTTATAATCGCGCTCTACATACAAAACACCAACACCGAGGAGAGCGCATGACCGCAATCCAGTTTCTCGGAGCCACGGGCACCGTCACCGGATCCAAATATCTTGTGGAACACGCCGGCCTGCGTATTCTGGTGGATTGTGGCCTGTTTCAGGGCTACAAACCACTGCGCCTCCGTAACTGGGCACCCCTCCCTGTGGACCCTGCACGCATAGACCATGTCGTACTCACCCATGCCCACCTCGACCATACCGGCTACCTGCCGCTACTGGCAAAGAACGGCTTTAGGGGCAGCGTCCATTGCAGCGAAGCCACCCGGGAACTATGCGAAATCCTGCTGCCGGATTCCGGCCACCTGCAGGAGGAAGAAGCGCTGTATGCGAACAAGCGCGGCTACTCCAGGCACAGCCCAGCGCTGCCGCTCTATACCCGCGAGGACGGCGAGCGTTGCCTCGCGCAATTGCGCCCTATGGATTACGACCGCGAACTGGACTTGGGCCAGGGCCTGAAGCTGCGCCTGCTGCCCTCCGGCCATATCCTCGGATCGGCCTTCGTCTCCCTCAAGTCCGAGCACCTATCCGTCCTGTTTTCCGGCGACCTCGGCCGCCCCCATGATCTGGTGATGTCCCCACCCACGCGCATCGACGCCGCCGACTACCTCATCGTCGAATCCACCTATGGCAACCGCCGCCACGACCCCAGCCACCCGCTGGACCTGCTCACCAGCGTCATCAACAAGACCGCCAAACGCCATGGCGTCGTGCTCATTCCTACCTTCGCCATCGGCCGCGCCCAAACGCTGCTCTATGCAATCACCCTGCTCAAGCAGCGCGGCGCCATTCCCGACCTGCCGGTCTATCTCAACAGCCCAATGGCAGTGGACGCGACCCGCATCTTTCTCGCCCACCCCGGCGAGCACCGCCTGAATACCGCCGAGTGCGAAGCACTGGCGGGGAGCGCCCACATCGTCAACAGCGTGGAAGAATCGAAGCGGCTCAACGAAAAACAAGGGCCCATGATCATCCTCGCCGCGAGCGGCATGGCGACCGGCGGGCGAGTGGTGCACCATCTCAAGGCATTTGCCCCCGATGCGCGCAACAGCATCCTGTTTGCCGGCTTTCAGGCCGGCGGCACGCGCGGCGCCAGCATCGTGCAGGGTGCGGAAACGATCAAGATCCATGGCGAATATGTGCCCGTGCGCGCGGAGGTTCACCAGATGGAAAATCTTTCCGCCCATGCCGACGCGGATGAAATCATGGACTGGTTGCATGGTTTCAAGGCGCCGCCCCGTCGCACCTTCATCACCCATGGCGAACCGGATGCCGCCGACGCACTCAGAAAGCGAATCGAGGAAGAACTGAAGTGGAACTGCGATATTCCGCAATATCTGCAGCGCGATGTGTTGACCGCGTAGCCCGAGCCCCTGCTTTGCGACCCCGACTGCCTTAACGAATATTGCTTATTGACATTCGGCGCCAGGAGGTAGATAGTCGACTCAACTGATCATCCATTCAGTAAGCCCCCGCAAGGGGGCTCAACCCGGCGGACGAAAGCACTACAAGTCGCCTGTTCTAACAGTGGAGAGGATGAGCCAGCAAGCGAATCAATTTTGCGCATTGCCTGCGTGTCGAATTCCCATCCTCCCCAGTTGCTTCCTCGCCGCCACTTGATTAACGGAGGCCAAAATGCAACTCAATATGATACCTGCCTTTCACGGCAACACGATCCTGATCACGGCCATCCTCATCTTCTTTGGCATGATTCTCCCTGCTTTGATCATGTGGTTTGACGAGGCGATGTACGTTGATAAAGTCGAAAAGGAACAAAAGGATCATACTTCGCACCAGCCCACTCTGTAAGGCGTGCGGTTCTTCCCGGGCCGGACAGTTCCGACCCGCGAATCCTGATCGCCCCCAAGGGGCGATCTTCTTTCCCAGTGTCCCTCTGGTCTGGCGCGCAGACGCAGCCGTCGGCCCCAAGACCGCGTTGCCGCCGCGGAATGACCCAATCTTGACTTGTCCACTCGGATATGATCTAATGGCAGCGACATTTCGATCCCTACCGGCTTCACGCCACGAGGCGAAATGCCCACCCCGAACGGCGCAAGCTGTTCCGTTGTTTCACTACTAGAGGAGGGCGCTATCATGTCTCTCAAACCTGGTGAACCCCTTAGCCATGACGACATCGTCTTCGCCGAAGAACTCGGCGTATCCGCTATCTTCGCGGCTGCCGTAACGCTCATTGCAATGGCGCTGGGAAGCTAACGGGCCGTCATCCAGCCGCAACCGTGTCACGGTTGCGATTATTAAGAAACAGCAATAAAGGCGGCACAGGCCGCCTTTATTCTTGCCCGCCCTCCCCGCGCTGCACCGCCGCCTGCGCTTGCCTCTCCTGGAGGCGCTTGCGGAACAGCGCAGGGAAATCGCGCATGCGTCGATTCATGGCAACGAACTGCTTTTGGTTCGCATGCACAATGGTCTGGAAGGCTTGCCAGTCCGCCTCCGTAAACTGGTCACGCGTAAGCGGCAGCGGCGGCAGCCCGCTAAAGCTGCGCGGAATGTTCCCCAACACCCGCTGCCCCACTGCGGTGCCGGCCACCAGCTGCTGCAACTGCAAATCCTCGAGCGTCAGCGCATCGGCGAAGCTTTCGTATATCAGCGCCTTCGCCGCCGCGAACTGCGCCTCGCTCAACGTCCCTTGGGCCCGCCCGTTCCTTTTGCGCGCCGCCTCATATTCCGCTTTCGCATCTGCGTAGCTGATCTTTGCGAACACCGGTCCATAGATCGCCTTCGCCAGCGCCAGCTTCTGGGCCCATACTGCACCAGCCTTGCCCTCGCCTGCGCCAACGCCGGACACCGGCGCCTCGCCGGCCCAAGCGCCAGATCCCGCTAGCGCCCACAACACGAGCGCGCCCCACCACCATTTCATTATTGAACTCTCCGGAAGACGATACATGCAGCGCACATCATACCGCGCACGCGCCTCCCCGTATGCCAGGCCGCCGGCACGTGCTTGCCGCCGGACTCCCGCGGCAAGCTACAACTCCATCCGGAATCAGTGCAGGAACGACCTGCCGCCTTCTGCCACATTCTTGGGATCGTACTCGGCAATACGGTCCACAACCGGATGCTCGCAGTAGTTCCCGTAGGGGGTAGCCCAAAGGCAGGCTGGATCGTGCACCATGCACACCGCATTGCACGAATCAACCCGGTATACGCGACAGGCCGGTCGCGCGGACGGCGTCGCAGCATCAGGAACGGCATGGATCTTGATCATGACCACCTCCCTTCGACTCTGGGCGTCTCCCTCGATAGGCCGGGCACGCACCAGCTTGGTCGATATGCGGCGGCAGATTGCACCCGCCAACATGGGTCACTCTACGGAGCGCGCCTCAGAAAGTAAATAGGCCAATGTATATAGGCATCACGGCCTACTGCACGCCATGCGGCGGCGGCTTAACGCGGGCGATCGAAACCGGTACGCAAAAACACTGGCATCGCCGTACCGTCACGTCACGTCCGCGCCGCACCTACCTGAACTTCAGCACAAGAAACACACTGGTACCCTTCCGGTCGATCAACAGCAGTACCTGGTCCTTTTGCGCATTGAGTATCTTCTGCAGTTGAGCGACCGTGCTTACGGGCTGCTGGTCAGCCTCCACCACGAGGTCGCCCGCCTGCAAACCATAGTTTGCCCCGGGGCTGCCCGGCGCCACGCCGGTAATCACTACCCCCCGCCGCGCCTCGATTCCGTATCGTCGCGCCAGTTGGGCGTTAAGCGTTTCCACGCTCAGCCCCAGCTTCCCTACCTCGCCCACGCCAGCGCCGGGACCAGCCTCTGCGAAGCTTGCCGCCGACAGCTTGCCTATGGTCACCGTAAGCGTCTTCGAGGCGCCTTTGCGGACCACCCCGACCTGGACTCGCGCGCCCGGTGCACTGGTCGCCACGAGGTTGCGCAACTGCCCGGTACTTTCGATTGTCGTCCCGTCATAGCTCACGATCACATCCCCGGGCATGATTCCAGCCTTCTCCGCAGGAGACCCCTTGCGCACCTCCGCAACCAGGGCGCCGCGGGGCGGCACGTGGAATTCTTCGGCCAGTTCAGGCGTCACCTTCTGAATCACCACGCCCAGCACGCCGCGCTGAATATGCTCCCCCTTGAGCAACGAAGGCAGCATCGCCTTGATCATGTTCGAAGGGATGGCAAAGCCCACCCCGCCGAACTGCCCCACCTGGGTTTCGATTGCGCTGTTCATGCCCACTACCTCGCCGCGCATGTTGATCAACGGCCCGCCCGAGTTGCCGGGATTGATAGGGGCATCGGTCTGCAGGAAATCCTCATAGTCCGCGATGCCGACATTGGAGCGCCCCTTGGCGCTGACAATCCCCGACGTGACCGTCTGGGTCAGGCCGAACGGCGACCCGATCGCCATCACCAGCGAGCCCACCTGCAGGGCATCCGAATCGCCGAGCGTCACCGTCGGCAAGTTGGACGGCACCGACCCCCTGAGTTCGAGCACGGCCACATCCGTCTTCGGATCGGCGCCCAGAATCTTCGCATCGAACGACTGCTTGTTCACCAGTTGCACCTTGATTGAATCCTCGCCGGCCACTACGTGGTAGTTGGTCAGGATGTGGCCCTGCTCATCGAGGATCATCCCGGTGCCCTCGCTCTGCTGCGGCATACTGTATTCGCGCTGCGGTCCAGGCTGGAACTGACCGCCGAAGAATTGCCGGAAGAAATCGTCGCCGAACGGCGACCCCATATCGGGATGATGGAAACGCACCGTCTTTTCCGAATACACGCTGACCACCGCCGGCGCAACATGCGCCGCAATGGCCGCAAACGACTGACTGAGCTTTTCCGCAGGCGCCGTAACCTCGGCCGAAAGCGGCTCCGACGGCTTCAGCTCGCGCCCCGATTTCGCCCCCAGCGACACGAACAGCCCGACGGCGACAAACAGACCCAAGCCCAAGGCGATGCCCGCCGCCTGCACCTTGCTGGATACCCTCATCATCTAGCCTCCTTGGCGTATGCCCGCGGGTGGCATGCCCACACCACGCGCAGAGCGTGAACGTTGGACAGGTGAACAGGACTGGCCACCGGCACGCGCCACCTTCCCTTACTCGCGCCCCGTGCCGGCACCCTTAACCGTATCAGATTGCCGCCCGCCTTCAAATACAGGAAAACCACTAGTCTTGTACCCGCTTCCGCCAGGCGGCGGCGGCGCGCCATTTCACCAACCCCAGCGCTTGTGGTACCTTGTCGTCGACCACGTCCACCACCACCGCGGCCATGGGCAAGAAAAAGGGATCGACCTCGCACGACACGCCGGCACGCCGTACCCCGGTGCGCCACCCCTATGCCGAGCTCCTGCGCGACCTCGAAGCGCTGCAGACCGAATTAAGGGAGTTCGAAACACGCTCCGCCGCCGCCCTGCAAGCCGTGCATCCCCAGCACCGGACGGGCGCCATGAATATGGCGCACTACCTCGGCCTGCGCCAGCGCGACATGCGCCCCCTGCAGAAACGTCTGGCCGCCGCGGGACTCTCTTCCCTCGGGCGTATGGAATCCAATGTCCTCGCCAACATCAACGCCATCGTCGACCTGCTGCGTTGCGCACTCGGCCAAAGCGAGCCGGGCGAACTCCCCGCCGCCACCCCCGCCCCCGACCCCAACCCGCTGGAAGCCAATACCAATGCGCTCTTCGGCAAGCAACCCCTCAACCGGCGCTCACGCATCATGGTGACCTTGCCGGCGGAGGCAGCGGACGACTATGCCCTGATCAAGAACCTGCTGGATGCCGGCATGGACTGCGCCCGCATCAACTGCGCGCATGATGGCGCAGAAGTCTGGGCGCGCATGATCGCCCAAATCAAGCACGCGCGGCGCGAAACGGGCCGCCGCTGCCGCATCCTGATGGACCTCGGCGGGCCCAAGCTGCGCACCGGCGAGATCGCGCCCGGCCCCGCGGTATTGAAGTGGCGGCCGCACCGCGACACCTACGGCAATGTGCTCGAGCCCGCGCGCATCTGGATTTATCCCGACGGCGACGGTCCCGCGGCCCCCGCGCCGGCAGACGCCTGCCTGCCGGTACAGGCAGAATGGCTGGCATCGGCGCGAGCGGACGACGTCATCGAATTCATCGACACCCGCGGGGCCACCCGCAAGCTCCGCATCGTGGGCAAGGCGGGCAACTGCTTCTGGGGCGAAGCGGACCAGACCGCCTATCTCGCGCCCGGAGTGAAACTCACGCTGCTGCGCCCTGGCGCCCACCGCCACAAGCGCCAAATCGTAGCCACGGGCATTGCGGGCACCGTGCCGCCGCTGCCCGGCGCAATCCGCCTCCACCGCGGCGACCATCTAACCCTCACGCGCGATCAGTCCCCCGGGCAGTCTGCGCAATACGACAAGAAAGGCAGGCTCCTCAACACCGCCACCATAGCCTGCTCTCTGCCGGAAGTCTTTACCTGCGCGAAGCCAGGCGAGCGTATCCTTATCGACGACGGCCGCATAGGCGGCGTGATCCGCGGCGTCGGCAAGAACAAGATCCTCGTGGAGATTACCAAGGCGCGCGAAGAGGGGGAAAAGCTGCTGTCCTGCAAGGGCATCAATCTTCCGGACACCCACCTCGAAGTCAAGGCCATCACTCCTCAGGACCTCGAAGACCTCCAATTCATCGTCCAGCACGCGGACATCGCGGGCCTGTCCTTCGCCCGCACGGCGGAAGACGTCGCCACCCTGCAAAGACACCTCAGGCGCCTGAACACCCCGGAATTCGGCATCGTGCTAAAGGTCGAAACGCGCGCTGGCTTCGAAAACCTGCCCCAGATGCTGTTTACCCTCATGCATTCGCCCAACGTAGGCGTGATGATCGCGCGCGGCGATCTGGCAGTGGAATCGGGCTACGAGCGCCTAGCGGAACTGCAGGAAGAAATCCTCTGGATCACCGAGGCCGCTCATCTCCCCGCGATCTGGGCCACCCAGGTGCTGGAGGGCCTTTCCAAAAGGGGCAAACCCAGTCGCGCCGAAATCACCGACGCCGCCATGGGCGTGCGCGCCGAATGCGTCATGCTCAACAAGGGCCCACACATCCTTGACGCCATGGCCACCCTGAACGACCTGCTGCACCGCATGCAGTCGCACCAACTGAAGAAGAGCGCCCTCCTGCGCCGCCTGCACTGGCAGCCCCTGTTCCGGGTGCAGCCCGGTCAACAGGGCCACTAGGCCGCTCCTCGAGCGCTATTTGCCGATACAGAAACTGCTGAAGATCCTGCCCAGCAAATCGTCCGGCGTGAATTCCCCGGTGATGGAATTAAGCGCCTCCTGCGCCAGCCGCAGCTCCTCCGCGAACACCTCCATCTGCGCCATCACCCCGGCCGCTTGCTGCACATGACGTTGCGCGGCGAGCAGCGCCTGCAGGTGGCGCTCCCGCGCCATGAACACCCCGGCCTCCTGCTGCCACCCGAAGACCGCCAACAGCGTGTTGCGCAGCAACTCCACCCCCGCCCCGGTCCGCGCCGACAGAAAAACGTTGTAACCGTGGCTCGCGTCCTCGACATGCGGCGGCTCACCTGTCAGGTCTATCTTGTTGAACACGCGCACGCAGGGCACGCCCGCAGGCAGCACCTCCAGTATCTTCTGCACTTCCGGCCCCAGGCCCCCTTGCGCCTTGACGGCAGCCGCGTCCGCCACCAGCAGCACCACGTCCGCCTTCTGCACTGCCCCGTGGGTGCGCGCAATCCCCATCAGCTCCACCCTGTCCTGCGCCTCCCGCAGCCCCGCGGTGTCCACGATGTGCAGCGGCACGCCCCTGATCTGGATTGTCTGGCGAATCACGTCGCGCGTAGTGCCGGGAATTTCGCTCACCAGCGCCACTTCCTCGCCGCTTAGCTGGTTCAGCAGGCTGGACTTACCCACGTTGGGCTGGCCCACCAGCACGATATGCGCGCCCTCGCGCAACAGCGCACCCTGGCCCGCTACCCGCAGCGTCTCCTCCAGATCGGCTTCCAGCGCCGCCATGTCAGCGCGACGCATCTCATGGGTATGCGCATCTATCTCCTCCTCGGGGAAGTCCAGCATCGCTTCGGTCAGCATGCGCAGGCGGATGAGCCTTTCCACCAGCCCGTGCACCACCCGCGAAAACTCGCCCTCCAGCGAGCGCATGGCGGACTTCGCCGCCTGCCGCGTGGTGGCATCTATGAGGTCGGCCACGCTTTCCGCCTGCGCGAGGTCCAGCTTGTCGTTGAGGAAGGCGCGTTGCGTGAATTCACCCGGCTGCGCGGGCACCGCGCCCAGCTCCAGGCAGCGCGCCAGCACCAGTTGCGTGACCGCAATGCCCCCGTGGCCCTGCAATTCAAGTACGTCTTCCCCGGTGTAGGAATGCGGTGCGGGAAAGTACAGCGCAATCCCGCTGTCTATCGCCTGCCCCTCCGCATCGAGAAAACTGGCCAGCGTGGCCACGCGCGGCGGTGGCGCCTTGCCCAAAATGGAAAGGGCAAGACCCCTGAGGTCTTGCCCTGACACGCGTACGATTCCGATACCGCCGCGGCCTGGCGCCGTAGCTACCGCAGCAATGGTATGGGTGAGCGGTTTCGCAGCCACACGCGCCGGCTTACGCCTTAACCTTCTCCAGGCTGCGCGTGATCACCCACTGCTGCACGATGGAAAGACTGCTGTTCACCACCGAATATAGCACCAGACCGGCCGGGAAGAAGAAGAACATCACGCCAAAGGCAATCGGCATGGTCTTCATGATTTTGGCCTGCATGGGATCCGCAGGCGCCGGGTTCAGCCGCGTCTGCAACAGCATGGTGGCCGCCATCAGCGCCGGCAGCACATACCACGGATCAGGCGAACTCAAGTCCGTGATCCAGCCAACGAATGGCGCATGGCGCAACTCCACGCTTGCGAGAATCGCATCGTACAGCGACAGGAACAGCGGCATCTGGATCAGCAGCGGCAAACACCCGCCCACCGGATTGATCTTCTCCGTTTTGTACAACTCCATCATCGCCTTGTGCTGGCGCTCGCGATCGTCCGCGTATTGCTCCTTGATGCGCTGCAGCTTGGGCGCCACCACGCGCATCTTCGCCATCGAACGGAAGCCTGCCGCCGAAACCGGGAACAGCAGCAGCTTCAACATCAGCGTAAGCAAAATGATCGCCAGGCCCCAGTTCCCCACCCAGCCGTGCAGCTTCTCCATCACCCAGAACATCGGCTTGGAGATGGGAGTCATCAGCCCGTAGTCCACGGACAGCCCCAGTCCCGGCGTAATCTTGTCCAGCGCAGTCACCGCAGGACCGGCATAGAACTGCATCGCGGTCGTCGCCGTCTTCCCCGGCTCGACCACGGGCAGGTGCACGCGCACCCCTACCGAATATTCCTTGTGATCCAGCGCTTGGGTAAAGTTCTGCCGTTCCTCGCCTGCCTTGGGCACCCAGGCGGCCACAAAATAATGCTGAAGGATACCTACCCAACCGTCCTTCGCGTTCTGCACGAAATCGTGTTTGCCCTTCTCCACGTCGCTGAAGCTCACCTTCTGCAACTTCTCCTCGGCGCTGTATACAGCCGGTCCCGTGTACACGGGCAGGAAGCGTGCTTCGCCCTCCGGCTTGAAGTCCGCGCGCTTCAGGCGGAAGTAGGCATCACCGCTGATCGGCGCTTGCGTCGTGTTGTCTATCGTGTAATCCACATCGATCAGGTAGCTGCCACGATGGAAGGTGTAGGTCTTGGTCACCTTCACCCCGTCGGCGGTGGTGGTTTCCAGGTTCACCTGCACGGTATCCTTGCCCTCGGCAAGCTGCGCGCCGTCAACCGACGACGTGTACGCCGCATAGTGGTTCGGCAGCCCGTTGCCGAGCAGTCCGGATTGCGCCATGTAGACGCGATCGCGCTGCCGCTCCAGCAGGGCAAAATGCGAGCCCTTTTCCACCCCTTGCTGCGTCAGCAATTCCAGCCCCTGCAGGTTGCCGCCCAGCGTGTTGATCTCGGCGCGCACCACGTCGGTGGTCACCACGATCAGCTTGCCCGTCTTGCCCGCGGCCGTGTCACCGGGCACCTGTGCCGGCCCGTTGCCGGCCTTCGCGGCCCCAGCCGGCACCGGGGCAGAGCCCGCCGTCGGCACCGCCGCTACGCCTGAAGCGGCGCCGGCCGCCGCCTGCACCGTCGGGTGTTGGGCGTGGTCCCACTGGGTCCAAAGCATGAACACAGAGGTGGAAAAGATCAGCAATAGAAGTAAGCGTTGAAAGTCCACGAGGTTCTACCTGCAAATATTTAATGGCCAAATTCAGGGAACGGGATCATAGCCCCCCCGACTCCAGGGGTTACACCGAAGGATTCTTTTGATGCTCATCCAGCCGCCGGCGAGCGCCCCATGGCGCGTAATCGCCTCGCTGGCGTATTGCGAACACGTAGGATGATAACGGCAGGACGGCGGAAACAGGGGGCTGATGAAGTACTGGTATCCCCTGATCAACGAAATTAGTATTTGCCGCATTTTTCCTGAACGCCACGTAATAGCCGGGCCAGGGCCTCGGCGCCTTGTTGAGCTGTATCCCTGTCCAGCCGCTTGCGCACCCGGACGATGACATTCACCGCGCACGCCGCCGGAAAGGTGCGCCTGAAACCGTCGCGCACCAGGCGCTTGGCGAAGTTGCGGGCGTTTGCGCGCGGCGCGATCCGTTTGGGCACCGTCACCCCCAGCCGGGAAACCCCAAGGCGGTTGGGGCGGGCGTAAACGACAAACCACTCATTGCTCGACACACCCGGCCCGGGCGCGAGATCGAAGCCTTCGCGCCGGCCGATGCGGCGGTAGCGGGGCAAACCCTCCCGCCCCGGGCGCTTTCCCGCATTGCCACCTGCCGGAAAAGCCCCCTCGCCCGGGGCTGGTGCTGCACGCTCCCCGGGGCGGTCCATTGCCTGCGTAAAGGGCCCGGTTACAGGCCCAAGCGAGCGCGGCCCTTGGCGCGGCGCGCGCGGATCACCGCGCGGCCACCCTTGGTTTTCATGCGAACCAGGAAGCCATGGGTGCGCTTGCGTTTCGTAACCGACGGTTGATAAGTGCGTTTCATGATTTTCAGCCTTTGGTGGTAATCCGTAGAACCCGTCATTACACTGGGAAACCGCCCTTTTGTCAAGGTGATTCATGGCACTGCACGCCACCCAGCGCCCCCGCC
>Ga0208774_1000170_pt1 | contig 12082 bp, 9 predicted proteins | sample SF_Rice_5C_80N_4_FD_185620 | JGI IMG/M metagenome (GOLD analysis project Ga0208774, IMG submission 185620) | Rice paddy soil microbial communities from Twitchell Island, California, USA - SF_Rice_5C_80N_405 (SPAdes) (version 2) | ecosystem: Environmental > Terrestrial > Soil > Paddy field/soil ... | reverse complement strand
TCAACAAGATGTCGCCGGAAGAGAAAGTCGGCCAGCTGTTCATGGTGTGGGCGCGGGCCAGGTTCCTGAACCTGAACGGCCCGGAATACGCTCAGTATCACGAAATTCTGCAGAAATACCACGTGGGAGGATTCGCGCTCACGGTTCCGGCCGAGGGTGCGTTTGTTTATTACAACCAGCCCTACGAAGCGGCCATGCTGGTGAACCAGTTGCAGCGCGAATCCAGGCTGCCGCTGATTTTCGCGGCAGACTTCGAGCGCGGCGTCTCCATGCGCCTTCAAGGCAGCACCGTGTTTCCGCACGCCATGGCCTTCGGCGCCGCCGGCAATACCGATTACGCGAAACAGTTCGGCGCGATCACGGCGCAGGAAGCTCGTGCCGTAGGTGTGGAATGGAACTTCTTCCCCGACGCCGACGTCAACTCCAATCCCGCCAATCCCATCATCAACACCCGCTCTTTCGGCGAGGATCCGCAGGAGGTAGGCAAAATGGTTACGGCCTACATCCAGGGAGCCAAGGCCAACGGCATGCTGACCACGGCCAAACACTTCCCGGGTCATGGCGACACCGCCACTGACTCACACCTAGGCCTGGCCAAGGTAACGGGCGACCGCCAGCGTTTGAACGCGGTGGAATTGCCGCCCTTTGAAGCCGCCATCAAGGCGGGGGTGGACTCCATCATGGTGGCCCACGTGACCGTGCCGGCGTTCGAGCCCGACCCCAACCGCGTAGCCACCACTTCGCCCGCCATTGTGAGCGGGCTGCTCAAGCAGCAACTGGGCTTCAAGGGCCTGGTCATCACCGATGCGCTGGATATGGGCGGCCTGACCCGCCTCTACCAGAACGATATCGGCCGGGCGGCCGTGGATGCATTCAAGGCGGGCGCCGACATGCTGCTCATTCCCGCCGACCTGGATGCCTCCTACCAGGCCATGCTCAAGGCGGTGCAGAGCGGTGAGATCCCGCAGTCGCGAGTCGACCAGTCGGTGCTCAAGATCCTGGAAGCCAAAGCCTCAGTAGGACTTAACAAGGCTCGGCTGGTGGATATTGCCCAACTGGGCGAGGTGGTGGGGAAGCCGGAAAACCTGGCCTTTGGGCAGCAGGTGGCCGGCCAGGCGTTGACCCTGGTGCGCGACAACGGCCGGGTGCTGCCTCTGCAACCGCTGCCTATCCAGGGAACTAGCGGGTCCAGCCTTCCGTATCAACCAGCAGTGGAGGTCACCAACCGGCTGGTAGTGGTGGTTTTCTGCGACGACCTGCGCATGGACCCGGGACATGAGTTTGTAAGTCAGATGCGGCAACGGCGACCGGACGCCAATATCCTGTACGTGGATACACGAACGGCGGCGGCCATGACCGACCAGGTGCTGGCGGCCGTGCAGGGGGCGGAAAAGGTGGTGGCGGCAGTATATGAGATTCCAACCGCAGGCAAGGCGGTGCAGGTGGCCGGGCAAGTGGAGAACACGGTAGGACTGAGCGACGCACGGGGCGAACTGCTGGGCAAGATTCTGCAGGCAGCCGGACCGAAGACCATGGTGGTGGCAATGGGCAATCCCTACGTGGCCGGAGATTTTCCCCAGGTGGAGAACTACATATGCACGTTCTCCAATGCCCGGGTCAGCGAAGATGCCGCGGTGCGGGGCCTGTTCGGCGAAATTCCCATACGCGGGCACTTGCCGGTCACCATTCCCCAGGTAGCCCAGCGCGGGGCAGGATTGGAGAAAGCTGGGGTGGCAGCGGCAGCAGGAGGCAATCATGTGGCGGCAACTCATCCGTAGAACAGCGTGGGGAACGGTTGCGGCAATGGTGGTGGTACTGGCCGCCTGCAGCATGAAGGTGGACGATAAGGGCGAGAACAAGAACGTGGATATCCGCACACCCTTGGGCGCGCTGCAGGTGCGCACCAATCCCACGCCGGCGCAGGTTGGGCTGACCGTTTATCCCGGCGCCAAGCCTAAGGTGGAAGGCGACGATCATAACGCCGCCAACGTGAACATCTCCAGCTCCATGTTCGGGGTGAAGGTGCTGGTTATCGGCTATCACACCCAGGATGCCCCCGATAAGGTGATCGCCTACTACAAAAAGGACCTGCAGAAATACGGCAACGTGCTGGAGTGCAAAGGCCATGGCCACGATGCCGAAATGGACTTTGGACATGACAAGAACGAGAAGCCCAAGCCGCTCACCTGCGGCGACGATAAAGGCGATGGCAAGGGTGTGGAACTGAAAGCCGGCATGAGCGACAACTTCCACCTGGTGGCGGTGGAGCCCAAGGACGAAGGCAGCGATTTTGCCATCGTGTACGTGGCCACGCGCGGCGAATCGCAGCCCATGTAAACCCGGGAGTCGGTAGTCGGGAGTCAGTTCTTCCACCATTACCAGAAAATGTGGTCCTTTTCCGGGCTATGAGCTGCTCGCGGCTCACAGTGGAGTCGTGGAATTCCGATGACCGGAGATTCGAGCTGAAGTCGGGTGGGCGTGGGGCACCAATAGCGAAGCAGAGTATTAGCCGGAGGAGTCACAATTCCTGATGCATAGAAAATCTCAACTGCGTTTCCCTGAGCGTCCCCAATGATCCCATTAGAGATCTCTTCATCAATCCCGTCGACGTCGAAGGTGATATAAAACGGCTGCCGGCGCTCATGGGCGCGCATCGCGCATTGAATCGCGGCGTTCGGATCAATGTGAGGCATGCCATCTGCCGTCGTCAGGTGACCACAATTGATGCTGCCGCGCTGCGCGTGCCAGTAAGCGGCCCACTGAACCCAAGGGAACCGGTCATACCATCGGTAGGCGGAAACAGCCATTACTGCGGCCACCAGCACAACGGCCGCTATTAATACCGGTCGCGACATACTGATTCAGACACCGACCTCCTGTATTGCGTTCCAGTTGGTGATGTTTTGTCGTTGGACTGCTTTACCCGACTCCTGACTCCCGCTTTCTTGCATCTCCCGTTCCGCGGCTGTTAGCTTGGGAACTGATGGAGCATGCCTGTCACAGGTGCGGCAACGCGGTAGAGGACGGAGTGCCCTTCTGCCCGCAATGCGGCGCGCCGCAAATCAGGGTTATGACCGCCGTACAGCCGGCGCCAGCCCCCTCGCCTGGTTCCATCCTTGAGGGACGCATGCCGGCGCATCCGGTGGCACTGGCGCAACTGGGGCAGGTGGCGTGGTCGCGCGCCTGGCGGGCCGCCAACCTGGCCGCCGGGCTGGGAGCCTTGGCGGCGCTGATCCTGATGCTGGCCACAGGGGTGCCACAATTGGCGTTCCTGGTTTGGATGCTGGGCGGCGGCATGCTGGCGGTGGTGATCTATCGGCGCCAGCACCTTGGATCCATAACCGCCGGCATGGGGGCGCGTCTGGGAGCCATGGCCGGGCTGATGGGTTTTGTCATCTTTGGCCTGCTTTCCCTGGTGCAGATGTTGGCCATGCGCGGCAGCGGGCAGTTGCGGGCCGCGATGGAGCAGGCCTTAAAGGCCTCGGCGGAGCGCAGCGGTAATCCCGAGGCGCAGCAGATGGTGCAGCAGTTCCTGACGCCGGAGGGCATGCGCCTGCTGATTGTTTTGGGGATCGTTCTGATGCTGGTGCTCTTCGTGGCCGTCTCCACCCTGGGCGGCGCCCTCGCGGCGGCAATTTCACGCAAAAGAGAGACGCGCTCGCTGTAGAACCATTCACCGCCAACTACGCCAAGAGCGCCGAGAACATGTTTCTCAAAGGCCTCCTCGGCGTCCTCTGCGGCTCGACGGTTAAACGCCTTAGATGCAATGGGGGGTAGTTGCTTTAACGACGTAGCCACTGTCCTTGTGCTCAAGCCACGCCACCGCGTATCATGCCGCTTCGATGACTGCTCAACCCGCACCTCGTCCGCCCAAGCTGCGCCAGAAGGCGCAACTGATGTCGGCCTCCGAGATTGAGCGCACCCTGGTGCGCCTGGCCCACGAAATCGTGGAAAAGAATAATGGCGTGGAGGATCTGGCCCTGGTTGGCATCCGCCGGCGCGGCGTGCCCCTGGCCGAGCGCCTGGGCAAACTGATTGCCCGCATCGAAGACAAGCCCGTGCCCGTGGGCAGCCTGGACATAACCCTTTACCGCGACGACCTCTCCACCATTGACCACAAGCCGGTAGTGCAGGAAAAGGACCTGGAGTTCTCCGCTACCGGCAAGCACGTGGTGCTGGTGGACGACGTGCTTTACACAGGCCGAACCACCCGCGCCGCCATGGACGCTCTGTTCGTGCACGGACGTCCGCGGCGGGTGCAGCTGTGCGTGCTGATTGACCGCGGCCACCGCGAACTCCCCGTCGAGGCCACCTATGTGGGCCGTATGGTGCAGACCACCGACAACGAGATCATCGAGGTCAAGCTCAAGGAAGTGGACAACGCCGAGAAGGTGTTGCTGGTGGAGCGGGAGGACTGATGCCGGCGGCCGCCCAGGCTCGCGAGGGGAGGCGTAGTCGCAGGGCATGAGCACGTTTGCGCGGGGCTCGTTGTTGGGAATCGAACACCTGCAGGCGCAAGAGATCACCGGCCTGCTGCAACTGGCGCGCCGCATGCAGCGCGGCCAACCGCGCCCCCTGCTGCGGGGTAAGACAGTCGGTCTGGTTTTCTACGAGGCTTCCACCCGCACCCGCACCTCCTTCGAAATGGCGGCCAAGAGGCTGGGCGCCATCACACTGCTGGTGCATGCCAGCGGCTCCAGCATCGAGAAGGGCGAATCGCTGCTTGATACCGGCTACACCCTGCGCGCCGTGGGCTGCGACGCCCTGGTCTTCCGTCATCCCAACGCCGGAGCGCCTCACCTGATCGCCGCCCACCTGGACGTTCCCGTCATCAATGCCGGCGACGGCATGCACGAGCACCCCTCGCAGGCGCTGCTTGACGCCTACACCATCCTGCAGCACATGAAAGACCTGCGGGGCAAGCGCATGGCCATAGTGGGCGACATTTACCACAGCCGGGTGGCGCGCTCCAATATCCATCTGCTCAGCAAGTTCGGAGTGCAGCTCACGCTGTGCGGACCACCGGAATTTGTGCCTGAAGCCGCCACCACCCTGGTCAAAGGCCTGCATATCACCCGGCATCTGGAAGAAGCCATCCGCGGCGCCGATGTAATCATGCTGCTGCGGGTGCAGAAGGAGCGCCTGGCGGAGATGCACTTCGACGTGGGCGAATATATCGCCAAGTATCAACTGACCTTGGCGCGACTGCGCCTGGCCAAGCCGGGAGCGCTGGTCATGCACCCCGGTCCCATCATCCGCGGCATGGAGTTAAGCAGCGAGGTGGCTGATTCTCCCCAGGCGGTGATCCGCGAGGAGGTGCGCAACGGCGTGTCCGTTCGCATGGCCATTCTGGCGCGGGCGCTGGGAAAAAGCGGCCGTTAGATTTTGGCTTTTAGCTTAAGCCGTCCCACGGACTTCGATGGAACATTCGACTTTGGCGGCGTCACGCTGAGGGCCTTCAGGCCCGAAGCATCTCGCGTGCAGCAGCAAGATCTTTCAGCACTGCACGCAAGTCCTTCGCGGCTGAGTCGCTCGGGATGACTCCAGCTGAAGCCGTGTTTTATCTGCGTTAATCCGCGTTTATCTGCGGCGAGGAATTGAATAGTGGCGAAAGGAACTGACAAACCGGGGTCGCTGCTGGTACGTGGCGGGCGGGTGATTGACCCGCTGGCGCGGGTGGATGCCGAGCTAGACGTGTTGTTGCGCGATGGGCGGGTAGCGGAGGTGGCGCCCACAAAAAAGATTCGCGGTGCGGCCGACGAGACCTTCGACGCCCGCGGGCTCATCGTCGCTCCCGGATTCATTGACCTGCACGTGCACCTGCGCGAGCCAGGCCAAGCTTACAAGGAGACCATCGCCAGCGGCACAGCCGCCTCAGCCGCGGGCGGCTTCACCACGGTCTGCGCCATGCCCAATACCGTGCCGGTGAACGATTCACCGGAAATTACTGCCTGGATGCTGCAGCCGGAGCGCGGCGCGGTGGTCAATGTCCTGCCCATTGCCGCCGCCACCCAGGGCAGCCTGGGAGAAAACCTGACTGATTTCCGCGCTCTGCACCAGGCGGGAGCGGTGGGCTTCACCGACGATGGCAAGCCCATCCTTAACTCCGGAGTGATGCAGGAGGCATTGCGGCTCTCCGCCGCACTGCATCTCCCCGTGATCCAGCACGCGGAGGACACGCGCCAAACTGCGGGCTGCTCCATGCACGACGGTCCCACGGCTTTCCGCCTGGGCTTGAGAGGGATGCCGGCAGCGGCTGAAGCCAGCATCATCGAGCGCGATGTGCAGGCGGCGCAGGCCACCGGAGGGCATTACCACGTAGCCCACCTTTCGACGGCGGAGGCCCTCAAGGTGGTGCGCCGGGGCAAGCGCACGCGGGCCCAGGTAACCTGTGAGACCACGCCCCACCATTTCGCGCTCACCGATGAGAATGTGGGCGAGTACAACACCAACTTCAAGATGAACCCGCCGCTGCGCTCGGCGGCGGACTTGGAGGCTTTGCAGGTTGCGCTGGCCGACGGCACAGTGGACGCCATTGCCACCGACCACGCGCCCCACGCGCTGCACGAGAAGCAGGTGGAGTTCGAGCGTGCCGCCTTCGGCATCATCGGACTGGAGACCGCGCTGGGTCTGGCCATCACCAAGCTCCAACGCGACCGTGGAGTGCCCCTGGGCCGGATTGTGGAGCTGTTCACATCCGGGCCCGCGAGGGTGATCGGGCTGAAGTCGCGCGGCAGCCTGCAACGCGGCTATCACGCCGACGTGACCATCTTCGATCCCAAGGCGCGCTGGACTTACGATGTGCGCAAATCTCGCTCCCTGGCGCGCAACAGTCCCTTTGACGGCTGGCAACTCAGGGGACGCGTGGTGGCGACCATTGTAGCGGGGAAGATGGTTTACAGGGCCGGGTGAGCAACGTTAAATAGAACAAGCAGTTAGCAATTAGTAGGTAGCATTTAGCCGGTGGACCCCATCGGTCTCCCCGAAAACCCCGGTCAACTGCCTCTGCGCAATCCAACTTTGAAGTGAACGTTTCAGGGACTAAATGCTGACCGCTAAAGGCCAAGAGCTGGCCTTTCCTTTTCCAACAAGCTGTGGAAAAGCTTGTGGATTCGTAGACCAGGGGCTCGGCAGGTCACTTGAATTCATCAACTTACCCGGATTGCAGCACTCCTGGAGCATGGCCTAAAGGTTGTAGATGCAACACCTTAGGCTTGCTGCGGGAATTGGCGCTCGGAGTGATTGAGAGCCAGAAAATTTCGGGCAACCCGGCAGTTTTGCACAGAAAACCCTGACCGGCATAACCACAGAGGACACAGAGAGCACAGAGGAATTCCCGTTTCTTCATTGCAAGGGCAAGTCTCGGTGCCAGTGCTGGCGGCACGCAGCTAGGGCTAACAAATGGCAAAGAGCTTGGAAAAGGGCTTAAGCAAGAACTCCGAAAATGGTTTAACAACTCTGTGTGCTCTGTGTGCTCTGTGTCCTCTGTGGTGAGATCACTCGCTGGCGCGGGACTCGAAACGCGTGCTGCGCTTGATGAACGCCAAATCCACCTTGCCCGTGGGCCCGTTGCGCTGCTTAGCAATGATGAGCTCAGCCAGGCCTTCCAGGTCAGGGTCGTCCTGCTTGTAGACTTCCTCGCGAAAGATGAAAGCCACTACGTCGGCGTCCTGCTCAATGGAGCCGGACTCGCGCAGGTCGGCGAGTTGCGGCCGGTGGTCGCCGCCGCGGCTTTCCGGGGCGCGGCTGAGCTGGGAAAGAGCGACCACGGGCACGCGCAGTTCCTTGGCCAGGCCCTTCAGGCCGCGGGAAATCGCGGAAACCTCCTGCGTGCGGTTTTCGAAACGCCGTCCGCCCAGGCCGCTGCCCGACATGAGCTGCAGGTAATCCACGATGATCAAGTCAAGCCGGCCCTGCGACTGCTGCAGACGGCGAGCCTTGGCCCGCATCTCGGAAAGCGAAATGCCAGGAGTGTCGTCAATGTAGATGGGCGACTCGCTCAGTTCACCCAGAGCGGTCACTAGCTTGGCATAGTCCTCGCGGCCGAGAAAGCCGGTGCGCATCTTGTGGGAGTCTACCCGGGCGTGGGAGCAGAGCAGGCGCAGCAGCAACGATTCGCGCGACATTTCCAGCGAAAACATGCCCACAACTTTTTTGTCGCGGACGGCGGCATTCTCGGCAATGTTCATGGCGAAGGCGGTCTTCCCCATGGAAGGGCGAGCAGCCACAATAATCAGGTCGGAGGGCTGCAGACCGCTGGTCATGTTGTCGAAATCCACGAAATGGGTTTCCAGGCCGGTGATGCGCTGGCCGCGCTCATAGAGAGCGTCGAGCGAGCCGAAGGATTCCTTGACGATTTCGCGAATGTCGAGGAAGCCGCGGCCGATGCGGTTTTCAGAAAGCTGGAAGATGGCGGCCTCGGCGGCGTCGAGAATCTCTTCCGCGGGGTCGGACTGCTCAGCGGCGCGGGCGATGGCGCTGTTGGCGGCGTGAATCAGGCCGCGCAGCAGCGCCTTGTCGCGCACGATTTTGACGTAGTGCTCAATGTTGGGCCGGCGAGGCAGGCCGTCGGTTAGCGAGGTCATGTAAGCCACGCCGCCCACCGCCTCCACTTCTCGCCGGCGCGCCAGCTCTTCGGTAAGGGTGACCGTGTCAATGGGCCGGGAAGTCTCCGCCAGCTCCACCATGCGGGAATAAATGCGGCGGTGAGCGTCAAGGGCGAAATCGTCGGGGCGCAGGTGCTCGGCCGCCTGGTTGTAAGCAAAGTTATCGAGCAGGATGGCGCCCAGGATGGAGCGCTCGGCGTCAACGCTGGCGGGCAGCGTGCTTTCCAGGGTGTAATCAGTGGTCGCCATGATGGGGAATCGGTGCGACGAATGTAGCGCGGAAAGTGGTTGTGAGTGCGTGTGAATTGCGCGCGAAGAATTCGGAAATCGTGGACCAAATTTGCCGCCGCATGGCTTGACTCCGGAGAAGAAATTATGCGGCGAATAAAAAGCGAAGTCAACAACTCTTGAGCATTGGCTGAGCTGCCCGCTGAGGGCCCAAAGGACTCTAAGGACTCTTATGTGGCGCGGGCGCCCCGGCCCGCGACCCGCCTTTGCGCCAGGAGGGCGTCGTGCCCACGGTGTGAGGAGCGCAGGGTCCTTCCACTCGTGCTCCCCTTCGGCAAGCTCAGGGCAGGCACTCGCGCTCGCTCGGTTGCACTCGGTCAGGATGACAATCGGTGAAGGGTGAGTAACGCCTGCCCTTGGGGAGACCCGGCGAACAGCAAGTCAAGCAACCTGCGTTAAAAACGGGCGAGCGCCACGCTTGCGATGCTATGTTCGAAAGACCTCAACTCCCGAGGCGGTTCATGCGCAAATCTCTAGCGGTTGGTATTTCCTTGTTGATTGCTTGCACCGCTGCGGCACAAAGCACGTCGTCGCCAGCTACCCATACCCAAGTGGTAGTTCTGGGTACGGGCACCCCCGAGCCTTATCCCGACCGCGCCGGCGCGGCCGTGGCCATCGTGGTCAACGGCACGCCTTACCTGGTGGATTGCGGGACGGGCGTGGTCAAGCGGGCGGAAGCGGCGGAGCAGAACGGCATCAAGGCGCTGAATGTGAAAAATCTCAAGATCGTCTTCATTACTCACCTGCACACCGACCACACGCTGGGCTACCCCGACCTCATCTTCAGTCCCTGGGTGCTGCATCGCCGGTCCCCACTGCAGGCTTACGGCCCGCGCGGACTCAAGAGCATGACCAGTCACATCCTTAAGGCCTGGCAGCAGGACATTCACGTGCGCACCACCGGCCTGGAAGAAGCCAATCACACCGGCTACAAAGTGGAAGTCCACGAGATCTCACCCGGCGTGGTTTATCAGGACCAGAATGTGAAGGTAACCGCGTTCCCGGTGAAACATGGCTTATGGAAGCAGGCTTTTGGCTACCGCTTCGACACGCCCGACCGCAGCATCGTGCTCTCCGGCGACACCGCTCCCACCGATGCCATGGTCAAGGCCTGCAACGGCTGCGATGTTCTGCTGCACGAGGTTTACAACCCCCGAGGAGCGGAAATGGGGCAGGCGCACTGGAAGGAGTACTTCGCCGCCTTCCACACCTCGCCGCAGCAGTTAGGGGATATTGCCACGCGCGCCCACCCCAAACTGCTCGTCCTCTACCACCAGGTGCTGGAACATTTGCCGGAACAGGACCTGGTGGAGCAGGTGGGGCGCTACTATCAGGGCAAATTTGTGTCGGCGCACGATCTGGGGGTGTATTAGCTTCCGGGGTGCAGATTTAACGACGCCCTAAAGACTTGCGCTATGCGGCTATGCTGATTTCGTATTCCTCCGCGACCACGCCCGTTCCGGTGCAGGTTTGGCATTTGCCGCTACCGCAGCACTCTTCACATCCCGGCCGTTCTCCATTCAGGATTGGCAGGACGGTGCTGTCGAAAAGTCCGCCCAGTCCAGTGCCGTGGCACACTGAACACCTGCCATTCCCTTCTGGAGGGTCGCAAAAGATTCGGATGGAATCGCAATCAGGGCACTGAGGCATTGCACACCTCCGCAGTTGCTACGTGGTCCCGCCTGGATCGCCTGTAATGCTTTCACTGCCGGGGGAGGGCGTCAGTGATACGGGTCACCGGCTGAAGTTTTCCGCAAGCATCCACAATAAACCTCACAAACACACAGGTTCTGCACAATGCGCAAGCGTTTTGCTATTGAAGCCCGCCTGAGGCTCAGGCAAATTGCTGGCAATGCAGACGTGAGATGTCCTGAGCGTTGAGCCAGAGCGTCGCAGAAAGCCAGCGGTTCCCGGCGGTTCCACGAGGGTTGAATTGCCGGAGGGTTCATTTTGGACCCGGGCGTTGCGGCTCCTGAAGTCCTGGAAACGGGACTGGACGGCTGGCAGAGCGGCCTGCGGGCTGGTAACCCGCGGACAGGTATGAGGCCTTCGGCATCCGCTGCGAATGCTGGAGATGCAACATACGCCTGAGCGCGCGAGCGCCCAGGAGAAACTTGGCCCAACGCGGACAGCACATCGGTGCGGTGACGGCCCCGCCGGCGTGCCGCAGGACGTTTCACCCAAACAATATGGCCCGGGTGGCTGGCCCGGGCCATATTTGTTTTTGCCCCTTCACCACAGAGACACAGAGAAATTCATTTCCGCGGATCAGCGCGGATTGACGCGGATTGGTATGGAAGATTGGAGATTGATGGTTTGAACCGAGGGAGGGCGGGTGCCCCACATTTGCCCGCACGAGTGAACGGTTGTTAGCCCGAACGCGGGCAAATGTGGGAATTCCGGAGATTTACGACGGAGATCCGCCGGCGGCACAACCCCACATTTGGCCGTTCCAGTCTGGCAGCAACCTGAGCCACCGGTAGGCGGCCAAATCTGGGGCACCCTGCACTGAAAAAAAGGGCCGCAGATCGGGTGACCTGCGGCCCCTTCTAAATGAACTATCCGCGTAATCTGCATTCATCCGCGGCGAAAATGAATTTCTCTGTGCCTCTGTGTCTCTGTGGCTAAAGGCTAGTCGTGCACCCCATCCATAAAGGCGCGCAGCTTGCGCGAACGCGAGGGATGGCGCAGTTTGCGCAGCGCCTTGGCTTCGATCTGGCGGATGCGCTCGCGGGTAACGGCAAACGACTGGCCAACTTCCTCCAGCGTGTGTTCGCTGCCATCCTCCAGGCCGAAGCGCATCTTGATCACCTTCTCCTCGCGCGCGGTCAGGGTGCGCAGCACCTGCGCCGTCTGCTCCTTCAGGTTGACGTTGATGACGGCGTCCGAAGGTGAAACCACGGCGCGGTCCTCGATGAAGTCCCCCAGATGCGAATCTTCCTCTTCCCCGATGGGCGTCTCCAGGGAGATGGGCTCCTGCGCGATCTTGAGCACCTTGCGCACCTTGGCTACGGGAATGTCCATGCGCTTGGCGATTTCTTCTGAAGTAGGCTCGCGACCCAGTTCCTGCACCAGCTGCCGCGAGGTGCGGATCAGCTTGTTGATGGTCTCGATCATGTGCACCGGAATGCGGATGGTGCGGGCCTGGTCGGCGATGGCGCGGGTAATGGCCTGCCGGATCCACCAGG
>Ga0208774_1000169_pt1 | contig 12090 bp, 10 predicted proteins | sample SF_Rice_5C_80N_4_FD_185620 | JGI IMG/M metagenome (GOLD analysis project Ga0208774, IMG submission 185620) | Rice paddy soil microbial communities from Twitchell Island, California, USA - SF_Rice_5C_80N_405 (SPAdes) (version 2) | ecosystem: Environmental > Terrestrial > Soil > Paddy field/soil ... | reverse complement strand
CGCCTTGTGCACACTTATCATGCGCCAGCTTTCTGGTCGTGTGCGCCTGCGCAACACCGCGGGCGTGGTGGAGCGCTTGCGCATGGTAAAGGATGAAGAAGAACTGGAACGCATGCGGGCGGCGGCGAAACTGGGGGACTCTCTGTTCAAAGTAGCGCTGCCCCTGGTCCGCCCGGGGACGTCCGAAACTGCGCTGGCGGCGGAAATGGAGTACGCCGCGCGCCGCGGCGGAGCTGAGGGGATGTCCTTTCCCACCATCGTGGCCGCCGGCCCGCGTTCCGCGCTGCCCCACGCCCGCGCTTCCGCCAGCCGCGTTCCCCGCCGCGGATTCGTGCTCTTCGACTTCGGTGTTATACTCGCTGGTTATTGTTCGGACATGACCCGCACCGTGTGTGTGGGCCGTCCGACAGCGGAGGAGCGCCGCCTTTATCAGGCGGTGCTGGAAGCGCAACTGGCGGCCATCTCCGCAATTCGGCCGGGAGTTGCGGTTGGCGAAGTGGACCGGGCAGCCCGCAAGGCGCTGCGCGGTGCCGGGTTGGCGCGCTACTTTACTCATTCCACGGGTCACGGCGTGGGACTGGAAATCCACGAGCCTCCGCGCGTGGCCGCCGGACAGCAGGAGCGCTTGCAACCGGGCATGGTCATTACCGTGGAGCCGGGGGTTTACCTGGCCAGGCGGGGCGGGGTCCGGATTGAGGACATGGTTGTTGTGACCCGCTCTGGTTATGAGGTGCTCACCTCCACCAGCAAAGAGCTGATCGTGCTGTAGATGAGCCGCTGCTGCCATGGGCGGCAGGGATAACGCAGTCCCTCCACCAAATCATGAATCAGAAAGAGCTCAAGGAACTCATCGAGTTCCTAATCGAGAAAGACGTCACCGAGTTCGAACTGGAGCGTGGCGACGTCAAAGTCCGCATTAAGCGCGGGGCATCAGATGCTCCCGCGGGGCGCGACGTGCATTACGTGACGGTGCCGCCCCTCGCCGGCGAAACCCGTGCCCCTTCCACGGCTGCAGCCACGCCGGCGACTGCTGCGCCACCCGCCGGAGCTGCCAAAGAGGAAGGGCTGCACGTCATCACCTCACCCATCGTGGGTACCTTTTACGAAGCGCCTTCTCCGGGTTCGCCGCCTTTCGTCAAGCCGGGAGACACGGTCGAAGTGGGCCAGGTGCTGTGCATCATTGCCATGAAGCTGATGAACGAAATCGAATGCGACGTCGCCGGGGAGGTCGTCAAAAGGGTGGTCAACAACGGCCAACCGGTTGAGTATGGCCAGCCCCTGTTTGAAGTCCGCCCACGCAAATAACTGCTGCATTCATAAATGTTCAAGAAGATCCTGATTGCCAATCGCGGTGAAATTGCCCTGCGGGTGATCTGCGCCTGTAAGGAACTGGGCATCAAGGCGGTGGCGATTTACAGCGAGGCCGACCGCCACTCCCTGCCCGTGCGCTTCGCCGATGAGGCCATTTGCATTGGCCCGCCGCAGCTCTCCCACAGCTACCTCAATATTCCCGCCGTCATCAGCGCGGCGGAAATCGCCAACGTAGACGCCATTCATCCCGGGTACGGGCTGCTGGCGGAAAATGCGAATTTTGCCGAAGTATGCGAGACCTGCCGCATCAAGTTCATCGGGCCGCCTCCGGAAATCACCCGTCTGATGGGCGAAAAGGAGAAGGCGCGCGCCGCCATGAAGCAGGCCGGGGTGCCCATCCTGCCCGGCTCTGAGGGGGTCATCAGCTCCGAAGGCGAGGCCCAGGAGTGGGCCCGCCAAATCGGCTACCCCGTGATTGTGAAGGCCTCCGCCGGCGGCGGCGGGCGCGGCATGCGCATTATCCGCAGCCCGGAGGAACTGCCCAACCTGTTTCGCGCGGCCCAGTCGGAAGCGGCCGCTGCTTTCGGCAACGGCGACCTCTACCTGGAGAAATTTCTGGAGCGGCCGCGCCACATCGAGTTTCAGGTGCTGGGAGACTCCTACGGCAAGGTCATCAGCTTGGGGGAGCGCGAGTGCAGCATCCAGCGCCGCCACCAGAAGCTGCTGGAAGAGTCGCCCTCCACCCAGATGACGCCCGAACTGCGCGAACGCATCGGCTCCATGCTGGGCGCCACCTTATCGAAAATCGGTTACGTCAACGCCGGCACCATCGAGTTCCTGATGGATGAGGACCGCAGCCTGTACTTCATCGAGATGAACACCCGCATCCAGGTGGAACACCCGGTTACAGAAATGGTCACCGATGTTGACCTGGTGAAGAGTCAGATCCTGCTGGCGGCGGGGGGGCGCATGGATGAGGTGCTGCAGGGCAAGGTGCTGACCCGCGGCCACGCCATCGAATGCCGCATTAATGCCGAGCACCCGGAGAAATTCACGCCCTCGGCGGGCAAAATCACGGCATTTCATCCGCCTGGCGGGACCGGCGTGCGGGTGGATACGGCCGCCTATGCCGAAGGCGTGATTCCCCCCTATTACGACTCCCTGATTGCCAAGTTGATTGTGCGCGGCAAGGACCGCCCGGAGGCCATTTCCCGCATGGCCCGGGCCCTGGAGATGTTCATAGTCGAGGGCGTTTACACCACCATTCCCCTGCACCGGCGCCTGCTGGCCAATGACGATTTCCGCGCTGGCCGCTTCCATACCAACTTCCTGGGGCAGTTCCTGAACGCAGCGAAAAAGGAAGAGGCGAGCAAATAGTCAGGAGCCGGCGAGCCGGCAGCGATTTCTGGTGCCAAAAGTTGGCTCCCGAATCGGCCACCCAGGCGTTGCACAGAATAGAAATACCCCCCTACCTCGGTAACCTTTGTTGCCCGCCTCGGGCGGGGCACAATTCCTGTTCTTGAGCCCGTTGCTCGCCGCAACGCGCAACCAGGAACGGAAATGATTACCATTATCGTCATCGGAACCGTCACCGCCCTGGCTATGTTCGCTATCTTGTTGAAACTGTTCGCGGGCGATCCCCCAGAAACAGAGAAGTTGCAGAAAGGCGACATAATCAAGCAACTCCTGGCCTTATCCGAACTCGAAAGCCGCACCGGCGAAAAATCAAAGCCGCCTGCCCGGACTCGGACAGAACAGGTTGGGGACACCATCCGCCCCACCAAGCCTTCCACCGATACGAAGCCAACGGAAAAGACTTCGGAGTGCTTTGGCTGCTGAGCCAGGGAGCCGGCCATGTATCCCGTCCAGCCGGTTAGGTAAGCTTCTTATAAACTGAAACCGTTCGGGCCAGGACTCAAAGTCAACGCCTGACCCCGACGCCCAATCCTGGTTCTTATGCTGCCGCGCCTCTACGCCATTATTGACGCTGCTTTTTTTCCTGACACGCCTGCGCTGCTGGCCTTTGCGGGTGAACTGCGCGCCGCCGGCGTAACCCTCTTCCAATACCGCAATAAGGCCGGCAACGCCCGCCAGATGCTGAGCCAGGCCCGGGAATTGCGCCGCCAGCTGCAGGGCGCGCGCCTGATCATGAACGACCGCGCCGATCTCTGCCTGGCTGCCGGCTTTGACGGCGTGCATGTGGGCCAGGAGGACTTGTCGGTGGAGGGGGCGCGGCGTGTGCTGGGCGCTCAACTCTGGGTAGGCGTCTCCACCCACGTACCGGAACAGGTGGAGTCCGCGGCCGCCACCTCCGCCGACTACGTTGCGGTGGGGCCAGTATTTCCCACCTCGAGCAAGGCCAATCCCGACCCCGCGATCGGGCTGCAAGGGGTGCGAGTGGCGCGAAACTTGACCAGCAAGCCGATGGTGGCTATTGGCGGCATCACCCGCGAGAACTGCCGCCAAGTATTGGAAGCTGGGGCCGATGCCGTCGCGGTTATTTCTAACCTTATGGGCACTCCCCGCAAGTCAGCAGAGGAATTTTTGCGCCGGTTAGGGTAAAGTCATGGCCGCGCTGTGTGCCGCTGCAATCGGACTTGGGCGAGACGCCGGCGCCGCGCTACGGGGTAACTTCTGAGTACTGACATCCGGAATTCCGGGCCGCAGACCGCGGCCGCTACCGAGTGGGAGATCTCCACACACCAGGATAAGGAACTGGTCAAAGGCTTGGGCCTGACCAGCGCCACTACCCTGGTGATGGGCTCCATGATCGGTTCGGGCATCTTCATTGTCTCCGCCGAAATTGGCCGGGAAGTAAACTCGCCCGGCCTGCTCATTCTGGCTTGGGTGGTCACCGGCTTCATGACCATCACCGGCGCGCTGTGCTACGGCGAGATGGCGGCCATGATGCCCCGCGCAGGAGGCCAATACGTCTACCTGCGGGAGTCGCTGGGTCCGCTCTGGGGCTTCCTCTACGGATGGACTCTCTTCCTGGTCATCCAGACGGGGACCATCGCCGCGGTTGGCGTCGCGTTCGGCAAGTTCCTGGGCTACTTCTTTCCGTCTATTTCCTCCGGTCACTGGATTGTGCACATCGCCAAGGTGCCGTCCATCCCAGTGGGCCCTATGGTGCTGGGCAACATGGATGTGGGCCTCAATACCCAGAACCTGGCCGCCATTGTCATCATTGTGTTTCTATCCATAGTTAACATCTTCGGATTGAAGACCGGCGCCCTCATTCAGAACGTGTTTACCATCGCTAAAGCCTCCGCCCTGTTCGGCCTGGTGGTGTTGGGCCTGGCGATCGGGCGCAATGCCACAGCCATAGCCGCCAACTTCACTGATTTCTGGCGTAACGCCGGCTGGCACGCCCATCATGCGGTACAGGTTGGGGTGGGAGGTCCGGTGGCCATCGTGGGCACACTGACCATCATCGCGGTCGCCCAGGTGGGCTCGCTGTTCTCCGCTGACGCCTGGAACAACGTGACCTTCACCGCCGGCGAGGTCAAGAATCCCAGCCGCAACCTGCCTCTCTCGCTGGCCATAGGCACGGGCGTAGTCATCCTGCTCTATATCGCCGCCAATTTCATTTACCTGATGGTGTTGCCGCTGAACGGCGACCCTGCTGGCTTGACCACCCTCGCCCGGGGCATTAAGTACGCCGCTGAGGACCGCGTGGGCAGCGCGGTGATGTTCCAGATGTTCGGCCAGGTAGGCGGTGCGGCCATGGCCATCGCCATTCTGCTCTCCAGCTTCGGCTGCGACAACGGGCTGATCCTGGCCGGCGCTCGCGTCTATTACGCCATGGCCAAGGACAAGCTGTTCTTCCGCAAGGTGGCCACCCTGCACCCCAAATACAAGACCCCAGTCGCCTCCCTCATGGTACAGATGGTCTGGACCTGCATCCTCTGTCTTTCCGGCAGTTACAACCAGCTGCTGGACTACATTATTTTCGCCGTGCTGGTCTTTTACATTCTGACCATTGGCGGGCTCTTCGTGCTGCGCTGGAAGCATCCCCAGGCGGAGCGCCCCTACCGCGCCATTGGCTATCCCATCCTGCCCGCTATTTATATAGTTTTTGCCGTGTTTATTGATGTCGTACTATTACGCTACAAGCCTCAGTTCACTTGGCCGGGCCTGATTATCGTGCTCATCGGAATTCCGGTTTACCTGCTGTGGTCGCGGCTGAACCGAACCGTCTCGGCGGCGCAAGCGTAAATCCTGCAAGAAGAGAGCGATGGATGTCTAATTTACTGAAAACCAAGCCGCTAGACGTGGTGATGGCGGAAGCCTACGAAACCGGCGAGCATTGCCTGAAGCGTGCCCTGGGACCGGGCAACCTGATTGCCCTGGGAATCGGCGCCATTATCGGCACCGGAATTTTCGTTCTGACGGGAGCGGCCTCTGCCATGTACGCAGGGCCCTCCATCGTTCTTTCCTTTATCGTCGCCGGGATTGGCTGCGTTTTTGCCGGCCTCTGCTACGCCGAGTTCGCCGCCATGATTCCCATCGCCGGCTCGGCCTACACTTACGGCTACGCCACCTTGGGTGAGATTTTCGCCTGGATCATCGGCTGGGACCTGATCCTGGAGTATGCCTTCGGGGCCGCCACTGTGGCCTCCGGTTGGAGCGGGTACGTGCTCAGCTTTCTGCAGGATTTCGGCATCCGCCTCAGCCCCAAGCTGGCTGGCGCTCCCGGCACGCCATTCGTCTTGTACAACGGGCACTGGGAAAACCTGAGCCGCGTCTCCAAGGCGCTGGCCCTGCATCACATTGATCCCACCACCCTGCCGCATCAGACTTCCATCTTCAATATGTTCGGGTTTATTGGTATTGCGCTGGTCACCGTGGTGCTGGTGATCGGCATCAAGGAGTCAGCCAATCTGAACTCCTTGATCGTGATCGTGAAGGTGTGCGTCCTGCTTGTGTTCCTCGGCCTGGGGATCAATTACATAGTTGGCCACATGGCGGAAGCATCCGCCAACTGGCATCCCTTCATTCCCCCCAATCAGGGCGGCTTCGGCCAGTTCGGCACCAGCGGCATTTTCCGCGCCGCGGGCGTAATTTTCTTCGCCTACATTGGATTTGATGCCGTCTCCACCGCGGCACAGGAGACCAAGAATCCCAAGCGCGACATGCCCATCGGCATTCTGGGTTCGCTGGTCATTTGCACCATCCTCTACATCCTGGTAGCGGGCGTGCTCACCGGATTGGTGAAGTACACCAACCTCAACGTCCCCGATCCCATCGCCATCGGCATTGATATGACCGGCGTGCGCTGGGGCAGCCTGCTGGTGAAGCTGGGCGCCATCTGCGGCCTGAGCAGCACCATGGTGGTGATGTTGCTGGGCCAGTCGCGCATTTTCTACACCATGTCGCACGATGGCCTGCTCCCCAAGTGGGCCAGCGCTGTGCACCCGCGCTTCCGCACGCCTTACATCTCTTCCATTTTTGTAGGCGTCTTCGTAGCCATATTCGCGGCCCTGATTCCTATCTCCGTGCTGGGCGAGTTGGTCAGCATTGGTACCCTGCTGGCGTTCATCATCGTGTGCGCCGGGATTTGGGTGCTGCGCCGCACCCGGCCGGAAGTGCCGCGCCCCTTCCGCACGCCCTGGGTGCCCTTTGTGCCCATCATGGGCATCGTTATTTCCGGGCTCATGATGGTCAGCCTGCCATTCGATACGTGGCTGCGCCTGATTGTGTGGCTGATTATCGGCATGGTGATTTACTTCACCTACAGTCGGCGGCACAGCAAGGTGCAGCAGGGCGGCGGGATGCCAGTTTCCGGCCCTCCAGTGGGAGCCGGCTATACCGAGCGGCGGTAGGGCACCACGCCACAAACTCTTTACTTTCCTATTCGCAAGTGTGATGAAATTGAGGGCGAGAACTGGCCACTGACCACTGGCCACTGACCACCGCCTTGCGCGCTTTTCACAATCTGAAACTGATTGGCCTGGGGCTGCTGATCGTCATGCTCCTGGGTGTGGTCGGCTTTCACTTCATCGAAGGCTGGCCCTGGTTCGATGGCCTCTACATGGTAGTGACCACGTTTACAACCATCGGCTATCAGGAAATTCATCCTCTCTCCCACGCCGGCCGCATCTTCAACCTCTTCCTGATCATCACTGGCGTTTCTCTGGTATTTCTGGGCATCGGGTCGCTGACCCAGGCTTTGCTAGAATTCGAACTGGGTAACTTCCTCGGCAGGCGCCGCATGGAACGCGAGATCAGCCGGCTTACCGATCACTTCATCATCTGCGGCGTGGGTCGCGTGGGCCGCAGCGCCGCACGCGAACTGGCGCGCAAGCCCGCTCCCTTCCTGGTGATCGAGCAGAACGAAGGCAAGGCACAGCGCTATGGCGAAGAGTTTCACACCATTGTGGGCGACGCCACCCAGGAGGCGACCCTGCGCCAGGCCCGCATCGAGTACGCCCGTGGACTGGTAGCCGCTACCACCACCGATGCCACCAACATCTACATTGTGCTCACGGCTCGCGCCCTGAATCCGCAATTGAAAATTATCGCCCGTGCCAGCGAGGAAGACGCGGAAAAGCACCTGCTCACCGCCGGCGCCGATTCGGTGATTTCGCCTTATGTGTTTGCCGGCCACCGCATCGCGCAATCGTTTCTGCGGCCCAACGTTCTCGACTTCCTCGACATCGCTACCGTGCGCCACGGCAAGATGGGCCTGGAAATCGAGGAAATTTTCATTGACCAGAGCTCTCCCTTTTCCGGGCAGACTATCGAAGGCTCAAAGATCCGCCAGGAGCTGGGCGTGATCGTGCTGGCCATCAAGCACCCCGGCCAGGCGATGCGCTTCAACCCGGCGCCCGACGACCGCATTGAGACCGGCGACTACCTCATCGCCATGGGCGAGCCGGCCGGGCTGCGCAAGCTCGAAGCCACCGCCAACCAGCGCACATGAAAATCGTTACCGCCGCCGAAATGCGGGCCATTGACCGCGCCACCAGCCAGCGCTTCGGCGTGCCCTCGCTGACGCTGATGGAAAATGCCGGCACGGCGGTGGCTGACTTTGTGCTCAGCGATTATCCCGCCGCGCGCCGCGTGGGCGTGGTCTGCGGCAAAGGCAACAATGGCGGCGATGGCTTTGTGGCGGCGCGCAAGCTGCTGGAGGCGGGCAGGGAAGTGCGCCTGCTGCTGCTATGCGACCCCGGCGAACTGCGCGGCGACGCCGAAGCCATGTTCCGCAAGCTGACGCTCAAGCCCGTCCTGGCGAGGACTTCCGAAGAATTCAAGAGCGAGGCCGCACAGAGAGTCTTTGACTGCGACCTGCTGCTGGATGCCGTGCTGGGCACGGGTTTTCGCCCGCCGGTAACGGGCCTCTACGCCGAGGTGATCCAGCATTTCGCGCAAGCGCGCGCGCCCATTGTGGCAGTGGACATTCCTTCCGGTTTGGACGCTGATGCCATGGATGGCGCTCCCGCCGGCCCGGCCATCCCTGCTTGTGCCACGGTGACCTTCACGGCGCCCCGCCCCGCCCACGTCTTCAGCCCTCTGGTGAAAGGCCCGGTGGTGGTGGCGCCCATCGGCTCACCCCAGGAAGCCATCCAGTCGGATCTGAATCTGGAACTCATTACCCCGCGCGACATTCGTGAAATGGTGGCGCCGCGCCCGCGCGATTCCCACAAAGGCATGTACGGCCACGTGCTGGTGATTGGCGGCTCGCTGGGCAAGGCGGGTGCCGCGGCCATGGCCGGCATGGCAGCCCTGCGCGCCGGAGCCGGATTGGTGACCGTGGCCACCGCGCAATCGGTGCTGCCCACGGTGGCTAGCTTCGCTCCCGAGTTGATGACCGAGCCTCTGCCGGAAACCGAAGCCGGCACCATTTCCCTGCGCGCCCGCGAATACGGCCGCCTCGACGGCATCATCAAGGGGAAAACCGTGCTGGCCATCGGTCCCGGCATTTCCCGCAATGTGGAGACGGCGGAACTGGTGAGACTGCTGGCGAAAGACTCTCAACTGCCCATGGTGCTCGACGCGGACGGATTGAATGCCTTTGAAGGCCGAGCCCAGGAACTAACCGGCAGGCCCCTGGTCATCACCCCTCACCCCGGCGAAATGGCCCGCCTGGCGCAGCTTTCGACCCAGCAGATTCAGCAGAACCGGCTGCAGGTGGCGCGCGCATTTGCCACCCGCCATGGCGTCACCACCGTGCTGAAAGGGAACCGCACTCTGGTTGCGCAAGGCGACGGCAAAGTGTGGGTGAACCCCACCGGCGATCCCGGCATGGCCACGGGCGGCATGGGCGACATCCTCACCGGCCTGCTTGCCGGCCTGCTGGCTCAGACTACCCATTCGCTGACGGCCGTGTTGGCCGGCGTTTATTTGCATGGCCGGGCGGGCGACGTGGCCTGCGAAAATATGGGCGAACACTCGCTGATTGCCACCGACCTGCTCAGCACGCTGCCGGAAGCTTTCCGCCGGGTGCGGCAAGAAGCTGCCCAGCCCACCTTCCGCTTCACGGCATAGAAGTTTTGCCCGCCCGCCTTGCCTCTCTTAAGCCTCGAGGCCCTTTACTTATGAATCAGAAAGCTGAACGACACCAGATACTGCCCCAGCGGCGTGCCGGTCCCGCAGCCATTGCAGGAGGGCAGGAATAATTCGGCAATTCCAGAGAGCTGGTTCGTTTGCGGGTTGACAACCGACGTGACAGGGTCCGGCTGGACCGTCCATTGATTGCACTGCCCGCCCGTCGCGCCGGTGCAGGTTACCTGCATGAAGGACGTCCCAGGGAAAGTTGGCGGGGCCAACCCTAAGTTGTACAAAACCCCGTTGTAAGTAAAGACCAGATGCATGGGGCAGGCCAAGGTCTGGCCGGTGAAAGTCATGGTTCCGAAGTTCAGGTTGTTATTCGCAGAATTGTTAAAACATTGGGTGTGGAACACGCCTTGGATCTCCTGCGGGCCGGTAAACGGCGCCGGAGAACCACTCGAGTAAGGATAGGCGAGCGTCACCACGATTCCCCGTGTTGTGGAACCGGTGGTGTCCAGGGCCCAGCTGCAGGAACTCTGGATGATGGAGCTCACAGCGTTATTGCCAGGTGATCTAAAGGTCGTGTACGCTCCCAGCCCGTCGCTCTGGTATTGAAACGGCTGCGCCGGCACCTGGCTGTCGGAGTCGTACAAGATGGAGGTTACGTTGTAACCGCAACCTGAAGTCTTCGCCATGCACGGCACGGCCATCCCCACGCACGTTGTCACTAGCAGGGCCGCCAGGCAAAACCACCTGATTCCGCCGTGGGCCGCGTCTCTTGTCGCATTCATAGGTCGGTCTCCTTTATTACTTTGGAAAGGCCAGCCCTGGGTGCGAGGAGGGGCACGGGCCAGAGGTCCCCAAAGTTGGTGGCAAGTATGCGTACAAGCGGTTTTGGCTGTCATCACCCGAACGGGTGAAATTACCATTGTCGAGGCTGTTGGGACGGTGTAAGATCCAGCCCGCTGCTTGGGGCAGTGCCGGGGTGTCTCCTTCACTGGAGGTGGCTGGTGCTCCCCAGCAAAGCCGAGATTTCGAAACTCCTTGCCGCGCTTTACGAGGCTGCTGGCGATACCAGCTTGTGGTCGGTTTTCCTGCGCGAACTCGGGCGAGCCACCCAGAGCAATCAATCGGCAATCCTCCTGCACGACCTGAACCGTCGAGATCACGGGATTTCCCTGCAGTGGGGAGTTGAAGAGTCCGCTGCGCGGTCGTATCAGGAGTATTTCGGCGCCCATGATCTCTGGATGCAGAAGGCGGCTCCACAGATCTACGAAGGGTGGCTCGCAACCTCGGAGGAGATTTGTCAGTTCGAAGAACTCACCCACAGCGAGTTCTACAACGATTACCTAAAAACCAACGGGATAGGGCCTAACGCGATGTGGGGAGTGCTGGAGAACTCGCCATCGAGGATAATCAACGTCGGACTTTATCGCGGTCTGCGAAGGCCTTTTGGAAACAAGGATGTGGAGCTACTTCGATTCCTGACTCCGCACATTATCCGCGCTTTTCGCCTTCATCTTCACTTTTCTGAACTAAGAGCGCGAGCAGACAATCTGCAGCACGCCATCGATCATGTGGCGACGGGCATCGTTCTCCTCGGAGATCAAGGCCGCATCCTCCACACGAACCAGAAGGCTGCCCAACTCTTGTCCGAAAATGATGGACTCAAGATTGTCCATGGATACCTCCATGCGGAGCGCGTTTCCGAAAAGAACGAGCTTGAGCACCTGGTGTTGCAGGCTCAGGCTACATCTAAGGGAACCGGGCTCGGCCCTGGAGGTGCAATTAAGATTTCGCGGCGGCTGCGGCCGGCTTTGCACGTGCTGATCTCCCCAGTACGGAACATCGCCTTTGATTCAGCTACTCCCGTGCACGCGATTGTCTTCATCTCTGATCCAGCACAAAAAGTGCGCCCACCGGCTGATATCCTCCAGGTGCTCTTTGGACTTACTCCGGCCGAGAGTCGGCTCGCTTTGCTCCTATCTGATGGTCATGCGCCGCCCAAAATTGCCGATCTGATTGGCGTCAGCACTAACACCCTGAAAACACAGCTGGCAAGTATTTACCGGAAAACTGGAACCTCACGACAGAGCCAGCTTGTGCGGTTGTTTGGGAATCTCGCTGCTGTAAGGCCGGCATAGGCCGTCGTCAGGATTTAAGTCGTTACACCCAACTCCCCGCCTCTGTCTCTCGAGTGCTGTAACACGTACGGCTACCATCCGGCTGCCGTGCGCCGCTGAAACCGTCTCACATAAATCACCAGGGCGAACCCACACACCGCCA
>Ga0208774_1000168_pt1 | contig 12116 bp, 12 predicted proteins | sample SF_Rice_5C_80N_4_FD_185620 | JGI IMG/M metagenome (GOLD analysis project Ga0208774, IMG submission 185620) | Rice paddy soil microbial communities from Twitchell Island, California, USA - SF_Rice_5C_80N_405 (SPAdes) (version 2) | ecosystem: Environmental > Terrestrial > Soil > Paddy field/soil ... | reverse complement strand
TTTTTCTCAGCCGTAACCCCGTGCAGCGAGTGACAGCAGGTCAGATCCGCATGCCGCCGTCGACCGGCAGTGTGATCCCGGTCACGAACGAGCTGTCGGCGGACGCCAGGTAGAGGACGGAGCGGGCGATCTCCTCCGGGCGGGCGTGCCGCGCCATCGGGATCATGGCGTCGAAGATCTGGGCGGCCCTGCCGGCCGGGGCGCCGGTGGCGGTCACCTCGGCGCGTCCCAGGCCGCGCACGACGAGCGTACCGGAGTACACCGGCGTGCCGGCGGCCCTCGCCACGGGCACCGATTCGCCGGTGAGCAGCGACTCGTCCGCGGCAAAGTCGTTGCAGGATAGCAGTACGGCATCGGCCGCCACGCGGTCGCCCTCGGCAAGCACGAGGATGTCGCCGCGCACTACATCGCGCCCCGAAATGCGGTGTTCGACGCCGTCGCGCACAACCAGCGCGCGCGGGCTGGTGAGGTCGCGCAAGGCCTCCAGCACGCGCTCGGTCTTGTATTCCTGGTAGATGGTGATACCCATGACCACGAACACGAAACCGAGCAGCATCAGCGCATCGCCGCTGTCCCCCAGCAGCAGGTAGATCGCGCCGGCGCCCACCAGCAGCAGGAACATGGGCTCGCGCACGACCTCCAGCGAGATGACCGCGATGTCGCGCCGTCTGGCGGCGGGAAGTTCGTTGTATCCGTCGGAGCGCAGCCTGGCATGGGCGTCCTGCTGCGTCAGGCCGTCCGCGGCGCCGGTGTCTGGCTCGGCTTTCGGGTTTGTGACCGTATTGGCAGTGTTTGCTGGCATAATGGTCCTGATGGGTGACCGCAGCGGCGCGCTGTGGGCCGCACCGCTTGCCGGATGCGCGCTGCACGGCCTGCGGGGTCGCCGGTAATTCTGCCGTAAACGGCGGCATGCCGTCCAAGAATATTTTATGCCGAGAAAGTATTTCAGAAGGTTTCTGCCCACCCACGACGCCATTACCCGTACAGGGTGGGGGCGATATTTGCTTGGCGGCAGGCTGCATCACCCCAACCTCTGGCATTTGCACCGCCGCTCCGTGGCGGGCGGCGTCTCGCTCGGGCTGTTCTGCGGATTGATCCCCGGGCCGCTGCAGATGATCAGCGCAGCCGTGCTGTCCATGGTGTTCCGGGTCAACCTGCCGGTTGCCGTGTTCACCACGCTGTATACCAATCCGCTGACCATCGTGCCGCTGTATGCGCTGGCCTATGAATATGGCGCGTTCATGCTGGGGCACAAGGGAGCGGTTTCGGCGGCGCGGTTCGCCTTGCCGGATATGACCTGGCACAACTGGAGCGCGGTGCTGCCGCACTGGTTCCTGTCGCTCGGCAAACCGTTTGCCCTTGGCTTGCCCATGCTTGCCCTCACCCTGGCCGTGATGGGATATATTGCGGTTCGGGCGTTATGGTATCTGGCGGTGGTCTGGGAATGGCGGCGCAGGGCCGCCAGGCGCGCGGCACGAAAGGAAAAGGATGAACGACAAGTCTAAGCAGGTCGCAACTTTTGCGGGCGGGTGCTTCTGGTGCCTGGAAGCGGTGTATGAGCAGATACGCGGCGTCGAAAGCGTGGTGTCGGGCTATACCGGCGGTATGCTGCCCAATCCCGGGTATGACGCGGTGTGCCGCGGGGACACCGGCCATGCCGAGGCGGTGGAGATCACTTTCGACCCGCAACAGGTTTCCTATGAGGAGTTGCTGGCGGTGTTGTTCAGCATCCACGATCCGACCACGCTCAACCGCCAGGGAAACGACGTCGGGTCCCAATACCGCTCGGCGGTATTTGTGCATGGCGAGGCGCAGCGCGCCGAGGCCGAGAAGATGATCGCTGGCCTGGGCGAGATGAAGATCTGGCGCGACCCAATTGTCACCGAGGTGACGCCGGCGCAGAAGTTCTACCCGGCTGAGGAATATCATCAGCATTTTTACGCAAATCATCCGGAGCAGGGCTACTGCCAGGCGGTCATCGCGCCCAAGGTGGCGAAGCTGCGCAGCTATTTCACGCGACTGCTGAAGCAGGCCTGAGCGGCCGTTCCTGCATCACGTGGTGACCAGGCTGCGCAGGTGCGCGTCTTCCACCTTGATGTGGCCGATCAGCCAGGCGCGGAGATATTGCAGGATGTCGAACTGCGCCACCAGCGGGTTGACGTGCAGTTCCTGATAGAAATCCTGCACCCGATGTTCGAATGCGTGGTGCTGCTGTTCCTGATGCCCGATTCCGGCGAAGTCATAATGCGCCATCATCATCTCCTCGGCGCGGAAGTGCACCCTGGCGTAGGCGTCCAGCGCCTTGATCACCCGGGCTGTGCTGCGCGCCCCGCGCTTATTGATGATAACGTCGTGGAGCTTTGATCAGATCCAGCAGGTAGCGGTGATGCTCGTCTATCGTGTCGATGCCGACGCTGAGGCTGTCATCCCAGGCCACCCAGCGGTCCGGCCGGTGCTCGATCGGTGGTAGCGCCAGCGACTGGTTGGGATCGATGATGTCGTCCCGGTACAGTTCGCGTATCCGCAGGATCTCGGGCAGGGCGCGCTGAAACGCCTCGACCACGGACGGGTCGAAATGCGTGCCGGAATGTGCGGTGATCCAGGCCGCCGCCTCGCCGGTCGGCCATGGCTGCTTATAGGGCCGGACAGAGGTCAGCGCATCGAACACGTCGGCGACCGAGCAAATGCGCGCCAGCAGCGGAATGTCTTCCTCGCGCAGCCCCCGCGGGTAGCCGGTGCCGTCCCAGCGCTCGTGGTGATTGCCGGCGATTTCGCGCGCCGCCGCGATGAGTGGATCGTTGCCGGTCAATATGGTGACGCCTATCGTGGTGTGCGTCTTCATGATCTCGAATTCTTCGGCGGAGAGCTTGCCTGGCTTGCGCAGGATAGCGTCCGCAATGCCGATCTTGCCGACGTCATGCATCGGCGCGGCGATGTACAGAAGTTCGCGCAGCTGCTCGGGCACACCCATGGCTTTGGCTATCGCCTGCGCGACGTTGGTCATGCGCATGACATGCCAGCCGGTCTCGTTGTCACGATATTCCGATGCGACGCCGAGGGAGCGGATGGCGTTTGCGCGTGCGTCCTCCAGTTCGACTTCGCGCACCTGCAACGTCTCTATGGTGAGGGTGCGGCTGACCAGGCTGGAGATCACCCGCGCCAGGTCCGACAGGAATTTCATTGTGGGCTCGCCTGCCACGTAGCCTGCCTGGGCGAACAGGACTGCGTAGCCCGTGATGCCGTCCTGCATGTAGAGCGGCAGCAGCGCCAGGCGGGAGGTGCCCGGCGCGCCGCCGAACGGCGTCGGATGATCCACGAAGCGGCAGGCCGCGCTCAGCGCGCTTTCCGCGAAGACGCCCTGTTCCCAGCGGTAGCCGCTGATCCAGGGCGGCGCGATCCCGCATTGCGCGACCTGGAAATACGCATTCCGCGGATTGCGCAGCAGGATCGCGCCTTGCTGCGCAAACGGAAAACCGGGGGACCGGCCCAGAATGGCCAGCAGTTTGTCGAGCAGGGCGTCCAGGTCGGTGGCGAACCCGCTCGACAGGGTGAGTTCGAGCACCACATCGCTGATGGCCGGGGACGGGTTGTTATGTTTCATCGGGATTGCGCGCGGCGTACGGTTCTGCGTGTCGATGCCGGGATATTATCCCATTTTTATAGTGTGGGGAAACTGCGCAGGTTACTCGGAAAGTTCGGTGAGCAGGCCATCTACCAGTTTCAGGCGGCGGTGCATCTTGGCGGCGAGATCCAGATCGTGGGTGGCGATGATGAAGCTGGTGTTGAGGCGTTCATTCAGTTCCTGCATCAATCCGAGCAGGGCATTGGCGCTGATGCGGTCCAGGTTGCCGGTGGGTTCGTCGGCGAGCACGCATGCAGGCTCGGTAACTAGCGCCCGGGCCACTGCGGCCCGCTGGCGCTCGCCGCCGGAAAGCTCGGACGGCATGTGGTCGATGCGCTTGGACAGGCCGACTTGTTCGAGCAGGATGGCGGCGCGCGGGTAGGCCTTTTCCTTGCGCACGCCCCGGATCAGCAGCGGCATGGCGACGTTTTCCAGTGCGGTAAATTCCGGCAGCAGATGGTGGAACTGATAGACGAAGCCCAGGCTGCGGTTGCGCAGATTGCCGCGCTGCACTTCGCTCATCGCTTCGATCTCATGGCCCAGAATGGTCACGCTGCCCGCGCTGGCCTGGTCCAGCCCGCCCAGAAGGTGCAGCAGGGTGCTCTTTCCCGATCCGGATGCGCCGGTGATCGCCACGCTTTCGCCGCGCCTGACGTGCAGATTGGCGCCGTTGAGCACCAGCACGTTGAGATGGCCCTGGGAATAAATCTTGCGCAGGTCGTGGCAGGCGACGACGATTTCCCGCTGGTCGCCGTTTGCCGTCGCGATACCTTCGTTGTCCTGCTGACCGGTCTGTTCACTCATATTTGAGGGCCTCTGCCGGCTGGGTCTTGGATGCGCGCCAGCTCGGATACAGGGTGGCGAGCAGGCTGATCAGGAAGGAGAAGTAGGCCACGGTGATCACATCGCTTTCGTGCAGATCGGAGGGCACCTCGCTGATGTAGTAGACATCCTTGGGGAAGAACTGCATGTGGAAAGTATGTTCGATGAAGGGCACGATGGTCTCCACGTTCAGCGACAACAGGACGCCGCAGGCCACGCCGAGCAGCGTCCCCGCCAGACCTATTACCACGCCCTGCACCATGAAGATCTTCATGATGCTCAGCGGCGATGCACCCTGGGTGCGCAGGATGGCGATGTCGGCCTGCTTGTCGGTAACCACCATCACCAGCGTGGAGACGATGTTGAATGCCGCCACGGCGACGATCAGCGACAGGATGATGAACATCACCCGCTTCTCCATCTGCACCGCGCGGAAATAATTCGCATTCTGCTTGGTCCAGTCGTTCACCGAAAGGTCGCGCGGCAGGCTCTTTTCCAGCTCGGCGGTTACTTCCTGGGTCTGGTCGAGGTCGCGCAGGTGGGCGCTGATGCCGCTTACTGCGGTGTCGAGGTGGTAGAGCTTCTGGGCGTCGTTCAGGTTGATCAAGGCCAGCACGTTATCGTAGGGATACATGCCGATCTCAAAGATGCCGACCACCGTGAACTGCTTGAGGCGCGGCAGCATCCCGGCGGGGGTGATCTGGCCCTGCGGCGTGATGAGCAGCACTTTGTCGCCCACTCGCGCACCCAGCGCGCGCGCGAGGTCGGACCCCAGCACGATGCCGAATTCACCGGGGCGCAGGTTGAACAGGCTGCCCTTCTTCATTTTTCCGGACAGGCCGGTAAGACGATCTTCCGCCTCGGGCGCGATGCCGCGCACTGTGACGCCTTCCACGTTGTTGTCCAGCGAAAGCATCGCTTCCCCGCTTACGTAAGGTGCGGCCCCGCTTACGCCGGGATTGTGGGAAACGACCTTGAGTATGGGCTGCCAATCGGCCAGCGGGCCTTCGAAACTGCTGATCTGCAGGTGCGGCGTGATGCCCAGAATGCGCGCGCGGACCTCCTTCTGGAAGCCATTCATCACCGACAGCACCACGATCAGCGCCGTCACGCCCAGCGTGATGCCCAGGATGGAAATTCCCGAGATGAACGATATGAAGTGGTTGCGCCGCTTTGCGCGGGTATAACGCAGACCGATGAATAGTTCGTAAGGACGCAAGGTGTCAGGGGATATTCTTGTTCAAGTGCTAAGTTTGCCACAAGAAGGCGAAAAATGGGATGGTAAACTTGCAACATGGGCGAACATCTACACTTGGCGGTTCCCGGTTTGTTTATTTCCGGCGATGGGGCGGAGGCGGCGTGCGCGGGTCTGCGCTTGCCTGCGGTGGAGAGGCTGCTGGCGCGCGCCGACACGTCTGTGCTCGATGCGCCTTCGATGGAGGCATGGCTATGCGCGGCATTCGGCGTAAGCGATGGCGCAATCGCACCGGTCACGCTGCTTGCAGACGGCGGCGAACCGGGGGTGGACTACTGGCTGCGCGCCGATCCCGTGCACCTGATGCTCAGGGGCAGCGAGCTGATACTGCGGCCGGTCGGCACCCTCGCGCCGGAAGAGGCTGTGCAGTTTTGCGACACGCTGAATCGCCATTTCGCCGAACAGGGTCTGCACTTTCTTGCGCCGCACCCGCAGCGCTGGTACTTGCGCATGGCGGATGCGCCGCGCGTGGCGATGCATGCGCTGGCCGAGGTTGCGGGCCGGGATGTCAGGCACTACATGGCGCAGGGTGCGGACGCGCTCACGTGGCACACGGTGTTCAATGAAATTCAGATGCTGCTTTACACCCATCCCGTGAACGATGCGCGTGACGCGCGCGGCGAGTGGGCGGTCAACAGCGTCTGGACATGGGGCGGCGGACGCGCGCCCGAGGCCCTCGGCGCGCCGTTTTCCCGGGTGTACGCAGATGATCCACTGACCCTCGCTTTCGCACAGGCGGCGGGCATCGAGCATTTTGCGCTTCCGCGCGATCGCGCGCGGCCAATCAATCTTGAACAGGGCGACACGCTGCTGGTCTGGGACGGTTTGGGTCGCGCCGTCGCCGATGGCGACCTCGCGGCGTGGCGCGATTCGTTGCAGGCGCTGGAGCGGCTGTGCATGGTCCCCGCGCTAGACGCCTTGCGCCGAGGCCGGCTGGATACGGTCACACTGGATGTCGTGCAGGACACGCGGTCCTGGCAATTCACGCTGACGCGCGGCGCGGCGCGGCGGTTCTGGCGCCGCACCAGGCGATTGAGCCGCTATCCTGCGGCATTGAAGCCGTCGCTGGCCGCAGCCCGGCCGCTTGCGGCCGCGCCCGGCTCGTAGGCGCGTCGCGCGGCGGCGGGCCTATGCCCGGTTATTCATTCATCCGGTTATCCTGTATCATTGGAATCTGGCCATAACCCGCATCGGAACATGAAAGTAACATTTCTCGATTTTGAACAATCCGTTGCCGAGCTTGAGAACAAGATCGAGCAATTGCACAGCATGAAGGAAGACCCGGCACTGGATATTTCCCAGGAAATCGCCCAGTTGCAGGAGAAGAGCCGTGCCCTGACCAAGGAAGTTTACGCCAAGCTTACGCCCTGGCAGATTTCCCAGGTGTCTCGCCATCCGCAGCGGCCCTACACCCTGGATTACGTTCAGCATCTGTTTACCGATTTCGAGGAATTGCACGGCGACCGCGCTTTCGCCGATGACGCCGCCATTGTCGGCGGGCTGGCGCGTTTCAACGGCCAGAGCGTAATGGTTATCGGCCACCAGAAGGGACGCGATGTGAAGGAACGGCAGTTCCGCAACTTCGGCATGCCGCGTCCGGAAGGTTACCGCAAGGCGCTGCGCCTGATGAAACTGGCCGAAAAATTCAACATCCCGGTGATGACCTTTGTCGACACGCCCGGCGCCTATCCCGGCGTGGGCGCGGAGGAGCGCGGGCAGTCGGAGGCCATCGGCCGCAATCTGTACGAGATGGCGGAACTCCAGGTGCCCGTCATCTGCACCATCATTGGTGAGGGTGGTTCCGGCGGTGCGCTGGCGATTGCGGTGGGCGATGCCGTGCTGATGCTGCAATACGCCACCTATTCCGTCATCTCGCCGGAAGGCTGCGCCTCCATCCTGTGGAAGGACGCGGGCCGGGCCTCCGAGGCCGCGGAAACGCTGGGCATCACCGCCGAGCGCCTGAAGAAGCTGGGCCTGATCGACAAGATCATCGCCGAACCGTTGGGCGGTGCGCACCGTGACTACCCGGCCACCATGCAGACCGTGCAAAAATGCCTGCGCGACGCCCTCAAGCAGTTGCAGGCGAAAAGCATGGAGGAATTGCTGCAGGACCGCTTCAACCGCCTGATGGCCTATGGCAAATTCAAGGAAGTCGAAGTCAAATGATCTGACCGGGCGCGTCGCCGACGCGCTCCTGCCCGTGGTTCCCGCGGGCGCCTCGATAGCAGTGGGCTTGAGCGGCGGCATGGATTCCGTCGTCCTGCTCCACCTGCTGGCCGAACTGGCCCCCCGTCACGCCTGGAAGCTTTCCGCCGTACATGTGCATCACGGCATCAGCCCCCATGCCGACGACTGGGCCGCGTTTTGCGGACGTCTGTGCGAGGCGTATGCCGTTCCTTTCAGTATCGAGCACGTCGACATCAAGCCCGTGCGCCACATGGGGGTGGAGGCGGCGGCGCGGCACCTGCGGCATGCGGCGCTTGCCCGCCAGCCCGGGGACTTCGTGGCCCTCGCGCACCATCAGGACGATCAGGCAGAGACCCTGCTGCTGCAATTGCTGCGCGGCGCCGGCGTGCGCGGGCTGGCGGCCATGCCGGCGGTCGGCCGCCCGCCCGTGCCGCACGGTGAGGGCAATCGTGTTCCGGTCCTGTTGCGGCCGTTGCTGGCCGTGTCGCGCGCCGAACTGGAGGCCTTCGCCGCGGCCCAAGGCCTGAAATGGGTGGAGGATGAGAGCAATAGCGACGAAAGCTACCCCCGGAATTTCCTCCGTCACAATATTATTCCTGTGCTTAATCAAAGGCTTCCTGGGTCAGGCGCGGCGCTGGCGCGCAGTGCTGGGCACCTCGCCGAGGCCGATGCTTTGCTGGACGTGCTCGCGGAGCAGGACGGCGAGCAGGCGTTCGACGGGGAGACGCTGGCTGTCGCCCGCCTGGCGGAGCTGGGGCACGCGCGCGCGAAGAACCTGCTGCGCTGGTTCCTGCGCCGGCGCGGCGTGCTGATGCCGGACGCGTCGCGTCTGGATGAAATGCTGCGGCAGCTGGTGACCGCCCGGCAGGATGCGCAAATCCGCGTCGAATGGGGGGAATGGGCGTTGCGGCGTTACCGCGGGCGGGTTCACGTATGCCCCCGGCAGACCGAACTGGACGCGGCTCTGGTTGTCTCATGGGCGGGGGAGCCTGCCCTGGCGTGGCCGGGTGGGGTGGTGCGTTTCCTGCCGGCCAGCGGCGAAGGCGTGAGCGCGGCGAGACTGGCCGCTGGCGCCGTCACTGTGCGGACCAGGCACGGGGAGGAAATGCTGCGCCCCGATGCCGCCCGGCCTGCGCGGTCCCTGCGCGACCTTTTCCAGGCGCAAGGCGTGCCGCCGTGGCAGCGCACGGGCTGGCCGTTGGTCTACTGCGGCGACCGCCTGGTTGCGGTTCCCGGCATAGCCGTTGACAGCGACTGGCGCGCGTCGGCGGGCCTCCCCGGCCTGGTGTTGAGATGGGACAGGGGGGCCAAACCCTGATAAAATGGCGGGCTGGATTTTCCCGTCAACTAACTATTTTTATTTGGAGAAAGCAGCATGGCTGTCGAACGCACCCTTTCCATCATCAAACCCGATGCCGTCGCCAAGAATGTCATCGGCCAGATCTACACGCGCTTTGAAAATGCAGGCCTGAAGATCGTTGCTGCGCAGATGCGCCATCTCACCCGCGCCGAGGCAGAAGGCTTCTACGAGGTGCATCGCGGCCGTCCGTTCTTCAACGACCTGGTGAATTTCATGGTATCCGGCCCCGTGATGATCCAGGTGCTGGAAGGCAAGGACGCGGTGAAGAAGAACCGCGACCTGATGGGTGCGACCGATCCCAAGAAGGCAGACAAGGGCACCATCCGCGCCGACTTCGCCGACAGCATCGACGCCAATGCGGTGCACGGTTCCGATTCCGCGGATAATGCGGCGATCGAGATCAAGTACTTCTTCCTGCCGAAGAACGTCCACTCCCGTTGATCCGCCTGTCGCGATGAAGACCAACCTCCTCGATTTTGATGCGCAGCAACTGGGCGCCTGGTTCGCTGAAATGGGCGAGAAGCCCTTTCGCGCCCGCCAGGTGCTGCGCTGGGTGCACAAGGCCGGGGAGGGGGACTTCGACGCAATGAGCGATCTCGCGCTGTCCCTGCGCAGCAAGCTCAGGGAAGCTGCGTGCGTCCTCTCGCCCAGCGTTGTCCGCGAGGAGAATTCGGACGACGGCACGCGCAAGTGGCTGCTGGATGTGGGCACCGGAAATGCGGTCGAGACCGTGTTCATCCCCGAAGCGGATCGCGCCACACTGTGCGTATCCACCCAGGCCGGGTGCGCGCTGGATTGCGCCTTCTGCTCCACCGGCAAGCAGGGCTTCAACCGCAACCTCTCGGTGGCCGAGATCATCGGCCAGTTGTGGTGGGCGAATCGCGAGGTCGGCAAGGATGAGAACGGCAACTGGCCGGTCACCAACGTGGTGATGATGGGCATGGGCGAGCCGCTGCTGAATTTCGACAACACCGTGCATGCGCTGCGGCTGATGCTGGACGACAATGCCTACGGCCTGTCGCGCCGCCGCGTCACGGTGTCCACCTCCGGCATCGTGCCGGCGATGGACCGTCTGCGCGATGAGTGCCCGGTCGCGCTGGCCGTGTCGCTGCATGCGCCGAACGACGCGCTGCGCGACGTGCTGGTGCCGGTCAACAAGAAGTACCCGCTGCGCGAGTTGATGCCGGCGTGCCAACGCTACCTGGAAAAGGCGCCGCGGGATTTCATCACTTTCGAGTACGTCATGCTCGACGGCGTGAACGACTCGGTCGCTCACGCGCGCGAACTGGTGGCGCTGGTGCGCGACACACCCTGCAAGTTCAACCTCATCCCATTCAATCCGTTTCCGCAGTCGCCGTACGCGCGTTCGCCGCAGGGCGCGGTGCAGCGTTTCCGCGACGTGCTGATCGAGGCGGGAATCGTGACCACCACGCGCCGCGAGCGCGGCGGCGATATCGCCGCGGCATGTGGCCAGCTTGCGGGCCGGGTGCAGGACAGGACCAAAAGAACGCAACGACTGATGGAGAATCGTGCATGAAGAGATTCGCGTGGTTCGTCTTCCTCCTGGCGCCGGTATTGTCCGGTTGTGTCACGGAAACGGTGGGCGCCCCCCAAATGGACGCGACCCGGCTGAGGGAACTGGCCAAGGCGCGCGTGGCGCTTGCCGCGGACTATTACCAGCGCAGGCAATACGCCGTTTCGCTGGAAGATCTGGCGCTGGCGATGCAGGCCGATCCGAATTATTCGCCGGCTTACAGCATGCGCGCGCTGGTGCATGTTGCCCTGCTCGAAGACAAGGAGGCGGAGCGCGACTTTCAGCGCAGCCTGGATCTCGACCCAGGCAACTCGGAAGCGCATGACAACTATGGCTGGTTCCTGTGCCAGCGCGGCCGGGAGGCCGAAGGCGTCAAGCAGCACTTGCTGGCGGCAAAGGATCCGCTCTATCCGCAGCAGGGGGCGGCTTACATGCGCGCGGGCGAATGCGCAATCCGCGCCAACCAGCTGGCGAACGCCGAACTGTATCTGGAAAAGGCGCAGATTCTGCAGCCCGACCTGGTGCAGGTGTATTTCGACCAGGCCGGCCTGTCCTACATAACGGGCGATTACCTCACGGCAGAAAACAGATTCAACACGTTCCGGAATGCGGTGCATGACCGCCTTTCCGCGGAGAACCTGCTGTTGGGCGTGCGCATCGAGCACAAGCTCGGCAATCGGCGCGCCGAGGCGGCTTTGGCGAACCGCCTCAGAACGAATTTTCCGGGCTCGCGTGAGACGCAGGCTTTGGGCCAGATAAGGTAATGGAGCAGCAGGACAGCATGGAACAGCAGCAAGAGAATACTCAGCCGGGCGCGGCCGGCTACGGACTCGATGTCGGCGCGATACTGCGCGAGGCGCGCGAGAGCGCAGGCATGAGCGTGGAAGAAGTAGCGGGACGCATCAAGTTTGCGCCGCGACAGATTGTGGCCCTGGAGAGCGGGGACTACGCGCAGCTTCCGGAAATGGCATTCATCAGGGGCTTTGTGCGCAGCTATGCGCGGATGCTGGAGCTTGACGACAAGGCGCTGCTGAGTGCGCTGCCCGGAGCGCCCGCCCCGGTCGCTGTTCAGGTGGGATCGGCGGGAGGCGAGGTGCCGCGTCGCGGCGCTGAACGGCGCAAGCAAAACCTGTTCTGGCTGGGCGGCGCTGTCGTGCTCGTGGCGGTCGTCGTCATTGCGTGGAAGTACGACGCAGGCGAAGCGCTGCCCGGAGATGCCCAGGGAAGCCACGCCGGCACGGCGGCTGTGGCCAGCAATCCGGCGCCCGGCCCGGTTGCGGCGTCGGCGCCGGCCGCCACCGCGCCCGGCGGCAATGGTCAGCCTGCGGAGGCGGCC
>Ga0208774_1000165_pt1 | contig 12250 bp, 13 predicted proteins | sample SF_Rice_5C_80N_4_FD_185620 | JGI IMG/M metagenome (GOLD analysis project Ga0208774, IMG submission 185620) | Rice paddy soil microbial communities from Twitchell Island, California, USA - SF_Rice_5C_80N_405 (SPAdes) (version 2) | ecosystem: Environmental > Terrestrial > Soil > Paddy field/soil ... | reverse complement strand
TGAAAGCCAGCGGCTTCCGCGGATATTGCTCGATGGAGTGGGAAGGCGGGCCGGATTCGTATGGGGGCACGCACAAGCTGATTGCCGACACGATGAAATACCTGTAGGGGGCGGGGTCCCGTCGGCTACTCGACAACCAGGCCGGCCAGGGAACCGCAAGTTAGATAGAGCTCGGCCGCGCTCTTCCTGTCCCAAGGGCAGGGTATTTCCAGGCTAGTAGGTTTCGATCAGCGTGCCATTGGCAGTCGGCACTCCCTCAGGCGGCGACTTGGCCAGGCTGGCGTGCTGGATCTGCTTGGCCAGACCGAGCAGCTTGAGCGCCCGAATGCCGTACCAATTCAGGTCTACTTCGTACCACTTGAGGCCGTGGCGGGCCGAGGTGGGATAAGCATGATGGTTGTTGTGCCAGCCCTCGCCGAAGGTAAGCAATGCGACTACCCAGTTGTTAGTGGACGTGTCACGCGTAGCAAAACGACGCGAACCCCACAGGTGGGTGGCCGAGTTGACCAGCCAGGTGGCGTGCAGGCCAACCACGGTGCGGAGGAAAATGCCCCAGAGCAGGAAGGGCAGTCCGCCGATCGCCAGCAGCGCCAGGCCCAAGACAATCATGGGGACATAGTGGTACTTCGTGATCCAGACGTGAAACCTGTCCCGGGCGAGGTCGGGGACGTAGTGGGCGAGGGTCGTGGCGTCATGATGCATGGACTTGCCAGTGAGAATCCAGCCCATGTGCGACCACCACTTGCCGTCCCGCGGAGAATGTGGATCTCCTTCCTTATCGGAGAACTTGTGATGAATGCGGTGGGTGGCTACCCAGAAAATAGGCCCGCCTTCCAAGGCCAGCGTGGCGCACACAGTCAGGCAGTACTCCACCCACTTAGGGGTTTTGTACCCGCGATGAGTAAGCAGCCGGTGATAACACATACCAATGCCCAGACTGCCCGAGATCCACCAGAGGAGAACAGCGACCAGCAAAGCTTTCCATGAAAAGAAAAAGAACGCCGCTAAGGAGCCGGCGTGAAACAAGCCCATGAAAAGGCTGGTTACCCAGTTGATTTCTTTGTCGGCTGACGGCTTTTTCGCCAGGGCCTCGAGTTGCATGAAAGGATCGGAAAGTGTCTTCATCATTTTGGGGTTGTAGGCATCCAGCTTGCGGGCCAAGGCCTGCTGAACTGTTGCCGCTGCTGCCTCGGCCTGATTGAGCTACGAAAGAACATGGCGGAGAGAGGGGGATTCGAACCCCCGGTACAGGTTTTGGCCCGTACAACGGTTTAGCAAACCGCCGCCTTCAGCCACTCGGCCATCTCTCCGCGCGGTTCGCCCAGCAACAGTTTACCATCTTCGCTCTCGTGCTAAGGCGCTTACCTTGAGCGGGCGAAACCGGCGGAGCCGACCAGCCACGCCGGCAATCCCGTTCACGGGCCTGTCAGGTTCAGGGCGCGCCGGCCACCGCCATGTTAAAAAGAAGCATGGACTGGAAGACTGAAATCCAGGCGGCGGAAAAGCGCATCCGGCCGCATGTGCTGGAGACCCCGCTGGAGCGCTCCTTTTATCTCAGTCAGAGGGGCGGGGCCAACGTCTACCTCAAGTTGGAGCATCTGCAGCACACCGGCTCTTTCAAGCTGCGCGGCGCCACTAACAAGCTGCTGTCGCTTTCTCCCGAACAGCTCAGCCGGGGCGTGATTGCCGCCTCCACCGGCAACCACGGAATGGCGGTTTCCTATGCCGCCAGCAAGCTGGGTGCCAGCGCCACAATTTATATGAAAGAGGGCACGCTGCCGGAAAAGCTTGAGTTGATCCGAGGTTTTGGCGGGGCCACGGTGTTCCACGGCGAGAACCCCGTGCACGCGGAAAATAAGGCGCGCGAGGTGGCGCGGCAAAGCGGCCAGGTCTTCATTTCTCCCTACAACGACCCGCAGGTCATAACCGGCCAGGGCACCCTGGGGGTGGAGTTGCAGCGCCAGCTGCCGCAAATGGATGCGGTGTTCATCTCCGTGGGCGGCGGGGGGCTCATTTCCGGCATTGGCAGCTATCTGGGAGCGGTACACAGCAAAGCGAAGATCGTGGCCTGCTGGCCGGAAAACTCACGCGTTATGTACGAATGTATGAAAGCGGGACGGGTGATTGATTTTCCAGAAAAGGAAACACTTTCCGACAGCACCGCTGGCGGCGTCGAAGAAGGCGCTATTACGCTCGAACTCTGCCGCAGCCTGATTGACGACTGCGTGCTGGTTTCAGAGGCCGGCATTCTCGCCGCTATGAAGCTTATCCTGGAGAAGGAGCGCTGGGCGGTAGAAGGAGCGGCCGCGCTGCCAGTCGCCGCCTACCTGCAGGAAGCGAAGAACTACTCGGGCCAGAACGTGGCCATCCTGCTGTGCGGGCGTAATATTCCGTTCAAAAAACTGCGGACGGTCTTTGGCAACCAGGGCAGCTAACGGCTAGCGCGCGGTCGCGCTCCTGTGGGCGCTATGCCCGGCGAAGCCCGCGACCAGCTCATCCAGCTTGGTGAAGATACGCGAATTGTCCTGCGCCGGGTAGCTGGCCAGCTTTTCGCGGTATTCATCCAGGTTAAATAGAAACGATTCGATGCGTTCCTTGTTCAAGTCGTCCCACCACACGCCATAGCCCATCTTCTGGATGTAATAAGCATTGAACACCTGCTCGAATTGGCGCTTCAGCGGCCAAGCCAGGTAAGGCTTGCGCAGGTGCAGGGCTTCGCTGAGAAGGGAGAATCCGGAGTTGGCCAGCACTGCCTTGCACCCGGCCAGGTCCGCCAAAAAACCCTCCAGGCTGGGTTTGCGGAAAATCAGGTTAGCCTCGTCGCCCTCCCGGTCGAATCCGTAGCAGAGGAAGCGCTGGCGAATCCGCCTGAGCAGATCAACCAGCTCCGCCGAGGGCGAAGTCACGTACACCAGCACGTAGTCTCCGGCTGTGCCTCTGGCCTGCAGGACTTCCTGGCGAAGGATGGGAGGGAACAAGAATGTGTCTCTGCGGCGGACCAGCGCGTCGAAGAACGAAATGACCAGGTAGGCGTCACAGTCGTGCGTCATCATCCGCGTCACCAGTTTGGCTGCGGCAGCGGCACTGCCGTACTCGCGCGGATAGGAAATCTCCGCGCGCGTGAGCAGGTGCTGGTTGTCAATGGAAATTAGCGGCAGGCCTTGGTGGTGAGCCACGCGGCAGGAGAGCGGCTCAAAATCGGTGACGACCAGGTCAATGTCCCACTGCTCGGAAAGGCGCGTGAGCTGCTTGATGCTTCTGGCCGCCCGTGGCGCCTTCAGCAGGTTGCCAATGATTGTTTTGCGATAGCGCACGCGGTTATGTACGTAGGCCAGGCGCAAGCCATAAATCTCGGTGACTTCGAACTCGGATTTAAGGTTGCGCAGGCCGCGGTCGAACGAGACTACGTGAACGCTATGCCCCTGCCGTTGCAGGTGGGTGATGATTTCTTTGGCACGGGTGGAGTGGCCCGAGCCTTCCCCGTTCACCCCGTAAAGAATGTTAGCCATGAATACGGCTGATTGTAGGGGGAAGGGGGAGGCGGAAGCTATCAGGAATCGAGCGGCCAGGAATCGCGCGGCCCGCCCTGGCCTGTGCGGGCGGCGCAGCTCGTCTGATTCTCAGCTTGAGGGCCGCCCCCAGTGTATATCGAATCAGCGCCCGGCAGCAGCGGCGGCAGCATTCTGCGGCATCAGCGCGGCAATCGCTTCCAGCAGCTTTTCCGGGGTATAGGGCGAATCAATTTCCTTATCCACGCTGGGATGCCCATGGGTGGAGTGCAGCACCAACACCTTGGTGGTCTGGTTGGACTTCTTCACCATGTAAGGCAGGTGGTGGCGGTCGTTTTTGTTCAGCGTGTCGCCCAGGATCACCAGGTCATAATTCTTGCGGCGCACCGATTCCTCCACCGCTTTGCGGCCGGTGACCTGGTCAACCGTGTGCCCGACTTTCTGTATCTGGGCTGCCTGCGAGGCAAGCAGTTCAAGGTCATCTTCTGCGTACAAAATGGAAAGCTGCGCTGGTTTAGGCATGGCTTGGTTGTGTGGAACGTCTCCGGGAGGCACAGTACCAAGTGCGCACCACCTCGGAAACGTCACCAAAGACCAAGCCCTGCGGGGGCTCCGCAAGCTTATGCTGCCCAGAGGCTTACGGCTGTAGCAGCCCCTCCTCTGGACGGCTGCCGTCTTGCACCTCAGCTAGCGCCGCGGCATGGGGAACGCCAGACGCCAGCCGTGAAGTGCAAATTCTTATTTGCAGCGCAGCACGACGCAGGTCATGTCATCGTGCTGTGGCGCGTCTCCGACGACGCTTTCCACCTGCTGCATGAGCCGCTGCAGCACTTCAGCCGAACTCCCTGACCTGTTCGCCTGCAATAAGGAAAGCAACCGAGCCTCGCCGTATTCCTCTTCACGCAGGTTGATGGCGGCGCACTTTGGAGATGCCTTGCAGGGTTTCTCGATCTATGTCGCGGGTGTAGAAGGGGTAGCTGGTGCGGGCGTCGGTTCGCAGTTCTGACCAGAGCTGGTTCACCGCCTGGCCTTCGGTCACACGATTCCAGAAGGAGTTTATCCTGCCGCGGCGCAGAGTGGTTGCCGGGTTTGGTGCGGCTGGCGCTGGGCTGGGGGCGGCGAGAAGGACCGGACTGCTGCAGGCAGTGCAGGAATTCTGTTCGGGACGTAATTCCCGGCCGCAGGTGTTGCAGAACATCGCAATTCCTCGTACTGATGCTGGAGGCGCGGGGCGGAATCGAACCGCCGGATAAAGGTTTTGCAGACCTCTCCCTTACCACTTGGGTACCGCGCCGTACTTCCCAGAGTAACGGCAACCCTCGTTGCCGGTAAAGAAAGTCCGTGTACAATAACCGCCGTTATCTTCTGGCGCCCGAGATGCCAATGGAACCGCGAGGAAATGATTCGCGCGGTTACGGATTCCAAATTGGCCGCCATGACGTGATTATGCCCAAGCCAAGAAAAGAGCACTTCCCCATTCTGCTGCTGATGGCGGTGGCGCTCTCCGAACTTGCCCTGCCGGCGGAGGCGCAGGCCGGACCCAATGTGAGCCAGCAGCAGCTTGCCAGTAACTACATGGCTGCGGTTCGGGCGAAAGATCGGGCTGGGCTGCAGGCGTTGCTTCACCCTAAGGTGGCGGCTTGCCAGAGCGCGTCCACGCGCGAGTATTTCGACTATCTCGCCAACCAGAGCCTGGGAAATGTGCCGCAGGGGAATTACAAGGTCACAGTTAGGCCGCTGGCACCCGGAGGGCCGCCGGCGATGCTTCCGGCGACCATGTTCAAATACTCAGTGCAGCCGACCCAGCAATTGCAAATTGACGGCGACGTAACCGCCGCAAATTCGGTGAGTGTAATTCGATTTATCGCGGAGCAGGGTGGCCGCTGGTACATCGTGTATCCCTGCCCCAACACCGAGGGAATGAAGTATTTCCATGAGAATCTGGCCAAACAGCACCAGCAGCAGCAGCGCGCCCAGGCGCTCGCGGCCAAAGTAAAAGGCCCCTTACGCGCGCAACTGAAAAGCTTGCTCAAACAGGAGCGCAAAATTGATGCCGTCCACAAGTACCAGGCGGCCACCGGCGCCAACCTCACCACCGCCTTGCAGGTCGTGGACATCCTCGATTCAACCCCCGACTGAGGCAAAAGAGGGCGCCGCAATAACTAGTAAAATAGAGGCGCCCTGAAGCCTGGTTGTATGCCCAGGCTCGCTTGAGGTTTGGCCAATGTGCAGGAACATAAAAACGCTATTCAACTTTGATCCGCCGGTCACGGAGGAGGAAATCCGCGCCTCGTCGCTGCAGTTCGTGCGCAAGATCTCTGGATTTACCAAGCCTTCCAAGGCGAACGAAGCGGCTTTCGATGCCGCAGTGGAGGAGATTGCCGCGCTCTCTAAGAGGCTGTTGCGTTCCCTGCAGACGAACGCGCCCCCCAAAAGCCGCGAAGAGGAGGCCGCCAAAGCCAAGGCCCGCGGCGCCGCACGGTTTGGAACCTGAGCGCGCCCTCGGCTCCGGGGCGCTTGTTGCGAAGTTCGCAACCACTAGAATGCTTTCCCATGGCATTGGCCGTATTGGCGGTCGCAGTGGCGGTAGCACTCGCTCCCATTCTCCTGATCAGGTTCCGCAAGCGGTGGGTGGCGGCTTTCAATCAGGCGGTGACTAACCGCATCACCGGGCCATTCGCCACCCGCCTGCCCGGCTTCGGCGTGCTCACACATGTGGGGCGGAAGTCCGGGCGGATTTACCGGACGCCAGTGAATGTGTTTCGCGGGCGAGATGAATTCCTGATTGCGCTCACCTACGGCAGCGAGGCTCATTGGGTGCAGAACGTGCTCGCAGCGGGCGGGTGCAGGGTGGAAACTCGGGGCGTGCAGTATCAGCTTTCCGACCCGGTCATCGTGCATGATCCGGCCCGGCGACGGTTTCCCTTGACGGTGGGTATCATTCTCCGCATCATTGGAGCGACCGATTTCATGCGGCTTGCAGTGCTCAGCGGCGCCACCGGTTCGCCTGCCGGCAGATAATTAAAGGCAGAGAGGCTCTCCCCACAGTCCCGCTTAACGTTTACGCTTCCGCCGACATTCTCTCAACGATCTGGAGGAACGCCCAGGCAATTCACTGGCGTGTTTTTTGCGGGTGCGCGATCGTCGAGAGGGCTGCTCCAGCACCTCGGCGGACGCACTTGTGATGCGCTCGACTTCCTGGAGGAGAACCTGCGGCGGACTGCCCTTGACTACAAAGCCGTCCACGGCCGAGAGCAGTGACTTCGGTATTCTCCCCGGGTAGCCCGTCAGCAGCAGAATAGGAAGTGTGGGGCAATGAGTGCGCAACCGCCGCGCCACCTGCTCACCATTCATATCCGGCATTTCGTAGTCCAGGATGACCAGGTCAATCTGCTCACGAGCCGCGATTTCCAGTCCCGCCCGACCGCTCTCCGCCGTGAAGGCCGTGTAGTCGCGAGTTTCCAGCATGGCCTTACGGACGGCGAGTCCGAGCACGTTGTCGTCAATGCAGAGAACGGCTGGCGAACGAGACACAGTCAGGGCTCCAAGGATTGTTCCTGACTTTAAGGCGGCATGGTGGCGAAGTCAACACCGCAAAATTGTGCAAAAACAGGGCAATTTACATCCAAAGTGGTAGGACCACGAAGGTATTTTGGGGAGAGTTGGAGGCGCGGGCCGGAATCGGAACTTGAGGCGTTTCTGGCATGAGAGAGTCGCCAGTGCGACCGAGTTCTTGCAACTGTCCATTTCACGTCCACGCCTGTGAGCGGTAGCATGTCCGGGCTCCCCCTGAGCGGACCACACTGGAGGCGATTGGCCGGTCCGGTCCTTTCGCCTCCTTGCTTGGTTTGCCTCCGGCGAGCTGGGAGGGTTGGAAACTTGACCAAAGTCACCAACTAAGTAGTCTGTTTGTATCAAGATAGACATACCTCTCGGGCACTCGCGCTGAGCTCAGTCGCCTTCCGTGAATTTCTGAGCACAACCCGGGCAATAGCGAACGAATCAGAATTGAGGCTTGGGGGAACTATGCTTTGGACCATATTGGTGCTTCTGTTGATCTTGTGGCTTCTGGGCTTCAGCTTTCACGTTGCCGGCAGTCTCATTCACCTCTTGCTGGTAATTGCTTTGATCGTCCTGATCATTCAATTGGTCAGCGGACGCAGAGTGGTGGATTGAACCCGAGATAACTGGAGGATGACTAAATGAAAATCAAACGTTTGCTGCTTTGCCTGCTGGTAGCCGGTCTTTTTGCTCTGCTGGGGTTCGCGCAGGATACGCCGAGCAGCTCGAAGTCTAAGTCAAGCGTAAGGACCATAACCGGTTGCCTGTCCCAGGGCGACAGCGCCAACGAATTCCAGCTCACTGCCAGTGATGGCAGCACCTGGGAAGTGCGCAGCGATCAGGTTTCTTTGGCTAAGCATGTCGGTCATACCGTCGCCGCCACCGGCGTTGTCTCGCACACCAAGCTCCACAACTTGAAAGAAGACGCCAAAGGCGCCGCCGCCGACACGGGTGTCAAGAAGAACAATTCGGAGCACGGACATTTAACTGTGACACGCCTGAAGATGGTCAGTGATTCCTGTCAGAAATAGCGTTTAGAAGAAACCCGCGCCGGCTTCGTAATCGCCTGGGCGCGGGTTTTTTGTGCCTGCGCAGGCGCCAAATTGAGGCGTTTAGCAGGTCTCCTAAACCACTTTTCAGGGAATTTGGAGGCGCGGGCCGGAATCGAACTTGAGGCGTTCAGCAGGCGTGAGCAAGCCCCCCAAGGGGCGAGCGGGAGCCTGCTGCCGAAATCCTGAGCGCAGCGAAGGACCTCGTTCCAACCTGATTTGGGAGGGAATTTGGAGGCGCGGGCCGGAATCGAACCGGCGATAGAGGTTTTGCAGACCTCGGCCTTACCACTTGGCTACCGCGCCACGGAAAAAACCCCCGCCCAGGGCGAGGGTTGACGAACTCTGGAGCGGGAGACGGGATTTGAACCCGCGACTTCGACCTTGGCAAGGTCGCACTCTACCGCTGAGTTACTCCCGCTCGGCAGATTGATTATAAATGAGAGCAAAAGCAGGGGCAATCACACCCAAAATCAACTTCTTTCACCACGGATTGACACGGATGAGCTCGGATCAACGGCGAAATTCACCTTTTTGGCTTACTTGCGTCCCTCCCGCTCCCACTGCTCCGTGACTTTCGCCGTGATTTGGTTGCGCACGTCCCACAATTCCTTGTAGAAGACATGCTCCTGGCGCTGGTGCAGGACCTCGACCGGCGTTCCCATGGTGCCCACCACGCCGCCGCCAATGATGCGCTGCGCCAGTTTGAGGTGATGAAAGCGGAAAATCTGCACCCGCTCGTCAAAATCCAGCAGGCTTTCGGCCACGTCATGCAGGCCAAAGTACTTCTGGTGATGGCGGTACATTTCATCCACCGCCACGCCCGCGCGCTGCAGTTGGGCATCAAAGGCGCGGCCCAGGCGCGGCCCCACGTGCAGCAGAGCCAGAAAGCCGGGGGAATCGAGCCCGCTGCCGTGTCCCAGCCCGGCGCGGATCAGGTGGTAGTCGTAAGGAGTAATGGTTTCAAGCACATGCAGCAGGCTGATGGGATAGTCAATCTCCATGTTGGCGCGGCGGATGAGGCGAGAGCAGTTGGCTAAATCGGCTTGCTCCAGGTAGTCGAGCGCCCGCTCCAGTTCCCAGGCTGCGCCTTTCAGCAGCAGCTCGGAGGCCTGGTGCACCACCTGAAAGGTGAGCTCGTCTTTATGCAGCATCTCTTGCGGCGGCTTCTGCAGGGCCAGCAGCTCGTCGGTACGCAGGTAGCGTTCGTAGTCGGAGGGCGCAGTGCCGGGCAGAATGGGAGTGCGAAGGTCGTCCATGCGCACATTGTATTAGCTGGCAGATGATGGCTGGTAGCTGGAAGGAAAGGCATGTTTCTAGGTTTCACAGGTTTCAAGGCTTCGGCCTGGTTCCGGCGAGATTGCGCTGAAACCTGGGACGCTTGGAGACTTTGAAAGCTTGGTTCTTCACGCCAGGCCTTGCTGCACGATCTGGCCGTCGCGCATGTGGATGATGCGGTCGGCATAGGCGGCGGCTTCGGGATTGTGCGTGATCATGAGCACGGTCTGGCCCAGTTCTTTCTGGGAGTGGCGCAGCATCTGGAGCACGATTTCCGAGTTCTTGCTGTCGAGGTTGCCGGTGGGTTCGTCGGCCAGCACAATGGCGGGCCGGTTGATGAGGGCGCGCGCCAGGGCTACGCGCTGTTGTTCGCCTCCGGAAAGCTCGGAAGGACGGTGCCGCAGCCGCTGCGCGATGCCCAGCATCTCCACGATACGCTTAAAAAGCTCGTCATCTTTCTTGGAGTTGGTGCCGGCGATGTCCTGGGCGATGGCGATGTTGGAGTAGGCGTCCAGGGTGGGGAGCAAGTTGAACTTCTGGAAGACGAAGCCTATTTTGCGCTTGCGCATCTGGGTACGCTGGGCGTCAGAGAGCCTGGCGAAATCCGCGCCGTCAACTACCACCCGCCCGGAATTGGCGTGCGTGAGTCCGCCCAGGAGGTAAAAAAGAGTGGACTTGCCGCTGCCGGAGGGCCCCACCACGGCCACAAATTCGCCTTTAGCCACGCTGTAGGAGACACCGCGCAGGGCCGGCACCTCCACTTTGCCAACGTGGTAAGTCTTGCGCAGGTCTTCAGCTACGATGATGGGGGGCATGGGAGAACATTGATGTTACACGAAGCGGCCAGTTTGCTGTTCGGGGCAAAGCTCTGGCGTGCCGCATCCACTCTGGTAATTCCAGAATTGGGCTGGCAGCAGCTATTCTGAGACCAGCCCAAAGTACAAATCTTGCAAATAAGGCGGTCCGCCGGTGGGAGAGAGAAGCCGCCCCACCTGGGTGCTAGCCGGCACCGGCAAAAACATGAAATCGCGCACCGGTACTCATCCAGGCCAGACGATGCCAGCCAAAACTGGCGGGCACATGCCGGGGGGTTCAACCCTTTCCACGGCGATGACGGCTGGCTTGCTGGGTCTGGGCACCCTGATCCTCTACCAGCCCAGCTTGCACCACGGGTTCGTCAATTACGACGACAACTATTATGTGACCGCCAACCTGCACGTGCTACGCGGCCTCAGCTGGAGCAATCTGGTCTGGGCCATGCGCACCATCACCTATGGCAACTGGCACCCGCTAACCTGGATGTCGCACATGGCCGAAGTGCAGCTGTTCGGGGTGAAGCCCGCCGGCTTTCACTTCGTCAGCATGCTGGTGCACGCCCTGAACGTAGTGCTGATTTTTCTGCTGCTGCGCGCCGCCACCGGCTTCCACTGGCGCAGCGCCGCCGTGGCGGCACTGTTCGCGGTTCATCCCCTCAACGTGGAGGCGGTCGCCTGGGTGGCGGAATTCAAGTCCCTGCTGTGTACCACTTTTCTGCTGCTGACCGTCTGGGCTTACCGCGAGTATGTGCGCAAGCCGGGCATCGGGCGCTATCTGCTGGTGGCGGCGCTTTTTGCCCTCGGCCTGATGGCCAAGCCCATGGTGGTGACCCTGCCCTTGCTCCTGCTTTGCCTGGACTACTGGCCTCTGCAGCGGCTGCCCGTCCCGGGAAGGGGAGGACCCGGCTTCTTGACCGCATTTCTCCGGCTGGCAGCGGAGAAAATGCCCTTGCTTCTGCTTTCGGCGGGGAGCGCCGCTATAACCCTGTATGCGCAGCGTGACATCGGTGCTCTGGGCACGACCCTGGCCTTGCCCCTGCGGTGGCGCCTGGGGAATGCCATTTACTCCTATTTCGCTTACATTGGGAAGGGCTTCTGGCCAGCACGGCTGGCGGTGTTCTATCCCCATCCAGAAAGCTCGCTGGCGTTGTGGAAGGTGGGGTTGGCGGCGGCGGTGCTGCTGGCAATCAGCATATGGGTGTGGCGTTACCGCCAACGCCGGTATCTGCTGGCGGGCTGGGCCTGGTACCTGGTGACGCTGCTGCCGGTGATTGGAGTGGTGCAGGTGGGGCGGCAGGCGATGGCCGACCGCTACGCTTATATTCCATTCCTCGGACTGTTCGCCATCGTCGTGTGGCTGGTGGCGGAAGCGGCGTCGCGCTTGCCTGCGCCCCGCCCGGTGGCGGTGGCCGCGGCCGTGGCGATTGTGTTCGCCTACGCCTGGGCGGCCAACCGGCAGCTGGCCTATTGGGAGGACAGTTACACCCTCTTCTCCCACGCGCTTGAGGTCACCACCGACAACAGCATTGCCGAAGATAACCTGGGCACCGCGCTGGTGGCCATGGGCAGAACCCAGGAGGCGATGACCCACTTCGACGCCGCGGTCCGGCTGCAGCCGCGCGACTTCGAGCCTCGCTACAACCGTGCCACCCTGCTGCTGCGGGCCGGCCTGTTCCCCCAGGCCGAACGCGAGTACCAGGGGGCCCTGGGAAATGCCCTCGATCCCCTCGACGCGGCCCACGCCCACAACAACCTGGGCGTGCTCTATTTGCAAACCAACCGCCCAGCAGCTGCGCTGACCGAGTTCGACACCGCCATCCGCCTGGACCCCAACCAGCACAACAGCCTTTTAGCTCGCGGCACCCTGGAATATGAAGCGGGCAAACTGGATGCTGCCCTGGCCGACATCTCCCGCGCGGCGCAGCTGGCGCCTTCGCCCATCGCCTATTTCTGGCTGGGACAAACGCTGGAAGCCAAGGGGGACCTGCCCTCCGCCGCCCACGCCTATCAGGCTGCCCTGCAGATGGCGCCCGGCATG
>Ga0208774_1000160_pt1 | contig 12621 bp, 14 predicted proteins | sample SF_Rice_5C_80N_4_FD_185620 | JGI IMG/M metagenome (GOLD analysis project Ga0208774, IMG submission 185620) | Rice paddy soil microbial communities from Twitchell Island, California, USA - SF_Rice_5C_80N_405 (SPAdes) (version 2) | ecosystem: Environmental > Terrestrial > Soil > Paddy field/soil ... | reverse complement strand
GCGGCAGTGGAACAGGCAGCGGTGGCCCCTTCCCTCCCTGGCAATGGGAATGCACCGGCGCCGAAGGCAAAGAAGATCAACCCCATCAGGCTGCGGGAAATGGAGCAGCAGCGCCAGCAACTGGAGCAAGAAATCGCCCGCGCCGAAGCCGATATCGCCGCCTGCGAGCAGGCCCTGCAGGTGTTCGTAAGCGCCGACGAAACCCAGCACCAGAGCACGCTGCTGGGACAGCGCCGGCAGGAACTGGCCGCCATGCTGGCGCAGTGGGAGGAGGTGTCGCAGGCGTTGGAGACTGCGACCTGATGGGAACAGCCGCAGAATCAGTTCTTGGCCATTGCTGCCGGCTGAGCCTGCGGACTTGCCGCCGAAGGAGCACCGCTTTCCCGCTGCAGCGACAGGCCCAGAGCAGCCAGACAATACAGGCCGGCGGCGAGCAACAGCAGAGCACGCATTCCGGTTATCAAGGAAATATTTTCCAGCAGACCGCCGGCCACAGCGCCCAGCATGTTGGCGCCGAGGGCCGCGCTGGGTGAGGCGGTGAGGCGGAACTCGCGGGCAAAAAGCAGGCCGGCAAAAAATACGGGCACGCAGAAGACGGCGGCGGAAATCCAGCCCGCCATCGCGGCTGACTCGCCCAGGCGCTCAAAGGGAAACCAATAAGCTCCGGCCAATCCCAGGAGCAGCCCTGCCACTATCCAGCGGGCGGGCCACGGCCTGCGCTGCCGTTCAATGACCGCGTTGGCCGCCAGCAGCGTGCTCAACAGCACGCTCAGCACCACTCCGTTGACCTGCCAGGTGGTGCCGAAATACAACGCCAGACGGCTGATGACCTGGGTTTCCAGCAGCAAAAAACCGCCGCCCATGCTGAAGAAAAACAGCGACGGGACGCGCTGCCGCACTTCCGGAATTTGCCAGTACAGAGCCAGGGCCAGCACAATCACCAGTCCTCCCAGGGAATAGTAAGTGCGCGGAATCCAACGGCCCTGCTGGTAAAGATACGGCCAGTCATCGGTAGTGCTCACTACTTTGTCGTTTTTGGGGAACCCCGGTCCCGCGCTCACGAAACGGCTCAGTTCGGCATCCCTGGCCAGTGCCGTCTGCACCTGTCCGGAATTCGAGATAACGAAGCACGTGGCAGAGACGCTATAGCTGGAATCGGCAAAGAACACCACCGGCGGCTTGCCGAATGCCCGGGTCAGCATGTTCTGCAGGCGCTGGCCCAGCCAGGGACGCGCGACATTAAATTTTACAAACAGAACACCATCCGGAGCCAGATGCTGCCGCGCCTCGCGCAAGGACTCCATGGTGTAAACAAAGTTGTCAATTCGCATATTGGAGTAATCTGAAAACTGGGTGTGCGAATCGAGCAGCGCAAAAATGATCAGGTCGTAGTGCCGCGTAGTGCGCTTCAGAAACGCGCGCGCGTCGCCCAAATGGACCTTCACCCCCGGCGAATCGTAGGGATGCTCAGGGTGTGCGCGCCGTCCTAATTGGATGATACCCGGGTCAATATCTACCGCATCCACCAGCCGGGCTCCATGACGGACGGCCCCGGCAACATCGTCGCCGCTGCCGGCACCCACGATCAGCACCGCCGGGTGAGCCGGAGCGAATCGGAACGGCAGATTGTAGGGATTATCCTCGGGCGCCTCCTTCATCACCCCCGGATGGCGCCGCAGATATTCAGGGGAGAGATCAACAATTGTCTGATAGCCGATGTGGTTGACTTCCACATTGGCACCGGCGAAATCGCCGTCCGGGTAGTGCATGCGGGTGAACTCAATCTGCTGGTACGGAGTCCACAAATTGAAGTGATCGGCGGTGGCAGGATCGTGCAAGAGCAAGGCCAGGGGAACGATCAGGCTGGCCATCAGCCACCGCTCTCTGGGAGTGCGTTGCAGCAGCGCGAACCCCGCCAGCACCGTGCCCAGCCATAGCGCGGGCGACAGCATCAGCCGGCATACCGCAAAAAACACCAGAATGCCCGCCAGGCTGCCCGCGAGATTCCAGGAATACGCGGTCAGGGCATTGGGCGCCAAATCCATTTGCCGGCTGACTTTCTGACCGAGAGGAATGAAGACGTAAGCCAGCAGCAGCAGCAAGACCCCGGCCAGAGCCGCGGCGAGCAAAAAACGGCTCCAGTCCCAGTTGGCCAAGCCGCCCCAGATATTGATATCGGCGGCCGCTCCCAGGTTCTGGGACAAACCTTCCAGCGCTTTCTGATGCGGCCAGCGCGCCACCAGCAGCAGGCCGAACAGGGCGGTGCAGGAGGTCAGCCAACGGATGCGGCTGCGGGCCAGGGCACAGCCGATCCCGAATCCCAGAAAGCAGAGCAATAACACCAGATTCTTAAAGTAAGCGAATACTCGGATCTCCACCGCCATCCAGCGGATGAATGCCAGTTCCGCGAATAGAGTGAGAAAGCTGGCCAGCAGCAGTTCCCACAAGTTCCAGCAGTCCCCCTCCGCCGAAGCCGGCTGAAACAATCTGTGGCCCGACCGCCTTGCCCAAGAAATAAAAATGCGGAAGCCCAGCAGCAGACACACGCCGGCAGCAAATGCTGCAGAACGAGAAACCATGAGAGAGAGACGCTGCAGTCAAATTGATACAGGGTAGGCTTGTAGTCAAGCAAAAATAGCGGCAGTTTGCGGGCAGCATAGGCAAGAGCCCAGCAATAGCCCAGCTGACGTAAGGTTAAATTTCGCGAACCCTCGCTGTTACTGCACGGTCTGGCCGCTGGAGGCAGTGCCACCCGAGGAGCCGTCGGTGATGGCGCCGACAATTTCCGCCGGACGCCGGGACTGCTCGTAGATTTCGCTCACCCCATTGTTGATGGCCGACTGGAAGGTAACCACATCCGGCTCACCCGGAGTAAGCACGGCGATAAAAGCGCGCGGAAACACCAGATGCAGCACTCCCGCCAGCGCCCACCCGTCACCGCCTTCGCCCAGGCGGGAAGAAACAATGGCCACATCGAAATAGTGCTGGGTAATGGCCAGCAGCGCCGTAGGCAGATCGCGGGCAATGATGGCCACATAGCCGTTGCTGGTCAAGGCCGACTGGAACCCGGTCAGCGCTTCTAGGTCCGAGGCCACCACCAGTGCGGCCTTGGGCGGGGTTGAGGTCCGGGCCGTCATTTCCACACCCTCAAATCGCGCCGGTGGGCGATCATGCGGTTGAGCGCGGGCACTAGCTCTTTCAGGTCCACCGGCTTGTTGGCCAGGTAATCTACCCGGAGTTCCAGGGCCTTGCGCGAATTGTCGGAACTGGCATAGCCGGTGCAAATCACCACCACCGGCCTGGGGCTCAAGCCGCCGGCGGCGCGGGCCACATCCAGGCCGATATCAGGCTGCTCCATGTTCAAGTCGGTGATAATCGCGTCATACCTGCCGCCATTGTTCAGCAGGTGCAAGGCCTCGGCGCAGCTAAACGCAGCCGCTACTTTGTAGCCTTCCTGCTCAAACACCATTTGCAGGGTTCGGGCTACGCTGACCTCGTCATCTACGATCAGGAGTGAGGGTTTGTGCGGCATCGGGCGATAGGCTGGCTAGAGTTGTTGCTGTAATTGTACACCAGCAACAAACCCCTGCGAACAAGGACTCAAACCGGCACCTGCTCCAGGTTGAGGGCGCGCCGGGTCACCAGCCGGTGCAGGGCGGTCTTGATCTCATCCAGGTCGACCGGCTTGAGCGCCAGGTAGTCAATGTGCAACGCCAGGGCGGCGCGCAGTTGCTCCACAGTGGGGTAGCCGGTGTAGATCACCACCGCCGGCGCGGGAGCCAATTCCTTCGCCTGGCGCGCCAACTCCAGCCCCAGCCCGATGCGCTCCATGTTGAGGTCGGCGATTACCGCATCGTACTTGCGAGCCTGCATTCGTTCCCGGGCTTCGGCATAGTTGCGGGCGGTTTCCACCTGGTAGCCTTGTTGCCGCAGGATGGCGCTGAAAGTAAAGAGGATACCGGGCTCATCTTCGGCCAGCAGAACCCAAATTCGTTTGCGCAGGTGTGGAGTCACAGGCAAGCCCCAGGAAACTGCTTGGGAAGATGTCCCTGGCGGGCCAGGGGGTTGCGCCAACTTACGGACCCTGAGTACTCCGTGAGCGCCCCCCGGGCAGCCCGATGTACCGTTCAGTCGTGATGAGTCATGGATATCGGTCCTTCTTCCTCAGGCAGCCCGGCCAGCTCGCGCTTGCGGTTCTGCAGTTCGCGCAACTCGCGGATAATGCCGGCCTCCTCGGTCACGTACTCGGCTTCGGAAATTTCCCCTTCCTCCAGTTTAACCTGCAGTTCCAGCAGGCGCTCCTTCAGGGGAGCGTCGTCAGTGTACTCCTGTTCCGCCACCCGCTGCAGGGTGCGCAGGATGAACTTAAACCCGGTCAGCGGCGAAAGCAGAAGGTCATCCAGGAACAGCATAGTCGAATATCCTCGCTGCGGCCGCCTCAGGAAGCGGTGCCGCGCTCCAGTTTCAGCCGGATGTTCACAAAGTTATAAGGCGGCCACGGCCCCGTATACTTGAAATTCAGCAGCTCGCCATAGTGTTTAGCAATTTTATTGACCGCGGCATCGAACTCGCTCTCCCGGTCCCGCTCCACCAGAAAAGCGGCGTTCATGATCATTTTGTCGCCAATGGGCTTATTGTCGCGCGAGGCCACGCAAACGTCGCGCAGCGCCTCGTAGATGTCGCGCACAAACTGCGCTGAACGCTCGGAAAGCGCCTTGTCAATCATCCGCCCCAGCTGCATGCGCGCGAAATAGGTGGACTGCAAATGCTTGCGCGTTATCTCCTGGTGGAAGCGCCGGATTTCTTCGTCCGCATCCTTCAGCTCCTCGATAATGCGGTCCCGGTCCCAGTTCACCTTCAGCCCGAATTCCAGCTTCCCCTCCATCTGCTTGAGCACATCCTTAAGGGAAACGTAAATGCTGCGCAGCACCTCGCGTATGTCATCGTCGGTGCGGAAGACCGTGCCAAAGCTCATGGGGATGATGGTGTGGGTCTTCATCACCGTTTCGATAACATGCTCGTGGGCAAGCGCATTTTCCCGTGTGGGATCGAAGATGTACACCGCGGTCTTACTGAGTACAGCCGCAATATCCTGGAAATGAGCGGTATAAACCGGCTCACCGGTTCCCCCAATTCCCATCTTGCCGAAGGAAAGCGGCTGCTTGGCTTCGATAATGCCGTAAACATAGCGGCCGCCTTCCGCGCTCGCGGGCTCCGGGGGAACGGAAAATTCGGTGATGCGCACGTGCACATCTTCACCCCCGCTCCTTTCTGCTTTCGGGGCTCTCCTGGGCGCTTTTGTCGCCGGCGCTTTGCTCGCCGTCCGCCTCTGCCGGTTATCCATGCGAGTTCCTCAAAATTGTCTTTAAAGTCTGCAAAAAATCCTCAATCTCGATGGGCTTGAAAAATACCCGGATACCCGCCTGCTCCGCCCGCTCCGTCGTCTCCCGGTTAGCATAGCCTGTCAGCATCACGCAGGGCACCTTGCTATCGCGCTTGCGCACTCGCTCAAACACCTCGAACCCAGTGTGGTTCTGTTCCAGAGTCAAATCGCAGAGCACCAGGTCAAAACGCTTCTTGGCTAGAATCCCTTCCGCTTCTTGTGAGGACAGGGCAGCAACAACCTTGTATCCCTCCTCCTCCAGCAAAAGACGGTAAGTGAGAAGAACGGAGGCTTCGTCTTCCACCACCAGCACTTCGGGTTTCTTTGCCTTGGGCATGACAAAAAAGTGGCTAGCGGACTATGGGAAACGCCAATTTAAATATTGTGCCTTTTCCCGGACGGCTGCGCACTCGGATGCTGCCGCTGTGGTTCTCCACAATCCCCTTCACGATCCACAACCCCAGACCCGTTCCTTTTTCACCCTTGGTGCTGACAAAAGGCTCGAACACCGACTGCAGCATGTCCACCGGAATCCCGCATCCGGTATCGGCCAGCACGATGTTGACCGAACCGTGCACTCCGTCACTCGCGCGCACGTGCCGGGTGCGAATGGCCAACCGCCCGCCTTTGGCCATGCTGTCGCGCGCGTTCACCACCAGGTTGGAAAGCACCTGCCGGAACTGGTCGGCGGAGCCCACGATGGGTGGCAGCTTGCCCAGCTGTTTCTCCACATTGATGGTGGCGGTGGAGAGCTGGCGGGCGAACAGGGTCAGGGTGTCCTCCACCACGCTGTTCAAGTCAAAGGGCCCCACCTGGTCAGTATTGCGATAAAGGCCGAGCATCTGCCGCACAATACGGGTCACCCGCTCAGTCTCGCTTTTCAGAATGTCGTACACCGGCTGCGCCGGAGGCTTCAGCTTACCGGGCAGCAGGTAAATGGCGTTCTTGATCGCCTCCAGAGGGTTATTGATCTCATGCGCTATGGTGCCCGCCAGCCGCCCCGTGGCCGCGAACTTCTCCACTTCTAGCATGCGCCGTTCCATTTGCAGCTGTTCCAGCTTTTTCCACGCCGTGAGGTCGCGCAAAACCGTAACCGTGTAGGCCACCTGCCCCCGGGCATCGTAAATCTTTCCGGAGCGCGCGGCGTACTCGATTTCGCTGTTGGAAGCCGGATTGTACAGACGCAGCGGCCGGTTCTGGTTGTCGGCAAAGGAGAACGTGAAGGCGGTCAAGTACGCGTCCAGGCGCGCCTGGTTGCGCACCAGCGCCGCCTGCCGCGGGGTATCGCCCAGACCGAATAGCTCTTTGGCCAAGGGGTCAAGCAGCACCGTCTTGGCCGCCTCATCGGCCACCACGATGGGGTCGCCCACGTTCTCGATTACCAGGTTGAGACGATCACGGTCCTGGCGGACCACTTCCTCGGCGTCGCGCAATTTCTGCAGGTTGGCTCGGACCTCCTGGTCCGCGCGCCGCAGGTCGGTGACGTCGCGCATCACCGTCACCATGCCGCTGCGCACCCTGTCGCTGGTGAAGGTGGGAGCGCATACCGCTTCGAACAGCACCTCCTCCCCCTCCATTACATCCACCAGGGTCAAGTCACGGTGGCTCTCCGTGCCGCTCACCGCCATGGAGGAAAGCGCCGCCGAGAAATATAGATTGTTCAATTCCACCGCGCGGGCGCCGCCCTCCGTCACCCCTTCCGGCATCTTGAAGAAACGCTCTGCCGCTTTGTTGAGCATGATCACCCGGTGGTGGCTGTCGGTAAGGATCACGGGGTCAGCCATGCTCTGCATGACGGCATGCATTTGCGAAATGGTAATATCCATTTCGCGCATGCGATTGTAATAGTGTTCCACCTTGAACAGCCGGGCCAGGTAGCGGTTGGCGGTCTCGATAAGATTGCTCAGCTGGCGCAGTTGTCCGTTGTGATTGCGACGGCCAACCTGCACCACCGCCATGGCGGCGTAAGCGCGCATGCCGCAGGAAGCGCACACTTGCTCCTGCAGGGCCAGCTTCTGCGGGGAGCGAAAGTTCTGCACCGCCAGACAATCCTGGCGGCGCTCCCGTTCCGCCTCCCAGCATTGGTTGCGGTTGCGGTAGAGCAGGGGGTGGCAGTAAAGCGGCTCGCGATCCCCGGCAGAGGGAGACAGCACCGCCGGCTTGCCTTTGTGCCACAAGGAAATCAGAGGATTTTCGCCCGCCCAAAGCGAGCTGTGAAATTTCTGCAGCTGGCTGGGCTGATACTTCAGGGCAGCCACCGGCCGCACCGCGCCACTTTCAAAATCCGCTCCCAGCACCAGCGCCCGCGCGAAACCCAGAGCTACAATTTCTTCCAGCAGGATGGGGAATATCTCCTCCGAACGCTCCGCGGAGAGCAGGCGAAGCGCGGTGGAGTCACGAACCGACTTGCGTCTTTCAGCAAAGCTCTCCGAATCCGGAACTGCCTTTCGCAGGAGAGGTGTAGCCATGGGATGTGGTCCCCTGTGCAGACTCCGGTTAACGACGCACTCTTGTCCGCGGTACCCGAGCCACGCGGCGGGTGGTCTCCACCACTTCTGCCGGCGCCTCCGTCAACTGGGGACGCGACACCAGTCCGGTAAGGCCCACGGCGTCCGCGTACTTCAGGTAGGTGTCAATCGAAGCCACCACCACTCGCGCTTCCACCGTGATCAGGTCAATACCGACCAGGGAGATACGAACCCAGGCGTCAATTACAATGCCTTTGTCCAGTACCCGGTCCAGTACGTCAATGAGGCTTGCACCGCCAGATACTCGCTCAACCGCCATGAGGAAATTCCTCCTAAGCTCCGCCTAACGTGCACGCTTTGCCGTACGTCGCGCGCGGGGAGGGCTGCCTGCCCTAGCCACTCGGGGGACCCGCGGCAATGCCGGCGCTTCCGCCGGTGCCGTCAGATGTGGATCATACTTCCACCAGTTCAACCCAATCTGTTCAGCCTTGTCCACGGAACACACCAGCAGCCGGATGCGAATCGTGAGTAATTCCACATTAGCGAGCGAAACCCTCACATCCCCGGCTATGACCAGTCCTTTGTCCAGGACACGGTCGAGGATATCGATCAGATTCGTGGTTCCGGAGACAGCTGGTACGCGTTCCATAAAGATTGGAAAAACCGCAAGTACTTTGCACCCCTGCAGTCACTTGCGACGGTGGGTCGAAACCGCATCGTAAAGCGGCCTGCGCCCAGTGTCAAATGTCGCTAGGCGATATTCCGCGATATCAGTAATCTGCAGTTGGAAACCAAAGTACCGGCTGGAAAACTGCCCCTCGCCAACGAGAAGCTCTGCGGCCCCAGCACAGGAAGCAGAAGCACTGGTTTAGATTCCACGCTGGACTCGCCCGTTGCCCGCCACGCCTTATTTTTCCAACAGGTTACCCAGGGGGCCCAGGTCCAGGTTCAGGTCCGCCATGGTCAGGCCAAAATGTCCCGCCAGTTCCTGGATCTTGGCCTCCAGCTTCATCAGTGCCGCTCCCATATCTTCAATTTCGCGGTCGCTGAGAGAGCCGCCTTCCAGGCGGCGGATGGCCTGCCGCTCCAGCAGTTGCCGGAGCAGTTCGATGAGTGTCAAAACCAGCTTGGCCAGCCCCTGTTCGATGGTCTCCGGTGAGCAGTCCACCCGCTGCGGGTCCCCGTTGGCGCTGGTTTCCTCCAGCCGCTGCTTCAGACTGTTAATGGCCGCTTCCACCTCACGTGAAGAAACTTGTCGCGGCTTATCCATTAAGAATTTTTAACCTCGACGAATTCGGCGGGTGGCCAGGGACCGCTCAGCCGCACCCCCGGCAATGACCGGCTGAGTACCTGGATTGCCTGCTGAAAGCCGGCGACGCCGTCGCGAGGCAGCAATGCATAGCACCGCATTCCTTGTCCGCTCTGGCGCTGCCGCCATTCCGCCACCGACGGGCCGCCGGCCTGCCGCAGTTTTTCTGCCGCTGCTTTCAATTCTGATGCCTGCCTCTGCCGTCCTTCCAGGTACTCCCGCCCAGTTGCCGCCAGGGTTCCGGTTCCCGCTTCCCGGTTCCCTGGGATGTGAATTTCCATCTGCACCATGTGGCGAAGCCGGGCCAGTTCGGCTGTGTACCCAGGAGCCTGTTCCCGAAGGAAGCGCAGTAGCGCCCCCTCATCTTCCACCACTGTCGGAAAGCGAAACGGTATAAGCCCTGCCTGGCCGAACAAGGCCTGCAGCACCTGGTGGAATGCCAACGCGGATTCCACGGCTGGAATCCGGGAAAGATCTTCGGCGCTCTGGAAACGGGAAAACAAACAGCGCAGCCCCGAATCCCGCACCTCTTCTACCGTTGCCCCACCCACCCCGGCAACGGGCCTTTCCCCCGTGGCTGCCTCCTCCATCATGCAGTAGGCCAGGAGGGGCATAGCTACTTGCGCCCTGCGCCGCCCGGCATTTCCTCCAGATGCATGTGCCGCAGCGCCGTTTCCACCGAGGTGAGCACCACATTCAGCCCCAGATAAATCAGGTCAACCCCGGCCAGGGAAATGACCACGCTGCCGTGAATCACCACCCCGGCGTTTAACACGTGGTCAAGAATATCCAGGAGCGAGATCTCATCCTGTCCCGCCACGCCCGCCAGCAGATTATTCTCCGCCATCATGCCTGGTTCCGCGCCCGGGGTGGCGCCGGCTCCTTCTCCTGCCCGCGCGAGACAAAGGAATAAGGTGGCCAGGGACCGCTCAGTTCTATTCGCCGCACTCCCTCCCACTCCCGCGAGAAGCGCGCGATCAACTGCTGCAGCTTGCGGCGCTGCCTACGTTTCACCAGCAGCGAGCCCTGCCACTCCAGCCCGCGCTGCCCACGGCTCACTGCCCCACCGCCGGGTGCGCTCGCCACCGCCATCTGCTCCAGCGCCCGCTCCAGGCGCTGCACTTCCTCATCGTCCTCCGGGCGCAACTCGGCATGCAGCGCCGCGGCTTTGGCCCGCAAGTAATCGCGCCCTGATTTTGCGGCGATGACCGCCGGCGCCCGGCTCTGCAGGCTGAAAAGTTTCAGCCCCCATTCCTCGCATCCGCTGATTGTCTTTAAGTCGCGGCTTAGAAGCGCCTTATGCTTGTCCACGTCCGCGGCCAGAGAGGCCGGGGTGCGAAACACGGTGCCGAAGCGCGCCGGCAAAATATCCTGCGAGCGGGCGATCGCCGCGACCACCTGCTGGTGGCGCACGCTCACCTCCGCCAGCCATTCCAGGTTCTCCATGTTGGCGGCCAGGTTTTCCGCAAACTGCTTCTTGTCCACGCGGCTGGTCCAGCACACCAGGCCGGCACAGGGCACAGCTTCCACGGAAGAACTGCCGTCAACCCCCGCCAGCTTGGGAACGCTTCCCTTTCCGCTCCGGGTGATCCCGTAGAGATAAAGGACCTTGCTGGCGTTGCTGGATTTCAAACCGGTTGCCATAGTTTTGCCGTCAGCTTGCGCAAGCCTTCCTTCCCGGCAATTTCCGCGGCAAAGTTTTTCAGGACGTAAATGTCCGCGAAAGCGCTCTTCCGCTGCAGGCGCGCTAGAGTCGCAAGCTGCCATTGGCGCGCCCGCCGGCACCGGGGACAGTTCCCCCCATCGGCGGCAAACAAAGCGCGGTTGACCAGCAGCGGCCCCGTTGCCATTCCCAGCCCCGCCAGCTCCTTACGCAAACGCTCGGTTTCCCGGTCGGGAAGCGGCTCCGCCAGCATCACCGTCCACACCCGGGCGCGTTGGCTGTCTTTCAGGAGAGCCGCCAGTTCGCGGACGCGCTGGCCGAAAGCGGCGATTTCCACCGCCACATCTTGGGCGAGGGCTAGTGTACGGTGCGCTGCCAGGGTTTTCAACAGCAGGCGCGACCACATCTGCATGCGCTCCGGCATGCGCAGCAGTTCCAGCGCGTGCCCCGTGGGCGCCAGGTCAATCACGACCTTTTGCGCGTCCCCTGCCAGCAAATCCAGGATGCGGAACACCGCGAATACCTCATCCACTCCCGGAGGAACAATATCCAGCAGCGCCGTGAACAGCCGCCGCTCAAAAGAAAGCTCCACGTGCACGCCTGACCGCTCTCCCGCGAGAGCCCGGTCAATTTTGTCCTTTATCCCCCGCACCCAGGCCGTGAACTCGGCGGCGGAATCCATTTCCGCTGCCGTGAACCGCCGGTCCCCCAGCACCGGCTGTGTCTGGTTCGTGACTTCCTGCTCGAAGATGTCATCGAGGGAGGGCGCGGGGTCCACCGAGCAGATGGTCACCGCCTGCCGGGGATGAGCACTCCGGCTGCGGAAGCCCAACCCGGCTGAGACCGTGGTCTTGCCTACTCCGCCCTTGCCCAGCACCAAAGTGAGCTTTGTGTTCAGGGCGGGCCAGGCTACCTGCCGCAGGCGAAGCTCGGGCGCGGGTGGCGGTGTAGCCTGAGGCGTCCGCACATGTTTTCCCAAGAAAACTTGCTGGGCGAAGGCATAGAGAGCCTGCGCTCCCAGCACCGGCGCGCCCCAGTCTTCTCCCACCAGTAGCGGGCGACTGGCAAACTGCTTGCTGAGCACGGCCCGCGCTGCCCGCGTCATCGCCGCCCGGTGCCGGCACGCCACGCACTTGCCCACCCGCACCACTGCGCGGTTCAGGACCACCGTGGAAACCTCCACCGGCAGAGAGGACTCCCGCAGCGCCGCCGTAACCCGCAGCGATTCGTTCAGCGCAAACTTCTCCGGCGTGGTTACCAGGAACAGGCGGGCATCACGACGGATCGCCTGCGCTACTCCCTCCACCATCCCCCGCCACTCCCGCAGAAAATGTTGCGGACCGCTCTCCATCTTGCCCCCGAAATGGGTGGCCAGAATCTGGTCGCGGCTGCCGGCTATCTCCAGAAAATCCAAAAAGCGCGCAAACTGCTCCGGCAACTGCAGCAGGCGCAGAGTATGCCCGAAGGGGGCGGTGTCAAGCACGATGTGGTCATAGAGGCCGGAAGAGAGCGCCTGCTCCACTACCAGCAGCGCCGAGATTTCCGCCATCCCCGGCAAGGCCGTGTCCAGCAGGGGCTCAATCTCCTGCCGCGAGAAAATGGTGCCGCTCTCCACCGTGGCCAGCAGCGCTTCCTTGTACTTTCCCACAAAGGCGCGGAATTCTTTCTCCGCATTCACTTGCCACAGATTCAGCCGCCGGCGCCCGGGCAGGACAGTCGCCTTCGGCCGGTCACGTAGTCGGACTTCAAACAGGTCCGCCAGGGAATGGGCCGGGTCGCTGGAAATAAGCAGCACCCG
>Ga0208774_1000157_pt1 | contig 12646 bp, 12 predicted proteins | sample SF_Rice_5C_80N_4_FD_185620 | JGI IMG/M metagenome (GOLD analysis project Ga0208774, IMG submission 185620) | Rice paddy soil microbial communities from Twitchell Island, California, USA - SF_Rice_5C_80N_405 (SPAdes) (version 2) | ecosystem: Environmental > Terrestrial > Soil > Paddy field/soil ... | reverse complement strand
CGATCCCGGGGCGCAGTTGGCGCAATGCTGAATCCCTTGATTGGGCTGTCGGTCGCGATCATCCTGTTCGAAGGCGGAATGAACCTGAGGCTGCACGAATTCAGGGAGGCGGGCCCGGGCGTCATGCGGCTGGCAACGGTCTGCGTGGCGCTTACCTGGTGGCTGGGCGCCGTAGCGGCGCGTTTTGTCGGTGGCTTGACGTGGCCGGTGGCCGTGCTGTTCGGCGCGATCACGATCGTCACCGGGCCGACGGTGATCAAGCCCATGCTGCGCCAGGCCAGGCTCAAGCAGCGCCCAACTTCGCTGCTCAAGTGGGAGGGGATTATCAACGACCCCATTGGCGCACTGTTGGCGGTGCTGGTGTTCGAGTACTTCCTTGACACCGAAACCGGCCTTTACGCGGCAAGCGGCGCGGCAATCCTCCAGGTGCTGGCGGAGCTGGCGGCGGCGCTCGCCGCGGCCCTGGTGCTGGGCGGAGGCGGGGGCTACCTGCTGGGGCAGATGTTCATGCGTGACGAGGTGCCGGAATTTCTGAAGGCACCTGTCACGCTCGCGTTCATCGTGTTCAGTTACGTGCTGGCCAATGAGGTGCAAGAGGAGGCCGGACTTCTGGCGGCCACCCTGCTGGGCATCACCATGGGCAACATGCGCTTGCGCAGCATTGACGAACTGCGGCGGCTGAAGGAATACGTCTCGATATTGCTGGTGTCCGGCGTATTCATCATCCTGACCGCCGATCTCGACCCGCACATCCTCATGAGACTCGACTGGCGCAGCGTTGCGCTGCTTGCGGTCATGGTGTTCGTGGTGCGGCCGGTCGCCGTCCTGCTTTCCACGGTGGGGCTCGGCATGCGCTGGCAGGAGCGAGCGTTGCTTTCCTGGATCGCGCCGCGCGGCGTGGTCGCCGTGACCGTGGCGGGCGTATTCGCCACGCGCATGGGCAAACAGGGTTACGCCGACGCCGCAGAGCTGCTGCTCCCGCTGGTGGTTGCCCTGGTGCTGCTGACCGTGGCGCTGCATGGCTCCACCATAGGCTGGATGTCGCGCAGGCTCGGGCTGGCAGCCACCAGCCAGAACGGAATCATGATCGTCGGCGCTTCGGCCTGGAGCATCGAATTCGCCGTACAGATGAAGAATATGAACGTGCCGGTGCTGATCGCGGATTCGAACTGGTACGCGCTGAGCCAGGCGCGTCTGTCCGGCATCCGGACGCACTACGGGGAAATCCTGTCCGAGAATGCGGAAGCTGCGCTGGAGCTCAACGACATGGGCTTCCTGCTGGCCACCACCGTCAACGATGCCTATAACGCACTGGTCTGCTCAAGGTTCGCCAGTGAATTCGGGCGCAATCAGGTGTTTCAGCTGGCCATGCACGTGGCGGATGAAGAGCAGGAAAAGAAGGGGATCAAGCATGCCCATCGTGGCCTGATCGCCTTCGGCTCTGCGGCCACCAAGGAGGAATTGCAGCGCCGGCATTATCTGAACTGGCAATTCAAGCGCACACGATTTACGGCCGAATTTCCGTACGAAAAATACCTGCAGGAGGAAACGTCAGAGACGCTGCCGATATTGTTGTCGCATCCAGACGGCCGCATCCAGATCCATTCAGAACAGTTTCCGCTGAAGCCCGCCGCAGGCGATACCTTGCTGAGCTACGCGCCATCCGGTTAGTCGGCGTCGTCCATGCGTGTACGCGAGCCGGCCGGCATCGCGCATGGCGCTCCGCCCTGCCACGCCGCTGCGCCGCGTTCGCACCTCCAGGATATTGCCGCCCGCAGCCGGTTCAGCGCATTTCCCGCTTGGCGGACATGCCGCGCGCCGTCAGCGCGGGGACCAGTATGCGATTGTGTAGTAAACGCCCCAGATAAGCAGTGCCACGACCACGCCCCACAACCATAGCGGAACGTGGCCGTGCTTTTCGCGAATGCCGGAATCCTTGTACAGGAATACAGGGTCTTCCGCTTGCCTGCTTTCTTGCGCTTCGGTACTGGTATCTGTTTCGTCATTCATTTGCCATTCTCCTGATGACGTGGTGATACTTGCGCCAGCTTTATATCGGGACGTCCGATTTCCATTACCGCAGTTTCGATATTTCCCTCGTCGGCTGCCGCGGAAATGTTCTGCCAGATACGCTTGCGTGCCGCCTGTTCCTGGGCTGGCGCCAGCCCGGCCTGCTGCAATTCCTGCATGTGTGCGTCGACGCGCAACGACTGGATGAAATGCACCGTATCCCATACGTCCTGTGGCTTCAGGCTGCCAGCGAAGGGCGGCATTGCGGTCCCGCCTATGCCGTTCATCACGGTTTTGAAGAGGTGCGCGCCGTCATGTCCAAGCTTGACGCCGCCCATGCTGCCCGCCGGCAGCGTGTAGTTGGCCGGCGTCTCCTTGTGGCCCCACATGTCCATTAACCCGGCCGCCGCGGGGCCGTCGCCGTGTCCTTCCGCACCGTGACAGACCGAACAGTTCGCCTGAAATACTTCCCTGCCGTGCTTGAGCGACTGCATGCTGACTTCAGGCTCGGGCGGCACGATAATTGGCGGCAATACCTTTTCCGTCTGCCAGCGCGTGGAGAAGGTCTTGATGTACTGAATCACCGCGATGCGCTGCTCGGCGGGGATGCTGTACCAGGGCGGCATCGGTGTTCCCCACAATCCGTGACTGATGGTGATGAAGAGGTCCTGATCGGTGGGCAGCGAATTCGCACCCGGCGTGGAGTGGAACTTGAACACGCCAGAGGTAAAATCACGCGGCTTGGTCTTGAAGAACTCCGCGGAAGGGCCCTTGCCGTCTCCGTTTACGCCGTGGCAGCCAACGCAGCGCCGGCCATATACCTGTTTGCCGAGTTTGACCAGTTCGGTCTGGGTATCCGGCGCGACCTGTATCGCCTGGCCGCCGCTCAGGCGGGTTGGCGCAAAGGTTTCACGCCAGTCGCCGATGTTGGTGCCGAGCTTCTGCAGGTAGGCGACCAGTGCCTTGCCATCTTCGTTCAGGACCGGGGTGCCGTCCTTGCCTTTCGTAAACAGCCAGGGAAAGCGCGGCATGATGGAGTCAGGTACCACATGGCGAGGGTTCCAGTGGTGCGCGATGTGCCAGCCATCGGCATATTTGCGACCCACCCGCGACAGGTCTGGACCGATGCGCCGCGTGCTGAGCATCTGCGGCTGGTCGAAGTCATATTCGCCGGCTTGCGCTACCGGGCCCCAGCGGCTGGTCTCGCCGGTAACCGGGCGAATGTACTGCGAATGGCAGTACCAGCAGCCTTCGCGGATATACACGTGGCGTCCGCGCTGCTCCAGCGGGGTGTAGTCTGTTGCCTCGATGGTGTCGCCGGTCGCGATGTCCTGCACCTTGTTGCCTATTTTCTCGATTATCATCGCCGGCCTGATTCCCTGTACGAAAACCGCAGCAAAGAAGAACCCCAGTCCGGCGACAATGAACACTGCAGAAGGCTGACTCCACCAGTCCACGTTTTCACCCGCCGGACGTGCTTCCAGCCTTTCGGTAACTGCGGCAGAAGGTTCGGTAAATGGTTTGCCGTAGCGCGCGGTGCGGTAGAAGTTGATCACCATCAGGATCAGGCCGACATCCATCGTGGCGCCGGCCAGCGTGCGCGTAAACCACCATGGCTTCATTTCCTTCACCGTGTCGACGAAGTTGGCGCCAAATTCGAGCATGCTGCCCTGAATCAGGCCCTGGACGCTCAGGCCGGTAAACATGAGCGTGGCGCCGAAGATGAACAGCCAGATGTGCCAGCTCGCAAGTTTGGAGCTCCACAACTGCCGGCCCGTAACACGCGGCCACACGTAATACATCGCCCCGACCACGCCGATGACGAAGGTGCCGAACACGGTGGCATGCGAATGGCTGATTACGAAGTCGGTGAAGTGGGTAAGCTCCTGCATGCGGCGCAGCGCTTCGGTAGATCCCTGAAAGCAGCCCAGCAAATAATAAAGCGTCGCCAGAAGCACAAATTTGGCGGCATAGTTATCCGAGCTGGAGCCACCGAGAATCTCGCCCCAGCGTCCCTTGGCCGTACCGAACATGTTGGTAACCACCGCCCATACGGGGATAATCAGCATCATGCTGGTCATGATCGAAATGGTCTGGTGCGAGTAGGGGATAGGGCTGAACAGATAATGGTGCAGGCCGACAAAAGGATAAAACAGAGCAATGGTCCAGAAGCCGAGCAGTGACAGACGGTGACTGAACAACGGCCCCTTGGACGAGACGGGCGTGAAGTAATACAGGATCGCGAGGCCGGCCGGCGTGATCCACAACCCGACCACGTAATGGATGAAAAGCCCGTGCAGCATGGTATTGGTAATTCCACTCATCGGCACGTAGGGCAGGATGATGTTGCCGAGGATCAGGTTCAGCACGGTCCAGGTCAGTGCGGCCATGGTGTACCACAACGCGACGTAGAACCCGGATTCCTTGCGCCTGAATACCGTCACCATCACCTGGCAGGTAACGGCACCGAGCACGATGAAACGCAGCAGGCTGGGCAGCCATGGATACTCGTCGGCCTCGAAACCGATGTTGTAACCCATCATCAGCGAGGCCGAACCGACGATCAGGAACAGGTTCCATACGGCGAGCTCCCACCATCCCCACCGCTCGGCCGCCATCGGGCGTCCGCACAGCCGCGGCACAAGGTAATACAGCAGGCCGATCAGCGGGGTCGAGAAGGCGCCGAAAATCACGCCATTGACATGCACCGGCCGCAATCGCCCAAAGGTGAGCCAGGCGGTGCCGCCAAGGAAATTCGGCTAATTGAACTTGATGGATACGAGCAGCCCGACGAGCGGGAATACCGTGAGCCAAACGAGTGACCAGATCAGCCAAGCCTTGACCAGTCTCTTGTTGTAGAAAGAAGCGGCAGCAGATGGAACGTCGGCGGTGTTCATGGCGGCTCCTTTCCGTTACGTCAAAGAGCCCGGCCTTCGCGAACTCAACCATGGCCGGAATGAGGATGCTGCTCAGGACAGAAATTTCACCCTAACACAATGGCTATGTGCAACTCAACAAGAATGTGCATTGCGATCGAAAATAATTGCCACATTCAAGTAATGGTAATGTGCAGGGCCGGTACAAGAATTTTGGAAGGCGGCACAGCGTCGGCAACGGTATGCGGGAGCGATTCAAGAGAATCAGGGGCGGCGCGAGTTCGCCGGAGATGCCTGCAGGGCGTAAGTCGGCGCACCCCAGCAAGTTGAATCTCATATTGCTGGGATCCGTTCCTCACCGTCAGCCTACGGCGATGGCCGCTTTCTGGAAACGAACTAACACCATCGAATGTCGCAATTGGGCACCGAACTGCCGGTCGGTGCTGCTAATGGAAGTGCAAATAGCTGCCGTTTCCTTATGGCAGAAATGGACCCAACTGCCGTTCCGCATCCGGCGCGGCTGGAATGGACGCATTGCCGCGACGCCCGCATCGGGGTAGATTATCCGCATTGGCATGGGTGCGTGAGACCCCTCGTGGCCACGCATACTCGGAGACCGCACATGATCCTGAAGCTGGCACGGGTGTTCAGCGGCTCGGACGCCCGGGTGCGCACGCGGCTGATTGCCATTTACGGCGTGCTGCTGGCGCTCAACGTGCTGTCGTGGATGTGGGCGCTGCTGTCGCTGCGCGATTACCCGGTGCTGCTCGGCACCGCCCTCCTGGCTTACGGCTTTGGCCTGCGCCATGCCGTGGATGCGGACCACATCGCCGCCATCGACAACGCCACGCGCAAGCTGATGCAGGAAAACAAGCGCCCGGCTGCGCTGGGGCTGTTCTTCTCCCTCGGGCACTCGAGCGTCATCGTGCTGGCCTCCGGGGCCATCGCGCTGGCCGCCTCGGCAATGTCCGGGCGCCTCGCGGCGTGGCGGGGCATCGGCGGCGTGATCAGCACATCGGTCTCCGCGCTGTTCCTGTTCGCCCTGGCGGCGATGAACATCGTGATCCTGCGCGCCATATACCGCTCATGGCGTAATGTGCGCCATGGCGGCGTCTACCGCGAAGACGACTTCGACATGCTGATGGCGAAGCGCGGTCTGCTCACGCGCATCTTCCGGCCCCTGTTTCGCACCGTCACCAGCAGTTGGCACATGGCTCCGCTCGGTTTCCTGTTCGGGCTGGGTTTCGACACGGCGACGGAGATCGGCCTGCTCGGCATCTCCGCCACCGAGGCATCGAAGGGGCTGCCCGCGCTTACCATCATGGTATTCCCGGCGCTGTTCAGCTCGGGCATGATCCTGGTGGACACCTTGGATGGCCACCTCATGCTGGGCGCTTACGGCTGGTCCTACCTCAAGCCCGTGCGCAAGATCTACTACAACATGGTCATGACGCTGGTCTCCGTGCTTGTTGCGGTCGTCATCGGCTCCCTCGAAGCCCTGGGGCTTGCCGCGGACACCCTTGATCTGCACGGCGCGCTGTGGCGCGGCGTGCGTGTGCTCAACCACAGCTTCGGCATCCTGGGCTACGGCATCATCGCGATCTTTGTGTTGTGCTGGCTCGTCTCTGCGCTGGTATACCGCGCGCGCCATTTCGACGAAATCAAGATTGCGCGGGCCGAAACCGCGGGCTCCAGCGGCCCGCATGAGACGCAATAGCCAGTCACCGGTCCCCGCTACGCGTCTTCCCGGAATACGCTCCCCACGCCCGGCCGCGAGGAACGCTGGCGGCGTTGCCCAAAGGGTACGTTAAGGCGCAAGGCTTCGCGGAGGATTGCCCCATTTTTGCGGCGTCAGGCCAATTTCCATCATATTTTCAAATGTGCACCGGCTTGTGTGCGCCACTTACGCATTGCTGCGTATTGCGGGCCACTTGGGGCAGGGCTAGAGTTCATCCTCCATGGCGTAATGCGAGGCATCCACCGAGGGTCAGGAGTATGAAATGAACTCGGAGAAGCGCGCCAGGACAGTTCCATCACAGCATTCCGGCGATCCGCCTTCTGCCTGGATGTTTGGGCAGAGTGCCATCCGCGCCGATTGCAGGGCCGAGCCCAGGGAATTGGCGGCTGGTTTTGAAACCGAAAACTCGCTCACGGCCGACGCTGGGCAGCGCCCATCGACAACGAGAGACAACGGGAGTACAACCATGGGAACCGTAAGCACAATCGAATCCGTACCCGGCGCCGGCAACGCGGCGGCCCGCGCGTGGCGCGAACCCGCGGCACTTACGCTCGACCAGGACGGCGTCATCGTGGATTTCAGCGGGCGCGGCGAGGAATTCTTCGGCTACAGCCGCTCGGAACTTGCCCGTCAGCATGTTTCCATGCTGGTGCCGTGGCTTGCCGGGCTGGACTTGTTTGAGAACGGCCAGCCCAATGCCTATTTCAACTTCCTGTGCCATATCGGCCACTCATTTGAAGTGATTCCGCGTCGCGGCGTGGTCTTTCTCTGCGAATTCAGCATAGTCTGGCTGAAAGATGCCGGGCAAACGCTCGTGCGGCTGATTGTGCAGTCGCCCTCCGGAATGGCGGTTTGAAATCCCTGTGTCCACTGGGTCAGTATTGAGGAAAGGACGAGGCGCCGACATGAACAGCAAAGGCCTCCTGACTGGTTTTTCCCGCATCCTCCGGTTCGTGGAGGACTATTCGTATTACCGCCAGGCGGGGTGGCCGCCAAGCAAGGCGTGGCGCCTGGCCAGCCAAACCATTCTCTTCTAAGCCAGCCTGGCGGCTTGAATTTCAGCGGCGCCGATGACGAACACTCTGTCGTTGATACAGCGCGGCTGTAATTGAGGTATAGCGCAGGGGACGGCCGGCTGCAGCCGCGGAAGTTTGCAGCAGATGTATTAAACAGGACTTATCAGGAAAGGAAAGACAATGACTACCGGTAAAGTGAAATGGTTTAACGACGCAAAAGGATATGGATTCATCACGCCCGACGATGGTGGCGAGGATCTGTTCGCGCATTTCTCCGCCATCAGGCTCGATGGCTTCAAGTCGCTGCAAGAGAACCAGCGCGTGACGTTTGACGTGGTCATGGGCGCCAAGGGCAAGCAGGCCGCCAACATCACGCCGGCGTGACGGCTGTGGCCGTGCCCGCGCGCAGAGGAAAGACCTCGCGGCGCGGGTCCGGAAACACCGCCGTGGCTCACGCGGAGGCCGCCAATTCGGGCGCATCCGGCGCGAGCTGCTTCAGACATGCCATCCCCTGGCATGAGGTCTTGACTCCCCCCTTGGTTGAGACCGCTCACTTTCCCCAAGGCCCTGCCCTGGGGATTTTTTTTTGGAGGGCGCACGGCGGCCCGTACGCGCCTAAGCGGAATGCGGTTTGCTTCGTTGTGCTCCTTGCGGATGAAATGACCACACGCCGTGCCGCACGCCTTGCGTCCCACCCCGCAAAACCGGGCGCGCGGCCATGCGGGACTTGTTCCGTGTTTCCTTTACATGTTGATCGCAGGTTGATATGCTGGCCTTGCTTGCGCATGCACATTCCTGCTCCCTCCGGACTTCTCGACAGGGCGCCTACCCCAAATCAAGCGGTGTATCGCAGAAGCAGGGTGCCAAAATGGATTACAGCGGCAAGACGCTCGTCTGCAATGTGCTGTTCCTGGATATAGTAGGCTACTCCAGGAAGTCCGTTGTCGAGCAGATCTCCGTGAAGGAGCGCTTCAACGCGTATCTGGCTGCAGCGATCGAGCGCGTGCCCATCGAGGACCGCATCATCCTGGATACGGGAGACGGGGCAGCAATCAACTTCCTCGGCGATGTCGAAGACGCCTTGAACGTCGCCCTCAGTATGCAGAAAGCCCTGCGGGCGGAGGCAGGGAAGCAACCCGCCCTGGCGATCCGCATGGGCATCAACCTCGGGCCGGTGCGCCTGATCCGCGACATCAACGGCCGCCCCAATATCATCGGCGACGGCATCAATTCCTCTCAGCGCGTGATGGGATTTGCGGACCCGGGCCAGATCCTGGTATCCCGTCCGTACTACGATGCAATGTCGAACCTGTCGTCGAAATATGTGCACCTGTTTCGCTTCGAGGGCGCGCGCACCGACAAGCACCACGTGCGCGAGTATGAAGTGTATGCGATCGCGGCTTCCAGGGCAGCGGGGCTAGGCGCGACGAGGGCGATTGTGCGCAATCCCCTGACCATCTTGGTAATCCCTTTCATGCTCCTGATGGCGTGGATGACCGGCCCATCAGTCCTGCCCCGGTTTCGCGCGGCGCCGCCTGCGGCGCCTGCGCCCCCTGCGTTTGCGCCCCCTGCGGAGCAAACAGCGCGCGCGCGCGCGCCTGCCCTGGCGCAAGCTACGCCCGCGACGGGTACCGCCATCGCGCCTCCGGCCAGCGCGGCGCCGGCCCCCGGCGGACCGGCCACACTGCCGGCACAAGCGCACGCGCAACAGGACCCGCCGCCTTCCGGACAGGCAAGGCTCAGAATTTTCTGTGCGAAAGGCACCGAGGCGCTGGTGGATAGTCGGCCGAGAGGCAAGATCAGGAGATCGGAAATCGTGCTCTGGGTCAACGAGGGCAGGCATTTGGTCACGCTCGTCTTGCCGCCCAAGTCGGTGGAGTATGACCGGCACATCGTGGTGAGGGCGGGCAAGACCACGACGCTCGGGCCGCATGCGTTCTGCGGGCGGCTGAAATGAATGCGCGGCGCGTCCCGCAGGCGATGGGCGTCCGCCATGCATGTGGAGGTGACAGGTCATGACTGAGCAACTGGGACGTTATGTAATGGTGAGCGAGCTTGGGCGCGGCGCGATGGGCATGGTCTACAAGGCCATCGACCCGTTGATCGACAGGCCCGTCGCCATCAAGACGATCAATCTCAACGATGCCCGGGAGGAACGCCAGGAGTACGAGGATCGCTTCTATCAGGAAGCGCGGGCCGCCGGGCAGTTGAGCCACCGCAATATCGTGACCATCTACGACATCGGCAGAGCCGGGGATGTCGCCTACATTGCCATGGAGTTCATTGAGGGCAGCGAACTGCGGGGGGTCCTGGACGAAATCCCGGTACTGCCGGTGGCGAAGGCCGTGGATATTACCTTGCAGGTGGCGCAGGGATTGGCCTACGCCCATGAACACGCGGTCGTGCACCGCGACGTGAAGCCGTCCAATGTCATGATCGCGAAAAATGGCGACGTCAAGATCATGGACTTCGGTATCGCGCGGATGAGCGCCGCGGCCGTGCGCACCCAGAGCGGAATGGTGTTCGGGACGCCGAAATACATGTCCCCGGAGCAGGTGTTGGGCAAGAGGGCCGACCCGCGCTCGGACATATTTTCCGTGGGCGTGATGCTCTACGAAATGCTCACCGGGCGCGCGCCCTTCGCAGGGGACACTATCGATATAGTCGCGCACCACACCCTGCACACGATTCCGCCGCCGCCCAGCGCGGTGAATCCGAACGCTCCGGTGGTGCTGGATTACATCGTGGCCAAGGCGATGGCCAAGCGGCCGGAAGACCGCTACCAGACCGCCCTGGAACTGGCCAGCGATCTGGATGAGTTCAGTGCCGCGCTTGCGGACTCAGGCTGGCGCCCGCCTGCCGGGGCGCAAAGCGCCCCCGAGCCTGAGCCAGTTCCGGCAATCACGCCTTTGGCTGAAGCCGCGGAGGCCGCCGCGACGCAAGAACAGGAAGACGCGGAGAATCCGGGCGGGGCTCCGCCCCCGATGCCTTCGCTCGGCGTATCCTCGCAATTCGATTCGTTCGTGGCGACGATACGCATGGCGGCGATGACCTTTGAGGAAGGTGCGCTCGAAAACTTCACCGCTGGCCTGGACGTAACGCCGGCCAGCACCGGCGGGAAGACCGGCGATACGACGTGGCCGCTCCCCGCGCGCGCAGACGCCCCACAGAGCGCGGGCGGAGGCGAACGCGCCACATCACGCACCTTCCTGCGCACGATGCGCATAAGCGGAACGCGCAGGAATTTTTTGTGGATGGCCGTGCTCCTGCTGGCCATCTTGGCCAGCCTGGTCTTGTGGATGACCTAGAACGTGATCGGTCCGCATGCGGCGCTGCACCTATCCTGCAATAATGCCGGTTTCCGCGCAATGCTTACGACCGGAAAGGGCACCCTGCTGTCGAGGACATGCTGCGCTACAATGTGGCAGGTCATGGTGGCTAAGCGGCCGCCGACCCCTGGCCTTCATGGAGACGCCAAATGGCTAACGTCGCATCACTATTGAAAGAAGAAATTACTCGCCTGGCGCGAAAGGAAATTCGCAGCGAAATAGAAGGACTCAGGAAAGCGTCGGCGCACTACCGGTCGGACATTGCGGCCCTGAAGAAACGTATAGCCGTGCTTGAGCAACAGGTATCCAGACTGGGCAAAGCCGCCTCAAGGACTACCGACGTCGAAAGTAATCAAGAAGTAAGTGGCAAGATACGGTTTTCGGCAAAAGGTTTTAAGACGCTGCGCGAGCGCCTTGGATTGACCGCCAGTGCCACCGGCGCGCTTCTTGGCGTATCCGGCCAAACGATCTATAGCTGGGAAACCGGCAGGTCACGCCCGCGCAAGCATCATCTGGAGCGACTTGCATATCTTCGAAAGATGAGCAAACGTGACGTGGACGCAGTCATCAGGCAACTCGCCGGTTAAACGGCATCAGCGTGACTGCTGTTCGCCGTGAAACGGCCTTTTGGCCAAGGACCGAATGGTCCCAGGTACGGAAGTTTGCAAGTGTCAGCTTTATCGAAGCGAATATTGGAGTTGCCATTACGGGAACATGGTGCATTCGGATCTGATCGCTAGGGCGTTTGAGGAATTTTCCATCGATGTGGCTGCTACGCCAACTATCACACTCCGTGGTGGAAATGCGCTCGATGATTACATGGATCCAGCCCCATTCGACCCATTGGTTGATGAAGTTAGCGAGAGTTACATCGAGGAATATCCATGGGGCATTGGCTACCTTGATGCTGCTTCGTGGCGTCATTACCTGCCGTATTTAATCGAGTTCTCAATCAAGCATATCAATGGCGATCAAGGCGACTTGGTCGTTAACTCCTTCCTGAACTCATTGCGCCCCCCAGATCGAGACCCACCGCGACTTGCCGCTCTCAATTCCGACCAAGAAGCTGTAATTACTACCTTCCTGGATACCTTGGCGTTCAGTGAGCAGTCTGCTTATCAGGACCATGCGTGCCAAGTGCTTGAAGAGTGGTGGGTGCCCAATGCGCTCTACCGGGGACAGCACGAGTAGTGTTCAGTGCGGAATGAACGCCAAAAGTACTTATTGTTAGGATTTACTTATGAACTCCAATGACGATGACCCGCCCGACGGCGAAATGACAAGCGAGGAAGCCCGCATAGCTGCATCTCTGAGCGGTGAGATGGTTCAAAAGATTGATGCTTGTTTGCTCTCCCATGCCAAAATCCGTGAGCGCAAAGTCGCGATGATTGTTGGTTTGGCGATGATGGACAAAAGCCTCCGAGTGCCAGGTCTGCCAGACTTGTTCTACCGTGACAGAGTTAAATCTCTTGTTGCCCGTGGTTTGCTTCTGTCTGAAGGTAATCTTGATTACATGCGTTACAGCGAAGTAAGGCTGCCCGAATGAGAAGCTCGCACCTACCAGTACACGCACATTCTTTGGGAGCGGCCGCTTTTGCGAAGTGAATTAGCAAGGCGTGACGACCGCTATGGGCACACTACGGAAGTAAGCGGCACCGCCAGCAATGGACGGTGCAC
>Ga0208774_1000156_pt1 | contig 12706 bp, 5 predicted proteins | sample SF_Rice_5C_80N_4_FD_185620 | JGI IMG/M metagenome (GOLD analysis project Ga0208774, IMG submission 185620) | Rice paddy soil microbial communities from Twitchell Island, California, USA - SF_Rice_5C_80N_405 (SPAdes) (version 2) | ecosystem: Environmental > Terrestrial > Soil > Paddy field/soil ... | reverse complement strand
AAGTCCTGCTCGAGGCCAATAGCGAGATCACCCCGGAAGTTCTGAATAAGGTGCTCGATTCCGCCGTGGTCGAACTGCACATCTTCTTCCCCGAGCGCGACGACGTGGGCACGGTCATCAGCCAGACCCTGAAGCGCGATTCGGTGAAGACTCCGCAGGAAGCGTTGATCGAGATTTACCGCAAGCTGCGCCCCGGCGACCCGCCCACGCTGGATACGGCCACGGCGCTGTTCCACGGCATGTTCTTCGACCCGCGCAAGTACGACTTTTCCCGCGTGGGCCGGCTGAAGTTCAACATCAAGCTGTTCGAAAAGGGCGATGCCACCAGCCTGGACAACCGCACCCTGGAGTCGGAGGATTTCTACGCCACCATCCGCTACCTGCTGAAGCTGCGTAAAAACATCGGCTCGGTGGATGACATTGATCACCTGGGCAACCGCCGCGTGCGCGCGGTCGGCGAACTGCTGGAAAACCAGTTCCGCATCGGCCTGGTGCGCATGGAACGCGCCATCAAGGAAAAGATGAGCGTGTACCAGGAAATGTCCACCGCCATGCCCCACGACCTGGTCAACGCCAAGCCGGTGATGGCCGCCATCCGCGAGTTCTTTGGGTCCTCACAGCTTTCGCAGTTCATGGACCAGACCAACCCGCTTTCGGAAATCACCCACAAGCGGCGTCTCTCCGCCCTGGGGCCGGGCGGCCTTTCGCGGGAGCGCGCCGGGTTCGAAGTCCGCGACGTGCATCCCACGCACTACGGCCGTATTTGCCCGATTGAGACCCCGGAAGGTCCCAACATCGGGCTGATCTCCTCCCTGAGCTGCTACGCGCGCATCAACGACTACGGCTTCATCGAGTCGCCGTACCGCCGAGTGCGCAGTGGCAAGGTACTGGATTTCGTTACCGTGGTGAACGCCGGCGACAGCGATTACCGCGTCGGCGACCATGTGGAGAAGCACGAGGTGGAGAAGGCCAACGCCGATCTGAAGGAGCGCCGCAAGCGTCCCATCGAGTTCGAACCTTTCTCCTTTTATCTCTCCGCCTGGGAAGAGGACCGGCACGTGATCGCGCAGGCCAACGTGGAGTTGGATGACAAAGGCCGCCTTGTGGCCGAGTTGGTCAACGCTCGCAAGGCCGGCAACTTCGTCCTGGTCAACCGCGAAGAGGTGGACTACATAGACGTCAGCCCCAAGCAGCTGGTTTCGGTGGCCGCCTCCCTGGTGCCTTTCCTGGAGCACGATGACGCCAACCGCGCCCTGATGGGAGCCAACATGCAGCGCCAATCGGTGCCCCTGCTGCGGGCGCAGGCGCCGCTGGTGGGCACCGGCATGGAGGGTGTAACCGCCCGCGATTCCGGCGCCGTGATTCTGGCCCGGCGCAACGGCGTGGTGGATTCCGTGGACTCGGAGCGCATCATCGTGCGCGTCGAGGGCGAGCACCATCCCACGCAGCTCTCGCGCGAGGTGGGTAGCGACATTTACCAGCTCATCAAGTTCAAGCGCTCCAACCAGAACACCTGCATCAACCAAAAGCCCATCGTCAAGAGGGGACAGCGGGTGCTGAAGGGCCAGGTGATTGCCGACGGCCCCTGCACCGACCAGGGCGAGCTGGCGCTGGGACGCAACGTGCTGGTGGCCTTCATGCCCTGGCGTGGCTACAACTTTGAAGACGCCATTCTCGTCTCCGAGAAGATGGTCAAGGACGATTACTACACCTCCGTCCACATCGAGGAGTTCGAAATTGAGGCTCGCGACACCAAGCTGGGGCCGGAAGAGATCACGCGTGACATTCCCAACGTGAGCGAATCCGCCCTGCGCGATCTGGATGAGAGCGGCATCATCCGCATTGGCGCCACCGTTAAGGCGGGTGACATTCTGGTGGGCAAGGTCACGCCCAAGGGCGAAACCCAGCTCACCCCGGAGGAGAAGCTGCTGCGCGCCATCTTCGGCGAAAAAGCCGGAGATGTGCGCGACGCCTCCCTCACCTGCCCCCCGGGTATCGAGGGCACGGTGGTGGACATTAAGATCTTCTCCCGCAAAGGCCAGGAGAAGGATGAGCGCGCCAAACTGATCGAGGGCATGCAGATCGCCAAGCTGGAGAAGAACCTCTCCGACGAGATCCGCATTCTCACCGACGAGCGATTGAAGCGCCTGGAAAACCTGCTGGGCAGCAAGGAAGTGCTCGCCGACCTGCATGACGAGCGCACCAACAAGCGCCTGCTCACCAAGGGCATTGTCCTCGACCGTGATGCCATTGAGCGCATCTCCACCCGCAACCTCAAGCGCATCAAGTATGCCGACAAGGATCCTCGGGTCAACGAGCAGATTGATGAGATTGAGGAAATGACCTCGCGCCAGATTGACGTTCTCAAAAAGATCGTCAAGGACAAAGAGGACAAGCTGCAGAAGGGCGATGAGCTGCCGCCAGGCGTAATCAAGCTGGTGAAGGTTTACATCGCCATGAAGCGCAAGCTGAGCGTGGGCGACAAGATGGCCGGCCGCCACGGGAACAAGGGCGTGATTGCCCGAATCCTTCCCGAGGAGGACATGCCTTATATCAACGACGGCACGCCGGTGGAGATCGTGCTGAACCCTCTGGGCGTCCCCAGCCGTATGAACGTGGGCCAGATTCTGGAAACCCACCTGGGCTGGGCGGGCCACGAATTGGGCAGCAAGGTCACCGAGTTGCTAGCGCAGAATTCACGCGAGGAAACGCTGCGCCGCGAACTCAAGGCCATCTTCAAGGATACGCCGCTGGCGGAAAAGGTGGCGGAGTGGGATGAAGACACCCTGCTGGCGGCGGCGCAAGGCATGAAGGAAGGCGCCTTCTTCGCTTCGCCAGTGTTCGACGGCTCCCGTGAGCATGAGATCAAGTCGCTGCTGAAGCAGGCCGGCTTGCCGGAATCGGGCAAGACCGAGCTCTTCGACGGCATGACCGGCGACAAGTTTGAACAGCCGGTTACGGTCGGCTACATCTACATGCTCAAGCTGTCGCACCTGGTGGATGACAAAATCCATGCCCGTTCCATCGGCCCGTACTCGCTTATCACCCAGCAGCCTCTGGGAGGTAAGGCGCAGTTCGGCGGCCAGCGTTTCGGAGAAATGGAAGTGTGGGCGCTGGAAGCTTATGGCGCAGCCTACATCCTGCAGGAACTGCTGACGGCGAAGTCCGATGACGTTTACGGCCGCACCAAGATTTACGAGGCCATCGTCAAGGGCGAAGCCGCCATCGAGCCCGGCGTGCCCGAGTCGTTCAACGTGCTCATCCGCGAACTGCAGTCACTCTGCCTGGATGTCGAACTCGTCAAGTTGGGCGAGCGCAAGCAGGTGGCCAGCGCCGCGGCGGATTAGTGATCGGTGGTCGGTGGGCAATGGTCAGCAACCGGCCCTGGCCCACCGGCCACAAAGGAATTGGAAATAGGAAAAGCAGGACGCGGTGCTGGCAGTTGGCATCGCGCCAAGATTTGAACTGGCCACTGGCAACTGACCACTGGCCACTGGTTTTGCAAACGGAGGAACACCTTGTATCGTTCAAGCCCTTTTGACATGGCCAACCCCATCGCCGACTTTGATGCCATCAAGATCAGTATCGCTTCGCCGGAAAAGATTCGCAGCTGGTCGCATGGGGAAGTTACCAAGCCTGAGACCATCAATTACCGGACCTTCAAGCCGGAACGTGATGGCTTGTTCTGTGCCCGCATCTTTGGGCCGGTAACCGACTGGGAGTGCCTCTGCGGCAAGTACAAGCGCATGAAGCACCGCGGCGTCATCTGCGATAAATGCGGCGTCGAAGTCACGCTTTCCAAGGTCCGGCGCGAGCGCCTGGGTCACATCGAGCTGGCTTCGCCCTGCTCCCACGTGTGGTTCTTCAAAGGCCTTCCCAGCCGCATCGGCCACCTGCTCGACATCTCCCTGCGCGACCTCGAATCCGTGCTCTACTTCGAGGCCTACGTGGTGGTGGATACGGGCGATGCCGGGGTCAAGGAAGGCGAGGTCATCAAGGACGAGGCCAAGTTCCGCGAACTGGACCAGCAGTTCCGCGCCACCGGCTTCAAGGCCATGATGGGCGCCGAAGCCATTAAGGAACTGCTCAAGCGAGTGGAGGTGGAGGAGCTTTCCGGCGAACTGCGCGAGAAGATGAAGAACGAGACCTCGATGCAGAAGCGCTTGAAGTATGCCAAGCGCCTGAAAGTGGTCGAGGCCTTCCGCAAGAGCGGCAACAAGCCGCAGTGGATGATTCTGGACGTGATTCCGGTCATCCCGCCGGAGCTGCGCCCCCTGGTGCCTCTGGATGGCGGCCGCTTCGCCACTTCCGATCTCAACGACCTCTATCGCCGCGTCATCAACCGCAATAACCGGTTGAAGAAGCTGATGGACCTGCACGCCCCCGAGGTCATCGTTCGCAACGAAAAGCGCATGCTGCAGGAGGCGGTGGACGCGCTGTTCGATAACGGCCGCCGTGGCCGTGTGCTGCGCGGCGCCAACAACCGCCCGCTCAAGTCGCTTTCCGACACCCTCAAGGGCAAGCAGGGCCGCTTCCGCCAGAACCTTTTGGGCAAGCGCGTGGACTACTCCGGCCGCTCCGTGATCGTGGTCGGCCCCGAACTCAAGCTGCACCAGTGCGGCCTGCCCAAGAAGATGGCGCTGGAGCTGTTCAAGCCCTTCATTTACCACCGCCTGGAGCAGACCGGCCACTGCACCACCATCAAGCAGGCCAAGGAGATGGTGGAGCAGCAGGAATCCATCGTGTGGGACATTCTGGAAGAGGTGATTAAGGATCACCCGGTGCTGCTGAACCGCGCTCCCACCCTGCATCGCCTGGGCATCCAGGCTTTTGAACCGGTGCTGGTGGAAGGCAAGGCCATCAAGATTCACCCCCTGGTCTGCACCGCTTTCAACGCCGACTTTGACGGCGACCAGATGGCGGTCCACATCCCGCTCTCGCCGGAGGCCCAGGTGGAGGCGAGCGTGCTCATGCTCTCTTCGCACAACATCCTCTCCCCCGCTTCCGGCCAGCCCATCACCGTGCCTACGCAGGATATGGTGCTGGGAATCTACTACCTGACCAAGGCCAAGCCGGGCGCCAAGGGTGAAGGACGCGCCTTCGCCAACATCGAAGAGGTGCTGCTGGCGCTGGAGATGGGAGAAGTGGAAACTCTTACCCCCATCCGCCTGCGCCACACCGGCGAGGTAATGGACCTGGCCAGCGCTTACGACGACCAGGACATTCCCCACGCCGAGCCGCAGCACTACGAGCGGCAGTTCATCAACACCACCGTGGGCCGCGCCATTCTCAACGACCACCTGCCCAAGGGCATGCCCTTTATCAACGGCCTGCTCAAGAAGAAGGGCGTGGGCGGGCTGGTCACCTATGGCTACCTGCGTTTTGGCCTGGAAACCACGGTCAAAATGCTCGACCAGATCAAGGAATTGGGCTTCCGCTTCGCCACCCGCGCCGGCTTGTCCATCGGCATTGATGACATGGTCATCCCTGAGAGCAAGAAGGGCGTGGTGAAAGACGCTGAAAAGCAGGTGGTTTCCGTGCAGCAGCAGTACCTGGACGGCGCCATCACCAACGGCGAGCGCTACAACAAGGTGATCGAAATCTGGTCCGCCATTACCGAGCGCGTGGCCGACGAAATGTTCAGCGAAATGGAGCAGCAGGATAAGGCCGGGGTTATCAACCCTATTTACGTGATGGCCGATTCCGGCGCCCGCGGTTCCAAACAGCAGATTCGCCAGCTTTCCGGAATGCGCGGCTTGATGGCCAAGCCTTCGGGCGAAATCATCGAGACCCCGATTACCGCCAACTTCCGCGAAGGGCTGACGGTGCTGCAGTACTTCATTTCCACCCACGGCGCCCGTAAGGGCCTGGCGGATACGGCGCTCAAGACCGCCGACTCCGGCTACCTGACCCGCCGCCTGGTGGACGTGGCGCAGGACGTCATTGTCAGCGAAAACGATTGCGGCACGGTGGACGGCATTTACGTGACTTCTATCGTGGAGGCGGGCGACATTATCGAGCCGCTGCGCGACCGCATCGTGGGCCGCGTTTCCCTGGAGAAGATCAAGGACTACGAGGGCAACACCATCGTGGACGTCAACCAGGAGATCACGGAAGAGCTGGCGGCCGCCATCCAGGCGGCCGGCATTGAGCGGGTGAAGATCCGCTCCGTGCTCACCTGCGAATCCAAGCGCGGTGTCTGCGTGGCCTGCTACGGACGCAACCTGGCTTCCGGGCGCCTGGTCGAATTGGGCGAAGCGACCGGCGTTATTGCCGCGCAGTCCATCGGCGAGCCCGGCACCCAGCTCACCATGCGTACCTTCCACATCGGCGGCACGGCTTCCCGAGTCTCCGAGCAGTCCCGCCTGGAGGCCAAGAACAACGGCATTGTGCGCTTCATCAACCTGCAGACGGTGCAATCCAAGGTGGGCGACCTGGTGGTCATGAATCGTAACGGTTTCATCGCCATCGTGGACGAAAAGAGCCGCGAAAAAGAACGCTATTCCGTGGTTTACGGCGCCAAGCTGAAGGTCAAGGAAGGCGACCAGGTGCAACTCGGCCAGGTGCTGGTGGAGTGGGATCCTTACACTTTCGCCATCCTTACCGAAATTGGCGGCCCGGTGCAGTTCAAGGACCTGCAGGAAGGTCTGACCCTGCACGAAGAAGTGGATGAGGTCACGGGCTTGTCGCGCCTGGTGGTCACCGATTCGCCGGATGAAAAACGGCAGCCGGCCATCGTGATCAAGGGCAAGTCCAGCAAGCGCTACCTCATGCCCTCCCGCGCCCACCTCATGGTGCAGGACGGCGACACCGTGTTCCCCGGCGACGTGCTGGCCAAGATCCCGCGCGAAACCACCAAGACCAAGGACATCACCGGCGGTCTGCCCCGCGTGGTGGAACTGTTCGAGGCCCGCAAGCCCCGCGAAACCGCGGTCATCAGCGAGATTGATGGCCTGGTCCGCTTCGGCGAAATCAGCAAGGGCCAGCGCAAGGTCTACGTGGTGGCCGACAATGGCACCGAGAAGGAGTACTCAGTGCCGCGCGGCGTGCACATCAACGTGCAGGAAGGCGAGCGCGTGAGGGCCGGCGAGCCGTTGATGGATGGCCCGCTCAACCCGCACGATATTCTTGCCGTGCTGGGCGAAAAGGAGCTGCAGGCCTACCTGGTGAACGAAATCCAGGAAGTCTACCGGCTCCAGGGCGTTAACATCAGCGACAAGCACATCGAGGTCATCGTGCGCCAGATGATGCGCTGGGTCAAAGTGGAAGACGTGGGCGACACCCAGTTCCTGCTGGAACAGCAGGTGGACAAGTTCCGCTTCCGCGAGGAGAACGAGCGCACCATCATGCAAGGCGGCAAGCCGGCTACCGGCAGGCCGTTGCTGCTGGGCATCACCAAGGCCTCGCTCTCCACCGAATCCTTCATCTCTGCCGCCTCCTTCCAGGAGACGACCCGCGTGCTCACCGAGGCATCCATTCAAGGAGCCGTGGATCACCTGCGCGGTCTGAAGGAGAACGTGATTGTCGGCCGCCTGATCCCGGCGGGAACCGGTATGGAGTACTACCGCAACGTCAAGCTCTCTCCGGAGCTGGAGGAAGCTGCTGCCAAGGTCCAGGAGGAAGTCTCGGCCGCCTACGAGGAAGCCGAGCGCGCCCTGGAACTGCTGCGGCATGAAGGCGAGACCGAGGAGTTGGCGGCGGAGTAGTCCATTCACAGTGCTGGGGGGCGACCCGTCACGAGTCGCCCCTTGAATTTTTAGCGCTTTATTTTTAAGTACATGCACGCAAGTCCCGAGCGGCCGTCGCCGTCCAGCCAGCCACCTGTCTTGGCCCAACGGCACCACCCCGCCCAATTGCATCCCTGGCATTACGGGAATACCCTTATCAGGGTAATGTGGAGTTTCTTCCGCCTTTTGCGCCGTGCCATATGGCGTGCGGTTCAGCACGACGCTTTTACCATGGCCAAGGCGGCTGCCTACTCCGCTATTCTGACCCTCTTTCCCGCCCTGCTGGTGGTAGGGGCCGTGCTGGCCACCTCGCATCACACCGCGCCCATGCTGCGGGAAATTTCCTACGCCGTGGGCAAGATTCTGCCCACCGGCAGCGCGACTGCAGTGGCCTACCTCAAAGGCGCCACCAGTCGCCCCGTCGGCCTGCTCATCACCACTTCCCTCATTACCTTGTGGACCTCCTCCGGCGTCATGGTCTCCTGGATGGAAGGCTTTCGAAATGCGTACCAGCTGCCCAAAACCTGGGGCTTGGTCAAGGAACGCATGATCGCCTTCGGCCTGGTCATTATGGCCGGCATCCCCATGCTGTTCGCCACCATTCTGGTCGCCTTCGGCACGCAGATTGAAACCCGGGTGATCTTCTACGTCGGGCACGCTTACGGTCCGTATGTGCTCATGATGTGGACCCTGATTCGCTGGACCATCGCCCTTCTGACCAGCGTCGCCGTGCTCGCGCTCATCTACCACCACGCCGTGCCTCGCACCCAGCCCTGGCACACCGTGCTTCCCGGCGCCTGCATGGGAACTGCCGCCTGGTTTGCCACCACCATGGCCTTCGGCTGGTACTTGCGGCACTACGCCGAATACAGCATTCTCTACGGCTCCCTGGGTATTGCCATTGCCTTGCTGGTGTGGATGTTCATGGTTTCGGTCATCGTCGTGGTGGGCGCGGAAATGAACGCCATGCTTTTCCCCCGCTGCCTGAACCTGAAGGGCCGCCTGGCCAAACACCGCGAGCCGGAAGTGTACGTGCGCTGAAGCAGCTTCTAGCTAGAGGCTTTGTTGTGTTTGTCCTGTCTCGGTAATTAGGCAGATACCACAGTTGCCAAAATCACCCTTCATCCCCAACAATGTTGACTATGGCTTTCTTAGGAGCTCTTTCTCTTGCGGCGGGGTCCAGGCGTGGATAAGGCTGAAGTTGATGTTCTCCCCGAGTTAACGGCTCAACCCGAAGCCGGCGGCAAAAACGGCGCCAGCCCTGCCGCCGAACGCCGCGCCAAGATCATCTGTACCCTGGGCCCATCTTCTAACTCCGAGGCCATGATCCGCGAATTGCTCGGCGCCGGCATGGATGTGGCCCGGCTCAACTTCTCCCACGGCACCCATGAAGAGCATGCCCGGGTGATTGAGCGCGTGCGCCGGGCCGCGGAGAAGGAGGACCGCACGGTGTGCATCCTGCAGGACCTGCAGGGGCCCAAAATGCGCACTGGCCGCCTGAAGTACCGCACGCCGGTGGCCCTCAAAACTGGTTCGTGCGTCACCATTACACCCCGCGACGTGCCCGGCACCACCTCCGTGATTTCCACCACCTTTCAGGACCTGGCGCGGGAGGTGACCACGGGCTCGCGCATCCTGCTTTCCGACGGGCTCATTGAGCTGCGGGTGAAGTGCATCCGCAATGACGACGTAGAGTGCGAGGTGGTGAACGGCGGGCTGCTGGCCGAGCACCAGGGCATCAATCTGCCCGGGGCCGTGCTCAGCGTGCCCTCGCTCACCCAGAAGGATTACAAGGACCTGGAGTTCGGCCTGGAACACGGGGTGGACATCGTAGCTGTCTCCTTTGTGCGCTGCGCCGAAGACGTGCGCCGGGTGAAGCGCCTCATCGGCGAGCGCAAGAGCGACGTGCCCGTCATCGCCAAGCTGGAAAAACCGCAGGCCGTCGAAGACCTGGACAACATCCTGGAAGTGGCCGACGGAGTGATGGTGGCGCGCGGCGACCTGGGCGTGGAAATGCCGCCGGAAACCGTGCCCATCATTCAGAAAAATGTGATTCGCCGCGCCGCCGATTTCCGCAAGCCCGTCATCACCGCCACCCAGATGCTGGAATCCATGGTCGAGAACCCGCGTCCCACGCGGGCCGAGGCCAGCGACGTGGCCAACGCGGTTTTTGACGGCACCGACGCCCTCATGCTCTCCGGCGAGACCGCCAGCGGCCGATATCCGTGCCAGGCCGTCATCATCATGGCCCGCATCGTCGTCGAAGCGGAAGCCCACCTGCGCCAATCCGAGCCGCCGCGCCGGCGGCGCGAGCCCCGCGCCACCTTCTCCATCGCGGAAACCATATGCGATTCCATCGCCCATGCTGCCGCCGACGTTCACATGCGTGCCATTGCCGTGTTCACCGAAACCGGCAATACCGCCCGCCTCATCTCCAAATATCGTCCGCGCGTGCCGGTGTTTGCCTTCACCCCATTTGCCGAAGTCGGCAACCGCCTCAACCTCCTGTGGGGCGTGCAACCCGTCGTGCTGCCGCAGCCCGCTCGCTCTTCCGAGGAAATGGTGCAGGGTGCGGAGCGGCAATTGCTTCAATTGGGAAAAGTAGCCCCCGGCGATGTGGTGGGCGTGGTGGCCGGAACCCAGCAGACCTCCGGCTCAACCAACTTCATTCGCCTGCACGAGGTCAGCCCTCCCGAACAGCGCCGCCCCGAGCGCCGCAATTCCCGGCGTGGCGGCGGCTTTCCCCGCAAGTTGAGGCGTTAGGCGGCGTCTGAGCCGCCCGCCGAAATCCCAAGCGCGGCGAGGGACCTGTTCCCGCTCTAAGTCGCTTGAGGTGGCTCGGCAGCATTGAGTGAAGTGTTTGGACGCGCCACCTTCCTGGTCGTACACTAAGCGCAACCGTGTCGGAGATTTTTTCCATCGCCGTTTTTGAGCCTCTGGAAGGCAGGGAGCAGGAAGCCTTGGAAACGCTGCGCGGCCTGGTCCAGGTGCTGTCGGAAAAGAACTACAGCCGCGACTTTCTCTATCGCGACCGCACCTCCCGCCGCTACTTGGACCTGCGTTACTGGAGCTCAGAAAAGGCCCGTCAGGACGCCCACGAAGACCCGCAGGTGCACAATTATTGGGCGCGGCTGGGAAACCTGGTCCGCATCCAGCAGGTGTTTGAAACCTTCGACCCGGTCAACCTCTGAAGGAAATTTGCGGGTACAGGCGCCGTCGCCTGTGCGGGCGAGCGCAGCTCGCCTGATTCGGAGCGCTTCGAAATGGCTGCTGAACTAAAACTCGAGCCCTTTACCGATGAATCCGCCCAACCCGCGGTGCGCGGCTCTCTGCACCACCCCGCGCGTCCCACTGGTCCCGGCCTGGTGCTGACCCACGGCGCCGGCGGCAACTGCCAGATGCTGCTGCTGCTCACCCTGGCAGAGGAATTTGCACGCCGGGGCTGGTTCGTGTTGCGCTGCAACCTGCCCTTCCGCCAGGCTCGTCCTCATGGCCCGCCCCCGTCCGCTTCTGCCGCCCGCGACCGCGAGGGCCTGCGCCGGGCCTTGCAAGCTCTGGGGAGACTCGCTCCCGGCCCGCTCTATCTTGGCGGCCACTCCTACGGCGGGCGCCAGGCCAGCATGCTGGCCGCGGAAGACCCGCAAATTGCCCACGCTCTCCTACTGACCTCCTATCCGTTGCATCCCCCCGGGAAGCCAGCCCAGTTGCGAGTGCAGCATTTTCCCCAGCTCCAGATTCCTGCGCTGTTTGTGATGGGCACGCGCGACCCCTTCGCCACCGTTGAAGAACTGGAGTCGGCTCGCAAGCTGATTTCCCCGCCTACTGCCGTGGTAGTGGTGGAAGGCGCCGGGCACGATTTGGGCTACGGGCGCAAGCAGGCCGGTCAGGACCTGCCGTTGCGCATCCGGGAGATGTTCTTGGCGCTGGTGGATAAGCATTCGCCTGCGGCAAATCGAGTGCCGTAGCTCCGGCCCTATGTGGTACCCGCGAGATGCTTCGCGCCTGAAGGCCCTCTGCATGACGCCGCCAAATGGAAGCGGGTGGCGAAAATTGAAGGCGGGGCAAAAGGGAATCGCGGCTGGCCAAGTGCTAATTGCTAAAGACCAATTGCTCGGGGGCTAACGGCTGCCCCTAATTCACCCACGGCGGAGACTTGGATTCGCCGTTTTTTTTATCTACATCGGGGTCGCGATAGTTGCCGTGCTCGTCGAAGTAAACGTCGCGCCCGTGGCGGCGCATGTAAACCTGGAACTTGCGGGCGGCGCGCCGCCGCTTCCACTTGTAGTAGGAGTTGCGCATCCCGAAGTAGTGTTCAGCGAGAGCGTAGGTCAGTCCTCGCCGGGGCAGGAATTTTACGTACAAATACCCGAACAGCGCACCGCCTAGGTGGGCAAAGTAGGCCACCGATTCGCCACGGTGCCCCGGTCCCAAGCCCTGGAAAGCGCCGGCGAGCGCGATCAGGATAAGAATCCCGACCAGGTACTTGGCCCGGATCATGAAGGGGAGCGGGAAGAGCATGAACTCCTGGTTGCCATAGAGGACGGCGAAGGCCACCATGACGCCGAAAATCCCGCCCGAGGCTCCCACCGTCGCCGTGAAGGGAGAGATTCCAAGGAAAGTTATGCCCGGAACTGTGCCCAGGTAAGCTACGGCAATGGTGACCAGGGCGGCGCAGACCACGCAGTAAAAATAAAATTCCAGGAACTGGTTGAATCCCCAGTCGGTTTCGAGCTGCGCCCCGAACATCCACAGCGTCAGCATGTTGAACGCGATGTGAAAGAGGCCGACGTGGATGAATGAATACGTCACCAGCTGCCAGATCCAGCCGTGGAGCACGGCAACCGGAACCAGCGCGGTCAGGGCCTCGATGGTTCCCCAGGTGCCCGCGGCGAAGGCGATCATCAGCAGCCGGAGCAGGTAGATCGCCGTATTGATGATGACCAGCCACTTGATGGCCCGCGTGAAAGGCGGGAAACCCA
>Ga0208774_1000154_pt1 | contig 12921 bp, 13 predicted proteins | sample SF_Rice_5C_80N_4_FD_185620 | JGI IMG/M metagenome (GOLD analysis project Ga0208774, IMG submission 185620) | Rice paddy soil microbial communities from Twitchell Island, California, USA - SF_Rice_5C_80N_405 (SPAdes) (version 2) | ecosystem: Environmental > Terrestrial > Soil > Paddy field/soil ... | reverse complement strand
AAACAGGGGGACACAGTCGCGTGCCGCCTCCAGTTTGCGGCCCACCACCGCCGGCGCCAGATACTTGCTCAGCACCAGCCAAGCCCCTTCGACCCACTCATCGCTATAAAAGGGATCTTCGCCCGCCACGCACTCTCCCCAGACGTCCATTCCCTGGCAATGGAGCGTGACCAGCAGAATGCGTCGTTCATAGGTACGGCCGAAGCTGGTCTCGAAAAAGTGGACCAGCGGCATGCGAATTTCCCGCAACGTGATGGCTTCGATTTTCATGTTCGTAGTCAGAGTCAGAAATCAGTTGTCAGTTGTCAGCCGTAATGCGCAGCGCCATGGCAGAAGAAGGCTTTACTGGGTACTAGGTACTAGGTACTAGATACTGGCTGCTACTTACTGGGTACTGAGTGCTGAGTCCTGGGTCCTGCCTATGGCTTCTCCGCATACGACCACTTCTCTTCCCACCTGCCCAGCAAAAACGTGCCGTTGCCCTCGGCGTCGCGCTCGTAACCCAACACCGCCAGGCCCTCGCCAAAGGCTTTAAGGAATGCTTCCCGGTTGCGCCCCTGCGCCTCAGCCGCGCGGGCCCGCGTCGCTTCTGCCACCTTCCAGTGGTAGATCTGCGCCGGAACAGAAATGCGCGCCACCGTCTCAAACTCCAGCTTTTGTCCGCTGCTCAAAAGCGTCTCTACCCGCCGGGAGCGCAGCCACCACTCGGCGACCAGCCGGTCGGTGGGCAAAAATCCCTGCAGCGGCGAAGAAGTAATCCCGTACTGGTTCAGGTTGTAGCGGCGGGTGATGGCGGCCAGCCGTTCGATGTTCAGATAGGCGTTCTTGATCTCCAGCGGATCAAAGGTCCACTCGATGAGCTCGAAACCACGGGCCAGCGCGTCTTCCCGCTGAAACAGCTTGATCTTCCGGCCCAGGCCGCTGTTGCGATGGCTCTCCCGCACGGCCAACATGTGCGAATGCAGATAGGGATGTCCCGCCCGCGCTCCCGGCACGGCCAGCGCGAAGCCCACCAGTTCCCTGCCCTGGTAAGCGCCAATCACCTGGCCGCCGATTTTGGCCGCCACCACAAACATGCGCAGCGGAACCAATTCGGCGTCGGTGAAGCCCCACACCTGCTTTTGCAGCTCCAGGCAGGCGCGAAATTCCTCCAGTTCGCGGCAGCCGCGGATCTCCACCGCCGTCGCGCTCACTTCTGCCCGTTCTCTTGCCGCTTCGCCTGTTGCCATAAATTTTCGAGTTCATCCATATTCGCGTCCTGCGGCGCCTTGCCCTGCTCCCGCAGCCGAGCCTCGATCCACTGGAAGCGGCGCTTGAATTTGCGGTTGGTGCGCTTGAGCGCCGATTCCGGGTCCAGCGACAGATAGCGTGCGATGTTCACCACCACAAACAGTAGGTCGCCAACTTCGTCCTCCAGCCGCCAACGCAAATCTTCGCCGATTTTCCGTTCGCCGGAGCCCGCCACTCCCCGCCCGTGGGGCTTCGGTCCGGGCTGAGGAAACTCCCGCAGCTGCTCCTGCAGCTCGCGCGCTTCTTCGTTCAACTTATCGAACAACCCGCCTACTTCCGACCAGTCAAATCCAACGCGCGCCGCACGCGAGCTCAGCTTGAAGGCCTCCAGCAGCGCGGGTATGCTCGAGGAAACTCCCGCCAGCACCGACTTGGGCTCCGCGTCCTCCTGCGCTGCCTGCCCCGCCCTGGCCTGCAGGCGCTTCTTCTTTTCCTCCGCTTTCAGGGCCTCCCAGTTGCGCAGCACGTCGGATGACGTTTCCGCCTTCACATCGCCGAACACGTGCGGGTGGCGGTCCACCAGCTTCTTCGAGAGCCGCTCCAGCACTTCGTCAATGGAAAACGTTCCCTGCTCTTTCGCCATCTCGGAATAGAACAGCACCTGCAGCAGCAGGTCGCCCAGTTCGCCGGTGAGTTCGTCCCAGTCGCGGTTATCAATCGCCTCCAGGACCTCGTAGGCCTCTTCCAAGGTGTAGGGCTTGATGGAATCGAAGGTCTGTTCGCGATCCCACGGGCACCCGCCAGGCGCCCGCAGCCGCTCCATGATGGCTACTGCCCGCTCGAACCGCTCCCCGGTGGTGGACACCCTCCTAATCTAAATGACCAGCTCACTGGAAGAAAAGCATAGCCTTGCGGAGCGTGGACAAGCAGGCCGCCACCTTCGCCGCCGTGGCATGACATAGGGCGGATTTTTGCTTGACAGCCGGGGCGGTCGGGTATAAGCATGTAAACCGTTTTAATGGACCGTTTTTTCCCGATCTGCTTTGTCCGCTGTGACGGCTCCGCGAATTAAAACCAAGGCGGTCCGATGAAGAGATTCGCAGCAACAACTTCGTGCCTAGGGCGAGAGCGATCCTCCTTTCGCCCGGCTATCCTGGTGTGCCTTGGCCTGCTCATCGTTGCCAGTTGCACTCGACGTCCCGCGCCTTCCGCCGCCCCACCCTCCACAGTCGAAGTGAACCTTACCGGAAGCGGAGTTGTCCTGAACACGCCGGCGGCGAAATTTGAACTGTCTCCTTCCGGATACCTGAGGGCATCTCTTCTGAGCAACGGGCAGGCGCTGTCCTTGGATGACCCTGGATCAGCGGGCAGCAGCGACCTGGTGATCAGTGGTGGAAAGCAGGTTGACGATTTTCAGCTCGACTTCGCCGCCGCCAAAGTCAGCGAAGGCGCAGGCCGGTTAGGCACGCGAGGCAAGACGGTCGTCATCTCCGGCCTCAGCGCCAGCCATCCCTCGCTCCAAGAGGTACTGACCATCGAGGTCGCCGACCAGTTTCCCACCCTCGCCTTTACCACCGTCGCCTATAAGAATGCAGGCAGCACACCCCTGCTGCTTGACCAAGTCATGGCCCAGCGGCACCGGCTGAATGCGGCGCAGGTTGACTCCCACCTTGCGCCCTACCAGATGTGGTCATTTTCCGGAGCCAGCGAGAAGTGGGGCAAAGATGACGTTATGCCGGTCTCCACCAGCTTCGCCCGCGCCAACGTGATGGAGACGGTGATGCACAACGACGAAAACAGCACCGGGGGCGGCGTTCCGGTGGTGGCCTTTTGGACGCGCTCGCTGGGCGAAGCTATCGGGCACGTCGAACTTCTGCCCTGGGTCATGTCACTGCCGGTGCGCACCGAACCCGATCAGCGTGTGAACGCATGGCTGGCTCTTGAGCCGGGCGAGGAACTGAAGCCCGGCGAAACCTACTCCACCCCCCTGAGCTTCGTCGCCGTCTTTCACGGCGATTTCTATCAGCCGCTGCATCTCTACTCCAGCGTGCTGCAGCGCGAGGGCTGGACCCTGCCCAGCGCCAGCAAAGGCGATTACCAGGCCAACTGGTGTGGCTGGGGCTACGAGATGAACGTCACCCCCAAGCAGATGCTGGACACTATTCCCAAGCTCCAGCAGCTTGGCTTCCACTGGGCCACTCTGGACGCGGGCTGGTTCAACAATCGGGGCGACTGGGAACCAAACCCCAAGACTTTTCCCGGCGATTCCGTCCGCAAGGTGGTAGACGCCTATCACCAGGCGGGCATTCACATCACGCTCTGGTGGATTCCGCTGGTAGTCGAAGATGGCGAGGGCAAGGACATTCTGAATGGGCGGCGCTACCAACTGGCGAAGGTGGTGAAGGAACACCCGGACTGGCTGATTCTGGATAAGAATGGCAAGCATGCCCGCGCCACCGCCGACATGGGCGCTCTCTGCCCAGCCGTTCCCGCGGTGCAGCAGTATTACAGGCAGCTGACGGAAAAATTCATTCGCGACTGGGGCTTCGACGGCAGCAAGCTCGACTTCTCCTACATCGTTCCGCCCTGCTACAACCCCAAGCATCACCACAAATCGCCCATGGATTCGGTGCGGGCCATGGGCGAAATCTACAAAACCATCTTTCAGACCACGCGTGCGCTCAAGCCCGACAGCGTGACCCAGAGCTGCCCCTGCGGCACTCCACCCAACATGGCCTGGCTGCCGTTCATTGACCAGGCGGTCACCGCTGATCCGGTGGGCTCGCGGCAAGTCCGCTTGCGCACCAAAATGTACAAAGCGCTGCTTGGCCCGCAAGCGGCTGTTTATGGCGACCACGTGGAGCTCACCAAGATCCATTTCCAAAACAGCAACCACGAGGTGGACGTGGGCCGGGATTTCGCCTCCACCATCGGCACCGGCGCCGTCCTCGGCACCAAGTTTACCTGGCCCGATTACGGGCCGAAGTTTAAGACCGTCCAGCTCACTCCAGAAAAAGAAGACTACTGGAGGAAGTGGATCAATATCTACGACTCCAAGATGCTGTCCCAGGGGGAGTTTCTCGATCTTTATACCTATGGGTACGACGTGCCCGAGGGCTATGCCATCGCCAAGGACGGCAGGATGTACTACGCCTTTTACGCGCCGGAGAGCGCTGCCAATTGGTCAGGCGAAGTCGAGCTGCGCGGCTTGAAACCCGGCCAGTATCAGGCCACAGATTACGAGAATGGCAAACAGCTGGGCGAGGTGGATTCACAAAACCCTAGGCTGAGAGTTTCGTTTCATGAACACTTGCTGTTGGAAGTAAGCCGTAGATAAAAGCAGTTCCTGATTGTGCCCCTGGACTTACGGGCTGAGCATTGGGCCTAGTCCCTGGAGCATCTGCACCGCAGGTTTGTTGCCCGGTGGTGAAACAAGGTTAGAGGTTTTTCTTGGTCCACTCCTCGATGGAGCGCAGCGCGGTCTGAATGTTGTCAATGGAATTAGCCACGCTGAAGCGCAAATAGCCTTCGCCGAACTCGCCGAAGGCCGTGCCCGAGAGGCACGCCACCCCCGCTTCCTCCAGCAGCGCGTCGGCCAGCTTTTTCGAGGGCCATCCGGTCTGCTTTATGTTGGGGAAAGTGTAGAACGCGCCCTTGGGGCGGCGGCAGGAGAAGCCGCGAATGCGGTTGATGCCGTCCACGAACACGTCGCGGCGGTGCTGGAACTCGTGCCGCATGTACTCCACCGAAGACTGCTCGCCGCGCAGCGCCTCAATACCGGCCACCTGGGTGAAGCTGGCGGTACAGGAGTTGGAATTGGTCATCAGGCGGGCGATATGGGTGGCCAGGTCGGGGCGCATCACGCCGTAGCCCATGCGCCAGCCGGTCATGGCGTAAGTTTTGGAGAAGCCGTCCAGAATGACGGTGCGCTCCTTAAACCCATCCTCGGCCACGATGGAATGGTGTTCGCCGTCAAAAATCAGCCGGCTGTAAATCTCGTCCGAGAGCACCATGACGTCGCGGTCACCAATGGCGCCTGCGATGTCGCGAATGTTGCGCTGGCTGAGCACGCCGCCAGTGGGATTCTGCGGCGAGTTCAGAATGAGGAGCTTGGTGCGGTCCGTGATCAGGTCCGCCAACTCGTTCACATCCAGACAGAAATCCAGCTCTTCCCGCAGGCGGATGGGCACCGGCTTACCACCCATAAAGCGAATCATGGATTCGTAAATGGGGAAGCCGGGATTGGGATAGATGACCTCATCCCCTTCTTCCACCAGAGCCAGAATCAAGAAGAAAATAATGGGCTTGCCGCCGGGCACAACTACCACCTCATCGGCGGATACAGGCACACCGCGGCTGCGGCTGACTTCTTCAGCAATGGCTTGGCGCAGGTCGGGCAATCCGGCGGAAGGGCCGTAATGGGTCCAGCCCTTGTGCAGGGCTTCGACGGCCGCTTCCACGATGTTGGAGGGCGTGGCAAAGTCGGGCTCGCCGATTTCCAGGTGCACCACATGCTTGCCCTGCCGCTCCAGGGCGCGCGCCTTGACCAGCACCTCAAAGGCTGTTTCCGTGCCCAGCCGCGACATGCGGCCGGCCAAACGCAGTGCGGGAATGGTTCTGCTCATAGTAGCCATCGCATAAACAGGGCATTATACGACCGGGACCGCCATGAACAGTTCACCCGGCCGGTCAGGCCCCGCCTCCAAAACACTCATTTTTCCTTTTTCCCCTGAGGGCCGCAGCCACGCAGGTCACACCCTACTGTGATGCTGAAAACCCTTCCCCACAACGGACACGAAGCAACACAAGGGCAACCGTGGGGTCTAGCGCTTTGCGCGGCGGGGCGAGCGTAGTTCTTTGCTCTTAGGGGAGGGGGACGGCCATTCGTGTTTCTCCATGTCCACCCGGTTGCCCCGAAAGCTGACACCTTCAGCCTCCAGGCGGAAACGCTGCTCCAGGCCGGATTCCCCTTGCAGCCGGATATGGCCTCCTGCCCCCACCACGCGGTGCCAGGGCAAACCAGTGGCAATGGGAGAATGCAGTGCCCAGACCACCTGGCGTGCCGCGCCGGGATGGCCCGCCACCCGCGCCACCCCACCATAGGTGCACACGCGCCCGCGCGGAATCCTGCCTACTGTGGCCAGCAATCGCTTGAACATCTTCATTACCGAGACATCACGAGACCCAGTCCAGCAATACCGAGGGCAATGCCGGGCGTATCGCGCGTGCCCAGGTGGTGCGGGCAAAATAAAGGGACGACGCTGGAGCGCCGTCCCCGGAGAGATGAGCGGCTAGGGTTAGGCTACAGCCGCCTTGCCGAATGCCTTGATGGCTTTTTCCTGGCTCTCGTAAACGTCAAACACGGTGAGCAGTTTGGTCACCTGCAGCAGGTCTCCCACACGCTGCGTCAAGTTGGCTAGCTTAATGCTGCCGCCAGCGTTGCGTGCCGTCGTGTAGAGTCCAACCAGCGTCCCCAGACCGCCGCTATCTATATAGGTAACGCCGCCCAGATTGAGCACAATCTGCTTTTTGCCCCCGGCCACCAGATCTTTTACTTGCTCCCGCAGCGCGGCCGCCTCGTCCCCGAACACGATGCGCCCGCTGCATTCCAGCACAGTGACGCCCTCTACCACGTGGGTAGCGATTTTCAGTTGCATAGCACTCCTCCCACAACCCTCCAACTCGCCTGCAAGGGTAGCGCCGATGGCGGCGCTACCGCAAGGACCAAGAGCAACAATGTGTGCGGCTGGCAGCGGCCGGTCTGGTCCCGCATAGCTCTTTTCGGGGCGAGCGCCGGCATTGGTCAGAAGCTGGACGCGCGTTCTAATTGCATGTCAACAAGCCACTTTCAGGCATGCAGAATCGGCCATCCTCATCACGTATAATCGAGTTTTCTTCCCTATGGCTTACCAGGTCCTGGCGCGCAAATACCGTCCGCAACGCTTCTCGGAAGTGATCGGACAGGAGCACGTCACCCGCACCTTAAAGAACGCCATCGAGCAGCAGCGGATCGCCCACGGGTACATATTCAGCGGCCACCGCGGCATTGGCAAGACCACGGTCGCTCGCATCCTGGCCATGGCCCTGAACTGCCGCTCCGCCGACCACCCGGTGCCGGAGCCCTGCGGGGTGTGTGAATCATGCACCGAGATTCGCGCGGGCAACTCCGTGGACGTGATCGAAATTGACGCCGCCACCAACCGCGGCATTGATGAGATTCGTGAACTGCGCGACGCCGCCCGCTATCGTCCCGCCCGCGACCGCTTCAAGATCTGGATTCTCGACGAAGCCCACCAGATCACCGACGCCGCCTTCAATGCCCTGCTCAAGACCTTGGAAGAGCCGCCGGGCCACGTAGTATTTATGCTGGCCACCACCCAGCCGGAGGATATTCCCCAGACTATCCGCTCGCGCTGCCAGCACTTCAGTTTTCATGCCGTGTGCTTCGACGACATTCTGGGTCAGTTGCGCGACCTCACCGGACGGGAGAACATTCACGCGGAGCCGGACGCGCTGGCCCTGCTGGCGGAAGCCGGCGACGGCTCCATGCGCGACGCGCTTTCCATTCTCGACCAGGCGATTGCCTGCTGCGGCGAAACTCTGAGCGCCGATGTGGTTCGCCAGCTGGTGGGAACCGTGCCCTCGGCCACCCTGGAGAAAATGATGCAGGCGGTGGCGCAGGGTTCCAGCGAGCAAGTCCTGCGGCTCACCGACAAGCTGATCAGCGAAGGGCAGAATCCCACCCATTTCGCTCGCCAGATGTCGCGCTTCCTGCGCAACGTTATTGTGGCCAAAGTGGCGGGCAGTGATTCTGAACTGCTGCAGATTTCTTCCGACGAGCGGCAACGGGTAGGGCGCGTGGCCGAAGCTTTCAGCGAGGAAGATCTGGCGCGTTATCTGCAAATCATGCTGCGCACCCACAGCGAACTCGGCTACAAGCAGGAGCAGCGCTTTCACCTCGAGCTGGGGCTGCTCAAGATGGCGCATGCCACCCGCCTGCTGCCGCTGGAGCAGTTGCTGAGCGAGGCCGGCGCGGGTGAGATTGGCAGCCGTGCCGGAGGACCGCGCCCGGCGATGGCTGCCGCAGTGCCGGAACGGCCGCGCAGCGCGGACCCTTCTTTCGCTTCCCGCCCCGGCAAGCTGTCTCCATTCAATGCTGATAGTGCGCGCAAGAGCGGCGGCAGCGGCAGCAAGCTCTCCGCCGAGGAGACTGCGCCTGTGGTTATGGGGGCCGGCGCTTCAGTTGTGATGGGGGCTGCCGCCCCGGCAATTGCGCCGGAGAACGACGACGAAGAGTCCCTTCCCGATTCGCAGGCGGAACCCCAAGCGCAAGGAGGCACCACCGACCACTTGCGCGGCGCCGTGGTGAGCGCTCTGGAGAATGGCGGCCATCGCACTTTGGCTTATATGCTTGACGCCGGCGAGTGGTCTCTGCAGGGCAATGAACTCACGGTGAAGGTGGCCGCTGCGCCCGCGGTTCTGGATATGGCTTTCGGCGCCGAGGTGAAGAAGATTGCGAATACGGCGGCCACCAGCGCCGCCGGCCGCCCGCTGAAGCTCATGCTGGTGGGCGGCGGAGCCAACAACAACGCCTCGAAACCGCGTAGCGCCGCTCCGGTGGGCAACGGTGGAGGCCGCAATCGCGCCCTCCAGGACCCGGTAGTGCAGCGCATGCGCGAAAAGTTCGGAGCAGAAGTGCGCACGATTATTGATCATAAGGAAAGGCGGTAGCTGGTGGTTGGTAGTTGGGCTGCCTTGCTCCCAGTCACCAACTACCAGCTACCAGCTACAAACTACCTGGAGTCATTATGGGCGGATTCAATATCAAAGAAATGATGTCCATGGCCAAGCAACAGGCCGAAGTGCTGCAGCAAAAGATGGAACAAACGACGGTGGAAGCCACCGCCGGCGGCGGCACTGTCAGCGTGAAAATGAACGGGCGCAAGCAGGTTCTGGCCCTGAAGATTGACCCCGAGGCGGTAAAAGGCGGCGATGTGGAGATGCTGCAGGACCTGGTCACCGCCGCCGTGAATGAAGCCGTCCGCAAGGTGGATGAAGCCATGCAGTCCAGCCTGGGGGGCATGCTCGGCGGTCTGGGACTGGGAGAGTGAGAAATTGTGTAATCGAATAAATTGTAATTTAGCAATTTGTAATTGGTAATTTAAGGGCGGCGATTGCGGCGCTCCTTGTCTTGACGTTGCACTCGGGTTTCAAATTACAAATTACTCAATTACTCAATCCCTCCCATGCCCAACTTTGCCGAGCCCATGACCCGGCTCATTGACGAACTGAAGAAGCTGCCCGGCGTGGGCAGCAAGAGCGCGCAGCGGCTTGCCTTCCATATCCTGCGCTCCAGCGAGGAAGACGCCGAGGCGCTGGCTGCCGCGGTGCACGACGTCAAGGCCAAGCTGCGCCTGTGCTCGGTGTGCAACAACATTACGGACGTGGACCCCTGCGTCTATTGCAGCAATCCCACCCGCAACCAGCGCCTGGTCTGCGTGGTGGAGGAGCCTACCAACATCAACGCCATCGAAAAGACCCGCCACTTCAATGGCGCCTATCACGTGCTGCACGGCTCCATTTCGCCGCTGCACGGGGTTGGCCCGGAGCAGCTTCGCCTCTCCAATCTGTTCCGGCGCGTTGATGCCGGCGAGGTGGACGAGGTCATCCTCGCCACCAATCCCACCGTGGAAGGCGAGGCCACAGCCGTCTACATCTCGCAGCAGATCCGGCGGCCCGGGGTTAAGGTGACGCGGATCGCCACCGGCATTCCAGTGGGCAGCGACATCGAATACGCTGACGAGGTCACCATGCTCAAAGCCATGGAAGGACGGCGCGAGCTATAGCACACTAACCCCACCTTGATTCAATTGCTTAGAGTGATATTTTGCATGTTTTTAGTGAAGAACAAAGGACGTAGCTGCTAAAATCGCCTCGGCATGACCCCCAGTTCACCATTTTGCGACGTGGAAAGCGCGGTTGCCGACATTCGCGCCGGCCGCATGGTCGTGGTAGTGGACGACGAGGACCGCGAGAACGAAGGCGACCTCACCCTGGCGGCGGAGAAGGTCACTCCCGAAGCCATCAACTTCATGGCCCGCTACGGCCGGGGCTTGGTCTGCCTGGCCATGACCGAAGAACGATTGGAGCACCTGCGCATCGGGCCCATGACCGCGGAGAACACCTCCAACTACGGCACGGCGTTCTGCGAGTCGGTGGATGCCCGCGAAGGAGTGACCACCGGCATTTCCGCCTACGACCGCGCCCGCACCATCGCGGTGGCCATTGATCCCGCCAGCCGTCCTTCGGACCTGGCTCGACCTGGGCACGTGTTCCCACTGCGCGCCCGCAAAGGCGGGGTGCTGGTGCGCGCCGGGCAGACGGAAGCGTCGGTGGACCTGGCCCGCCTCGCCGGGTTGGTGCCCGCCGGCATTATCTGCGAAATCATGAAGGACGATGGCAGCATGGCGCGCGTGCCCGACCTGGTGGAGTTCTGCCGCCAGCACGCTCTGAAGATGCTGACCGTGGCCGAGCTGATCCGCTACCGCATGCAGCATGAGCGCTACGTCCGGCGCCTGGGCGAGGCCCTGCTGCCTACCACTCACGGCGAGTTCCGCATGATCGCTTATGAAAGCGAAGTGGAAGGCGGCGAATCCCATGTGGCCCTGGTGCGCGGCGACCTGGAGCATGCCTCCGAACCGGTCCTGGTGCGCATGCACTCCCACTGCCTGGTGGGCGACGTTTTCGGCGCCACCTGGTGCGAGTGCCGCAACGTGATTGACCGCTCGCTGCAGATGATCGCCGAGCAAGGAGTAGGGGCTCTCATCTACCTGCACCAGACTTCCAAGGGATTTTCCGTGGAGCGGATGGGGGAACGCACGCTGCTTTCCTTTCACCGCGACGTGCGCCTGCCTGCTTTGCCGGAAAGCGAGCGCAAGACGCAGCGTGAAATCGGCATCGGCGCGCAAATTCTTTCTGACCTGGGGCTGCGCCGCATCCGCCTGCTCACCAACCACCCGCGCAAGGTGGCCGCCCTGCAGGGCTTCGGCATTGAGATTGTGGAAGAGGTGCCCATCCCCGTGGCACAACCATCTACGCGCCGGGGTTAAACCTTTTTTCTTAACCACAGAGGACACAGAGGGGACCCGGGGGTTGACACCGGTTTTGAGCGAGGGTTCCGATTGGTGGGAAGCCAGGCGGACACTGGGGCGGTAGCCGGCAGGATGCCGCCGCGACTGATTCACACAATAGCCCGTTCGGATCTGAATCGCGTTGCCGGGTTGAAAGGCTTTTCCAATAGCCTTTCCTCTGTGTTCTCTGTGTCCTCTGTGGTGGACAAAAGGGTTAGCAGGGCTTGCGCGGGATGACCTCGCAGTCATGGATGAAGAATTGGGCGGCGCAATGCTCGGAGCCGCAGATGACGGGCAGCAGTCCGGCGATCTGCCGGCGGGTAATCAAGCCCAGCGTGCCGCAGTCAGGGCAGGCAAGCACGGCCCAGTAGGGGTCCTCTTTTTCGCCCACTTCGCCGGCGTTTTCCAGCACAAACACGGTGCCGGGCCCCATCTGCTCTGGAATCCATTCGGTAAGCACGTTCAGTTCGCCGACCATTTCTCCTCCACCCTGCTCACAGGGCCTTTCTTCTGGCGTGCTGCGGATGAGCAACCCCACTGGCTTTCTTGTGGCCGCGAATACTGGCCCGGATGGCGCGCACCGTGTCACTCAAACAGACGCTCAGAATGGGCTGGCGCGCGTTTTTCAGGATGTCAACGATCTGTTTGGCCGAGGTCTCCAGGTACAAGCGGGAGCCGTCGGTGAGGAGGTGGTATTCGGAGCCGCCGCTTACGGTTTCCGCAAGCCGGCTGCCCAGGTGGCGCTCCAGAAAACGCACTACCCTGCGAACCTTTTGCAGAGGAAAGCCGCGCCGGCGCAAATCGGCAATGACCGCAATCTCCGCCAGGTCATCGAACGAATAGAGGCGGCGGTGACCCTCCCGGGCGGGAACCACAATGCCCTGCTCGTCCCACCACTGCAACTGCCGGGCCGTGATCCCGGTCAATTGGACAATCTGCATGGAGGTGAAACGCTCTTCCATTCGCCAACTTTCCTGTTTTAAACAGAAACTATTGATAATGTTCTATCGGTTGCCGCTGACTCATTCTAGGGAAGAGCAAAACAGTGTCAACACAAAATACATGACCAATGGAACAGCCGTGTTGACCTTCGCGGTTCACCTCGCGTCGGCCGCTATCGGGCACGATTTGCGCGGCAAACACGCGGCGCGAACTTACCCGGCCGTGAAAAAGTTGGAGCTGTCGCGCTTTTCTCTGCCCTTTTCATAACGTTTTCCACAGCCATCTGTAACCTGCTGTTGGTACATGTCCTGTTGGGGGGTTATTTTGCTGGTGCGCGGCTTACGCCCAATGCTCTTTACCGTCTACACTAGAGGTATCAAAGCGAACTTTTATTCCCCAACCTACGTATCATTTTTTGGGCAAAGATCTGGAGGAAAGATGTTGCAGTTCTCAACACAACGCTCGGGAGACAAGGTCGTCCTGCAGTGCGCCGGAAGAATGGTAGCTGGAGAGGGCCTGAAGGGATTGCAGAAGACCGCGACCGCACAGCGGGCGGCCGTGCTGGTCATGGACCTGCAAGCGGTGGAAGCCCTGGATGCTGCCGGTCTGGGAACTCTGC
>Ga0208774_1000150_pt1 | contig 13049 bp, 15 predicted proteins | sample SF_Rice_5C_80N_4_FD_185620 | JGI IMG/M metagenome (GOLD analysis project Ga0208774, IMG submission 185620) | Rice paddy soil microbial communities from Twitchell Island, California, USA - SF_Rice_5C_80N_405 (SPAdes) (version 2) | ecosystem: Environmental > Terrestrial > Soil > Paddy field/soil ... | reverse complement strand
CGCTCGACAGGACGGCGGCGCGGCAGGTCCTTGTACTGCGCGATGATGAGTTCGTTCTTCATCGAATGCTCCCAGCCCACAAGCTCCGTCACCGTTACGTGGTAGCCGTGCGCCTCCAGTTGCAGGCAACGCAGCACATTGGTGATGTGACTGCCGAATTCGCGGGTGTGGATGGGATGGCGCCAGAGCTCGGTGAGAATATTTTGCGCCAGTTCGCGAGCCTTGTTCTTGCGTAGCGCGGCCGCCACTTCAGCCTGGCAGCAGGGCACCAGCACGACGAATTGCGCGTGCTTTTTCAGCGCAAAATTGATCGCGTCGTCAGTGGCGGTATCGCAGGCATGCAGCGCGGTGACCATATGCACCGCGGCGGGCAGTGCAGGCGAAACGATGGACTCGGCCACCGGCATGTTGAGGAACGACATCCCGGTGAAGCCCAGCCGGGACGCGAGTTCGCGCGAATGCGTCACCAGTTCCTCGCGCGTCTCGATGCCGTAGATATGCGAGCCCCCGGGATGCGCCTTGAAGAAAAGATCGTACAGTATGAAGCCGAGGTAGGACTTTCCCGCCCCGTGATCCACAACGCTGATGTCCGCGTGGCCGCGCTGCAACTCGGCCAGCAGCGGCTCGATGAACTGGTACAGGTGATAGACCTGCTTGAGCTTGCGCCGGCTGTCCTGGTTCATCTTCCCGTCGCGGGTGAGGATGTGCAATTCCTTCAGCAGTTCGATGGACTGCCCGGCGCGTATCTCGGGATACACCGCCGGCTGCATCTTCTTCGGGAGGATGGGTTTCTGGCGCATGGCTACAGCCGGTCGCCGACCCGGGCCTGTGCGTACCAGGCATTCAGGCGCGCCTCCTGACCGGGGCCGGAATCGCACCATGGCGCGTAATCAGCCTCCGTGAGCGGCGCGTAGGCGCCCTGCTTCACCTCGAAGATTACCCCGCCCGCGTCCAGCGACAGGACGGCATGCCAGGTGTTCGCCGGAAACTCGAGCACCTTGCATTCCTCGCCCAGCACCGTGCGGCCGGTCACCGTGCCCTCAGCGTCGAACAGCAGGACCACAAAGCGCCCGCGCAATGCGCTGAGCAGTTCCCAGGTGCCGGGATGGCGATGCGGGCGCACGAAGGTATCCGGCTCCATCGCAATCGCCAGCCTCTGCACCGGTTCGCTCAGGGCCTGGTGCAGATTGCTGTTCGCGCGCCGGCGGGGGGAGTGTCTGGCCTGCCGGACGAGATCGTCAAGCACGGCATTGGTAAGCTGTTTCAAGGTCTGTCCCGGCTGTTTGCGGAGGCCGTATGATAATTCATCCGGCGTCCGTTGTGGCGCGGGGCATGGCGTACAAGCGCGGACCGCATCCATCGCCCCGCGGCGACAAGCGCCGAGCGCGCATTCTTGAATGCCGAAAAATAAAATCCCCCACGCGCGCACCCGAACGTTTCGGATGCGCGCATGAGGGAAAGGGCGCAGAGACGCCGCGTGTCCGGCTCAGTCGTCCCCGAGTTCGGGCTGCGGCTCCCGCACCTGGGAGAGCATGTCCTCGGCTTCGAGCTCGTTTTCCGCGAAAATCACCTTGACCAGGCTGCCGTCGGCCATGGCCATTTCGCGCCGCAGTTCCTTGGCACGCGCGGAGGCATCGCGAAAGGCATCATGCTGCTCGATCTTCGAGAGCTGCAGGATGGGGCTGGGCTGCACCTTGTAGATGTAATAGGGCATAACGCTTCCCGTCACACGCAACCGGTGGGCTTGGGCATGCCGCCATACTTGGTGATCGGCTTCATCGGGCCAGTCATCCACAGGTCGAAGATCGCCTTCTGGTCCTCGTTCAAATATTTGGCGAACTTGCGAATTGGCGGCACCGAACCGTATTCCTCGTAATATTCGCGGGCCCTTTCGATATGTTCCCATTTCTTGTCGTTAAGCTCATAGCCGTCAGCTTCTGCCATGGCACGGCCCAGTTCAGGCGTCCAGTCGCTCATATCCAGCAGGTAACCATCTCCATCGCGCGGTGGAATGTCCATAATTCGCTTCCTTTCATCAAGCACGTTAACAAACCGGGGTTTGCCCCCCATATAATCAGGTGCTAATTTAATCATTGTTGACAAGGTTAGTCAAGTTTATTACAGTGCTGGAAACCCTGATAACATCATCTGTATTCAAACAATAATTCGTTAAGGAGCTTTCCATGTTCTTCGGCGTCACCCACGTAGATGTGCCCGTCACCGACATTGCCCGCGCCGAGGCCTTTTGGGGCAAGCTGATCGGCCTGAAGGAGGTCAAGCGCGGGGAAGGTTTCCTGGACCTGGATTCCGGCTCGGTCATTCTGCGTCTGGTGCAGGTGCCCAGCGTTTCCCGCCCGGTGACGTTGCGCGTGCACGTGGGCAACGTCGAGGCGGCCTACGACACCCTGGTCAAGTCGGGCGGACGGGCGCTCTACGAATCGCAGCGCACGCCAGCCCTGGAGGTGGAGGCGCATGTGGCCGATCCGGACGGCAACGCCGCCATCGTCTGGCGCGAACTCTCCGAGGATGAATACGGCTTCACGCCGGAGTTGCCCAAGCAGGGTGAATGGCAGCCCGAGGCCGAGGAACTGCTCAACCGGCTGCTCGGCTTCGTGCCCGCCCTGTTCCGCGGCATGGCGCGGCGCAAGGTGACCAAGGTCATCGAGGAGATCGCCGGCTGGGACAAAGCCGCGGTCAACCGCGAGCACGTGATCCGCGGCTACATCATGGCCAGCGCCAAGATCAAGCGCGACCGTCTGATCGAGCCGCTGAAGCAGTGCGGCATCAATCCCGACGACTACAAGGAAGAGTTCGACTCCTGATTCGCACGCACAAAGCCTGCGCCGGGCTCCCGCAGGCATGTCATGGTTACGCCCTCAACCCTGCACTGTCCGGGAATGCTCCTGGAATATCGCCTCGATAAAATCCATCACCGCGCGGATGCGCGGAATATGGCGCAAATCACCGTGCACGGCAAGCCAAATGGTCCGTGCAGGCGCCTGATACTGCGGCAGCACACGCGCACAGGTTGGGTACCCTGCCATTAGCAGGTGTGGCATCACGGCGATGCCGACGCCCGCGAACACCGCGGCAAGGCGGGCCATCGTACCGTCACTGCGAAACAGCACGCGACCCGGGGCAATCATCTCCTCCAGCCATGCATTCTCGGGCTGCCCCCTGAGCTCGTCACCGTAGGCGATGAAGGCATGATGTTGAAGCGCGTCCAGCGACCGGGGCGCGCCGCAGCGCGCAAGATAGTCCGCGGAGGCGTACATGCCGAACCCCATGTCGCACAAACGGCGCGAAACCACATCCCCGCCACCCGGGCGAAACAGGCGCAAGGCAACATCCGCGCCGCCACGCTTCAGATTCGCCCGCGCCGCAGCCGGCTCCAGGACGATATTCAGCAGCGGGTAGCGCGCATACAACTCCGGCAACCTCGGCGCCAGCACGCCCACACCCAAACCCTCAGGCGCGGCAATCCGGACCGTGCCCGCCATGCCATCGCTGTCGCCGCTCACGGCCCGGAGAACGCCGGCGGCCCCCTCCTCCATCGTCTCTGCCGCGGCAAACAGCCGCCGCCCCTCGTCGGTCAGCGTCAGGCCTGTGCTGTGGCGCTGGAATAACCGCACCCCGAGTTGCGCCTCCAGGGCATCGATACGGCGCCCTACCGTGGGTTGATTGCTGCCCAGCGCCCGGCTGGCTGCAGACAGGCTGAGCGCGCGGGCCGCCGTAAGAAAATAACGGAGATTATCCCAATCCAGGCTATTCATTTATGAATTTCGGAAATACAAATTCAGGCAAATGCGGTTCATGAGTGAATAGCTTACCATAACAGCAAGTCTTCCCTCAAAGCAGCGGCACCCATTCCCGGCGCCCGGCTGACAACCTCGCTCGGGGACGATGCCCGATTAATCACTATCGATAAGGACAACCCCATGTCGGCGCAAGTTGATCACGCAGAAATAAAGCTCGGACAGATTTTCACCATAATTATGGCGACAGCCGCCTTCATACTCTCGGACCCCAGGTGGCTCATCGCGCTTGGCGCCATATTCCTGGTGACAGCGCTGTATCGTCCACTCAGTCCGTTTGTGCTTGTGTACCGCAATGTCGTCAGGCCGCTGGGTGTCATGCATTCCGACTATCGACTGGACAACATACAGCCCCACACCTTCGGCCAGTTGGTAGGCGCACTGACGGTCGCCATCGCGCTCGCGCTGCTGTATGCCGGTTATGGCATGGCCGGCTGGGCCATCGTCTGGATCCTCTCCGGGTTGACGCTGACCTCATATCTGGGTTGGTGCATAGGATGCTTCATGTACTACCGGATTAACCGGCTTGGCTTGAGGGGGTTCTTCCGCCATGCCCCTACCGACCGCTCCGTGAGGCTGGGCCAACGCCCCCGGAAAGAAGCCGCGCAGCCCGGCAGCCATCCGGAATAAGCCAAGCCCTCCTCATGCGCCTCGCCCTGGCTACCCAGCTAGCGGCGCGCCGCTAAAGCCGCCGCCCACTGCGGTCCCCAGCGGTGCACGGCGAGCCCCAGCATGATGGCTGCCGCGCCAAACCACACGCGCGGCAGCACCACCTCGTGGTTCAGGTTGCTGCCCAGCAGCAGGGCGAGCACCGGCGTGACCAAGGTGACGAGGGCGATACGCCCCGCTTCCATGTGCTTGATCATGTAGAAGTAGAGCACAAAGCCCAGCACCGAGCCGACTACGCCCAGGTATACCGTCGCGGCCATTGCACGTTCCGGCATGTCCTGCGGCCAGTGCGCGCCGCCCAGCCACCACGACAGGAAGAATAGCGGCAATGCCACGGCGAGGCTGCCGAGCGTGGTTGCCAGCGGCGGGCTGTCGTCTCCGATGCGTTTGAGCCACACCAGTCCCATTGCCTGCGCCGATACCCCGCCCAGCAGGGCCAGCAGGCCGATCGCGACACCCGCGCCGGCGTGCAGGCCGCCGCCGAAGATCAGCGCCAGTCCCGCCAGCCCCAGCAGCATGCCGGCGAGCTTGCTCGGCGTGATCGCCTCCTCCTTCAGCCACAGCACCGCACCCAGGCTGGTGATCAGCGGCGTGAGGCCGAACAGCAGGGAAATGATCCCGGAATTGACGTATTGCGCCGACCAGTAGGTCAGCGCCATGGTGCCGAACATGCTGGCGCCGCTGACCGCATAGGACAGCATGGCCTTGCCGTGCAGCGGCAGGCGCACGTGGAACAGCACCAGTAGCGCGGCGCACAGTGCGGTGCCCAGCGTCATGCGCGCAAACACCGCGAAGCTGGAGCCGGCGCCCATCGCGCTCCATTTGATGGCGAGCGGAGTCGTCGCCCAGATCAAGATCACCGAGATAAACGCTGCGGGCAGCGGCATGTTCACTTCCTTTCCTGGTTGATGGCCAAAAAACAAAAAGGCCACAGACGGTTGCTGTGGCCTTTGCGGAAACTGCTTGCTTTACTTCGCCTATCCGGCGGCTTGCTCCCCAGGCCACATTGCGCACGGGCGCGCGACGCGCTCCGCTGCGCGGGTGCGTACTCGGTTGTGGCGATGAAATTGAGAAGCAGTCATGGGCTCGATTATGGTGTGCGCCCTGCGCGCTGTCAATCCGGCGCGATGCCTCGCGGCCCTTTCCATTTCAATCACGGCAGATTGTGGACTAGCCCTGCCTTCGGGTACCATAGCCGCTGATTTCACCAAGCCTTAAAAGGGGGGCATCATGTTGAAAAAACTGCTGTATTCGTTCGTCCTGATTTTCTTGTCCGGTTTTGCGTTATCCACCTGGGCGGACCCGCAGCCCGGCAAGCAGATGACCGCCGAGCAATTCGTGGCCTCGCTCAAGTTCCAGAACGGCAAGATCGATCTGCCCGGCGGCATGGCCAGCCTGGACATGCCGCCAAACTTCCGTTACCTCGGCCCTGACGATGCCGAGAAAGTGCTGGTCAACGCCTGGGGCAATCCGCCCGGCGACAAGCCATTGGGGATGATCTTTCCGGCCGATGTCAGCCCGCTCTCGCCCGACGCCTGGGGCGTGATCATCACCTATATGGACGACGGCCACGTCAAGGATGACGACGCCAGCAAGATCGACTACAGCGACCTGCTCAAGCAGATGAAAGACAACAGCGCCGAGGCCGACAAGGAGCGCACCAGCCAGGGCTACCCGTCCCTGCTGCTCACCGGCTGGGCGGAGCCGCCGCGTTACGACTCCGCCACCCACAAGCTTTACTGGGCGCTCGACCTGAAATCCGGCGACGCCACCGAGCACACGCTGAACTACAAGATCCGCGTGCTGGGCCGCAAAGGCGTGCTGGTACTGAATGCGGTGGCGGGTATGAGTCAGCTGCCCCTCATCAAGGGCGAAATGCAGAAAGTGATCGGCTTTGCCGACTTCACCCCGGGCAACCGCTACGCCGATTTCAACAGCAGCACCGACAAGGTCGCCGAATACGGAGTCGCCGCACTCGTGGCCGGGGCGGTCGCCGCCAAGGTGGGTCTGTTCGCGAAACTGTTCGCGCTGCTGATTGCCGCGAAGAAACTGGTAGTGGTGGGCGTCCTGGCGCTGGTCGCCGGTGTCCGCAAACTGCTGGGTCTCAAGAAGAAGGAAAGCCCCGCCGAATAAGGCCATCGTCTCCGGCAGGACGCCGGGGACGTTCACCTTGCCCTGCCGCCGCGGCGGCAGGCGCTCATTTCCCTTTCAGCCGCTCGAGCAAGTGCGCGATTGCGCGCCGAACGTCATCAAGGAAGCCGCCGCGCCGGCCGAAGGGGGTGACATTCCCGCCCGTGCGCGGACGTTGCGCCGTGCCCGACGACAGGTATTCCCACAGCATGGGAAACGCGCGCCAGGCCCGGTAGCCATCAAGCGGCGGAACCGGCAGCAGGTTCACGGCGGCGATCACCACGTTGGCCTTGATGAACACATAGAACAGCGGCATCAGGGAGTAAGCCAGGTCCGGATAGCCCCTCCACAGCACTTTTTCCGCAAGCACCGCGATCAGCAACACGCAGGCCTGCGCCAGCACGCCGCCCCAGGCGACGAGCACGTCATCCCTTTCCGAATAGGCGGCTTCGTGCCAGCACAGGCCGCCAAACAGACGCGCCTCGATGGCGTGCACCCGCAGCCCGCATGACATCGCCGCCACGGCATGGCCGGCCTCGTGCGCCAGCAGCAGCGAGAGAAAGGCGAACATGCTGAGGATGGCCCAGGCCGGATCGGGGTACGACGACCAATAGAGCGGCAGCCACAGCAGCACCGACCAATGCAGGTAAAAAGGAATGTCCTGCCACGTGCCTAGTTTCCAATAGCCTGATCTCATGGGTAAATACTCACTGATGTTTTTGAATTCCGGTCAAGGACTGGTCGCTGCCGAAGGTCCAGTTCAACAATTCCTGGTCGGTGGGCTCACGGCCTTCGATCACGTCCACCTGCCGCGCGCCCGCCGAAAAAGCCATTTCGCGTATGACACGCCGTTCGATTTGGGTATAGCCGCCTTCCGGGTCGCCAGGGAGGTGCGCGATCACTTTGGGCGACGGTTGGAAGATGGAACCAGCAACCACGCGCCGCATCGCCAGCTTCAGGAATTGCTCTGCGAGCGTAAAGTCGGAGAACAGCGAACGCGGATGCGTAAACGGGTTGATTACTTTGACGGCAGGATCGGACGCATGCTTGCGCGCTTCCGCGCCTATGGCCACGACCGTGATTTTGTCAATGCCGCTCAGCGCGATCTCCGGGACTTCCGAAAAGGCCTTTCCCGACCCGACGTCCCGAACCGTGACGCGCTCGGGAGAAACTGCGATATAAACGACGGTGCCCAGCATGAACGACATGACGATATGTATCCTGCATAAAGTGCGCGAGGTTGCGACATTTTACCATCCCGACCACTGCCTACTGGCGCCTGAGCCACATCAAAGGCGGGCATATGGGCAACGTCAGAAGATGACCATTGCGCTCAGGGTGACGGGATAGCGCAGGCGATCGTCCAGCCCGTCGGGGCTGGCGGCGTAGCGGATGCGGTTCACCTCGGCACGCAGCGCAAAATGATCGCCGATGCGGTATTGCGCCCCCAGGCCGAAATAGATGCCGTTCGCGAACCACATCTGGTGCGCGGCCAGCCCGCCGGGAAAGGTGGTGGTCTCGCGTCCCATGCCGAGGCGGACCAGCGCATTGAAGCCATACTTGGGCGTGGTATTCTGCACCAGCGACAGGCCGACGAATTTTGCCGTACCGCCATATGCGGTCGTGCCCAGATCAATGGCGTTAAGTTCCAGCGCGTCCACCCGGGTGCCCGCGCCGATGGTGAGGCTGGGGCCATGGCTGCCGCCGCCGCCCGCCAGATAGAACATGCCCTGGTTGTCCGCATCGTCCGCAAGCGCGCACACGGGAAACAGGGCAAGAACGAAAACGAGAGTACGCAGTCTCATGAAAGTTGGTCCCGATCTTCACAAATATAAAGCGCGCCCCGCACGCGAAGGCCGAGTGTCGGTTACGCGCCGGGTTTCTGCCCCCGGATTATATGTCAACAGATACGGTATGATTCGCACCATCGACCAATCCTTTGCGCGAATGCTGCATCCAGCCCGAATCGCCCTGACCACAGCGCTGGCGCTGTTGCCGGCCCTGCTGGCCGGCTGCGCCACGACCACGGCCGGCGGCGCAGTGGGCGCGAGCCGGCCGCAATTGCTGCTGATTTCATCCGCCAAGATGGACCAGATGGCGGCGCAGGCGTACAACACGCTGAAATCCGATTCGATCACCAAAGGCGACCTGAACACCGATCCGGCCATGCTCGCGCGGGTGCGAGCCATCGCCGCGCGCCTGGAGCCGCAAACCGGCGTATTCCGGCCGGATGCGCCGCGCTGGAAATGGGAGGTGAATGTAATTTCCAGCAGCACGCTCAACGCCTTCTGCATGCCGGGCGGCAAGATCATGGTCTACTCCGGGCTCATCACCCGCCTGCACTTGAGCGATGACGAGATTGCCGTGGTCATGGGACACGAGATCGCCCACGCCTTGCGCGAGCATGCGCGCGAGCAGGTATCGCAAGCCATCGCGGCGCAGACCGCGATAGACCTCGGTGGGGCGCTGCTCGGACTGGGCGCGGGCGCATCGGACATGGCGACGCTCAGTTACCAGAATTTCATCGCGACCAAGTTCAGCCGCACCGACGAGAGCGAGGCCGATCGCATCGGCCTGGAACTTGCCGCACGCGCCGGCTACGACCCGCGCGCCGGCGTCACCCTGTGGCGCAAGATGATGGCGGCCAGCCAGGGCCAGGGCAAGCCGCCGGAGTTCCTCAGCACCCACCCGGCGGACGAGAACCGCATCCAGGAAATCGAATCGCTGCTGCCCACGGTGATGCCGCTGTACGAGGCCGCTCGCCGGCAGGAGCGCGCACCATGAGCCGGCCGCTGCGCCAGATTCCGGCGAGCATCTGGGCGCTGGGCTTCGTCAGCCTGCTCATGGATACTTCTTCCGAGCTGATCCACAGCCTGCTGCCCGCCTTCCTGGTCGGCACGCTGGGCGCAAGCGCCGCGATGCTGGGCTTCATCGAGGGCGCGGCCGAATCCCTGGCGCTGATCGTCAAGATTTTCTCCGGCGTTTTGAGCGATTATCTGGGCCGCCGCAAGGTGCTCGCTCTTGCAGGCTACGGCCTGGCCGCATTGTCCAAACCGCTGTTCGCCCTGGCAGCAGGCCCCGGCTGGGTGCTCGGCGCACGCCTGATCGACCGCACCGGCAAGGGTCTTCGCGGCGCCCCGCGCGATGCGCTGGTGGCCGACATCGCCCCGCCGCACCTGCGCGGCGCCGCTTTCGGGCTGCGCCAGGCGCTGGACACCGTGGGCGCTTTTGTCGGCCCGCTGCTGGCCATCGGCCTGATGCTGCTGCTGGCCGACCACTATCGCTCGGTGTTCTGGTTCGCGGTCATTCCCGCACTCCTATCGGTGATGCTGCTGCTGTTCGGCGTGCGCGAGCCCGAACACCGGCGCGACGGCAAGCCGACAAACCCGATCGCGCTGGCCAGCCTCAAGCGCCTGCACGCGCACTACTGGTGGGTCGTCGTGTTCGGCGCGCTGTTCATGCTCGCCCGCTTCAGCGAGGCGTTTCTCGTGCTGCGCGCCAGGCAAGGCGGACTGGGCGACGCATGGCTGCCGCTCGTATTCGTCGCGATGAATGTGGTGTATGCGCTTACCGCCTACCCGTTCGGCAAGCTGGCCGATACCATGCGCCATACCACGCTGCTGAAATACGGCTTGCTGCTGCTGATCGCCTCCGACATCGTGCTCGGGATCAGCAGCCATCTGGCGGTCGTCTTCAGTGGCATCGTGCTCTGGGGACTGCACATGGGCCTGACCCAGGGCCTGCTGGCGACCATGGTGGCCGGTGCCGCGCCTGCCGACCTGCGCGGCACGGCCTTCGGCTTCTTCAATTTGTGCAGCGGGGCGGCCATGCTGGGGGCGAGCGTCGTGGCCGGCGAATTGTGGGAACATCTGGGCCCGGCCTACACCTTCCATGGCGGAGCGGCGTTTGCCGTCGTTGCACTCCTCATCATTGCGCTGAATGACAAGCCAGCGCCAGAAGCCGGCGAAGTCGGTCGCTGATCAGCCCCCCGTATGGGGCGAAGTGTGGCATTTCGACACGAATTCCCTTTACAAGCCGCATGCATTTGCCTTAAATTCGCCGCATGAGAAAGAAATTTGCCGCCATTTCGCTTCTTCTCGTCGTCGCAGGTATCCTGGGCGCCTGTTCCACCACCCCTCCGCGAACGGCCAGAGGACAAGGCGGCGACGTGGTGCACTACGCGGAAAGCCTGCTCGGCACCCCTTACCACTACGGTGGCACTTCGCCCAGAACCGGTTTCGACTGCAGCGGCTTCGTGCGCTATGTGTTCCTGAAAACCCGCAGGATAGACCTGCCGCGCCGTGCGGAAGACATGAGCCGGGTAGGCGTGCGCATCAAGGGTAACCAGTTGCGGCCCGGCGACCTGGTGTTCTACAGCACGCAAGGCTGGCCTTATTCGCACGTGGGCATCTACATCGGCAATGCGAAATTCATCCACTCGCCCCACACCGGCAGGACTGTCGAGATCGCGGACATGAGCCTGCGTTACTGGCAGGCGCACTACAACGGTGCGCGGCGTATCGTCAACCGGCGCTAGCGCCGGTGCGCGGCGCTCAGCGCCTGCGCGAGCTGGTACACCGTCATCGCGTAATAGTTGCTGCTGTTGTAGGTCCTGATGACGTCGAAATTGGGAAACACCAGCCAGAATTCCTTGCCATCCTTCACCGTAAAATCCAGCAGCCGGGCCGGCTCGCCGCTCACGACAGGCTCGGCCGGCTGTATTCCCGCCTGCGCCCAGGCGGCAACCGGACGCGGCGTGCTGACATCCGCCGCATCGGTATTCTCGACCAGCGTGCCGCGCACGGCCACCGGCCCGTTTCTTACCCAGCCGTATTGCTTGAGATAATTGGCCGCGCTGCCGATCGCGTCGGTGCGCTCGTGCATCAGGTCTATCCTGCCGTTGCCGTTGAAATCCACCGCGTACTTGCGGTAACTGCTGGGCATGAATTGCGCCACGCCCAGGGCACCGGCATAGGATCCCTTGACCGCAAGCAGGTTGAACTGCTGCTCGCTCGCCAGCAGCAGGAATTGTTCCAGTTCGCTGCGGAAGAAATCCGCCCGCGCCGGATAATTGAAAGCCAGCGTGCTCAGCGCATCCAGGGTGCGGTAGCCGCCGGTCTGCCGTCCGTAGAAGGTTTCCACCCCCAGCAGGGCGACGATGATCTCCTGCGGCACACCATAGCGCTTCTCGGCGCGGCGCAAGGCGACCGCATTCCGCTTCCAGAACTTGAGACCGGCGGAAATGCGTGCCGCATTGACGAAGTTGGCGCGGTATTGGGGCCAGGGTTTGCGCGTGGCCGGGGCCGTAATGGCGTCGATCGCGGACTGCTGGTATTGCGCCACCTTGAACGCCCGTTCCAGTTGATCGCGCCGCAAATGATGCTTCAGCACCATTTCCTCAATGAAGAGCGGGACTTGCGGCGACTCATAGGCGCGGGCGGCGACCGGCGCCGACAACAACAGGACTATGAGAAGCATACGAACGAACATAGTGCAGTATTTTACTCGACAGAGGGGCTTGCCACTGCTAAATTTAGCATTTACTTACATTCCCAGTTCACGCATCGGAAGCCGTAATCATGGAAAAACAGACCCAACACCACCGCCTGCTCATTCTCGGCTCCGGCCCCGCCGGTTACACCGCCGCCGTCTATGCCGCGCGCGCGAACCTGACCCCGACGCTGATCACCGGCATCGAGCAGGGCGGCCAACTGATGACCACCACCGAGGTGGACAACTGGCCGGGCGACGTCAACGGCGTGCAGGGGCCCGAGCTGATGCAGCGGTTCCAGGAGCATGCGGAGCGCTTCAATACGCAGATCATCTTCGACCACATCCACACGGCCAGACTCCAGCAAAAGCCGTTCACGCTGGAAGGCGACAGCGGCATCTATACCTGCGACGCGCTGATCATCGCCACCGGCGCATCCGCCCAATACCTTGGCCTGCCTTCGGAACAAGCTTTCATGGGCAAGGGGGTCTCCGGCTGCGCGACCTGCGACGGCTTCTTCTACAAGAACCAGGAGGTCGCGGTGATCGGCGGCGGAAATACTGCGGTCGAGGAAGCGCTGTACCTTGCCAATATCGCCAAGCACGTGACGCTGGTGCACAGGCGCGACACCTTCCGCGCCGAGCGCATCATGATTGATGAACTGATGGAGAAAGTGGAAGAAGGCAAGATCACCCTGCAACTGCACCAGGTGCTCGATGAGGTGCTGGGCGACGACAGCGGCGTCACCGGCATGCGCACCAGGCATGTGGAAACAGGCGCAACGCAGGACTTTGCGCTGTCGGGGGTGTTCATCGCCATCGGCCACAAACCGAATACCGGCATCTTTGCCGGCCAGCTCGAGATGGACAACGGCTACATCATCACCAAGGGCGGACGCCACGGCGAGGCGACCGCGACCAGCATCCCGGGTGTGTTTGCGGCGG
>Ga0208774_1000149_pt1 | contig 13171 bp, 9 predicted proteins | sample SF_Rice_5C_80N_4_FD_185620 | JGI IMG/M metagenome (GOLD analysis project Ga0208774, IMG submission 185620) | Rice paddy soil microbial communities from Twitchell Island, California, USA - SF_Rice_5C_80N_405 (SPAdes) (version 2) | ecosystem: Environmental > Terrestrial > Soil > Paddy field/soil ... | reverse complement strand
CGGTAGTCGTGGGATCGGGCACCACCCTTTCTGGCGTCACCCTTTCGGGAGTTAGCGTTCAGTGAAGACATTAGGGAAACTGGTTTTCGTTCTGTGGGGGTTGTGTCTCTGCGCGGGCGCACAAATTAAGTTTGGTTCCGGCGTAAAGATTGAACCCGGGGTGCGGTTCAGCAGAGCGGTGTTGTCCTCACAGATTCCGGCCCTGGCTCAGCCGGTTGCCTACGGAGCCACCTCCGCAACCTTTACCCTGGCGCAAGCAGCCGGGAACCTGAACGTAGTAATCGTGGGCTGGAATGATGCCACCCGCTCCATCACTGGAGTTGCCGACATGAGCGGCAACTCCTATGCGGAGGCTGCGCCCACGGCGACGTACACTTCTGGCGGAGCGAGCTTAAGGCAGGCCATCTGGTACGCCAAGAACATCACTGCTCATGGCGCCGGCAACGTAGTCACCGTGGCCTGGGATGGCACGCCCACGCTGCCCGAGGTGCGCGCGGTGGAGTTTTCCGGGGCAGACCAGTCCGACCCTCTGGACACCTCGACGGCCAAGGGCGGAACCTATAACGGAACAGTGCCCGTCTCCGTAGGCACCGATGCTGTATCCACTTCCGCGGCCAGCGAACTTCTGGTGGGTGGGGGTATGACCAGTTGGGCTTACGGCGCCTTGGGAGTGAACTTCCAGGGATTAATACGAGCGACGACGTTGGCCGAATACCGGGTAGTCCAAGCGGCAGGCAGTTATGCCGCTGACGCCATGCTGACTGGCTACACCCAGAATTGGCTGATGTCGCTGGCGACGTTTAAGGCCGCCGGGCAAACGCAAGTCGCCCCGCCGCCTAGGTTGACCAGTGTTACGCCTAACAGCGGAACGACCGCAGGAAGCACCGCGGTGACTCTGGGGGGCTCCAACTTCGTGAGCGGGGCCACAGTAACCTTCGGGGGTGCTGCAGCGGCCAACGTGGTTGTGGTGAGCAATACCTCCATCACCGCCGCTACTCCCGCCCATGCGGCTGGAGTGGTGGATGTCAGTGTGACCGATCCCGGGGCTCCCTCCGCGACCCTGGTCAATGCCTACACCTACACGGCCCCACCCGTCAGCACCGACCGCTATGTGTCCAATACGGGCAGCGATGTCAGCGCCGGCACCCAAACAAACCCCTGGGCTACCTTGCAGTATGCGGCGAATCATGTGCCCGCGGGGGGGACCATCCATGTCGCGGCGGGAACTTACAACCCGGCGCTGATTGACTGCGCGGCGGGCGCGACCCAGGGCACGAGCGCCGCGCCCATTACCCTAATTTCAGATAGTGAGCGGGAAGCCTTTATCCAGGGCAATGGACTGGCCGACCCGCTGAAGATCCAGAACTGCAGTTACTGGACGGTCGAGGGCTTCCGCGCCGAAGACGGCGATCACACCACCTACAGTGATGCGGTCATCTACCTATACCAAACCAACCACATCACCCTGCGGCGCAACCTGCTGCGCAAGTCCAACCGCTACAAGAACGCCACCCTCATCACCGTGGACCACAGCTCCAACACGGTGGTGGAGGAAAACGAGTTGTACGAGTTTCACAAGCACGGCCTGACCTTTTATTACGGGGCAGCCAACGGACGAAACATGGCTCGCCGCAATTACTGCAACAGCCGGGGCGGGGTGGCAGGCTCGGCGGGCGCCGACATCGGCGGCGGCTACGTGAGTGAGGATCCCTTGCGCGGCGACCAGTGCATCTCCATCTACGGGGAATCCAATTGCCTGCTGGAAAACAACGTGGCGGAGAATGTGCGCTACGGGGTGGAGGTACAGCCGGGAGGCACGGCCCCCGCCGACGGCACCGCCCTCTGGGGTAACATCGCCAACAACACCGTACAGGGGTTTCACCTGGAAGCCAACTCCGGCGACCCGCCGCAGACCCAGGACGACGCCCACATGCCGCACAATACGGTGCTGGTGGACAACATCGCCATCAGCGGGTACGACACCACCGCCGGCTTTTCTTCGGAGAGCGCCAAGAACACGGTACTCGACCGCAATACCGCCATCACAGTCAATGGGCAAACCGGCTTCCAGTTCATCCGCCACGATGACAACGGAGGCGACGGCTCTTACTCCGCCCACATTGACCACAGCCTGGCCACGCAAGCCTCGGGCGGAGCGCAGGGTAATGGCTTTTATGCCTACGCCTCTTCCGGAACCCTGAGCACGACCGGCGAGGGCGTGGACGCCTTCAACTGGCTAACGCCCTTTACCGGCCTGGGGAGCGTAACCAGCCAGGCTACGAGCGACCCGCAACTGGGCGGCTGCAAAGCCTGGCGCCCGGATGGAAGCTGGGCCAAGGTCAACGCCGTGGGCGCCGACGTGCTCTACCGCTACGACAACGGCACGCTGACCACCATCCCCCTGTGGGACGATTCCGGCAACTTCCCTTCGGGCGCGATCGTTGCCGAGTGGAATGATGTGGTTGGCTCCTCGCTGAGTAACCTGAAAAACCGCCTGGCTGTCAATACTGCTTCCTGTCCCTTCCCTGCGGGCTACGGCAGGGGCGCGGTGGCGCGCACCCTGACCGTCTCGACCTCGGGAACGGGGCATGTGACCAGCGTGCCCGCAGGCGTGAACTGTCCCGGCACTTGTATTGCAACTTACAATGCTGGAACCTCAGTGCAGTTGACCGCCACCGCCGATGGCGATGCCACCTTCAGCGGCTGGGGCGGAGCGTGTTCGGGGACTGGCGCCTGCAGTCTGACCATGGACGCGGACAAGGCGGTAAGCGCGACTTTTGCTTCGCCGCCGCCGCGCACGGGCGTCTACAGCATGACCACGCCTCCGCCTTATAACTGGCAGCCCTTTGTCGCGGGAGGGCAGACGGGAGCCAACGGACAGAAGTCCATCTTTTATCAACCCTTGCCCAATAACTGCTACGACCAGGCGGGCGCCAGTTGCACGGGCGGCATCATGGGGCACTCCATCAACGATACGATGGCCAAATATACCTTGACCGCCAACCAGTGCAATGACCGCCTGGGCACGGGGTATAGCTCTACCGGTTGCGGCTACTGGGCGCTGGTGTTTCCTTCGGGCACAGTGCAGGCCAGGTCGGTGGACCAGGGCATCCCTTATTACTACTGCAAGCCCGATGGCTCGGATTGCGTCTGGTACAAGACCACCAACCGTGGCCTGAATGTCACCTTCCTGGCCCCCAATCGGGCGATGTATTCGGGCGGCGACACTGACATGTACATCGGGGTGCTCGACCAGAAGCAGAACATCAGCCTGCAGACTTACACCTACTTTGGCACAGGCAACCAGGGCCGCACCCTACCCGACAACGCCGGCTGCCCCGGCACGGGCCCCAAAACCTGCGCCAAACTGGTAGACCTCTACTGGGTGAACGCCAGTCATACCGGGGTGGACGCGGATTTCTACAACAACACACAGTACAGTGACAGCTCGACCGGCTATACGCTGGGCGGAGACAGCGGCGGCACCACCGGGCTTTCCGGGTCGGCTTTGGGCTTCATCACCCGCTTTCAGGAATACGCGGCGGCCACAGCCTCCAGTTATGCGACCATCAACCACGCCATCCAGTTGGGCTTCAAGTGCGGCTACAGATCGGGTTCTCCGGGCGCGGTCAGCGATAAGGTGTGGCCGCAGATTACTGGACTGAAATCCTGCACTCAGACCGGTGATTACAACGTGGCCGGAGTGACGCCCGAGGCGGGACGGCTGTTCATGTTCGACTACACCAAGGCGCAGATTGACGCCATGAGCATTGACCCGGCCAAGAAGGCGCTGCTGCGGGCCTATTCCAAGTATGGCGCTTACTTCGCCCAAACCGGAGGTTCGCTGCAATACGGCTTTACCGCGGTGTGCACTGGTGGCTATGAAAGCCTGACTTCTTACGCATCCACCGGCACGCCCTTTCCCGAGTTCAACACCATCGCTACCCAGAACCCGAGAGTGACGGCTGAGTGCGGCACCTATGGGCGGGGGAGTTGTCCCCAGAGACGCTACGATGTGCGCCTCTATGACACTTTCACCGCCGGCATTGGGAGGCTGGTTGGACCAGGCGGAACAGACTCGCAAGGGAATTCTTGCTCGGTAGCGCCGGGATGTTATCCCAGCGGACACTTTCATGTGGTCAGCGAATGCGTGGCGAAGGCTATGGCGGGGATGACGGTTGGGCAGGGAGCGTGCCCGTAGTGAAGACACTGGTAGAGCAGCTAACGAAAATCAGGTGCCTTCGGGAAGCTCGGGCAAGGCTGTTCGTTACACGCGCCGCGCAAGCGCGGGGCGCTGTAGAAGGATGACATTCAGATTTGAAGAGGGACGCAATGTGTTTCTTGCCGACGATGACAGCGGAAGGCGTGGCGGCAAGATGGGCGGCGGTCGCCACATAAGCATGGCTGGGACAGGGGAGGGCGGGGCGGCTGGACCTATACCGATAGTGCACAGGATTGAAAAGTGAGCGATCTTAGGGAATTGCTGAGGCTGGGAGGCGAGCTGGACGAGCGCATCCATGAAGTGTCGGGAAAGCAATTAGACGCCGCGGACTGGGGAGGGCCAGAACCGAGCGTACGGGATCTGCTGGTGGAGAGGATGTTACGAATCAGGAACAAGCGAGGGCGGCTGGTGAGGCTGCGGCCGAACCGCGCGCAGATCGAATACGGGCGCAAGTGCACGCGGCGGAACATCGTGGTGAAGGCGAGGCAGCTGGGGATCACAACGTACGTGGCGGCGCGGTTCTTCATCCAGACGATCACGCGGCAAGGGACGCTGAGCGTGCAGGTGGCGCATGACCAGAGGTCGGCAGAGGAAATTTTCCGCATCGTACACCGGTTTCACGTGAACCTGCCGGCGCGGGTAAGGCAGACGGCGCTGGTGACCTCGCGAGCCAACGTGCGGCAGCTGATCTTTCCGAAACTGGACAGCGAATACCGGGTGGAGACGGCGGCGGATCCGAATGCGGGACGAGGTTTGACGATTCACAACCTGCACTGCTCCGAGGTGGCGCGGTGGCCGCGGGACGCGCTGGAGACACTGGCATCGTTGCGGGCGGCGGTGCCGCCTTCGGGGGAGGTGGTGCTGGAATCCACGCCCAACGGCGCAGGAGGCCGGTTCTACGAGGAGTGGGAACTGGCGGAGGAGAATGGGTACACGCGGCACTTCTTTCCCTGGTGGTGGGAGCCGGGCTACACCGAGGACGCGAGCAAGGTGGGGGAACTGACAGAGGAGGAGCAAGAACTGGTAAAGCGGGAAGGGCTGAGCCGGGAGCAGATCGCGTTTCGCAGGAAGATGAAAGGCAGCCTGCGGGCTCTGGCGGGACAGGAGTTCGTGGAAGACGCGACGGCATGCTTTCTGGCCTCGGGCGATTGCGTGTTCGCCAGCGACGTAGTGCAGGCGCAGCTGGGGAAATGCGGAGTTGCGCTAGAGAGGAAAGACAACGGGCAGCTGCTGATATGGTGGCCGCCGCAGCCGGGGCGGGAGTACATCATGGGAGTGGACCCGGCGGGGGGAGGAGTGGAGGGAGATTACGCGTGCGCGCAGGTGATCGAGAGGCATACGGGGATGCAGTGCGCGGAACTGCACGGGCACTTTGGCCCACAGACGCTGGCGCACAAAGCGGCAGAACTGGGGATGATGTACAACCGGGCGCTGGTGGGTGTGGAACGAAACAACCATGGATATGGGGTGCTGGCGTATCTGGCGACGGGCGAGAAGTACCCGCGGGTTTATGTGCACGGCGAGCAACCGGGATGGCTGACAAACGCGGCGACGCGGCCGGCCATGATCGAGTACCTGGCGGCGGTGGTGGCGACGTCTCCGGAATTGTTTCACAGCGCGCGGTTTTTGGAGGAATGCCGGACATTCGTGCGGCATGGAGACGGGTGGACGGGAGCGCAGGGGGGAGCGCACGACGACTGCGTGATGGCGATGGCGATCGCGTTCGCGGTGAGGAAGGCGGAGGTAGGGGCGCTTTCCAGGAATGCCATGAAGGCGCTGACGTATATGGAGGATCGGTAGAGGTGTGTGTCGGACGTCACAGCGGGGAGGGGGGGCTGGGCGGCTAGGATGTGGGTCGGGGAGGAGGGGGCTGTCCGCACATGGCATTGTCCGGGACAGCCGGGGGCGGGGGCCCTCACAGGGTTGGGTCAGAACTGGCTGGGGCGGCAGTCGAGGGATGAAATAAGGCGGGGTCCTTCGACTTCGCACACCGCTTCGCAAGCGAACCGGTGTGCTGCGCTCAGGATGACAATAGAGGTAAGGTGCAGCGGGAGGAAACGCAAGGTCCTTCGACTCGGACGGGTTCGGTTTTGCCCGTCCTCGCTCAGGATGACAGTTGGCGATATCGGCGGTACAGCACGTAAGAAGGATGCGGGGAGGGGCGCAAGCGCATCTGATGCGAGCGGCCGACGGATTCTTTTACGTGGTGAAGTTCCAGAACAACCCGCAACACCTGAGGGTACTAGCGAACGAACTATTGGCGGCAAGACTGGGGGAAGCGGTGGGGTTGCCGATAGCGGCGGCGGAAGTGGTGGAGGTCAGCGACTGGCTGGTGGAGCATACGGAGGATTTGACCATCCACCTGGCGCATGGAGCGGTGAGGTGCGAGCCAGGGCTGCAGTTCGGGTCACGATATGTGGTGACGCCGCTGGAAGGGCAGGTGTTCGATTACCTTCCGTGGGCGATGATGGAGCGGGTAAGGAACCTGGAGGCGTTCGCGGGGATTTTGGTGCTAGACAAATGGACGTGCAACGCGAACGGGCGGCAGGCGACATTCTGGCGGAAGTCGCGGGAACGAAAGTACACGGTGACGTTTATTGATCAGGGATATTGTTTCAATGCGGGAGAGTGGAGCTTTCCGGACTCGCCGCTGCGGGGAGTGTATGCGCGCAACGAGGTGTACGCTGGGGTGCGAGGGTGGGAATCATTCGAGCCGTGGATGACACGGGTGGAGGAACTGGAGCCGGCGAGGATCTATGAGGCGGCGGGGCAGGTGCCGCCGGAATGGTATGAAAATGACTGGGAGGCGATGGAAAGGCTGGTGGAGCAGCTAATAAAGAGGAGAGGGCGGGTACGGGAACTGGTGGAGGAATTTGGGAGGTCGTCGAGGCAGCCGTTTCCGGGGTGGAGGGTGAATTAACCACAGAGGACAGGGGTCCTTCGTCGCGCTCACCGCGTCAAGCGCGGCTCGCGCTTCCTCAGGATGACAGAAGAATGAAGATGTAAGAAAAGCGAAATGGTTGAGATGAAGCATTGCGAGTTTTTCCTGCTGCGGTATGTGCCGGACGCGGTGAAGGACGAGTTCATCAACATCGGGCTGGTGTTGCTGCATCGGAACACGAAGGGGACAGAGTTCGCGGATGTACGCTTCACGCGGGACTGGAGGCGGGTGAGGTGCCTGGACCCGGAGGCGGATGTGGAAGTGCTGCAGGCGATGGAGTCGCAAATCCGGCAGGAATTGGGGGAACCGCGGGAACGGGCAGCGATGCTGAAGCGACTGGAGGACTCGCTTTCGAATACCCTGCAGATATCGGTGAGCAAGGGGTGCCTGACGGCAGACCCGGCGCAGGAGATCGAGGCGCTGGCAAGGATGTACCTGGAAGCGCCGAAGAGGCGCACGGCGCGGGCGGAGGCGGGGAGGCAGGCGATTCTGGGCCGGATGCGGGGGGCGTTCGAGCAGGCGGGGGTGTGGGGCCTGATGAGGAAGGCGATTCCGGCCTCGAAATACACGCACGCGGGGGATCCGCTGAAGATTGATTGCGGGTACAGGCCGAACGGGGAGGTCAGGCTGTTTCAGGCGGTGTCGCTGGGAACGGACACGGATGGGGCCAAGGTGCTGGCGTTCAGTTATCCGCAGATTGCGGCGGGGATTGAACGCGAGGAAAAGGCGAGGGCGGAGCTGACGGCGATTGTGGAAGATGAACTGGAGCGCGGGGATGAGGGGATTGCGTTTGCGCTGGCGGTACTGGAAGAGAGCAGGATCGGGGTGGCGAGGACGGAAGAACTGGCAGGGATAGCTGAGAGGGCGAGGGTGGAACTGGGAGTGTGAACCTGTTTCACCACACAGGACACGAAGGGGCGCAATCAGGGCAGGGGTCCTTCGACCCGGGCGTGCGCCCTCGCTGAGGATGACAGTTATAACTAATAGTTTTCTTTAAAGAACAATCATGAAAATCAAAGAGAAGGTAAGTGGCGCGTGGCGCCGCGTGAGGGAAAGTGTGTCGGGAGATAAGAGCGGGGCAACGGGTGCAGAGAAGAGGAGGACGGTGGCGCTGCCGTCTATTCTGAACACCTATTCGCCGAGGGTGGACGCGCTGCCCAAGCCAACGACGGCGAACCTGCGGCGGTTGGCGGAGACGCCGGTGGCGCGCAAGGCGATCAACACCATCAAAGACCGGATCGCGGGGATGCGGTGGAGAGTGCAGGCAAAGCGGGGACGGGCGCTGGAGGAGCTGCCGGAAGGAGAGGCGCGCAGCCAGGCGCTGACAGCAAACTTCGAGGCGCCGAATCCGGAGGACTCGTTCCGATCCCTGGCGGAGGAGGTGCTGGAAGACGTGATTGTGGGCGGGTACGGGGCGATCGAGGTGCAGGCGACGGGGGATGCGGCGCGTCCGCTGCTGCTGTGGCCGGTGGACGGGGCGACGATACGGATAAAGGCGGACTGGGACGGAAGGCCGGATTCGCCACGATACGTGCAAGCAACGGGGCGACTGGGGCCGGAGTCGAACCTGGAGCTCAATGATGATGAGCTCATTTATGTGCGGCTGAACCCGCGGACGCACACGCCCTTCGGGCTGGGGCGGCTGGAGGTGGGGTTCGAGGCGATAAATGCGTTTCTGAGCGCGCACCGGTATGCGTCGCGGCTGGCGAGCAACACGGTGGTGCAGTACGCGCTGTGGCTGCAGAACCTGACACCGGCGCACCACGAGCGGCTGATCCGGTGGTGGCAGGACGAGATCGAGGGGACGGGGCGGGTGCCGATTCTTTCGGTGGAGAGCAAGCCGGAGGTGCTGAGGTTTGGAGGCGGCACGGACGCGGATCTGCGTCTGGCGTGGCAGGAGTTTTTGCTGCGGGTCATCGCGGATGCGTTTGACCTGCCGCCACAGGTTCTGGGAGTGGAACGGGATGTGAACCGGTCCACCGCGGCGGAACTGAATGACCAGGCGTTCCGGTCGGCAATTGTGCCGACGGCACGGCTGCTGGCGGAACACCTGACGCGGGGGGCAATCCACAAAAAGCTGGGATGGGAGGACCTGGAGTTTGTGTTCACGGATGTGGACGCGCGAAACGAACTGGAAGAAGCGCAGATCCAGGAGATCCTGCTGAGAAGCGGGGTGCTGACGGTGAATGAGGTGAGGAAGGCGCGGGGGCTGGGGCCGGTGTAAGTGAGGCGGGCTGGGTCCGCGCGGACAGCCGAGGGCAGCTATCCCCACGTGAGGATGCCATTTTAATTTGAAAATTCCCCGGCACGGCAAATGAGAGGCCGGCGGCACAGGGGTCCTTCGACTCGGGCGCACGCCCGCGCTCAGGATGACAGGAACAAAAGTTGGTTTAGAACACAAAGTCACGAGCAGTAAACAGGGCAGGGTCATTCGGCTCGGGCATGCGCCCTCGCGCAGAAAACAGGGAAGAGAATCTTCCAAAACAAGAAAACAATATGAACATTGAAGTGGAGTCCATGGCGATCGAGATGCCGCGGATGGAGGCTCATCCCAACCGGGAGGAGTTCCGCGGGGTGCTGACGGCGGTGGGCGTGGCTTCCGACCGGCCGCCGGCGGGGGCGCGAGGGCACCGGGTGATGCTGACCCGGGGTGCGGCGGAGGAGGCGCTGGCTTCGCTGTTGGGAATGGGGCTGGATTATGCGCCGTCGCTGGATCGGCACGATGCGCAGCGCAAGGTGGGGATCATCACGCGAGCCGAGATTGTGGGGAAAAGGCTGGAGCTGGGCGGATACCTGTTCGCCAAGGACTTTCCGGAACTGATACGGACGATACGCGGGAACGGAGGAAAGGCGGGGGGCGGACTGGGGATGTCGTACGAGATCGCTGACGCGCGAGTGGCGGATGTGCGGGAGGCGGTTTGGAAGCTGACCCAGGTGACGTTCACAGGAGCGGCGATCCTGCTGCGGGATAAGGCAGCGTATCGGGAGACGTGGATCGAGATGGTGAAAAGCAGGAGCGAGTAGTCGGGAGTCAGACGAACCTCTTCCCGGGCGGGCGGCCACAGGGGCGAGCTACGCTCGCCCGGACAGCCGAGGGCGGCTGTCCCCACACGGGTATTGCAAGATCATTCAGTTTGCCAGGGAAACAACGATCAAAGGAGAGGAAATGGAAGAGGAGATGATGCAGCAATTGGCGACAAGCGCGGAAAAGCTGGCGAGCGCGGCGGAGGCACTGGACCGGGCGCTGGTTAGGCTGGATGAGCAACACACGGCCCTGAACGCGAAAGTGGAACGAATTGTAGCGGCGATCGAGGAGAAAGCGCCGGAAGAGGGGCTGAAGGAGCGCGTGACGGAACTGGAACGGGCGAACACGGAGCTGAAAGCCCAAGCAATCCGACTGGGGCGCAAGACACTGCCCCCGCTGGTAACGGCGCTGCTGGGGAAAAATTACAGCGAGGGTGAGGAAATCGAGACGAGCAAGCTGGACAAGGCATTGAGTTCGCTGAGCGTGGAGCAGAGGATCGCAGTGAAGGCGGAGATGGCAAGGGCGGGAATCATTTAAGAACGCAGCTGGTAGTTAGCGGTTGGTGTTTGGCGGGCACGGCGACAAAGCCGTGCCCGTTGTGTTTGGAGGCGGGCTTCGTCCTCCTGGACAGCCGACCACCCCAGCCAAAGGCGGCTGCCCGCACACAAACCAGAGCACAAGGTTCTTCGACTCCGCTCAGGATGACAAGCTTTTTACTGAAGGCAGCAAAGAGCCACAGAGACTCAGGAACGCAAATCACAACGAAAGGAAAATATGAAAGCACAATTTATCGAGCTGGCCGCAGCGGCGGATTACCTGGGGCCGGGAGCGGTGGAAGTAAACCGCTACCAATCGGAAATCACAGACATCGTGCGGCGGCGGGGAGCGTTTGGGCAGAGAATCCGGCAGGTGCCGGCAACGGGGCATCCATCGCGATTCTTCGAGCAGACGGCAATCGTCTCGCCGAGCGCAGCCAACGCCTTCGTGGACCCGCGGAACATCGTGGCCACGGTGGGTTCGCCGGCGCGGTCGGAACGCAGCGTGCCGCTGAAGGCTCTGGTTTCACAAATCAACTACAACCTGTTCGATCTGGAAGTGGGAGCGCAGCAGAGCCAATTCGCGTTTCTGCAGGCCAAGGACTTGGCAGATGCGGTGGAAGGACTGATGCGGACGCATGATGTGGCGTTATGGAATGGGAACGACACGTCGCTGAGCGCACCAGCCACAGCGCAGTACTACGGAGCGATCGGACAAATCGCGGCGGGCGGCAACCTGGCGACCATTCACAATGCGGAGAGCATTGTGGACGGGATCAAGGCGGCGGTAGCAGCGATGGTTGCGAACTCGTCGTACGAGGTGAGGCCGAGCGCGATTTACGCCAACCCGGTGCTGCTGGACCTGATCGACCGGGAAATGAAGTCGGTGTACAACGTGGTGCTCTCGAGCGCCGAAATCGTGGGCGGAATGAAGGTGAAGACGCTCTCGACGCAGGCGGGGGAGCTGCCGCTGATACCGGAGTGGGCGCTGAGCTACACGGGGACACCGGGAAGCGGGACGGCGGTGCTGCCGGCGTACATCGTGAGCGAGGACATGATCGAGTACCACTGGCTGACCGACCAGAACCCGCGGGTATTCCAGTTGGGGCTGAGCGGTTCGCTGGCGTCGCAGATGGTGGTGGTGAAGTTCGGAGCGGTGGTGGTGAAGGGAGCGTCGTACGCGCACTACAAAGTGAGCGTCGAGCGGTAGTGGATCCCTAGTTGCCGTCTCCGCTGGGGGCGGAGACGGCAAGCGGGGAAAAGCTCCTTCGCTGCGCTGAGGATTTCGGCTGCGGGCTCGCGCTGCGCTCACGCCCGCAAGGCGCTTCAACTTCGACTCGGGCATACGCCCTCGCTCAGGATGACAGTTGTTGCAAAACACAAGGTCCTTCGGCTCGGCAGGCCGGTCCGCAAGCGACTCGGCCAGCTTCGCTCAGGATGACAGTTGAAGGCAGCAGTTTGTGGAGACGGGCAGTATAGCGGCTGTGCAGCGTTGCGTTTGTGAAATGAAGAAGGACGCAACAAAGAACAGTCAGTCAGGAAGAGGACATGAATTATTTGAGTCCGGCGGAATATGAGAATTATGGCCTGGAAGCCAGGACGGCAGAAGGGTGGGTGACGGCAGCGAGCGCGCTGATCAACGCGCATTGCCGTCGGGAGACGCTGGGGGTGGCGGCCTACCGGGAGCGTCTGGGCCTAAGCAGCGGGCGGAAAAGCGTGCGCCTGAGCTATCTGCCGCTGGCGGCGTTGGCGCCCGCCAGCACGCCGATGGTGTCGGCACGTGCACGGTATGCCACGCCGCGGCGGGGGGAATTGGCGGGCCAGGGGGACTGGGCGGCGGAGGTGGCGCAGGCGTTCGGGCTGCCGGGAATGTGGACGGAACTGGACGCGGGGACCATCGAGTACGAGGCGCAGACGGGAGAACTGACGCTGCCGGGGAGCCCGCTGGGGTGGGCCTTCAGCGAGGTGGAGATCGAATACACGGCGGGGCTGGCCAACATCCCCGAGGGAGTGAAGTGCGCATGCGCGCAGGTGGTGCGCAACGCGCTGGCAACACCGGCGCTGAACGTACGAGCGGGCAGCCTGGAGCGGATGCACCTGGAATATTTCTCAGACACGCTGATTGATCAGACGGTGCGTTCATTGCTGGCGCCCTACGTGGCGCAGAAGGTGGAGTAGTCATGCGGGAAATGGGAGCACAAGCGGGGAGAGGGCTGGCGTTCGTGCGGGCGGCGGATGCGATGCTGCAGGTGCTGGGAGGAGAAGGAGTGCAATTGCTCTTTCCGGGGGCGAGCGCCGGAGGGCCGAGCGAAGAACTGGGAATGGCGGTGCCGCCGGTAGAGGAAGTGGAAGTAGCGCCGGTATGCCGTGTGGCAGCGACGCCGGCCAAGGGACAGAGGCGGGTGGAGTTTCTGTTTTCGGCGGCGGCACTGGCGAGGTACATGGAG
>Ga0208774_1000143_pt1 | contig 13434 bp, 13 predicted proteins | sample SF_Rice_5C_80N_4_FD_185620 | JGI IMG/M metagenome (GOLD analysis project Ga0208774, IMG submission 185620) | Rice paddy soil microbial communities from Twitchell Island, California, USA - SF_Rice_5C_80N_405 (SPAdes) (version 2) | ecosystem: Environmental > Terrestrial > Soil > Paddy field/soil ... | reverse complement strand
CTGGTTCAAGCACATTAAGGGCGACTTCAGGCCATCGCTCTTGGGCAGCAGATTGCATTCCGGCACGCGCACGTCCTGTAATGACAGGCTGGAAGTCACCGAGGCGCGCAGCGACCACTTGCCGTGCACATCGGCGGCGCGGAAGCCCGGCCGGTCGGTTTCCACCAGGAAGCCGCGAATCTTGTCGTCTTCTTCTTCGTTCTTGGCCCAAACTACGGCCACATCGGCGATGGAGCCGGAGGTAATCCACATCTTTTCGCCGTTGAGCACGTACTCCTTGCCAACTTTTTTGGCGCGGGTGCGCATGCCGCCGGGATTGGAGCCGAAATCAGGCTCGGTCAGCCCGAAGCAGCCCAGCTTTTCGCCCTTCTGCATGGCCGGCAGCCAGGTCTGCTTCTGCTCCTCGCTGCCGAAAGCGTAAATGGGGTACATGCAGAGCGCCGACTGCACGCTCACGAAGGAGCGCACGCCGCTATCGCCGCGTTCCAGCTCCTGCATCACCAGCCCGTACTCCACATTCGACATGCCGGCACAGCCATAGCCCTTCAGGGTGGCGCCGTAAAAGCCCAACTCGCCCATGGGCTTCACCAGTTCGCGGGGGAAGCGGCCTTCGCGGTTGCACTGCTCGATGATGGGGATCAGGTTGTCTTCTATGAACTTGCGGGCAGTGTCGCGCACCAGCCGTTCATCGTCGGAGAGCAGGGAATCGAACTCGATGAAGTCCACCCCGCGGAATTTGATGGCCATGGCAGTCCTCGTTCCAAGCTTCTTATGCAGGTCCCCGCAGATCCGGCAGCTCAGGCGCAGGTGACAGGGAGAAACGCGCGTCGCGGAAGACCTTTGAAGTTAGCAGAGGGCTTTCAGCGCCGTCAATGCGCGCTCCCGCCATGGCAAAGAAGGCGAGCTGCGCTCGCCCGCACAGGCGGGGGCGCCTGTGCCCACAAAAGAGCAGAATCGCGCTGTTTTCAGGTAAAATCATTTCTGGACGCTAGCACGCATCCATCCATTCATCCCATACAGTCTGCTAAACCCGCTCCGCGGGACAGTACTGGTCAAGGAGCAACATGGCAAAAATTGCAAAAACCGCGGACCGCAAGAAGATGGACACCACCAAGAGCACGGACTGCCCCAAGTGCGGCAAGCCCACCCGCATCGTAAAGCGGGTGAAGGACCGAGAGCGGGGCGTGCCCGGCGGCATCTTTATCTCCTGCAGCGGCTGCGACTTCTTCGAAAAGCTGTAAGAACCTGCTATCGGTCATCGGCCTCCGGTCGTCGGCTGGTTATTGCCGAAAGCCGACGGCCGACGGCCGAGAGCTAATGATTAACGGCTAACGACTATTTTGAACGTTCTACCCACACCATGGCATCCCTCTCCGGCACACTGTCGGACTACTGGCGGCTGGCCCGCGCCAACCGCAACTTCCGCCGCCTGTGGTGTGCCCAAATCGTCAGCGAGATGGGCGACTGGTTCTATGCTGTCGCCATCTACAGCCTGCTGCTGGAGTTCACCGGCAAAGCCTCGTCGGTAGGCATCGCGCTGGTCTGCCAGCTTCTTCCCCAGACCTTCATCGGCCCCATGGCGGGGGTCATCAATGACCGCGTCAGCCGCAAGAAGGTGATGATCGCCGCCGACCTTTCGCGGGTGCTGATTGTGGGCGCCATGCTGCTGGTGCGCTCCCGCTCCATGGTGTGGCTGGTGTACCCGCTGCTGTTCCTGGAAACCATCATGTGGGGGTTCTTCGAGCCGGCGCGCACGGCGGTGCTGCCCAACATCGCGGCCAAAGAAGACCTGATTGTCGCCAACACGCTGCAATCCACCACCTGGTCGGCCAACTTCGCCATGGGAGCGTTGCTGGGCGGGCTGGCGGCCGCCTTTCTGGGACGCCCCTCGGTGTTTGGGATCAATGCGGCTTCGTTCCTGGTCTCGGCGCTGATTCTCAGCCGCATGGATTTTCACGAATCGCATACGGAACTGCACGGCCCCCTGCGCCTGCGCGAACTGGTGGACTTCAAGCCGGTAGCCGACGGCATTCGCTACGTGCGCAGCGATATCCGCCTGCTGGCCACCATGATGGTCAAAACCGGTATCGGCATCATGGGTGCCAGCTGGGTGATCTTTCCGGTGATGGGGGAGCGCATATTTCCCCTGCGCGGGCATGGCCTCTCAGGCACACGAGGCGGCATGCTCAGCATGAGCCTGCTCATGGCCTCTCGCGGCATGGGCTCGCTGATGGGACCGCTGCTGGCCGCCGGATGGGCGGGGCAGAACCAGGGGCGCCTGCGCAACCTTATTTTTGCGGGGCTAACCATCGGGGGCATCGGCTACATGCTGCTGGGCGCGGCGCCGGGGCTGGCGCTGGCCTGCGCTGCTGTCATGTTTGCCCACATGGGCGGCTCCAACATCTGGGTGTCGTCCACGACGTTGCTGCAGATGAACACCGAGGACCGCTTCCGCGGGCGTGTTTTTTCCGCCGATCTGAGCGTGCTCACGCTGATCATGGCCATCAGCACCTTTTTTGCCGGGCGCATCCTCGACGCCGGCATTTCGGCGCGCGAGCTGGCTGTGGGCGTTGGACTTACCGTAATGCTTCCCGCCGCCGGCTGGCTGTGGGCGCAGGGGTTGTGGAAGGGCAGCCAGTACCAGGCGGGAGCGGAAATCGGCAGCTGAACTTTTAGCTGCCCGCTGGGAGCTGGGGGCTGTCCATCCGCGGCGTCGCAGATGCCGGGAGACAGCGGGAACCCTGAAGGTCTCTGTCTGCTTGAATTCGGCAGCACTATTTTTTAGGCCGCGATTCCGGCGGCACTAATCCGGCCATGCGGTAGTAAACCGTCAGTTGGCCGTAGATTTCACCCGAGTGCTCAATAAGGCCGTAGGCAAAATCGCTGACCCGGGTCTGCTGATTGCTGAAGGGGTCTACGATCAGCGCTGACATGCCCCGGTCGCCTTTGCTCTTGATGGCCGCCGCCCCATCGGCAAAGGACTTCTTCACGTAGCTCACTATATCGGCCTTACTCTTGAACTGGTCGCGTTTTGGATCCTCTTCCGCAGGCGCTTTCTTTCCCATGGCCAGGTTGGTGAAGAAGTAGTTCGCGGCCGCGGCATGGATCATGCGCTGAGCGAAGCTGCCTACCGAGGGAGTGGGCTTGTAGTCATACTTGTTGGCGGGAAAATCCTCGGCCATGGCGATCAATTTCCTTCCGATCTCGTTCCAGTTTTGCAGGACGGCCTGGGAGACGCTGGGCGCCGGCTTGGCAGCCACCGCTTTTTTCGCCGTCTCTTGCGCGGGCGCGGAGTTTCCCAACAGACCAAAAGCAATCACTAACAGGACAACCGAAGCGGCCTTCTTCATGGGCGTGCCTTTCTAAATAGATTTGTACTACCTGTCGTGGGCCCAGCCTATTACCACTCGGACTTCAGTCGGACTGGCATGTTCGGAGCGCGTCATGACGAACGTCTGGCCATCGGGAGTAACGTCGTATCCGGCGACGCTGCCGCCGCGATCAAACCTGCGGTCAAACAGTTGGCTGGCTTTGCCGGCCCGGAATACCGGCTGCACCTGCACCGATACACTCATCATCTTGGTTCCGTTGCGGTAGAGGATCTCCCGTCCATGTCGCACCCAGCGGGGCTGTTCCCCGCCGTCGTTTGAGATTTGCCAGCGGCCTCCCGGGCCGGGCACCGGCTCAACATAGATTTCTGACCGGCCGGATTCATTGGAAGCGTAGGCGAGCCAGTGGCCGTCGGGCGATAAACTGCCCTGCCGCTCCGTGGCATCCGTTCGTTTGAAGACCAGCATTTCGTTGTGGTCCCGGAGCTTAAGCAGCCATAGATCAGTGCTGGTGAGCGGATCATTCACGGTCACGGCAGCGTAGTCGCCGGCGGTGGCAGTCACGTGACTGTTCACCGAAGTCTCGCGTATCAACTGAGGCGCGGAACTGCCATCCGCCGCCACCCGGTAAATGCCGCGTTTTTGCGAGGGGCCGACGGAATCAAACAGCAGGCTCTTGCCGTCTGCAATCCAAACCGGAGCATCATTGAGCGCGCCGTTGGACACAATGTATGTCAGCAGGCCGCGATCACGGTCGTAGACCGCGAGTTGCTGTCCGTTGACCGCCCGGATCGCTATGGCCACGCGCCTTCCGTCGGGCGAAAACGCCGGGTCAACATAGTCCTCTGCCGGGATATCCAACTTCTGTTCCACGCCCTGACGGTCAACCAGATAAATGCGACGAGCAAAATTACCGGCCGGGCCGGGCGCGTAGGCCAGCACTCCGTTGCTGGAAGCGCTCGCCTGCGCAATGTAATTCTCCTCATTGATGCCGGATTCGATTTCGACCGCGTCCCCTTTGATGGCCAGCTTTTGCAGGTCAAACGGGACCGACCACAGGGCGCCTCCAGAGTAGTAGACAAGGTGACCGTCCACGTAGGAAGCGGCTTGCCCATTGTTAACTAGCGGACGCACCTCCCCGGAAGACAGCTTCGCCAGCATGACCCGCCGCGCGCTCGCGAAATAATCGGTAAATGTGAGCCAGTCTCCTCCCGGCATCCACGCAGGTCCTTGCGGGTACAGTCGCTCCGCATGCTGCAGGGGAACCTTGTGCAGGCCTCCGCCATTGGCGGAAACGCTCGCGAGACCATAACTCGGCACGGCCACCACAATCCTGTCCTGCGGCGTCCACGTGCCTCCGAAGAATGTGGGCAGTTCGCATATGACCACGGGATTACTGCCGTCCACCGTGGCTTTTTTAAGCTTTCCCTGGCTGAAGAACGCGACCCACTTGCCATCCGGGGAGAAGAAAGGAAATGTAGCTCCCTCGGAATCGGGTATGGGCGCGGAATCAAAGCGGTCGAGGCTGCGCACGTAAAGATGCGAGACGCCGCTGTCCGCCGCCACATAAGCGAGGTGGCGGCCGTCGGGCGCAAGGGCTAAGGTTTGCGTGTTATCCACGGCCAGTTCCTGCCGGGGAGGCAGGGCGATGCTGAAGCGCGTAATGCCGCTGGCCACAACTGGGGGACCGGGACGCGTCAGCCTGGTAAGCAGGAGGGCCAGCAGGAGCACGGCGGCGGCAGCCAGGCCCAGAGCGATGGTTCGCCATCCCGACCCGGCCTGGACTGACTGCCCTGCTGCCGACCCGGGCTGCCGCAGCCAATTCAGGTAAAGCTTTACATCGTGCGCGGTCTGGAAACGTTCCTCCGGGTCCTTGGCCAGGCAGGCGCGGATGAGATAGTCCAATGCCGGGGACGAAGCCGCATGTACCGTGGTCAGCGGGGGCGGTTCCTTGTCCAGAATGGCGGACGCCACAGAGAGCGACGATTTGCCTTCGAAGGCCCGCTGCCCGGTCGCCATCTCATACAGCACGGCGCCTAAGGCAAACAGGTCGCTGCGCGCTTCGGCCTCCTTGCCCTCAATCTGCTCCGGGGCCATGTAGTTGATGGTGCCTACGATGGTGCCTACGCTACTGATGGGGGAAGAGGGCTTCACGAACGTGGCTGTGGCGCCGCCGGTCAAGGAGGTTTGTGTCGCGCCTGCTCCCACCTTCATGGCGTCCGGTTTGGCCAGGCCAAAATCCATGAGCTTGGCGCCATTTTTCGTCAGCATGACATTGGAAGGCTTGAGATCGCGATGCACCACTCCGGCCCGATGGGCCTTCTCCAGGGCGTCGGCGATCTCCACGCCCGTCTTCAAAAGCTCGGGAAGGGGCAAGGGTCCTTTGCGCAGACGCTGCTCCAGGGTTTCTCCCTCCAGCAGTTCCATTACCAGAAAGTCCACTCCGGCCGCCGATCCCACGTCGTACAGGGGACAGATATGCGGATGGGACAGCGAAGATAGGGTCCGCGCCTCGCGCTCGAAACGGCTTTTCAACTCGGGAGTGCGGGACAAATGCGAAGGCAATATCTTGATGGCTACGGAGCGGTCCAGGCGTGTGTCTCGGGCGCGGTAAACCTCACCCATGCCGCCGGCGCCAACCGCGGCGATTACCTCGTAGGGTCCAAGCCGGGTCCCTTCGGCCAGTTCCATAGCAGGCGCGCATTATAGCGCAGCCCGGACCCGAGGCCGGAGAGTGTTCATAATTTGGGCATGATGCCGTTTCCGCCGGTGTACAATTCGCAGGCTGCACGGCTTCCCATCGCCACTGCTGTTCAATCGGCCAACAATTTGGGAGGTAGAAATGACAACCCTTAGAAGTGTGGCCCTGTTTCTTTGCGCGCTGGCGATCTCCGCCGCCGGCTCAGCCTTTGCCCAGCCCCGCCCCGGCGCCGACAGGGGAACGGCCAATAATTCCCAGGGACACACGCGCACCTACTATATCGCTGCCGACGAAGTGACCTGGGATTACGTTCCCGGAGGAGTGGACGGAATCAGCGGCAAGCCATTCAAGTCAGTTGGGCTGTTCGTAGGCGGCATCAGCCCCGGGAGCCCGCCGGTCGAGCGAACGGTCCCGACTGCGTACGTTAAGGTGCTCTACCGCGAGTACACGGACGGGACCTTCCATACCCTGAAGCCTCGCCCGCTGGAGTGGCAGCACCTGGGATTTCTCGGGCCGGTGATTCGGGCTGAGGTGGGAGACACCATTCACGTCATCTTCCGCAACAATGGCCACCAACCCTATTCCGTGCATCCGCATGGCGTCTTTTACAACAAGGACTCCGAGGGCGCACCTTACGAGGATGGAACTTCAGGCGCCGACAAGGCCGATGACGGCGTGCCCCCCGGCGGCACCCACAAATACGTCTGGCGGGTGCCGGAGCGGGCAGGCCCCGGGCCGGGCGACCTAAACTCGGTCATGTGGATGTATCACTCCCATGTCAACGAACATCGGGATCCCAACAGTGGTCTGGTCGGTCCCATGATTATTACAGCCCGCGGCCAGTCCAAGCCTGACGGCTCGCCCAAAGGGGTTGACCGGGAATTTGTGATTTGGTTTGCTCAGGTTCACGAAGAGGACAGCTGGTACGTGGACCAGAACCTGCCGACCGTTGCCAAGGATGCAGCCATCCCTGCGCCGACGACGCCGGCCAGCACTACCGTCTCCTACCCGCACTTTGTTAAGTTCTCAATCAACGGATTTGTCCACGGCAGCATGCCCCTGACTGCGCTCACCATGCACAAGGGCGAACACGTGCGCTGGTACCTATTCAGCGGAGCCAATGACTTTGACTTCCATACCCCACATTGGCATGGCAACACGGTTCTCATCGGCGGAATGCGTACCGATGTTACCTTCATGGCTCCCATGCAGATGGTGACCGCTGACATGGTTCCGGATGATCCCGGCATATGGCTCTTTCACTGTCATGTCTCATTCCACAACGCAGCCGGGATGGCGGCCAGATATGCGGTTACGCCATAGCCGGAAATAAGGGTCCACGGCCATAGGATCGCGATGGGAACGCCGGTAGAGAGGCAGGGCTGGGCGCTGTTAAACTGCGCCTGCGGGTCGCCGTGGTGCCGGCGCCTCACTCATAAATCGTCAATCGTCGAGCTTCAATCTACAATTAGCGCTCCATGCGCTCCCGCTCCTACGCGCGGCTGGCATTGCTGCTGCTGACCGCGCTCAACTTCCTCAACTACATTGACCGTTCCGTGCTGTTCGCGGTGCAGCCGCTGGTGCAGGCGGAATTCCATCGCAGCGATGCCCAGTTCGGTTTTCTCACCACCGCATTTTTCCTCTGCTACATGGTGGCAGCGCCGGTAGTGGGCCTGCTGGCCGACCGCTACCAGCGTCGCGTCATCATCATTACAGGAGCGGTGGTGTGGAGCCTGGCCACCATGCTGACGGCGGTGACCTACAGCTTCGACGCGCTTTTGCTGCGCCATGCGCTGGTGGGCATCGGCGAAGCCACTTTCGTGACCATCGCTCCCTCTTTTCTCGCCGACCTGTTCGGAGAAGAGCAGCGCGGGCGCATCTTCTCGCTCTTCTATATCGCCATTCCCGTGGGCACGGCGCTGGGCTACATTGTGGGCGGGCAACTGGGACCGCGCTACGGCTGGCGCGCTCCCTTCTACGTGGCGGGAGCCCCCGGTCTAGCCATTGCGCTGCTGCTGCTGCTGGTTCCTGAGCCGGAACGCGGCCGCTGTGACCGGCTGCAGGAAACGGCGGAGCGCGGCACTCTGCGCGGGCTGGCGCGCAATCCCGCCTTCTGGACGGCCACCCTGGGCATGGCCATGATGACATTTGCCCTGGGCGGGCTCTCAGTGTGGATGCCGACCTTTCTCTCTCGTGTGCGCCATTACCCGCTGCAGCACGCCAACCAGCTGTTCGGCATCATCACCGCCTTCAACGGAACCGTGGCTACGCTGTTTGGCGGCTGGCTGGGCGACCGCCTGCTGCGGCGCACTGCCAGCGCCTACTATCTGCTTTCAGCCGCCAGTATGGCGCTGGGCATTCCGGCCATGATCCTGGCCCTGTTCTTTACCGGGCGCGTGATGTTTCCCGCCCTGTTTGTTGCTGAATTCCTACTGCTGCTCAACACCGGCCCTCTGAATGCCGCGGTGGTCAATTCGGTGGGCGCGCACATCCGCGCCACTGCAGTGGCCGTGAACCTGTTCACCATTCACCTGCTGGGCGACGCGCTTTCTCCCACCCTGATTGGCTACGTCTCCGACCACAGTTCGCTGCAGTCGGGCTTTAGCAGCGCCGTAGTGGCCATTGCGCTCTCCTCGGCGATTCTGTTCGTGGGCATGAAATACGCGCCGCCGGTAGCGGTGAATGCAGGACAGGGCGGGTCTAGCTGAGGTTTTCAGTTTCATAAGGTTCCAAGACTCTTTCTGGGGGTGAAATTCGAAACTCCAAGGCTGCAAACTGCTTCAGTCGTTCTTACAGGACCGGATCTGAAGTTTCGCTTCTTCCCGCCACTGAAGTGGCAGGCTACTTTCACTTGGTCCCGCTGGGACTGCTTTCGGCGGAGCCAAGTCGCTGCGGGCGATGCTGAACCTTTAAAACTCAAAAGCAAAAACTGTGAAAATTCCAGAGCCCAACTTTGAAACCTTGAAACCCCTGAAACTTTGAAACTCGAAACTTGCTCACTCCGGTAGCACTCCGGGATCGGCCGGCTCCTCTACCGGAATGCCGCGCTGAGCGCCTTTGGGCCGCTTTGCCGGTGTACGCGAGGAGGTGGGGTGCTGCCACTTTCCGGCGCGGTAGCGGCTGCGCCGCTCCACGTCATAGTCCTTGGGCAAAGGCGGGAGCTTGCGCACCGCGCCGCGCAACTGCCGGATCTCGCGCAGCACGATTTCCGGCCGCCCGTCGTAAGCCTGGATTTTTCCCTGGATCTGGATTTCTTTGCCCGCCAGCTGGCGCACATCGCCCACGTGCCGCAGGTCGCGCGGGAAAATTACAACCGTAAACGGACAGGTGCGGTAGTCAGCGCAGAAATTCAGAAAGGTAGTGCCGCTCGGCCCTTCGCTCACCTGGAACACCCGGCCCGCCACACAGGCTGAGTCTCCAATGTGCTGCGCGGCGCGCTGAATGGGAATACATTCCGCCCCGCTCAGTGCCGCCAGCAGCAGAACGCAACCGACATGGACGGAGATCGGCACACGACCTGCTCTCCCACCATTTTAAGGGGCCAGGCAGCAGGCAGGCGGGGGCCGTAGCCGGCCCGCCGCCGCTTGAGTTCTGTTTTGGAACTGATCAGGTAAGGCTATTTGAACGACTTGATGGCTGTCGTCTCATCGTCCTTTACATCGAAGACGGTATACAGCTTGGTGATCTGCAGCAGGTCGTGCACCTTTTTGGTCAATTTCAACAATTTCAGTTCGCCGCCCTGGTTGCGGACGGTGGTGAAGGCGCTGACCAGCTCGCCGATGCCGGAGCTGTCAATGTAATTCACTTCGCCGAGGTTCAGCAGAATTTTCTTGTTTCCTTTGCCCACCAGATCGCGCACCGTGTCGCGCAGGATGACGCTGCCTTCGCCCAGCGTGATACGCCCGCTGAGGTCCACAATCATCACCCCATCTACCTGCCGGGTGTTGGCCTTCATGCTCACTGGGAAGCCTCCTTGTTGTCGCCGGCTGCGCCGGGGACGTGCTTGATAAGTTTAAGTTCGGTGCCGGGATGAAGCAGGCGAATTTGCACTTCATCCATAAAAGCACGTATGAGAAAAATCCCCCGCCCCGACTGTTTCAAAAGGTTCTCCGGGGCCAGCGGGTCGGGAATCTTGTTCGGGTCCAGGCCCTGTCCCTGGTCGGTGATGGTGATGACCATGGAATCGCGCGTGCGTTCCAGGTGAAAGCCCACCTTTTTGGCAGGATCATAGGCATTGCCGTGCAGCACGGCGTTGATGGTGGCCTCGCGCACGGCCATGGAAATCCTGGCAATCTCGTCATCATCGAAACCGACGCCGGCGGCAAAGCGGGTGGCGGATTCCTCCGCGCTGTTAACGCTATCCAGCGTGGACTCAAGGGTCAGAGAAACCCGTTTGCCGGCCATATTCGAGGTTGCCAACCGATCCGATCCACCGCCTGAAGAATGGCGCCGATGCCTAGTGGAGCTGCCATCCTTGCACCGTTACAGGTGAGTAACAGGCAGGGCGTTAGTTTGCCTGTGGGATGGGGACCTTGTCAAACACAGAGCGCACCCCCGGCGCGGCACGGTCGCCGACGGTGGTTCGAACCCAGAAAGAAACCAAAATAGGAAGCACGAAGGTAGAGCCTGCGCTTGCCGTTCCCCGAGCGCGGTTCCAGCCAATGCTACGGTGGGATTGCGGCTTCGGGGCACTTCATCGTTCACCATCCGCGGGCCGCAAGAGGTGGAAATTCATGGCCGCAACCGCAGCAGCACCCATTGCAAAATTGGAGAAATGCCTCACCGGAATCCAGCTGGCCACGCCCACCCTGGTATTGCCCGCTCCCTTGCGGCGGGTGATCGGCAACTTATCACACGAACGGGTGATGGTGGGAATGCAGTTGATGGATTTGCTGGCGGAGGCAGGCCAATGAATAGCGCCACGGTGCGCGCCCCAGAAGCGGAAAGCGAACTCGAGGAGTTGCGCGCGCGCTTGCAGGAAGCGCAGGAAACCCTGGAGGCTATTCGCAGCGGAGCAGTGGATACCATCGTGGTGGAGGGCCCTCGGGGCCGGCAAGTATTTACCCTGCAGGGGGCGGAACATCCCTATCGTGTACTGGCGGAAACCATGAACGAGGGCGCGGCCAGCCTGTCGCCCGATGGCACCATCCTGTTCTGCAAACGCCGGCTGGGGGAGATTCTGTCTGTGCCGCAAGCGCAGATGCTAGGCTCGCACATCGCCAGCTACGTGCAGGCTGACCAAAGAGGCGGTTTCGAATTGCTGCTGGCTGCTGCCACCGAATCGCCGCGGCGAGCCGAATTTGAATGCTCCGTCACCCGGCGAAAGGCAACTGTACTGTTTTCGCTCAGCCCGCTCGGAGTCGAAGGCGGGGAGGGCATCTGCCTGGTGGCCACCGACCTGAGCGAGCAGAAAAAGCTGGAGCGGGCGCTGGAGAACTTTGCCGCCCAGCTTAGCCGCAGCAATGAAGAGCTGTCGCAGTTTGCCTATATCGCCTCCCACGACCTGCAGGAACCGCTGCGGCACATAGTGGCTTTTGGCGACATGCTGCGGAAAATTCCGCCGGCATCAGCCCGGAGACAGCCGACTGCGCCGGGCGTATGCAAAAAGCGGCGCGGCGCATGTCGGAGCTGATCGAGGGACTGCTGCAGTACTCCCGCGCCTGCGGCTGCGGCGAAGTGGCGCAGGTGGTGGACCGGCGCGGGTGGTGGCCGAGGTCCTGCTCGACTTGCGCGAGGAGATCCAGCAGCGGCAGGCGCGCGTGGCGGTGGAAGCGCTGCCGCGAGTCCGGGCAACACCCGTGCACATGCGCCAACTGCTGCGCAATCTTGTTTCCAACGCGCTCAAGTTCCAGCGCGCAGAGGCGCCGCCGGAAATCAAAATTTCCGGCCGGAGCCTCTCCGAGGGCGGCTGGGAAATCAGCGTGCAGGACAATGGGATTGGATTTGAGAGCAGCGCCCACGAGCGCATTTTTCATCCTTTCCAGCGCCTGCACAAAGCTGCCTACCCGGGTAGCGGCATGGGCCTGGCGATTTGCCGGCGCATTGTGAATGCTCATGGCGGGAAGATTCTGGCCAGCAGCGAACCAGGGTGCGGCAGCACCTTCTATTTCACGGTTCCGGCCGCGAGGGTGGAAGAAGATAGGGACGATGGCTCGCGAATCTAAGCAACTGTGCCTGATGTTCGCCGCCGACGACGAAAACGACTACGTGTTGCTGAATTGCGCGGCGCGCCGGGCGCAGTTGCCGGCGCCCGTCCGCTGGGTCAAAGATGGCACGGAACTGCTGCAGTACTTGCACCGTGAAGGACGTTACAGCGATGCGGATAGCTATCCCAAGCCGGCGCTGATCCTGCGTGACCTGAACATGCCGCGCAAGGACGGTCGGGAAGCGCTGCAGGAAATTCGCAACGACCCGGGTCTGCGCTCGCTCCCCATCGTTATTCTCACCACTTCCAAGGCCGCGGAGGATATCCGGCTCACCTACGAAGCGGGCGCCAACTCCTTCATTACCAAGCCGGCTGAGTTCCAGCGGCTGGTGGAAATTGTGGAAGTGCTGAAGCGTTACTGGTTCGAAATGGTGTCGCTGCCAGAAAACTAGAGCGAGCGCCGCAAGAATGTTGCGGCACGGCTCCACGACCTCCGCGCGCAACATTTGAAAATTTGTGGAGCGGGAGCCCTCGCCCGCCAAAGCTCTGCCAGCGAGCCCCGTAGAGGCGCCCAGGCGTGCCCTGACACGAATCCCCGAAGCAAGCAGTAGTAGTGGCTACTTCTGGGGCGGATTTTGTGGTTGCGGCTGGGGGTGGTTCTGCACCGGCGGCGTAGGGCCCCTGTCGGCGTTGGGCGGCTGCTGGTTGTCGGGCAAAGGCATCATCAGCCCGCCCTGGGGCTGAGAATTTTGCGGCTTCTGCGGCGCGGTCTTTTGCTGCGGCGCAGGATGGTTCTGCACTGGCGGCGTCGTGCCCTTATCCGCATTGGGTGGTTGCTGGTTGTCGGGCAAAGGCATCATCAGCCCGCCCTGGGGCTGCGCGCTTGCCGGGGGTTGTTGCGGCGGGGGACTCCCACTCACATTCGGGGTCGCGCCGTGGTAGGCCTCAGGCGGTTGTTGATTGGCGGGCAGCGGCATCATCAACTGATTCTGCGGAAGCGGCTGCTGCAGCTGATTTTCAGAGGGTGGCGGCGGCGCCGCCGGTTTGTCGGGTTCGATGACGGGTGTGTTGTCGCGGTGCATGAGTCGCACCGGTCCGCCCTCGCGCCGCTTGGCTACGAGCGCGGTTTCAACCCGCTGCTGAACCGCCTGATCGCTGCCGTTGGCCACTCTTTGCAAGAGTTGGCCCTGCACCTCGGCGCGCGTGGCCACGTCCACGCGGCGGTTGGCCCGCTGCGCCTCCTGCGCCTTGGCGTAGTA
>Ga0208774_1000141_pt1 | contig 13454 bp, 6 predicted proteins | sample SF_Rice_5C_80N_4_FD_185620 | JGI IMG/M metagenome (GOLD analysis project Ga0208774, IMG submission 185620) | Rice paddy soil microbial communities from Twitchell Island, California, USA - SF_Rice_5C_80N_405 (SPAdes) (version 2) | ecosystem: Environmental > Terrestrial > Soil > Paddy field/soil ... | reverse complement strand
ATAGAGCGAGCGCGCATGGTAGCGCAAGTTGGCGCTGACATCCGGAGCTTCCGCAATCACGCCATCGGTTTCCGTGCGCCACTTGCCCGCCAGGATTACCCCGCCATCACTGGGAGCACGTGCGGCGTGGAAGTCCGTGGTCCGATCCGGATGATAGCCCTGGGCATTCTCCAGCGCCCCCCGCCCAAACCACTGGCCGACATAAGTCTCATCCGTTGTCCGGCCGCACTGCGGGGCGAAAGTTTCTTCTGGTGGATCCGGCGGCACCTTCATAACCTCTGGGTGATCTTTGGCCAGCAACTCGCGGATCCTCTTCTCCATGGGCAGATTGTTGCCCTCGCCTTCCACCTGCATCACGATATTGCCGCTCTGATTGATGAGATAGCGGTTGGGCCAGACCTGAGAGCCGTAAGCGTTCCAGATACTGCCGTGCACGTCCGAAACTACCGGCCAGGGCAGGCGAAAGCGCTTGGCGGCGCGGCGCACGTTATCGCTGTTGTGACCGATGGCGAACTCCCCGTAATGGACTCCGATTACATCGAAACCAAACTGGTGATACTTGGCGTACCAGCGCTTGACCACGGCAAAGTCGCGAATGCAGTTGATGCAGGTGTACTCCCAGAAATCAATCAGCAGCACGTGTCCCCGGTAGCCCTTGAGGCTGTGGGGAACGTGGGCGCCCTGGTCAATCCAGTCCACGTCGGCGGGAAAGTTGGGAGCAGGATGAGCAATTTCGATGGTCTGGGCGCAGGCCGTCACGGCGAGCAGGATGCAAAACAGTATCTTGACGCGAGCCATACTGGTAGAGATTACACGGAAAGCCGGTGGTCACGAAAAATTGACGATTGACGTATTTCGATTGACGATTGCGTGCAAATAGGCCGGACACAGCAGTGCACGCGAGATGCTTCGGGTCTGACCCTCAGTATGGCGCCGAACTTCACAATTCCAGCTGCTTCAGCCAGGCGCGGAATTCATCGCCCAGGTCGGAACGCTTAAGAGCAAATTCCACGGTGGCTTTGAGGAAGCCCAGCTTGTCTCCTGTATCGTGGCGTTTGCCTTGCGCCACGTAGCCGTAAATTTTTTCCTGGCGGAGCAGCAGCTTCAGGCCATCAGTGAGCTGCAACTCGCCTCCGGTGCCTAGCGGAGTACGAGCCAGGTTCTCAAAGATAGCCGGGGTGAGAATGTAGCGGCCGATAATGGCCAGGTTGGAAGGAGCGTCCTGAGGCCGGGGCTTTTCCACCAGGTTGGTGACCTCGTAGAGGCGCCCGCCGAAGCGGCCGTCGGCGGGCTTGGAATCGAGCACTCCGTAGGAGGAAATCGCCGGGCCTTCGATCACCTGGGTGGCCAGCACCGAGGACTGGGTTTCATCGAAGACGTCAATCATCTGTTTCAGACAGGGCACCTCAGAGTCCATAATGTCATCGGCCAAAAGCACGGCGAAAGGCTCGTCGCCCACCAGTTCACGCGCCATGAGCACGGCGTGGCCCAGGCCCATGGCTTCCTTCTGGCGCACGTAAGCAACGTGAATCATGTCGGAAATCTGGCGCACGACAGTGAGCAATTCGGTCTTGTTGCGCTCCTCCAGCATCTTCTCCAGCTCATAGCTGACGTCGAAGTGGTCCTCAATGGCCGTCTTGCCGCGGCCCGTGATCATGATGATCTGGTCGCAGCCCGCTGCCAGGGCCTCTTCCACCCCGTACTGGATAATGGGCTTGTCCACCAGGGGCAGCATCTCCTTGGGTTGCGCCTTGGTGGCGGGAAGGAAGCGCGTGCCCAATCCGGCAGCGGGAAAAACGGCTTTGCGAACGCGTTTTTTCATAAAATCGGCAATTTGCAGCTGGCAATTAGCATTTAGCCCGTCAAGGTTCGCGCCTCACCGCGAAGGCGAGACGTCACGAGTTACGTTCTACCATCGCCGATGCCAATCAAAGAACGTGCAGAAGCGCCGCAAATCTTCACTGGCTAAATGCTAAGTGCTAACTGGCAATTGCTGCTTTTACAACACCGGCGAGTCGTTGCCCAGCATGGCCTTGCGAATTAATTTTACCGGCACCCCGCCCTGCTTCATGAACTGGTCGTGAAATTCCTGCAGGTTGAAGCTCGTGCCCTTCATCTTCTTGTAGTCGTCACGCAGCTTCATAATCTCCAGCTTGCCCAGGGTATAGACCAGATAAGTGGGATCAGATGTGCCGCGCTTGGTTTCCATCTCCGCCACGGGCCGGGTCTGATAACCCTCTTTGAGGAAAAACTCCACTCCCTGCTCGAACGTCATTCTGCCGGTGTGCATTTCAATGCCCACGATATAGCGGGCATCGCGCAGCAAAGCATCCTGCAGTTGCCCCAGGCGCAGTTGCAGAAAAGCGGTGTCCTTGTTCAGGGGCACGCCCGGAGTGCGCCCGTAGCCTTCATCCAGCATCATCTGCTCGCAGTAATGCGCCCAGCCTTCGGCGTTGGAGTTGCTGTACATCAGCTTGCGGACTTTTGAGGGTGCCTGCTGTACCCACAGGAACTGGGTGTAATGCCCGGGATAAACCTCGTGCACGGCAGTGCTGATAATCGTGCCCCGGTTAAAACTTTCCATGAATTCCTGGCGGCGCTGCTCCGGCCAGGTGGGCTCGGGCAAAGTTACGTTGAAGTAGGCCTCCTTGGCTTTGTTTTCGTAGGCGCCGGGCGTATCCATGGAAGCCGAGGTGAGAGCGCGGGCGAAGGGCGGCGTCTCCTCCACGATGGGCAGCACCGGCGAAGGGATGCTCACGATGCGGTGCGCGATGATGTACGACTTGAGGCCGCCCAGCACGCCGCGAAAACTATCCAGCAACTGACCGGACGCGGGATGGTCTTTCTCCATCTGCTGCATGATCTGCTGCGGCGTACGACGGGAATCAATTTCAGCGGCCGTCTTCTTCAGCGCCTGCTGGTTGCGATGCAGGTCAGCCATGCCGATTTCCAGCAGATGATCCAGTGGGAGGTCCACCATCTCGTCGTACAGCAACTTCTTGCGGTAATTCTCCGCGCCGATGCGGAAATCACCGTGCGAAACCGGCAGCAGGTCTTGTTTGAGGAAGTTCTGGTAATGCTCTAAAGCGGTGATCACCGCCTGGTTGGCGCCATGGAACTCGCTGAGTAGTTGCTGGTCTTTGACTTGGGAAAATGCCGCTGGTACGTCGTTTTGAAAGAAGCCGATGATTCCGGGCACCTGCTCCAGCGCCACTTCGGTGTAAACCCGGGGTGGGTTTTTGAGGTTATGCCGGGCGGCGTCAAAGGCCCGGGGCATCTGCCGCTCGCGCGCCACCAGCGCGCGCAGACGCTCCGCCTGGGGCGCATAATTGCGGCTCATGATGGTGAAGGCGCTGGCGCTGATGAAGCTGGAATACAGGTCCGGGTCCTTCTCCCACATGCGAATGTTTTCCAAATCGAGCAACTGGCCGGCGATGCTGCTGCGCAGAAACTCCAGATCCGCGGCCGCTGTGGGACGTGAAGGGGGATGAAGGGCGGCAAATTTCTGCTGGTATTCCTTGAGGAAGGCCAGGTCGCGGTCCAGTCCGGCGCGGGAAAAGTCTTCCAATTGCGAATCGTACTGGTGGAAGCCGGCGCTGGTGCCTTCGGTGGCGTGGATCTTGAAATAACCATCGAAGTACTGGTCCACCAACTGGTCATAGTGCGCGTCGAAAGCGGGGGCCGACACGGTGGGAGGCGGATTCTGGGCGGACAAGTTGGCGCTCATGACGAAGAAAAGAACAGCAAGTAACGTAAGAAGCTGAAAACTAGTGACTGGTTTGCCCACGGCGGCGACGCCCCTCGCGCGAAGGTGTAAAGGTATCACAGGGGAAGGGAAGCCGGCAGGCTGCGGAGTTGCGAGGTCTCGCAGTCTGCAAAGTTTTATTAGTTTCAAAGTTCGGATATCGCCTCTCGCCTCGGCAATCATGGTGTAACTCATGTTGTCATCCTGAGCGAGAGGTGGAATACAATCCCCGACCCGAGCGAAGGACCTGCTTCTCAACGCGGCTTGCCGTACTCAAGAAAAGAAGCAGGTCCTTCGTCCGTATGCGGGTTGGTATGCCGCATACGGACTCAGGATGACACTGTCGGGTGGGGGGTCTCTGCCGCGCCAGCTGCGGACGCCGCACCAGTCAGTTCCTCGAGCACGCCGCGAATGCGGGCGAGGATCTCTTCCGGTTGGGCGCCCTTGACAAAAAATTTCAGGGTTCCACCAGGGCTGAATTGCGCCCCATGCTGGGTAGAAACGAAGCGGGCCAGCTTTTCCGGTTCGACCGCGGCGTTCTGCGTGAAGTTGACGCTCACCAGGTCGCGCTTGCGCTCCACTCGGGTGACGCCCACGTGGTTGCACAGCAGCCGCAGGGTGGCATAGTCGAGCAGGTTGCGCACCGGCTGGGGAGGCTCGCCGTAGCGGTCTTGCAGCTCGCCGCGCACATCGGCCAGCTGGGATTCGTTCTCCACCCCGGCGATGCGTTTGTACATTCGCAGGCGCTGGTTCTCTTCGGCAATGTACTCGGCGGGAATACGGATATTGAGGCCGAGGTTGAGCTGCGCCTCCACTTCTTCCGCGGCCACCTCGCCCTTCAGTTCGCGGACGGCGCGCTCCAGCATGGAGGTGTAGAGCTCGAAGCCCACCGCCTCGATGTGGCCGCTCTGCTCGCCGCCCAGCATGTTGCCGGCGCCACGCAGTTCCAGGTCAAGCGCGGCAATTTTGAAACCGGCGCCCAGGTCGGAAAATTCCTTGAGCGCGGCCAGGCGGCGGCGGGCCAGCGGCGTCAGCTCCAGTTCCGCCGGCAGCAACAGGTAAGCGTAGGCACGCCGGTTGGATCGTCCCACGCGCCCGCGCAGCTGGTAGAGCTCGGAGAGCCCGTAGCGGTCGGCCCGGTTAATGACGATGGTGTTGCACAGGGGAATGTCCAGCCCGTTTTCGATGATGGTGGTAGCCACCAGCACATCGGCCTCGTGATGCATGAACTTGAGCATCACCTTTTCCAGTTCGCGCTCGGCCATTTGTCCGTGGCCCATCATGATGCGCGCCGGCGGCACCAGTTCCTGAATCTTGGCGGCGATTTCGAAGATGCTGTCCACGCGGTTGTGCACGAAGTAGACCTGGCCGCCGCGCTCCAGTTCCTGCTCGATGGCCGATTTGATCAGCTTCTCGTCCCAGGCGGCGACCACGGTCTGAATGGCGATGCGGTCGCGGGGCGGGGTTTCGATCACGCTCATGTCGCGCAGGCCGACCAGCGACATGTGCAGGGTGCGCGGAATGGGCGTGGCCGACATGGTGAGCACGTCCACATCCTTGCGCATCTGCTTCAGGCGCTCCTTGTGGCGCACGCCAAAGCGCTGCTCCTCATCCACGATGAGCAGGCCGAGGTTGGCGAACTTCACGTCCTTGGAGAGCAGACGATGGGTGCCGATCAGGATGTCCACCTTGCCCGCCTCCACTCGCTGCAGGATTTCTTTCTGCTGCTTAGCGGTGCGAAAGCGGCTGATCATCTCGATGGTGACGGGGAAGGCGGCAAAGCGCGACTTGAAAGTCTCATAGTGCTGGAAAGCCAGCACGGTGGTGGGCGCGAGCACCGCCGCCTGGTGATTGTCGGTGACCGCCTTGAAGGCGGCGCGCATGGCGACTTCGGTTTTGCCGTAGCCGACGTCGCCGCACAGCAGCCGGTCCATGGGCTGCTGCACTTCCATGTCGCGTTTGACGTCGGAGATGGCCAGCTCCTGATCTTCAGTTTCCTGGAACTCGAAGGCATCTTCGAATTCGCGCTGCCACTCGTTATCGCTGGGGAAAGGGTGGCCTTCCACCGTCTTGCGCTCGGCATAGAGCTTAAGCAGTTCGTCGGCCATGTCCTGCATGGCCTTTTTGACCCGCGCCTTGGTTTTGGCCCAGGTAGCGGTGCCCAGGCGGCTGAGCGCCGGCTTGGCGCCTTCCGCCGAGCGATATTTCTGTACCAGGTCGAGGCGGGTGAGCGGCACATAGAGCTTGGCGCCCTCCGCATACTCCAGCAGCATGAATTCAGCCTTGCCGTCCTGCTGAACCATTTCCTTCAGGCCCTGGTAGATGCCGATGCCGTGCTCCACATGGACCACGTAGTCGCCCACGGCCAGATCGCGGAAATCGGAGAGGAAAGTGGAAGTCTTGGATCGGGGCCGCTGTGGGCGCGTGACCACGGCCTCGGACTCATCGAACAGGTCGCGCGAGCCGAAGAGGACCAGGGAGGCGTCGGGCAGCAGCACGCCATCGGGCAGGTAAGCTTTGACTACGGTAGTGGCATAGACCTCACCAGCGAAGTAGGCGGTCTCGTCGGCGTAGCTCTCGCCGCCGGGCCGCACCGGGCTGCCCAGGCGGTAAGCAACGTTGTACTCGGTAAAGATGTCCGCCAGCCGCTCCAGTTCGCCGGTGTTGGCGGCGGCAAAGAGCACGTGCTTCCCTTCGGCTGTGAGCTTCTGCACTTCTTCCACCATCGCGGGGACGGAGCCGTGGAACCGCGTGGTGGGTTGCGAGCTTAGCGCCAGTTGCTCCTCGCCGAGCCGAGTAATGCCCAGGTGCTCCAATTCAACCACGGCATGGCGGTCGCGGTGCTGTTGCCATGGCTCGGGCGCGAAGTACAGGTCCTCCGGCCGAACCAGGTTGCCGATCCCGCTGCGTTCGTGTACTTCGCCCAAGCGCTCCCAGAAGTGCTCAAATTCGCTTTCCAGCGCATCTGGCTCATCCAGCACCACGGCGGCGCGCGGCAGCAGATCGAAGAGCATAGTATTCGCGCCGGCCACTGGAGCGTAGAACTCCCATCCGGGAAAGACAGTGACGCCGGCGGCCAGCGCTGCCTCTTCCAGGGCCTCTTCCGTACCCGTAACGCGCCGTCCGGAGAGTCGGGCGTGAATGGCGCCCAGCAGCTCCTCGGTGGCGGGAGTTTCGGTCAGCGGCAGCAGTACCACTTCGTCCAGCGGCGTGGAGGAGCGCTGGGTGGCAGGGTCGAACTTGCGGATGGACTCCATTTCGTCGCCGAACAGCTCAATGCGCGCGGGGCGGTCGGCCTCGGGGGAATAAATATCGAGGATGCCGCCGCGCACGGCGTACTCGCCGGGCATCTCCACCACATCAGCGGCGGTATAGCCCACCGTGTTCAGGTGCCGGGTAAGAGTTTCCACATCCACGGTTTCGCCTCGCCGCAGCACTCGTGCCAGCTCGGTGTAGAACTCGGGCGCGCGCAAGCGAATGGCGGTGGAAGCAACCGGGGCGACCACGATGGAAGCTGTCCCGGTGGAGATTTTCCACAGCGCGGTGGCCCGGGCTTCCTGGATTTCCGGGTGGGGCGAGAGATTCTGGAAGGGAAGGACGTCGCGCGTGGGCAGGGCGACTACGGACTCGGGCGGGGCCGCGCCGGTCAAGGTACAAAAAGACTGCAGCAGGGGCAGAACGTCCTCAGCGGCGCGGTTATCGGCCACCACCAGCACCAGGGGCCGCCCGCCAGCCCGGTGCAGCAGCACCGTGGCCAGGGCCTTGGCAGTGGGGGTGAGGCCGGAGACACTAACCCGTCCCGTGCCCTCCTTCAGGTGGGAGGCCGCACGCGACAGGGGAGCCAGATTTTCTGCGTCCGCGAAGAGTTCGCGGACGAAGGGGAGAACCATCGCCCTTTCATTCTACCAGCAGGCTCCTGGGGAGGTGGTGCTGTGTGGGCGCGACTCCACCATCAGCCTGTCACCTTGAGCGGGAGCAGGACGGTTCGCTGGGGAACCGGCCTGCGAAGTCGAAGGGCCCCCTCGTTCGCCCGCACCACAATGGCGATTTCAGGGACTCAGCGCCCTCGCTCATGGCAGGTCTTGGCCCATACTGGGCAAGAATCCCCCTTGCTGGTCATGTACTTCGGTGCGTTTGGAATTCAGAAGGGTTGAGTTATAAAGGAACCGTGCTGAGCTGGATGGCTGCCTGGTCGCCTGGCTAACCGGCCCGTGACTAGTCAGCCAGCCAGCCGCTAAATGGGCCCGCAAATCCTAAGATCCTTCCGATCGTACTCCCGACCTAAACACATCCGCACCCGAAAGGGCGCGGACGTGTGCGAAGATGCGACTTTTTACCACGAGTAGTGCACAAGATAAGTGACTACCTGCTCGCCATTGGGCGCAACCGTGACCGGAAACTCGATGGTTTGCGCGTCCGTTTTGCGATATTGCTGCGATTGCTCGAGCAACTTCCAGTTGGTCCAGCGATACAGGTGCTCGACCACGCGCACGTTCACCGGTTCTTTCTTGTGGTTGCGTACCTTGATTTCGAAAGACTCCTCGATCCACCTCTGGGCGGAGTCCACGCGAATATTGGTGCGGCGCCGCTCGCCGACAACGTCAAAAGCGTTGCCGGTATAGACGCGAACGGTTTCGTCTTTGGGCGTGTGGTCAATTGTGTTCTCGCCCACAAATTCCAGGTGGCCGTCGGTGTCGCGCCGGTAGAAGCGCAGACGGCCTTTGGGCAGGGCAATGCCCAGGTGGTTGGTCTCCGAGTTCTTGAACTCCTGCATGACCCAGACCTTGGGATTGGAAGCCGTGCCGTAACTGACGTCCTGGCGCGCCTGCTCGGGGCTGTAGTAGGCGTAATTTGCCAGATTGGCGCCGTCGTAGATATAGAGACGCTGTGAGCGGATGCCGGTGGCGCGCACAAATTCCACCTGCTTGGTTTGCTGGTCGCGCAGCGTGGTGGGTCGCTGCAGAGTGTAGAGGTGAAATTCATCGAACGACTTCTCCCGCACCGCGGGCGCCATGGCTTCATCGGCCGCGGCTTTAGCGGCAGCGTTGTACATGCGTCCGGCCGGTGTGGGCGCCTGGATCTTGCTCACGTCGCCGGCCAGCAGCTTGATGCGCGCGTTCTCGTAAGTCTTGCCGCTCTGGTTGCGCATGGTGATCCAGCCCACCAGGTCCACCAGGTTGATGCCGCGCTCGCTTCCATCGGCGAGCACCAGGTTGTAGTCCGCCTGCCAGCTCATTCCGCCGCTGACGTAGGAAATTTCCGCGTCGAAGTTGCCCGGGCGATCGGTGGCCAGCAGCCAGCTCAGCGTGGGTTTCAGGATGGTATCCTCGCCCAAGGCCGGGAACAGAGGCTGGCCGGGCAAGCCGAAACGGAGCACGCCATCCACTTCAATGATGGGCTGCCCCATGCCGGGTTGCGGGTAGCCGCCGCTATAAGTGGAGCTGGGAATGTACCCGCTGCGAATAATTTTGCCGTGCACGGTTTCCTCGTGCTCGCCGCGCTGCACCAAGAAGTCAATCGTCTTCCCTTCATACATGGAGAGCAGCAACTCCTGCGAGACGGGGTCGTTGCGGTAATTCTGCTCCAGAATCTGCAGGGCGCGGCCGGCGGGATCGCGCAGGATGACCGAATCCGGCTCCAGCAGGCTGGTCATGCCCACGTACTGCGCATGGTTGACGCCGGCGTGCAATGTCAGCGGCAGGCGCTCCCGGGCAACAAAAAAGTTCTGGTTGTAAATGGTTAGCGCGGGCGCGTTGTCCGGCGCCGCCAGCTTTTCTTGCGGCGCCGGTTTCTCCTGCGCCGCCGATAACGTCGCAAACAGGCACACTACTATCGCGATGAGCTTCCTCATGGTCCTTAGCCTCAATTGTTCAATGGGTCCGGGAGGGAGGCACCAGCTTTCCGGCCTTCGTAGGGAGAACGCGCGCGGGGTGCAGGATTGCGCGGTAGGGCGCGTTATCTGAGGTAACCAAGGTTGGTTACTTGCAACAAGCTTCATATCTCGGCGTTCTGGACGTGTCGGAACAAAGGAACAAATGGAGCCGCATCGTTGTCTGATTGCCAATGGAGGTAATCATGTTTAGCGCGTCCGAGTTGTGGAACCGGTACCGCCCCAACACAAACACGATGCTCATGTTGGCAGCGATCGCCACCCTGGCAGTGATGGCGGCCACGCCTAACCTTATGAGAACAAACGTGTCGCCGGTCGAGTCCCAAAGGATCTCACAAACTCGGTTTGAATCTGAGGCCCTGCTCGCGGATGTAGCACCCATGGCAACTCCACAGCGCTCATTGGGCGTCATCGGCGGCGTGCCAGGAGGAGCAAGGGCCGGCGAACTTCCGAACACCAACCTCGAAATGCGCCAGGTTGTCAAGACCGCCAGGCTTGATCTTGTGACCTCCCGGCCCAGCGAAGACCTGGAGAAGGTTCGTGCCCTTGCCGAACGGCTGCATGGGTACGTGGTCAGCTCACAGATTCAGGGATATGCGCAGGACGAGAGCGCTATGGTCACCATTCGTGTTCCGTCAGCGCAGATGGACGAGGCGCGAATTCAGATCAGGAAATTAGGACTCAGCACTGAAGCGGACCGCACGGATACAAATGACGTAACCAAGCAGTATGTGGATATGGAGGCCCGGTTGAGGAACTATCGCGCGGAAGAGGCGCAGTACCTCGCCATCCTGAAACAGACGCGGACCGTCAAGGACATGCTGGCGGTCAGCGAGCATCTGAGCGAGGTGCGACAGGAAATTGAGCAACTCCAAGGCGAGTTCAACTACCTGGCGCGCCAGGTGGAGATGGCATCAATTACAGTCGAACTGCGCTCGCAGGGGCAGGCAGAGGTGCTGGGCATTCATTGGCGGCCGCTGTACCAGGCGAAATTGGCCGTCATAGATGGTCTGGATGCTGTGGCTGACTACGCCACCAGCATGCTCGGCCTTCTCATGCGTCTGCCCGCTATCCTGCTGTGGGTCGCCACTGTGGTATGCATGGCAGCGATTGGCTGGCGATTGCTGAAGTGGATTGTGGCGCTTTTCCTGCACATCGCACGGCGGACGCCCGCGCCGGCGAATCCCGCCTGAGCGACAGCAACTCTCAGTGGGCGAGGACAGATTTCATTTCTTTTCCGTATTTTCGTTCTTGCTCTCAGGATCGGCGACTCCCATCTGTGACAGACGGTAGCGCAAGGCGTTGCGCGAGAGCCCCAGCGCCCGCGCCGCCTGGCTCTTGTTGCCGTTGGCCTGGCGCAGGGCTTCGCGGATGATCTCCTGCTCCCACTGCTCCAGGCTCACGCCCGGAGGCAGCACCGGCGTGGAGTTGTTGGCCGCATGCGGCCGGTCGAGGTGAATGTCCTCCACATCCAGCATTTCTCCGCGGGCCAGTGTAACCGCCCGCTGTATCACGTTCTCCAGTTCGCGCACGTTGCCCGGCCAATGAAATTCCACCAGTAGCTTCATGGCCGCCGGGCTGATGCTCTTCACCGGTTGCTGCGACTCGCGCCCGAATTTCTCCAGAAAGAATTGCACCAGTTCGGGAACGTCCTGCTTGTGCTCGCGCAGCGGAGGAATATCAATGGCTACTACGTTCAACCGGTAGTAGAGGTCTTCGCGGAAGCTGCCATCCTCCAGCGCGGCGCGCAAATCCCGGTTGGTGGCGGCGATCAGGCGCACATCCACCTTCAGTGTTTTTGTGCCGCCCAGGCGCTCAAACTCGCGTTCCTGCAGCACGCGCAGCAGTTTGACCTGGGTGGCCGCCGGCACGTCGCCGATCTCATCCAGAAAGAGCGTGCCTTTGTCCGCCAGTTCGAACTTGCCAGGCTTGCTGCCGGTGGCTCCGGAGAAGGCGCCCTTTTCATAACCGAACAGTTCGCTCTCCAGCAGGTTTTCCGGGATGGCGGTGCTGTTGATTTTGACGAACGGCCCCGCCTTGCGGTTGGAATGTTCGTGGATAGCGCGCGCCACCAGGTCTTTGCCTACGCCGCTTTCGCCACCCAGCAATACTGTGGCATTGGTGGGCGCCACGCGTTCCACCATGGCCAGCACCGATTGCATCTTGTCGCTCTGGGCGATGATATTTTTGTAGTGGTAGCGCTGGCCCAGGGCTTCGCGCAGCGAACGGTTTTCCTCGCGCAGGTTGTGGGCATCCAGTTCCTTGCGCACCACCAGCGTCATCTCCTCCAGCGAAAAGGGCTTGAGTACGTAATCGCTGGCGCCCATCTTCATGGCCTCCACCGCAGATTCCACCGACCCGTAGGCAGTCATCATCACCACCGGAAGGGAAGCGTTCACCTGCTTGATGGCTTGCAGGAATTCCAGGCCGTTCATGCCGGGCAGCCGAAAATCGGTGACCACCAGGTCAACTTTTTCCTGGCCGAGCAGCTTCAGGCCCGCCTCGGCGTCAGCTACCGCGTGCGTGGTGAATCCCTGCTCGCCCAGGTTCAGCTCCAGCAGGCGCCGCATCTTGGCTTCATCTTCGACAATAAGAATTGAGGGCATAATTCCTCAGTTGGTGTTGCAGGGAAGAAACACGTAAAAACACGCTCCTTCGCCGGGCCGGCTCTTCAGCCGGATCAAACCCCGGTGGTCGTCCACAATCTTGGCCACGATGGAAAGCCCCAGGCCAACCCCGTTCTCCTTAGAGGTGAAGAAGGGATTGAAAATCTGTTCGCGCAGTTCCGCCGGCACCCCCGGCCCGGAGTCCTGAATCTCCACCGCCACGCCGGGTACGGTTTCGGCGGCCGGGGCGACGGAAACAGTTACTTTGCCGCGGGCGCCGTTCATGGCTTCGTAGGCGTTGCAGATCAGGTTAACGAACACCTGCTCGCAGAGTTGCTCGTCGGCCAGGATTTTCGGGAGGGCGCTCGCATACCGGCGCTCCACGGTGACGCCCGCAGAAGGAAACTGCGCCTGCACCGAGTCCAGCGCGCGATCCAGCAGGTCCGGGGCGCTGACCGGCTGCAGCTGCAGGCGCGAGGGGCGCGCAAAATCCAGGAATCGCGCCACTAGCGCATTGAGCCGGTTAACCTCCGAGGAAATGTACCCGGCCAACTCCTGCGCCAGTGGAGAAACGCCCTGCACCTTCTGGCTCAGCATTTCCGCTGACCCCTTGATTACGCCCAGCGGATTACGAATTTCGTGCGCCAGGCCGGCGGAAAGCTGGCCCAAGGCGGCCAGACGCTCGGAGCGCCGCGCCTCTTCCTGCGCCTGCTTGAGCTGCCGGTTGGATTCGGCCAGGGTTTCGGACAATTCCTGCGACTCCTTCAGGCGTCGCCGGTTCTCCATCACGAACTGGTTGACCAGGATGGCGGCAAAAAAGAAGAACAGGATGCGGATGCCCAGTTCCACCTCGCCGGCCGGAGTGAGCTCGTACTCCTGCAACACCGGGATCAGGTAAGAGCAGTAAACCGCCGAAGCCAGCGCCGTCCACAACAGCGTACCGACGGGGCCGAAGTAGATGGCGGCCGTAATAACCGGCAGGTAATAAATGGGGTAGTAGCTGCTGTTGATGCTGACCGCGCCGCCAGTATGCGCAATCAGCAGGCTGGATAACGCAATTTTGAGCAGAACACTGTAGCTGGGCCCGCGGCGGGGAAGTTTGTTAATCAGCTGCGGCTCGAAGATCTGCACCAGGGCGATGGCCAAAAGCGTGAGCTGCTTGTGGATCTCGCGCACCGGAGAGAGCAGGGCCAGGCCGCCCAGAAAGACCAGC
>Ga0208774_1000140_pt1 | contig 13501 bp, 11 predicted proteins | sample SF_Rice_5C_80N_4_FD_185620 | JGI IMG/M metagenome (GOLD analysis project Ga0208774, IMG submission 185620) | Rice paddy soil microbial communities from Twitchell Island, California, USA - SF_Rice_5C_80N_405 (SPAdes) (version 2) | ecosystem: Environmental > Terrestrial > Soil > Paddy field/soil ... | reverse complement strand
GTTCTGGCAGCCATTGGAATCATCTATGGCGCGGTGCTGGCGTTTGGCCAGACCGACCTGAAGCGCCTAGTGGCTTACACCAGCGTGAGCCACCTGGGTTTTGTGCTGCTGGCCATCTTTGTGTGGAACAAGCTGGCGCTGGAGGGTGCGCTGATCACCATCATTGCCCACGGCATCAGTACGGGAGCTCTGTTCGTGCTGGTGGGCGGGTTGCAGGAACGGATTCACACCCGCGAAATGGACCGCATGGGCGGGTTGTGGCATACCATCCCGCGCCTTAGCGGCGCCGCCATGTTCTTCGCCATGGCCTCCATTGGCTTGCCCGGCCTGGGCGATTTTGTCGGTGAATTTCTCATTCTGCTGGGCACCTATAAGGTGAGCGTGGGACTGGCGGTTGCCGCTGCCATCGGGGTGCTGGCTTCGACGCTCTACGGTTTGAAATTCATCCAACGCGCGTTCCACGGCAGCAACGTTCACCACTGGGAGCTGCATGACCTGTTTGCCCGCGAGGTGGTGATCATCGCGCCCATGATCGTCATCCTGCTCTGGCTGGGCCTTTTCCCAAGGCCAGTGCTGAACACCTTCGTGCCCGCCATGCAGAAGTTGCAGGAGCAAGCTGCCCGGCAATACCAGGCCTATGAACGGGGGCAGCCATGACCACCGCCGGATTGATTGCGATCCTGCCCCTGCTGCTGCTTTCGGGCACGGCCGTAGGGCTGATGCTCATCATCAGTATCCATCGCAGCCACCGCATCGCACTAGGTCTGACGCTGCTCGGCCTGGCGGCTGCATTCGGGTCGTTATGGATCTCCGCCGAAATTGTGCCGCAGCGGGTGACCTCCCTGCTGATGATTGACCAGTACGCGCTCTTCTACTTTGGGATGGTTATTGCCGCCACCATCGCGGTGGTCGGCCTGGCTTACGGCTACCTGGAACAGCAGGCGGTGGAGAAAGAAGAGTTCTACATTCTGCTGCTGACCGCGGCCCTGGGCGCGGCCGTGCTGGCCGCCAGCAGCCATTTTGTTTCCTTTTTTCTGGGGCTGGAAGTTCTGAGCATATCGTTGTACGCGCTGAATGCCTACATCTACCCGCGCAAGACGGCGCTGGAAGCGGGCATCAAGTACCTGGTGCTGGCGGCCGCCTCCGCCGCCTTCCTGCTGTTCGGCATGGCGCTGATCTACGCGGCGGTGGGCACCATGGAATTCGGGCACATGGCGGAGTTGATGATGGAAAGCGCCGGTCCCAACCGCACCCTGCTGCTGCCCGGCCTGGCCATGATCATCACCGGCATAGCCTTCAAGCTGGCGCTGGTCCCTTTCCACATGTGGACGCCGGATGTTTACCAGGGCGCTCCGCCGCCGGTGGCGGCCTTTATTGCCACGGTTTCCAAGGGCGGGATGTTCGCCCTGCTGCTGCGCTACTTCTACCGGCTGGAACTGCACAACTATGGGCCCGTGGTGGTGGTGTTCACCATCATTGCTATCGCTTCCATGCTGGGAAGCAATTTGCTGGCCCTGCTGCAGTCCAACGTGAAGCGCATTCTGGCCTATTCCTCCATCGCTCACATGGGCTACGCGCTGGTAGCTTTTATCGCCAGCGGCGAACTGGCGGTGCAGGCGGTCACGTTCTACCTGGTGGCCTATTTCGTGACCATTATCGGCGCCTTCGGCGTGGTCACGGTGCTTTCCAACAGCGAAGAAGATGCCGAGTCGCTGGAAGCCTATCGAGGCCTGTTCTGGCGGCGCCCGGCGCTGGCCGGAGTGATGACCGCGATGCTGCTCTCGTTGACCGGCATACCGGTGACCGCGGGCTTCATCGGTAAGTTCTATGTCGTGGCCGCGGGTGCATCTTCCTCCGCCTGGGCGCTTATCATCATCCTGGTGGTCAGCAGCGTGATTGGCGCCTTCTACTATCTGCGGGTGATTTTCGCCCTGTACGCGGGAGCCCCGGAGGACAGAGGCGCCGAAGCCGCGCCTCGCATGGCCTTGGGCTCGTCGGTTCTGGTTGTGCTTACGGTGCTGCTGATCTGGCTGGGGGTTTATCCCGCGCCCTTGCTGCACGTGATACGCGCCGCGCTGCCCGGGTGAGCGCGGTGGTGTGGCGCCGTCCCTGGATCGACATCTATTCATCCCGGTTTACCCAGGACTTGTCAGCGGGTGGCAACGGCGTAGGATAAGACCTTTTATCACTTCCGTTCAGCCGCCTTCACCGACTGGGTGGGATCGGCGCCGCTCCAGGTCACGTCCGCGGTGGGGCCGTAGGTTGAGGGCACGGCATGGTCCATCAGCCGCAGGTAAACCGTGAGCTGGGTGCGATGATGGCAGGTGTGGAGCACGCGCCGCCAGAAAATCCAGATTCTCTGGCGCGCAACATCGAAGAAGGGAACAGTCTGCAGCCACCAGTGTTCTTCCTGGGGAGCAAGAAATTTCAGCCGCGGCTCCGCCAGTTGCAGCATGCGCCGAGCGAAGCCCTCTACGCTCGCCGCCGCCGGCAGAACTTCCGCAGCTGCGGGCTCAGGAGCGCCCAGGAATTCTCCAAAGAAGCGCCGTTCTGAAAGCAACTGGTGCTTAAAGATTTCCAGCACTGGCTGGGAGCGGGGGTGCGGCCGGAAAGCCAGGCCGGCATCGGAAAAACAGCGCCATACTGCAATCACCTTGTTGGTCTCGCTGGCGTAGGTGTCGAGCAGGTGCTGAAACAGGGGAGATGAGGCGCGAGGAATACGCGCCTCGGGCAGAGCTGTGAAATCATAGTTGATGGCCACGCCAACACCTCGCACTTTGAGTTCCGCGGGCAGAACGCAGCCACCCAAAAAGCGGGCCGGCCTGTAGGTGGTTTCCCTGACGTGTCGCCTCCGGCATTAACCTCATGGATTCCCGCCTTGTGCGCTGCTTCGCTTGGCAGTGTAATGCCTTTAAGAATCGAATTGATGGCCTGGGAGCCACTTATGGATATCCAGACGGCGCAACCGCCCCCCACCACCGCGCCGGGAACCCCGGAACACATTGCCAAAGAACTAAGCGCCCTGGATTGGCGCGACTTGCAGTTGTGGTGCATAGCCGCGGCCCTGCTGGCGGTGATGGCGGCCGGATTTCTGGCGCTGCTTATGCCGCAGCTGTTGTGGGACGTTACGGCCAGCATCTCGCACCAGGCCAATGCCCCGCAACTGTTTTTTGGATTGCTGGCGCTGCTCATTCTTTCGAATGTGTATCTTTTCACGCAACGCCTGCAACTGGTGCGAACCCGCCGTGAACTGGTGCATCAGTTGCAGGTGGCGGAGCGGACGGCGCGCACCGACGCGCTGACGGGCGTATTCAACCGGCGCTGGCTGGATGAGACCCTGCTGCGGGAGATTGCCCGGCTGGAGCGAACCAAGGGGCGTTTCACCATCATGATGGCCGATGTGAACGACTTCAAGGACATCAACAGCCGCGTGGGACACGTGGTAGGCGACCGCATCCTCATCGAGGTTGCCCACCTTCTGCAGAGAAACTTCCGTGCTTCCGATTCCGTGGTCCGTTATGGAGGCGATGAATTTATAGCCCTCATGCCGGAGACCGACCTGGCCCAGGCCCGCGTGGCGGTGGACCGGCTGCAGCGTTTCGTAGATGCCCGCAATGCGCGGCATGACAGTGAAGTCACCCTCGGGCTGAGCTGCGGCCTGGGTACCTTCCTCCCGGGCATGTCCATGGACGCACTCATCCAGGTGGCGGATGAAGATATGTTCAACCAGAAGCCGCGGCGTTCCGACCGTTCCAATCCGAGCCTTCGCGCTCCCCTGTGAGCCGCAGACGCTTAGCGGGCTCCCCGGCTGGATTGCTGGGTGGCCGGTGGTTCAATCTGCATGGGTTTGTTCCAGTCGGAGTAAGTAGTGACCAGGCCCCCACTGCCCATCACCACTTCGCGGGGCAGATGATTGCCGGGATCAATACAGAGGGTGTAATTCAAGCCACGCCCGGTACTTCCTGGATGCTGGAAGCTGACCAGCCAGCGCTGGCAGGAAGCATCGCCCACCTTGGTGAGTTCGCCGCGGCCCACCTGAGCATTCATCTTGGCCGCCATGGTGGCGATGACAGTGGCCAAGTCGCGGCCTTCGTTCATCATCGCCCAGGGAGCCGGTGCTCCGGGATTGTTGCCACAGGGATAAGCCTCGGGGTCTTCAGGCTGTACCTTCCATTGTCCATCGTTGCTGCGGGTCCAGGACTGGCGGCCCACGCGGATGGTTTCGTAGCGTGTGGCGCCCAGGCTGGTTACGATGTGCTCGCGGTCGGGGCAGGAGACCTCGATGGTGGTTTCCAAGGCGCGGCCGGGATGCATCTTGAGCAGGGTGGAGGTGCGCCAGCTATGGGCGGCCTTTTTGGCATCCAAAGCCTTTTGCAGTTCGCTTTGGCCGCTGGAGAACCGTGCCCGCAGCGAGGCGTAGGCGCGGGCCAACGGCCCCGGCTGCGAGCCGCTGCTGCAGGCAGTGGTGATGAGAAAAGTGGTCAGTAATGCGGATAAGAAAACGTAAGAAAAGCGGCGGTGCATAGGTTGGCCTCGTAAACTTCGAGGTGAGCTGCCAGATCCGAGATGAACCGCCCGCGGACTACAGCTCCCGTACTGCCTTCGGGGGTATGATCGGATCATAGCACCAGCGGTGTTGCCGTCGGAATACAGGGAGGAGCCATGCCGGAAAACCCGAATCCCAAGGAAAAACTGGTCAAGGTATTCGACGCGGAGCAGGAGAGCGAGGCCCTGGTAGTGCGCGGCCTGCTGGAATCCAACGGAATCCAAGCCCTCAGCCGGCCCAATGATCTGGAACAGGACCTGTTTCCGGTGGGCGGAGTTGCCATCATGGTGCGTGAAGAAGATGCCGAAGAGGCGAAGCAGTTGATAGAAGCGTTCCGGCAGCAGGGGTCCGGTTCCGAAGACGAGGAACTCAGCGAGGAAGCGGCGCCGGAGTAACCTTGGCTCCGTCAAGATAGAAGGTGACGGCGCCACTTTGATCGGTGCGATACGTCGCTATGCGATGCATTTGCAGCCGGTTCAGCACCTCAGGACGCGGGTGGCGGAAGGGATTGCGCGCTCCCACCGAAATAACCGCAAACTCCGGGCGCACGGCTGCCAGCAGCGCCGGCGAAGTTGAGGACGCGCTGCCGTTGTGGGCCACCTTGAGCAGGGCGGCCTGGGGCTGTTGCGCCGCGACCGCGGGCTCCATCTTGCTCTCCGCATCCCCTTCCAGCAGAAATGCGGTGCCTCCGTAGGCGAAGCGCAGAACCAGCGAATCGTTGTTGCGGGGCTGGACCGCGGGCTGCCAGCCGCGCGGAGGCGAGAGCACCCGGACCTGGACACCGCCAAAAGCAAAATCGTTGCCCCCGCGCAGACGGACCAGAGCTACGTTCTGCCCCCGGGCCATGGCCAGTACTCCTTCCAGCGCGCGGGTCTGCGGGTTGGGACCGAGCCACAATTCGCGTGGCCTGAAATTGGCCAGCACGCCAGGCACGCCGCCCAGGTGGTCGCTGTGGCCGTGAGTTACGGCCACCGCATCCAGACGCGCAATTCCGCGCTGCCACAGGTAAGGGGAGACCACGTCCTCGCCGTAGTCGAATTCCGAGCGCCAGGGGCCGAAAGGGCCGCCGGCATCAATGAGCAGGGTTTTGCCCTGCGGCGAAACCAGCAGCGTGGAGTCACCCTGGCCGACGTCAATGGCGGTCACCTCCATGGTTCCGGGCCGCAGCCTTGGCCGAGGCGGCACGAGCGTGATCCAAAGCGCGCTGGCAAGCAGGGCAGAGAGGCCGCTCACCGCCAGCCATCGTCGCCGGCGCGCCACCGCCAGAGCGAGCACCAGGCTCAGTCCCGCCACCACAGCGGTCTCCAGGCTGGGCGTGGCCACGCGCAGATCTGCTAGCCGCAAGTGGCCCACCACGTGAATGGTTCCGGTAATGCCATGTAAGGCCAGCCCGGCAATCAGGGCCGGCAACCGGGCCAGGCTCAGGGACACGTAGGCCAGGGCGACGGCCAGGGCGGAGGCGGGCATCAGAATTTCAGTGAGCGGGATAGCCAGTGCGTTGGCGGGCAAAGCCAGCGTGGTGGCGCGGTGGAAGTACCAGGCCATAGGCAGGGCGAGGGAAATCTGCATCAGGGCGGAGATGAGCATGACTTCGTAGACGCCCAGCAGGAAGCCAAGGCATTTGGGGAGCAGAAGGCCGGCGGCTCGCATCCCCAGGAAGCGGCTCAGGCGTCCGGCTATCATGCGCAGGTCGAGGCGAAATTGCGCCCGGCGGGGAGCGAAAGAGAGGTCATACGCTGTAGCGTCCAGCAGGCGCAAGGCCCGGCGGTAAGGTTGCGAGGTTCGTTCCAGGATTGGAACCCCGATTCCGGCAATGGCCAGCACGGAGAGGAACGTCAGCTGAAAGCTGGGCTCGAGCAGGGCGCGGGGGTCGAGGATGAGAATGCCGAGGGCAGCGCCAGCCACCGCGTTCACCGGCGCGCGGTCGCGGTAGAAGAGGCGAGTCACCAGGTACAGCAGCAGCATGAGGGCGGAACGCACGATGGGCGCTCCCCAGTCGCACAAGTAGGCATAGCCAAAGCCCAGCAAGGCGGTGGCGACGCTTGCCCACAGGTCACCGATGCGCAGCCGGCGAAGCACCCAGAACACCACGAACGCCAGAATTCCCAGGTTCATGCCGGAAACCACCAGGATGTGGTAAGTGCCGGAGCGCTGGAAGTTGACCCGGGTATCACGGTCAATGAAGGCGTCCTCACCGATCACCATGGCGTCCATGAGGGCGGCTGGTGCCGGCGGCCACAGAGCATGGATTTGAGCCAGCACGCTGCGCCGAAGGCGGTTGCGCCACTCGGCGCTCCGGTTGCCACTGAAGCCAGGGAGCACCTGCACGCCGGCCTGGTTGGCGGAACCCAGGGCGGCGATGCCACGCTGGGCGAGATAACCGCGGTAATCGAAAGCGCCAGGGTTGCCGAAGTTGTGCGGCGGCCTCAGCTTGGCGGTGAGCCGCAGCCGCTGGCCATAGGTGTAGAGCGGTGTGGAGGCTGACTTGGCCGTGGTGGGGCTCTGCGCCCGGGAGTAGATGGTCAGGCGAAGCCCGGCGCGAATCTCTTCCTGGGCGGCGGCGGTTTTTAACTGCTCGCTCTCAACTTCCAGCACCTGCCGGTCGCCGCCGAAGCCGCCTTCGCGCCGTACGCCGTCGCGGGTGACATGCGCGGTGAGGGTTACCTCGCTGCCATCGGCAAAACGCAGAATTTCCGTGTTCACTGCCGGCGGCCCGCGCCCCTGAATGACAAAAGCGCCCAGCAGCACTAATGCGCCGCAGGCCAAGGCAAAGGACCAGGAGGGCCGGCGGCGAACGAGGTAGCCGCCGGCGGCCAGGAAAACCACGAGAGCAACCGCCCACCAGGTGGCCGGGCGCCACACTCGTGTCCCCAGCAGAATCCCCGCGGAAAAGCTCAGCACCGCATAGAGGAGCGGCTGGCGGGGAGTAAGCTGCGGCGGTAGCGGGATAGGTGGCGAACCAGGAGTCAGAGCCGCGGATTCGGCCGCCACTCCCTGATCGCGGTGAGGAGGAGCCTGTTCCGCTACCGCCATGCTGACTCCTGACTCCCGACTACTGTTTTACCAAGTGCAGCACGCTCTCCAAGTGGAAGGTTTGCGGGAACAGGTCCACCAGATGCGCCTGCTCAATGACGTAGCCGGCGGCGGAAAGGACGCGCAAGTCGCGCGCCAGGGTAGCGGGATCGCAGGAGACGTAAGTGAGGCGCGGCGCCTGCAACCGCCCCAGGGCCTGCGCGACGGCTTCGCCCAGCCCGCCGCGGGGCGGGTCCACCACCACCAGGTCGGGAGTATTGATAGATCTCTGCAGGTATTGCTCGGTGGTGGCGTGCACCGCCTTCACGTTCTGGGGAGGATTGTACTGCAAATCGGAATGGGAAATCTGTGACGACTCCACCGCCACCACGCGCTCAAAGCCGCGCGTCAGGGGCACGGCAAACAGCCCCACACCGGCGTAGAGGTCGAGCGCGGTGCGGCCGCTACGGTCAAGGGTGACGATCCTGACCAGCTCCTCCGTCAAATAACGGTTGACCTGGAAGAAGGCGCCGGCGCTGACGCGGTAATCATGGTCTGCTGTGTGGTACGTGAGCTCAGCGGCCCCATGGCTGAGTTGCGGAAGAGATTCCGTCCGGGGTGCGTTAGAGTCGGGTTCGTTAAGAAAGCAGGTGAGGCCGGCCGTTTCAGGCAGCGCATTGTTGAGAGCGGCGTAGAACTCTTGCAACGCGGCAGGAGCAAGGCCATCCATGATGTAGAGCTGCAGCAGAAGCTGGGTGTCTTCCGCATTGGCGAAAAACTCGATCTCGCCGATGGCTTCAGGAATCTTGCCCGCACGGCCCAGTTGCCACAGGGCGGCAATGCCCCGGTTGATCTGCGGCGAACTGATGGGGCACTCCTCCACCGGCAGCAGCGAGTGCGAGCCAAAACGATAGTAGCCCAGCGCGAAGGGCTCACGGTGCAGGCGCATGCGGGTGCGGTTGCGGTAATTCCAGGGCGGCGAAGGGTGGACCTGCAACTCGGTTTCAAGCTGCAGCTTGGCGATTCGCTTCAGAGTCTCTTTCAGGATGGCTGCCTTGATCTCCAACTGGTGTTCGTAGGAGGCGTGCTGGTAATGGCATCCGCCGCAGCGTGAAAAATAGGGGCACCGCGGCTCCACCCGGGCGGGCGAGGGAGCAAGCACGCGGCGCACCCGGGCGCGGGCAAACTCCGATTTCTGCTGCACCAGCGAAGCTTCCACCTGCTCGTCCTTGAGCACGAAGGGTACAAAAACAGTTTTGCGGCGCCCGCGTTCATCGGCGGGCAGGCGCGCCAGCGCGTCGCCGCCGTACACCAGCTTTTCAATCGTGAGGTCCAAGCAGTAATTGTAATCGGCGGTGAGGACAGAGCGGGAAATTGACGATTTAAGATTTACGATAACGCACTCCTCCTGTCATCCTGAGCGCAGCCGATCGATTCGCTTGCGAATCGGTAGGCGGAGCCGAAGGACCCCGATCTCGGCGGCTGCAACAACGATTGCGTAAAGGAGTTCTCTCGAGCACATTTCATTTTCGTTTCGATTTCGGCCCGAAACTCCCTTGTGCTGCTGCTTCTCCCCATCATTTCATAGGGGGGGTTCGACTCGGGCATGGGCCCTCGCTCAACATGACAAGCGTGATGATCTGGCGTACTGCGAGTCTGTGTCGGAGGGGACGAAGCCTGGATTCTTCACATGTAAAACAGGCTCAGCCGCGGCAAGCCGTACTCCTCCATCAATCGCTTATGGACATACTGCTTGTGCAGTTGCTCGATCTGCGCGGCTGGCATTTTGCGTCGGTACGGAGCGAGCTCGCGGTCGGCCTGGGCGCGCACGGCCACCAGCTCATCATCGGGCGTGGCCGCCAGCAGAACGGCAAAAAGCTTTTCCTCCATCACCGTGAGCCGGCGTTCCAAGTCTTCCAGCGGCAGGCGCGCGCTGGCGATGCTCTCTGCCAATTCGCGCAGAGTGCGGGCAGCGTCATTCACCACGCTCGACGCCGAAACGGGTAATTCGTTGGAAACACCTGCGCCTCGCCGGCTGTCGGGCGGACGGGACGCCCGCCCAAGCTCTTCCAGGACGCCTGCGTTTCTCGCCAGGAATGCGCCGATCTCCGTCGCATCCAGACCGGCAGACTCGCCCGGCTGGCGGCCGGCGCCCACGACCGCCTCCTTCATTTCTTCCGCAGCCGCCAGTACCTCCTGCGAGCAGTAGGCCAGGCCGTTGATCTTGCGCGGACGCGTGGGGCGGCTTTCGTAACGGTCGAAGGTGGCGTCAATGCCGCGCAACACCGCTTCCAGGGGAATGCCGGCATCCTTCCAGGTCTCGATCAGGGCCCAGTCCAGGGTGGAAAGCAGGAGAGTCGAACCACGGCGGCGGCGGAAGTGCTCTTCGATCTCAGTGAAATAGTTAAAGTAGTTTTCCACCAGACGTCTTCCGTGGATATTAGCGACGAGATTTGCCGGAGGCGCCGGCGGCCGATTTGCCCAGTACCGGCTTGCGGGCGGCGGTGTTGCGTTCCCAGATAATGCGCAGGCCGTCCAGCGTAAGCAGGTCATCCACTTTGCTGATGTACTTGGAACCGGTGCCGAACAGGCCGGCCAGGCCGCCGGTGGCCACCACCCTGGTCTCGCTGCCCAGATCTTTAAGCAGCAGTTCGATGATGCCATCCACCAGCGCGAGATAGCCATAGTACAGGCCGGATTGGATGCTGCCTACGGTATTGGTTCCGATGACGCGTTCCGGTTTACGAATGTCAATGCGGGGCAGGCGGGCGGTGCGGGAAAAAAGCGCCTCCGCTGAAATGCCGATGCCCGGGCAGATCACCCCGCCAAGGTACTCGCCTTTGGCCGAAACCGCGTCGAAAGTTGTGGCAGTGCCGAAATCCACCACCACGCACGGGCCGCCGTACTTCTCCAGCGCGGCTACGCCGTTGGCAATGCGGTCGGCGCCCACTTCGGCGGGATTTTCATACTGCACCGGCATGCCGGTGCGGATGCCCGGCTCCAAAAACAGCGGCTTGGTGCGGAAATAGCGTTCGCAAACCTCGCGCAGCGTGCTGTCCATGGAGGGCACCACGGAGGCGATCACGATGCCCTGGATGGCTTTGGGCTCGACCTCGGCCGCGGCAAACAGGTTGCGGAAGAGCACGCCATATTCGTCCACGGTCTGGGTCCAGTTGGTGGCCACTCGCCAGTGGGCGACCAGGCGCTCGTATTTCGGCGCCTCGCCGTTGGCGCCGTCGCCGCGGGCGAAGACCCCGAGCACCGTGTTGGTGTTGCCGACATCAAGAACGAAAAGCATCGAAATTACTCAATCGCTCGCACCCCGCCGGAAAGCACCGTGCGCAGTCCTTTAGACGTTTCCACCTGCAGGAAGCCACGCGCGTCCAGGCCCGCGGTGACGCCCTCAAAGCCGCCATCTTCTTCCACGCGCACGCGGCGGCCATTTGCATAGGACGAGCGCTCCTGAAAACGCCGCAGCACTGACTCGCGCCCGCCCGGCCCTGGTTTCAGCAGGGCGTGATATTCGTGGTGGAGCGATTTTAACAAAGCCGCCGTCAATTCCACCCGCGACCAGCAATTGCCTGTTTCCTGGCGCAGGGAAGTGGCTACATCCCGTATTTCGCCGGGGAAGCTGGCCTGATTCACATTGATGCCGATGCCCGCCACCAGGTAGCGTACGCGGGTGGCCTCTGCGGTCAGTTCAACCAGAATGCCAGTGAATTTTTTTCCGTTCAGCAGCGGATCATTGGGCCAGCGCAGATCAAGCTGCGGGGCCGCTGCCTGATCGCCTGGACGGTGTCCCAGCAACTGCTCCACCGCCGAGCAGACAGCCAGGCCGGCCGCCAGGGTGAGGATGAGCACGTCAGCAGGCGGCAGCGCCGGGCGCAGCACCACCGAGCAGTAAATCCCCTGCGAACGCGCCGAAAGCCAGCCGTGGCTGCCGCGGCCGCGCCCAGCAACTTGCTCCTCGGCCAGGAAGACGCTGCCTTGGGGAGCGCCGGCCGCCGCGGCTTCCATGGCGGCCACGTTGGTGGAACCGATCTTGAAGTAATGGTGAATGTGGCCGCTGAAAATGGTGCCGCGCAGCAGGGGAGCCAGGGTTTCCGCCAGCAGCAGGTCGGGGACCTTGCGCAGGCGGTAACCGCTGGCGGAGTGGCCGGCGATGTCCAGGCCCAGGCCGCGCAGCTGCTGCACCAGGCGCCAGACTTCGGAGCGAGTGGTGCCGATTTCCTGCGCGATTTTGGTGCCGCTCACCACCACCGTGGCATGGTCCATGAGCAGGCGCACAATGCGACCCAGGCGCGCATCAGTGGGCGCGTGAATAGCCGCGCTGCCTCGGTTTTGTCTGGCTGAGGCTATGGGGCAATTATGAAGCAGCAGGCAAGGAAATCAAAACCCAAGTGTTCGCGGGCGAGTCTCGCGTGGGCACAGGCGCCCCCGCCTGTGCGGGCGGGCGCAGCTCGCCGGAAATCCTCACCAGGCTTCGGCCGGCGGACAGCCGAGGGCGGCTGTCTGTACGCGATTATGCCGGAACCACCCGCAGGCTCATATCTACGGCGGGAGCGGAGTGGGTGAGCTGGCCCACGGAAATGTAATCCACGCCGCTTTCGGCGTAGGCGCGAACGTTCTCCAGGTTGATGCCGCCGGAACATTCCAGGCTCATGCGACGGGTATGGCGGGTCACGCGCTCCACCGCCTTGCGCACGTCCTCCACCGCCATGTTGTCGAGAAGGATGGCTTCGGCGCCGTGCTGCAGCGCCTGTTCCAGCTCGTCGAGGGAGCGGACTTCGATCTCCACCGGTTGCTCGCCGCGGCGATTGTGCAACGCATGCTCCAGCGCGGGAGCGATGCCCCCGGCCAGCGCGATGTGGTTGTTCTTGATGAGCACGCCGTCGGAAAGGTCCAGCCGGTGGTTCATCCCGCCGCCGCAGCGCACCGCATACTTATCCAGGGCGCGCAGGCCGGGAATGGTCTTGCGCGTATCCAGAATGCGCGCCTTGGTGCCCGCCACCGCGTCCACAAACTTGCGGGTGAGGGTGGCGATGCCGCTCAGCCGCTGCATAAAATTCAGGATCACACGCTCGCAGGAAAGGACGACGCGGGCATTGTGGCGGATGACGGCGATAGCCTGCCCGCGGTGCAGGCGCACACCGTCGAAGATTTCCGGGTGGCTGGTGACCTCGGGATGGGAGGTGACGGTGCCGTCGAGGTCGGCAAAGAGTTCAAGAATTCGGCCGGCGCAGCCCAACCCGGCCAGCACGCAGTCCTGCCTGGCCAGAATGGTGGCGGCGGCGCGCTGCTGCGGAGCGATGCAGGCATAGGTAGTGGTATCGCGCGTAGCCCGGTCTTCGAGCAGCGCGTTCTGAATAACCGCGGTAATGCGTCGGCTAGTCCAGTCCAAGATAGTTGCCAGTTATCAGCGGCCAGTGGTCAGCAAAACCAAAACCATTCACCGCAGAGACACAGAGATCGCAGAGAAATAATAAATGAAATGGAATCCTCAGCGTTCTCGGCGTCTCGGCGGCAAGAAAAAGGTCTTATCCCAAAGCGCCCAGCGCGGCGCCGGCTTTCTCCCGCAGCACTTCCAGATCCGCCAGGCGCTTGCGCAGGCCATCCACCACGTGTGGCGGCGCTTTCTGCAGGAACGCGTCGTTTCCCAACTGGCGGCGCTTGTTCTCCATCTCCCGCTCCAGGCCTTCCAGTTCCTTCTGCAGACGCGCGCGCTCGGCGGTCTTGTCAATCTTCTTTTCGTACACCACCCGCACTTCAAAGCGCGAAGTGGCGCGCGAGGAACCGGCATGGGCCAGCGAGGTCTCCACAAACGCCAGGTCCTCCACCGGGGCCAGGCGCTGCACCGCGGCGCGGTTCTCCTCAATCAGGCGGCGCACGCCGTAATGGGCGTGCACCTGGATGGGCACACGCTGCCTTGGTTCCACCTTCAGC
>Ga0208774_1000139_pt1 | contig 13539 bp, 10 predicted proteins | sample SF_Rice_5C_80N_4_FD_185620 | JGI IMG/M metagenome (GOLD analysis project Ga0208774, IMG submission 185620) | Rice paddy soil microbial communities from Twitchell Island, California, USA - SF_Rice_5C_80N_405 (SPAdes) (version 2) | ecosystem: Environmental > Terrestrial > Soil > Paddy field/soil ... | reverse complement strand
GTCGTCAGGATTTAAGTCGTTACACCCAACTCCCCGCCTCTGTCTCTCGAGTGCTGTAACACGTACGGCTACCATCCGGCTGCCGTGCGCCGCTGAAACCGTCTCACATAAATCACCAGGGCGAACAGACACACCGCTACCGCGCACCACGTCAGCAGCACGGGCGACACATCGGGATAAACAGCGGCTTCCAAATAGTGAACCAGGAACGGCTTGCGATAGGGTGCAATCCCGGCGCGCTCGAGAAAATAATTCTCCGCCAGGGTGAGCGGGCAGGGCCAGGGGCCGGTTTCGATCACAATGCCGTAAATCAGGGAGAGAATATGCGCCCAGCGCAGCCAAGGCCTTCGCCGCGTCAGCAGCCAGCCCAACAGCACCCAGCCGATGAACAGCAAGTGGAGGACGAGCACCAGCACTGCCAGTGTGTGAAACCCACTCATCTAGAGGCGAAACCATTGCGTTCGGGCGCGGCCTGTCAGCGTTCCACTGGCAGCAGGTACCCAGGATGCTTTTCAAACGCGCCGCCAAAGGCTTGTTTATCTGCTTCCCGCATGTCCCAGGCGAACACATTTGTCGGCGCGACCTGGACCGTAATATCGTCCCAGGCGGCAAACACCGGCCCCACGCGCTCATCTGCAAGTGCGGCCGGGCTCAAATACTTGGCATGCACTTTGGCATTCCAATTACGGGCAGACTCCCCGGTCAAGAACCGCGCTGTGCCCGCAATGCAGACGCCTCGCGACGCGGCAGGATCGCGGGAGTCAATCATCAGTGAAACCTCGGGGTTCGATTGGATGTTTCGCGCCTTGCGGGTTCGGGTTGAAGTGGCCACGTAGATGTTCGCGCCATCGAAGCAGTACCACACGGCCACCACATGGATAGATCCGTCGGCATTTTGACTGGAAAATGAAGCAATGTAACGGCCGGACAGCAGTTCGTTTACCAGGGCATCGGACAACGAAGCCATACGTTCTCCTTGCTGCACGCACTTTACAGGGCTGCCTGACCCACTCGTCCGCTTATTCGACCCCACGGTCCGGCTCCATGCAGAGTCATGGGCCATTCAGTTATCCCATAAAATGGCAATGCGAGCCAAACCTGCATGCCAACCCGCGAAACTCTGACCCACTCCGCCGCCGAAACCGTTGCCTTTGGCCGCAGCCTGGCTGCCTCGTTTACGCCGCCCAAGCTGGTGCTCCTGCGCGGCGAACTGGGTGCGGGCAAGACCACGCTGGTAAAGGGCATCGCGGAAGGTTTTCAGGCCGCAAAGGAAGAAGACGTGACCAGCCCGACCTTCACCCTGGTGCACGAATATCGCGGCCCGCGGGTGAACGTCTATCACATTGACCTGTACCGGGTGGACACGCCGCGGCAATTGGAGACGCTGGGACTCGACGATCTGATGGCTGACAACGCCGTCCTGCTGATTGAATGGGGGGAGAAATTTCCCCGCTTTGTGCGCGAGCGCGACGTGGAGATTGCGCTGGAGGCGGTGGGAGAAGACGAGCGGCGAATCACGATTACGGATTAGTCCGATTAACCGAAGTTTGATTTGACCGCGCGGTAGAACTTGCCGTCGAATCGGTAGGTTGCCTGGGCGCTTTTATCCGCCGAGCTGTTCGAGATCACATGCAGGTCCTTGATGCCCTGCGCCAAACCGGGTCCGAAGCTAAAGCCCTCGACCACCGGCGCCTCTTCGCCTTCGAACAATGCAAGCCACTTGTCGCCCACCCGCCGGAAAACGAATATTTGACAGTTTCCAGTCGCGCCGCACAAGAGATTAGTGCCCTGCAGGACCAGTCCCGGCGCGGCTCCAAGAGATACTCGCCGGGCGCGAAGCTCTTTTTCCCAGGAGTCGGGGGAATCGTAGGCGGCGGCCTCTACGCCGGAGATGACCTGCATGAGCTCTGATCGAGGCAGGTTCAGTTTGGCGATGGTTTCATCCGCGCGCAGATGATCTGTCTGCGCAAATGCGGATAGACTGACCATGAGGCCAAACGCGAATACGGCCACTACTCTGCGCGATTTCGGTTCACCTGCTCGGGAAAGAATCAAAGCGGGTCCTTCGCTCACAAAACGCGGCATCTGAGCTTGTGACTGGGAACCAAGACCCTCAGCACTGACTGCTGATTCCCGGCTCCCGGCTACTTTCTCGTGCGCTCATCGCCCGCGACCACGCCATCTTTCAAATGAATCACGCGGTGGGCATAGCCGGCGATGTCGTGCTCGTGGGTGACCAGCACGATGGTGTTGCCCTGCCCGTGCAGGCGGTCGAACAGGGCCATGATTTCGTTGCCCGTCTGCGAGTCCAGGTTGCCGGTGGGCTCATCGGCCAGGATGATGGCGGGATCGTTGATGAGGGCGCGGGCGATGGCCACGCGCTGCCTTTGGCCGCCGGAGAGTTCATTGGGCTTGTGCATCATCCGCGCCTCCAGGTCCACGGCGCGCAAGGCTCCGCGGGCGCGCTCCACCCGCTCTTCGGCGGGAATGCCGGCGTAAATCAGGGGCAGTTCCACGTTGTGCAGGGCGGTGGCCCGAGGCAGCAGGTTGAAAGTCTGGAAGACGAAGCCGATTTCCTTGTTGCGGATTCGCGCCAGTTCGTCGTCATCCAGATCGCTCACCAGTTGCTGGTTCAGCCAGTAGCGGCCGTTGGAAGGCGTGTCCAGGCAGCCGATCAGGTTCATGAGCGTGGACTTGCCAGAACCCGAAGGGCCCATGATGGCCACGTATTCATTGCGGTTGATGCGCAGGTTGATGCCGCGCAAGGCGTGCACCTGCTGCTCCGAGCCCATGTCGTAGGTCTTCCACAGGTCTTCGGTGCAGATCATGCAGCTGTCGGGCGGCGCTACCGCGGTGCGTTCGCTCATGCCGGCTACTTCGGTTGCCATTATGATCTCCTGGCCAGCAACTTCCTGACTCTCAGCCCTTGTACTGTTGGACGCGGCAGCGCGCGAAAAGTCACGAGCTCTCCTCGTCCAGCTTTTTGGGGGCGGAATTATCAATGCGCACGCTGGCTCCATTGCGCAAAGTACGCAATACCTTGTAGCTGCCGGTGACGATCTCGTCGCCTTTTTGCAGCCCTTTGAGCACCTCGATATCGGTGGTGCCGCTGATGCCCGTCTCCACGGGCACAAAAACCGCCCGGCGGTTGCGAATTACAAACACGCCTTGAATTTCTTTTTTGCTGTCGCCATTGCCGTTCAGCGGCAGCGAGGCCGCTTGCACTGAGCCTTTCCCGGGCTTGCTCTCCTGTAACTCCGAGGCCCGGCGAACGGTCAGCGCCTGGATGGGGATGGCCACCGCGTTTTGCCGCGTGGCGGTAGTGATCTTGGCGGTGGTGGAAAGGCCGGGCCGTAAGTTGTCGGGTGGTTTGCTTAGGGTCACCACCACTTTGAAATCCTTCGCTTCCTCGCTGGCGATGGTCTGCTGCGAGGTGGAAACCCCGGTGGAGCGCACCACGGCGTTGTTCCCGATCTCGGCCACAACTCCCTTGAAGCTCTGGTTGGGAATGGCGTCAATGGTTATTTCCGCCGGCTGTCCCAATTGCACGTTCACGATATCAGTCTCGTCCACCTTGACTTCGGCGGTGATGATAGACATGTCGGCGATGGTCATCAGGGTGCTGCCCGGCGAGTTCTGAATGCCGATAACCACGGTTTCCCCTTCGCGCACCGGCAGGTTGGTGACCAGCCCGTCATAAGGCGCGAAGTAGTAAGTCTTATCCAGCACGTCGGTGACGCGACGCAGGTTGGCCTGGTTCTGGGTGATGCGGCCCTGCGCGGAGTCCAGTTGCGCCCGCGATTGCGCAATCTGCGCCTGGGCCTGGGCGATGCCGGCTTCGGCCGCCTCCCAGGCTGCTTTCTTGGCGTCGTAATCGGCCTTGGCGATCAGCGCGTCCTTGTACAGTCCCTGGGCCCGCACCCAGTCCAGCTTGGCGCGGTCATCGTCGGCCTGCGAGCGCGCCAGGTTGGCCTGCGCCGTCCTGAGCGCCGCCGCCGCGGCAATCGCGTCGGTGCGCGCCGCCTCCAGCGAGGCCCGCGTAGCGGCCACATCGGCGGAGGATTGCACGTTCTCAAGCTGCGCCAGCAATTGTCCCTTCTTGACGTGGTCGCCTTCGCGCACGAACAGCTTGGTAATTTTGCCGAAAGCGTTGGCGCTCACATTGACGTAGGTCTTGGGCTTGATTTCCCCCGACCCGGAAACCACCGCCGCCAAATCTTCAACCCGGGTCTTGTCGGTCTGTACCGTGACCACATTTTTGCGGCTCTGGTAGACCGTGAAGCCCACAATGGCGGCCAGCAGCAGTGCTGCGCCCACGCCAATAGCAGCCTTTTTCCAGGTCTTCATCTCCCCCCTGTGTTTGGCCTCCTGCGCAGGGCGGACAGGTGGAGATACGGTCTCAACGCGGAGGAAGTTCCCTGATCCTATAGTCATACGGGGCATGCCCCAGGGCCCGCCGGATTTCGCTAAGTTCGCAGGCGACCTACCGATTAGTGCGGGTGGGTGAAGTCCACCCCTATAATAACTTCCGTTGACGGCCTGACCCAAGCTGATTACGCCAAAAAGCGTCGTAAGGCCTAATTTTTCCAGTCTTTACATTGCACCCAGCCGGTAACCTGCCTTGCTTTGCGGCCGTCTAATACTTACAATGAAACGACCAGACGTTTGTGGGAGGAGTGCCCAATAATGCCGGCTGAGAGTTTTCGGCGCACTGTCCTGGCGACGATTGTGGCGGGGTTCGTTTTGCTGGGTAGCATGATGGTGGCCGCCCAGGATTCAAAGACTGGTTCCGAGAACAATTCACCGGCCAATTCTTCGGTCACTTCGAAAGACCAGAAGGACCAAAAACAGGAAGATCCGCTCAAACGTCCGATCAGCGCCAAACGGCGCAAGCAAAACGAAAAGGCCCTCCACCAGGAACTCAGCAAGACCTACAAGAAGTGGCTGGATGAGGATGTGCGCTGGATTATTACCGACCAGGAGCGCGAGGCTTTTCTCAAGCTGAGCAACGACGAAGAGCGCGATTCGTTCATCGAAACTTTCTGGCAGCGCCGTAATCCCACTCCTGACAGCGTGGACAATCCCTACAAGGATGAGCATTACCGGCGCATCGCATACGCCAACGAGCATTTTGCCGCCGGCATTCCGGGATGGAAGACGGACCGCGGCCGCATGTACATCATGTACGGACCCGCCGATGAAGTGGAATCGCATCCCGCGGGCGGCACTTACGACCGGCCCATGGACGAAGGCGGCGGCACCACTTCCACTTATCCCTTTGAAGATTGGCGTTACCGCTACCTGGAAGGCATCGGGCAGAACATCATCATCGAGTTCGTGGATACCTGCATGTGCGGCGATTACCACATGACCATGGACCGCTCGGAGAAGGACGCCCTGCTCTACACTCCCAATGCCGGCCTGACCTTCTACGAGCAGATGGGAATGGCTAGTAAAGCTAACCGCTTTACCAGCGGCGGGATTGAGCGCCTGGGCAACGGGCCTTTGGCGGCCTCAGAGAATGCTAAGGAGTTTGATCGCCTGGAGCAGTTCGCCAAGCTCTCGGCCCCGCCGGTAGTCAAGTTCAAGGACCTGGAAGAAGTCGTCAGCCACAAGATCAGCGTCAACCTGATGCCCTTTGACGTGCAGACAGACTTTGTGAAGGTGACCGACGACACCATTCTGGTGCCGGTGACCATCCAGATCAAGTACAAGGACGTAACCTTCCAGACCAAGGAAGGCGTGTCCTCGGGTGTGGTTCATATCTTTGGCCGTGCGACCACTCTCACCGGACGGATTGCTCAGACTTTCGAAGATACGGTGAAGGTGGACGAGCCCGCGGAACTGCTGCCCAAGGAAACCGAGAAATCCGCGGTGTACTGGAAGGCGTTGCCGCTGCGCCCCGGCCGCTACCGTGTTGACCTGGTGGTGAAGGACGTTAACGGCGACCGCATGGGCACCTGGAGCCGCGGCATCATGGTGCCGGAGTACAGCGAAGACAAGCTCGCCACGTCCTCTCTGATCCTTGCCGATGACATGCAGAAAGTGCCCAACCGCGATGTAGGCACGGGCAATTTCGTGATCGGCACCACCAAGGTGCGGCCCCGTTTGGCTGCAGCCAATGGCAAGCCGCCCACCTTCAAGCGCGACCAGAAGGTGAATTTCTGGATGCAGGTGTATAACTTGTCGGTCAGCCAGCAGACCCACAAGCCCAAGGCGACTATCGAGTACAACGTGATCAACGCGGCCACTAATCAGGCGGTGTTGCACAAGATGGAATCCACCGACGAGATGGGCAACGTCGGCGACCAGCTCACGCTGGAAAAGAGCCTGTCGGCAAGCGCATTGCCGCCGGGCGTCTATCGCCTAAGCATTAAGGTGAATGACACGCTTTCGAAACAAACGGTCGATCCAACAGTGACCTTTGCCGTTGAGTAAATAACTCACGTCCCCCCAGCGAGGTGGCGAGTTGAAGACCTGCAAACTCTATCGGTTGGCCGTGGCCATCACCTTGGTCCTGTCGGCTTCCGCCTGGGCTGCGGGCAAACCAGCCGCCCTTACCGGCTGGGTCCACAGCGCCGCGGGCGTGCCGCAGATGGGGGCAGCGGTCGAGATAATGGCCTCCGGTTCCCTGCAGGCAGTGCGCGTCTTCACCGACGAGAACGGCTTCTACTCGGCCAAAAACCTGCTCCCCGGCGTTTACCACGTCCGGGTTACCGCTCCCACCTTTTTACCTTCGCTGCGGGAGAACGTTAACCTGCGTTCCGGGGCGGAGCGCGTCGTCAATTTGACCCTGGACACGCTGTTTGACGCGATGCGAACCTTGCCCCGTAAGCCCGGGGTAAGCGATGACGATGACTGGAACTGGACGCTGCGCTCCTGCGCCAATCGTCCCATTTTGCGCCTGGTCAATGGCCTTCCCGAAATGGTTTCCAGAGAGCGGGGCGAGGAGCGTCCGCTTAAAGGACAGGTTGCCTTCGTGGCCGGGGCCAGCGATGACTTCAACACCGCCTCATCAGGCGATATGAGCACGGCCTTTTCTGTGCAGAGTTCCGTATTCAGCGCGGGCACGCTGTCGTTTGACGGCAATGTAGGCTACGGCAGCGGCACTCCAGGCGTGGTGCGCGCCACTTACACGCACCGGATGGAGAATGGCTCGACCCCGCGCATTGCATTCACCATGCGCCGCTTTGCTACTCCTGATAGCGTGCTGCACGACGGCGCTCTGCAAGCCCTGTCCTTGACCACTTCCGACGATTTCACCCTGGGTAATGCCCTGGAATTCAAGGCCGGAAGTGACCTCCAAACCATTCAATTCATGGGCCGCGTGACGGCCGCGCGGCCTTTCGGGTCGGTCACCCTGCACCTCTCGCCTGATACGGTGGTGGAATACAAGTACGCCACTTCCGAGCCTAACACGCGGCTGGAAAAGGGTTTTGATTCTGCGCCCGCGGACCTGAGCGAATCCAGCCCGCGCATGTCGGTAGTGGGCAACAATCCTATTCTGGAGCGTGCCCACCACCAGGAAGTTTCGCTCTCCCACCGCTTGGGCAAAACCAAGGTGCAGACCGCTTTTTACTATGACCGCATTGCCAACACCATGCTGACCGGAGTGGGCGATGCCAGTGCGGAGGTTGGCAGCGTCCTGCCCGATATCTACTCCGAGACCTTCACCTACGCAGGGCGCCAGCTGAAAACCACTGGCTTGCGCCTGGTGGTGCAGCGCAATTTGCCCGCCGGCCTTACTGGCACCGTGGATTATGCCTACGGCGGCGTGCTGGATGTGGCTCCCAACACTTCCTGGGAAGCTCTGGACAGTGGCGGCCTGCGCAACGTCCGGCGCCAGGCTGTAACCGGCAAAATGAGCGGCACGGCCCCCAAGCTGAAGACTCGCTGGATTGCCTCCTACCGCTGGATCAATGGCGATTCGGTTACCCCGGTGGATATGTTCGACACCTCTCCCGGACAGGCGGCTGCTTACTGGAACGTCTTTATCCGCCAGCCTCTTCCCGGCTCCATGTTCATGGTCAACCACGTGGAAGCCCTGCTGGAGGTGGACAACCTCCTGGCCCAGGGATATGTGCCGGTTATGGGCAAGGATGGACGTACCCTTTATCTGGTTCAGGCGCCCCGCACCCTGCGCGGCGGCTTGGCTTTCAGTTTCTGATCTTGTAACCCGCTGATTCTGGAACTACTCGAGAATCTTCTGCCACCACTTCCTGGCCGCTTGCGCTTCGGGGATGTAGACCGGCTGGTCGCCTAACCCCAGAAAACCGCTGGTCTCGAAAGCCACCGGCTCATTGCTGCCGGCAGGCATAAGACTGCTGCGGCGGCGCTGGAACCTAGCCACTAGAACGCGCTTTCCATCCTCCGCCGGGGCAGCCAGCAGGGAAGTGGGAGAGTTGCTGTGAAGGGCAGATTGCACCGGATCGCCCTCGGGGTCGCAAATGGTGAGCAGGTGCAGATTTCTGGACACGGCTTGCGCCGTGGCCTTATCGAAGGCAATGCATCGCGCCATAGACCCCTCCGGGAGACCCATTTTGGGCCAGCTTTGAATATCAGATGCCCAGGGGCGGCATTTTGATGGTTGACTCCCACACCTGGTTTCAGTAGATTTGGCCCGTTTTTTCCTTTTCTCAACATTGCGCTGGGTTCGCTCTAGCTGTAGGCTCGGCCTATCCGCTCAATATGTTTCGTTTTTACCCAGTTCCACCGGGCGTGCCGATTGCATGACAGGAAGGCATAATGCTCGAACCGATGGGCCCCCGACCTCATTCTGCTGCAAGCGACTATAGGAGAATCGTCATGAGGATCCGTTTATTCCTGGGAATCTTCTTGTTGTTAACGGCAGTTGGGATGTCAGCACAGACCTTCCGCGGAACCATCCTGGGCACCGTAACCGACCCTTCCGGGGCGGTGGTTTCCGGCGCCAAGGTAACGGTGCGCAATGCGGCCACAGGCCTGGAGCGCGTCACGCAGACCACCAGCGATGGCACCTATAACGTTCCTGAGTTACCCATTGGGACTTACTCGGTGAATATCTCCCAGAGCGGATTCCAGACTTTCGTTGCCAGCGGCGTGGCAGTGAGCATCGCCGCGGAAAGGCGCGTTGATGCCACCTTAAAGACCGGCCAGGTGGCAGAGCAGGTGGTTGTATCCGCTGAAAGCTTGCCGCAAGTGGACACTACTACCAACGAGCTGGGCGGCACGCTCACAGCCCATACTATTGAGAACTTACCGGTCAACGGCCGCGACTACACCAAGCTCATTTATCTCAATCCCGGCATCTCGGGTTCTCCCGACCAGATCACCGATTCCCCCGGCTCCTTTGGCGAATTTTCCATGAACGGCTCGCGCGGCAGGTCGAACAACTTCCTGCTGGACGGCACGGACATGAACGATGGCTATCGCAACGATCCCTCCATCAATGAAGCGGGCGTATTCGGCGATCCGGCCACCATTCTGCCGATAGACGCGGTGGCGGAATTGCGCGTGCTTTCCAATTACGAACCGGAGTACGGCCGCAACAGCGGCGCCATCATCAATATCGTCACCAAGAGCGGCACCAACAGCCTGCATGGAACCGCACTGGAGTACTTCCGCAGCAATGCCATGGACGCGCGCAACTACTTCAACTTTGCGCCCAACCCGCAGAGTTCCTTTCATAACAACCAGTTTGGCGGATCCCTGGGCGGACCTATCGTGAAGGACAAGACCTTTTTTTTCCTCGACTATGAGGGGCAGCGCGAGACCGGCGGCCTGAACAGCTTGAATTGCGTGCCCGATCCGGCGGCGGTGTCCGGCGCCAAGGCTTCCATCGCCAGCCGCGTTGGCGAAATTGTAAGCCCGACCATGACAGCGCTTCTATCCCGAAATCCCTGGCCCACGCCAAATATTGCGGGCGCTGTCAGCGACACTTCCGGCTGTACCAGTCCCAACCTCTCGACAACTACCAGCTTTCGCAACAGTATTGACAGCGTGATCGCGAAGATTGACCACAACTTCAATGCCAAGAACATGCTGACCGGGCGCTACTACTTCGGCAACAGCGACCAGAGCTTCCCCCTGGCGCTGCAGGGCGGCGGCGTTCTGCCCGGCTACAACACCAGCACCCCGACCAGGGTGCAGTTGGTATCTCTCTCTTACGTGAAGATCGTTAACGCGCAGCAGGTGAACGAGGCGCGCCTGGGCTGGAACCGCTTTGCGGAAGGGTTTTTCCCCCAGGACCAGAGCTTCAATCCCGCTTCCATCGGCATGGACACGGGGGTCAGCGCTTACAATTACGGTCTACCCCACATCAGCGTGGGAAATTTTTCCGTGCTGGGCGCCGCTGCCTCTGTGCCGCGCCAGCGCGTGGACCAGAACTGGCACTTCATTGACAACTACTCCTGGAACAAGGGACGGCACGCTATCAAGTTCGGTTACGAGTTTCGCCGCACTACCATTGCCAACATCGTGGATACTAATTTTCGGGGCAAGCTAAGCTTCGATTCCGTAACGGATCCCAATCCCTTGTACCCCAACGTGACTCTCTCGCCGCTTGAGGCCTTCCTGGAAGGCATTCCGTCCGGCGGCAGCCAGGCCCAGGGCTACACCAACCGCCATGGGTTCGAAAACAGCCATGGATTCTACGTGCAGGACAGTTTCCGCTGGACCAACCGCCTGACCGTGAACTTTGGAATGCGCTGGGATTATTTCGGCGTCGTAGGGGAGAAGAACAACCTGTTTTACCGCTTCGATCCGGTCACCGACGCAACTGTGCAAGTGGGGACCAACGGCATCTCCGGCCTGTACAATCCCGACCACAATAACTTCGCGCCCCGCGTGAGCTTTGCCTACGACGTTACCGGCAAGGGCAAAACCGTGGTGCGCGCTGGGTGGGGGGTGTTTTACGACGCGTTTTCCCAGGACTTCTTCATGGGTCACCTGCCCTACAACTGCGTTTTCTGCCCTGGTCCGACCTACGCGGGCATAGGCCCGGCGGCAATTTCGTTTGCCGGCGCCACCTCCGGCCCCATCGTTCCTGGCTCTCCGGTGTACGTCAACGCGGCTCCGCTGAGCGACTTTTTTGCCGCCGACCCCAATATCCGCACGCCGTACACCCAGAACTGGAACCTCAATATTCAGCAGCAGGTTGCCAGCAAGGTTGTTCTGCAGATCGGCTACGTGGGGTCCAAGGGAACCAAGCTGTTCCGATTCCGCGACATCAACCAGCCCAGCCAGGCCGCAATTACTGCCGCCGACCTGGCCAGCGGAGTGAGCAGCTATGGCGTGCCGCGGCCGTTCCCCAATTTCTTCTATATCAACCAGGAAGAGTCCACGGCAGGTTCGGTTTACCACGCGTTGCAGACCTCGCTGCGGGTGGATAACTGGCATGGGCTGCAATCGCAGGTGAATTACGTCTGGTCGCACGCCATTGACAACGCCAGCGATGGCGAAGATTTTGTTCCCAACGCGGCGCAACCAGAAAACAGCCTGTTTCCCAGCTTCGAACGCGCCAACTCTAACTTCGATATCCGCCAGCGCTTCAGCTGGAATTTTGTATATTCGCTGCCTAGCTGGAAGGGGCACTATGCCAAGGTGACGGATGGCTGGGGATTCGACGGCGTGCTCAATCTGCAGACCGGCCAACCCTTTAACCTGAACTACAACTTCGAGGGCGATTACTCGGGCGCCGGGGAAGGCTTCGACCGGCCCGATATCGTTGCTCCCGTTCAGTACGGCGGCCTGCCGGGGAACTTCCTCAACCTGGCTTCGTTCTCGGTGCCTTGCACGCTGGCTGGAGGCACAGCCGATACCAACTGCATTCCCGGCACGCGCCACTTTGGCACCCTGGGCCGCAATTCTCTGCTGGGACCTAATTTCCGGGAATTGAACTTCTCGGTGTTCAAGAACACGGCGCTCGGCGAACGCGCTACCCTGCAACTGCGGGCGGAGTTTTTCAATATCATGAATCATCCCAACTTCAGCAGTCCGCTGCTGCCGAACTTTATAGCCGACCCGGCCAACAATGGTCTAGACGCGACCGGGCGCGGTGTCGGCTTCCTGCCGCTGACCGCCACCGGCGACGTGGGCATCGGCAACCCGTTCCTGGGAGGCGGCGGCCCGCGCGGTATCCAGTTCGCGGCCAAAGTAACCTTCTAGATAGCGTCTGATATCACCTAACCACAGGCAGGCTCGCACCGCGGGCCTGCCTTCTTCTTACCCCCTTCCGGCGGGTCCTGTACCAAGGTACCGGCAAGGTAACGCTGGCGACACCTTGGCCCCTGGCAACTCGCGTGTTACCCTCCTGTTTCAGAACGAAAAATCCAGCTGAAGAGACCGCTCATGCGACGACGCATCGGCATTCCCCTGCTGCTGTGCCTAACCCTTACGGCTGTTGCTCAGGCCGACGGCTTGCGGACGCAGTGGCAGCGTCTCCGCCACCTTCATCATCTCCATCGCAGAACGACTCTGCCGCTGACGGTGCACTCCAAGCGCGCCCGCCTGCTGTTCCAGCAGGGCATGACCGACTTCGTTAACCTGGAAACCGCCAAAGCCCTCGACGAATGGCGCCAGTCGGCCAAGCGCGACCCCAACTTCGCCCTGGCTCATATTTTCATCTGCTTCAACAGCAAGGACCCGGCTGAACAAACCGCCGAACTGGCCAAAGCCAAAGCCCGCGAGCGCCATGCCACTAGAGGCGAGCGCCTGCTGATTCGCTGGGTGGAGGGCGTGCGCGAAAACAACTACGTTGCCGGCATCCAGGCCATGAATGACCTGGTGGACCTGTATCCCCGCGACAAACAGCTTCTCTACGTGGTGGGCAACTGGTTGCTCTTGCAGGAAAGCTATGACCAGGCCCACAAGTTTATGGAGCAGGCGCTGGCCATTGACCCCAAGTATCCGCCGGCTCTGAACGACCTGGGTTACGGCTACGCCCTGACGCGGGACTACAAAGAGGCTATCCACGCCATGGAGCGCTACGTTTCCGCCCTGCCCGGGGCGCCCAATCCGCAGGATTCCTACGCCGAGATTCTGCGCCTTTCCGGCGATTTTCCGGGGGCGCTCGAGCACTACCAGGCCGCCCTGAAGATTGACCCCAAGTTCGTTTATTCCCAGTTGGGAATCGGCGACACATACGCCCTGATGGGAGATGAGGCGCGGGCGCGCAGCGAGTATGCCAAAGCGATTGCAGGGGCGGACAGTGAGGCTGACCGGGTGGAATTTGAAATGCAGTCGGCGATGACTTATGTGCGCGAGCGCAAGTATGCGCAGGCTGATACCGCTTTTGCCGCCGTGGCCAGCGAAGCCCATTCGCTTAAATTGCTCTTCCACGAGGCGGAAATTTATCGTCTAATGGCCACCTACCCGCCCGACCCCACGACGGCGCTCAAGCACCTGCAGCAGGCGGAAACGGTTCTGACCCAGGCTACGTCCGTTCCTAAATCGGATCGCGATGAGGAACTGGCGCGTGTGCTGCGCTGGCGGGTGGTGCGCGCCGGCGATGCCGGCGACCAGAGCGCCGCCGACCAGGCCATGCAACAGTTGCAAGCCATG
>Ga0208774_1000134_pt1 | contig 13707 bp, 15 predicted proteins | sample SF_Rice_5C_80N_4_FD_185620 | JGI IMG/M metagenome (GOLD analysis project Ga0208774, IMG submission 185620) | Rice paddy soil microbial communities from Twitchell Island, California, USA - SF_Rice_5C_80N_405 (SPAdes) (version 2) | ecosystem: Environmental > Terrestrial > Soil > Paddy field/soil ... | reverse complement strand
CGTCAGGGACAGCGACCGGCTCGCTCTCCGGGGCGGTCGCCGAGGCCGCGTTCGTCGTCGGCTACGCGTTCGGCGGCCGTGTGCCGCTGCTCGTCGCGACACTCGGCTTCGCAGCCGCCGCCGCGGCCGTGCATGCCGCGCCGTTCGTCGCGCTCGTCGTCGCCGTGCCGGTCGCGCTCGTCGTCGCGCTCTGGCTGCTGCCGCCCTTCCCCGTACGCACGCAGCCGGCCGCGCGGCCGCCACGCTGGGACCTTCCCGCACGCGCAGTCGTCGCAACGGGCGTCGTGCTCGTCCTCGCGGCTGCCGCGACGACGATCGGCGCGCGGCTCACCGGGCTCCTCGCGGTGTATCCGCTCTACTCGGCGGTGCTCGCCGCGTTCGCGAACCGCCGCGAGGGCCGTGCCGCCGCGGTCGGGCTGTTGCGCGGGCTCCTCGTCGGGCTCTTCTCGTTCGCGGCGTTCTACACGACGCTCGCCGTGCTGCTGCCGCGCACGACCACCGGCGTCGCATTCGCGTGCGCGATCGCCGCCGCGCTCATCGTGCAGGCGGCGTCGCTGCGCCGAATCCTCCGCCGCCCGGCGTCTCGATCCGAACCAGGTCTCCCGCCCGAAGCTGCGTCGTCACCTTCGCCGGCTGCTCTTCCCCGTTGACGAGCGTGCGGCCGGACGCGCCGTCGGCGGCGCCCGCCGCACCGTGCGGCGCATGCCGTCGGCGCTCGGCGAGCACGGACAGCCGGCAGTCCTCGAGCACGCGCAGCTCGCGCACCACGCCGTCGCCGCCGTGGCGCGCGCCCACACCCCCGGAGCGGCGGCGCAGCTCCCAGCGCTCGACACGCAGCGGGTAGGAGAGCTCGAGCGCCTCGACCGGCGTGATGAGCGTGTTCGACATCGCGACGTGCACGCCGCTCGGCCCGTCCGCGTCCGCGCAGGCGCCCTGACCGCCGCCGATCGTCTCGTAGTACGTGAAGCGCTCGTTGCCGAGCGCGACGTTGTTCATCGTCCCCTGCCCCTGCGCGTAGTCGCCGAAGGCCGCGAAGACGACGTCGACGATGCGCGACGACGTCTCCGTGTTCCCCGCGACGACGGCGGCGGGCGGCCGCGCGTTGACGAGGCAGCCCTCGGGCGCGGTGACCGTCACCGGCGCGAACGCGCCGCCGGACGCCGCCAGGTCCGGCTCGGTGAGGCAGCGGACGACGAAGTAGCACGCCGACTTCGTCACGGACAGCGGACAGTTGAGGTTGTGCTCGTCCTGCGGCCCGGTTCCCGCGAAGTCGATGCGAATCTCGTCGCCGTCGACCTCGACGGTCGCGCGGATCGCGATGTCGCCGCCGACTGACTCGACGACGTCCTCGGCCGAGCGCCGGCCGTCGGGAAGGCGCGCGATCGCCGCGCGCACCATCCGCTCGGAGTACGCGTACAGCTCGTCCATCGCCGCGGCAACACGATCGCGGCCGCGACGAGCGCACAGCTCGTCGACGCGGCGCGCGGCCAGACGGTGTGCCGCGATCTGCGCGCGCAGGTCGCCGCGCCGCTCCTCGGGGTTGCGTGCGTTCGCGACGAAGAGCTCCACCACCTCGTCGGTGAGCGGCGTCGGCGGGATGATCAGCCCCTCCTGGTACAGCTCGCGCGAGAACGCGGGCAGGCTCGCGGGCTCCATGCCGCCGACGTCTGCATGGTGCGCGCGCGACACGGCGTAGCCGAGTGCGGTACGCGACACGAGGGTCACGTCCGGCAGGTGCGTGCCGCCCGTGTACGGGTCGTTGAGGATCCAGAAGTCGCCGGCGAGCGGCATGACGGCGGCGACGGCGTCCGGCATGGCGCCGAGGTGGACCGGGATGTGCTCCGCCTGCACGACCATGCGCCCGCGCGCGTCGAAGAGCGCGGTCGAGCAGTCGCGCCGCTCCTTGATGTTCGCCGAGAACGCGGACCGGATGAGCACCGCGCCCATCTCCTCCGCGACCGCGCGCAGCGCGCTTCCGATCACCTGCAGCTCGACGTTCATCGCGTCAGCACCAGCGTCCCGTCGGCGTTCGTCTCGCCGCCCCAGCCGTCCGGCACCCAGCACGTCGCGCCCGGGAGCCCGACGAGCTCCGGGCCCTGCACCTTGTAACAGTCTGTTACTTGCAAGGAGATTTCGGGGCCCGAGCGGACGTCCGCCGTTCGCACGGCAACGAGCTCGATCTCACGCGCCTCGTCCGCGTACCCGTACCGCTCGGCATGCGCGCGGTGGAAGGCGCCGGCGAGGTCGTCCTGCAGCGTGACGGTCAGCTCGAACGACTGCCCGCGGTAGCGCAGGTCGGCCTCGCCCTCGCGCGGCAGCTCGCCGACGTCGGCGAGCTGCCGCACGTACGACGTGACGCGGTCGCGTCGCTCGTCGCTTGCGACGAGCCCGAGCGCGGACAGCACGCCGGCCGCCTCCGGCACGAGCACGGTCTCGATCCCGAGCTCCTCCGCAAGCGCGCAGGCGTGCAGCGGCCCCGCGCCGCCGAATGCGACGAGTGCGAACTCGCGCGGGTCGTGGCCGCGCTCGACCGACACGACGCGGAGGGCGCGCAGCATCTCTGCGTTCACGACCTCGATGACGGCGGCGGGGTCGATGCCGTCCATCGCCGCCGTGGCAGCGTCGCAATCGAGCACGAGTCCGCCCGGCAGCTCCGCCGGCAGCCGCCCGAGGAGCAGGTTCGCGTCGGTCACGGTCGCTCCGCCCCCCGCGCCGTAGCACGCGGGCCCAGGGTGCGCGCCCGCGCTCTCGGGCCCGACGCGGATCGCGCCGCCGGCGTCGACGCGCACGAGCGAGCCGCCCCCGGCGCCGACCGTGTGCAGGTCGACGGTCGGCAGGCGCATCGGCAGCCCGCCGACGTCGCGCTCGTGGACGCGCGCAGCGCGCCCGCCGGGAAGCAGGCAGACGTCGGTCGACGTCCCGCCCATGTCGAACGCGATCGAGTGCTCGAAGCCGGCGCGGCGCGCGACGAGCCCGGCGCCGACGACTCCCGCCGCGGGACCGGAGACGAGGATCGTCGCCGGATGCGCGGCCGCCTCGTCGAGCGTCGCGACGCCCCCGGAGGACAGCATGACGAGCGGCTCCGGCAGCCCTGCGGACCGCGCGCCGTCGGCGAGCGCGCGCAGATAGCGGGCGACGACGGGCGCGAGATACGCATCCGCGGCCGTCGTCGACGCGCGCTCGTACTCACGGAATTCCGGCGCGACCTCGTGCGAGGCGACGACGTGCGCGCCGGGATGGCGGCGCCGCAGCTCGCCGGCGACGGCCCGCTCGTGCGACGGGTCGCGGAACGCGAAGAGCAGGCAGACCGCGATGGCGTCGACGTCGCCGCAGTCGGGGACCTCGCCGACCGGCTCGAGCTCGCCGTCCGGCCCCATGCGACCGGCCACGCCGTGGCAGCGCTCGAGCGGGACGAGCGGCTCGGGGTGCTGCGCGCACAGCCGGTACAGGTGTGCGCGCGTCTGGCGGCGCAGGTGCAGCAGGTGCTCGAAGCCGGCGGTCGCGACGAAGGCGGTGCGCGCGCCGCGCCGCTCGAGCAGCGCGTTCGTCGCCGCCGTCGTCCCGTGCGCGAACCGCTCGACGCCGTGCGCGCCCACCGCGCGCGCGGCGGCGAGCACCGACTCCTCCTGCCGCCGGGACGTCGGGACCTTGGTGGTGCGGATGCGGCCGCCGTCGAGCAGCACGGCGTCCGTGAACGTCCCGCCCACGTCGACGCCGAGGATCGCCACGCGCGTACTCTGCATCGCCGTGCCGATCCGCGCGCTCCTCTTCGACTTCGACGGTCTCATCCTCGACACGGAGACGGCGTCGCGTGCGGGCTGGGAGTGGCTGTACCGCCGGCACGGCTTCGAGCTGCCGGCCGAGCAGTGGGAGACGGTGGTCGGCACGATCGGCGCCCCGTGGGACCCGATGCGCCACCTCGAGGAGCTCGTCGGCGAGCCGCTCCCCCGCGACGAGCTGAACGAGAGCCGGTACGCGCACGAGCTGTCGCTCATCGAGGCGGAGGACCTGCGTCCGGGCATCGCCGACTACCTCGCCGAGGCGAAGCGGCGAAGCCTGAAGCGGGCGATCGTCTCCAGCTCGTCGCGGCGCTGGATCGACATGCATCTGCGCCGGCTCGAGCAGGCCGTCGGCTGGGATGCGGTCGTCGCCGCCGACCACGACGCGGCGCGAGCGAAGCCGCGGCCGGATCTCTACCTCGAGGCGCTCGACCTGCTCGGAGTTTCAGCCCCCGAAGCGGTCGCGTTCGAGGACTCGCCGCACGGGGTGACCGCCGCGCGGGCGGCCGGCATCTACTGCATCGCGGTACCGAACGAGGTGACGCGCGATATGGGCCTCGGCCACGCCGACCTCCTGCTCCATTCGCTCGCCGACCTGCCCCCGGCGGAGTTGCTCGCGCGCTTCGAGGAGTGAGAGGATCGCCGCGTGGACAGCTGGCGCGCGACACATCTCGACGACATCGCCGCCGACGAGTGGCCGTACTGGGCGCCGATCCGGCACCACTTCGGCATCGAGACGTTCGGCATCAACGCCTGGCGCGGCGGCGAGGGCGACGAGGTGATCAAGCGTCACGACGAGCGCGACAGCGGTCACGCCGAGCTGTACCTCGTCCTCAGCGGCAACGCGCTGTTCACGATCGGGGACGACGAGGTCTCGGCGCCGGCGGGAACGCTCGTCTGGGTACCGGACCCGGCCGCGGAGCGCGTCGCGGCCGCGATGGAGACGAACACCGTCGTGCTCTCGATCAGCGGCGGGCCGCCGTCCGGCTGGGACACCGGCTACCTCGAGGGGTAGGCGCTAGCCTCCGCGGCGGAGCGGCAGGGCCCGGTGGCCCAGCCGGTCTTCAAAACCGGTGAGGTCTGGTAACCCCAGGCTGGGTAGGTTCGACTCCTGCGCCGCTCCGTTCAGGTCGTGTGGATCGCACGCGACGGGGTCGTGGCCCCGCGCATCACCTCCACGAGCGCGGTGAGCGTTCCCGCCTGCAGCGATCGTCGCGATCCCGATGGCGGCGTAGGCCGGCCACAGCCTCGAGCCGACCTCGACCGCGGAGGCGTTCTTAGCGGTCTCTCAGCGGATACGGCTATACCGTGACCGTGGCCCGCGCTCTCGCACTCGTCTTGGCCGCCGCCGCGCTCGCTGTCGCGGGCGTGCACGTCGCGTTCGCACGCACGGCGCGTTCCGCTCCGACGACCGGGATCGTCGATGTCGAGACGAACCTCGCGTTCCAGAACGGCGCCGCAGCAGGGACCGGCATGGTGCTCACGCCCTCCGGCGAGGTGCTGACGAACAACCACGTCATCCGCGGCGCGACGACCGTCACCGTCCTCGTCCCGTCGACGCACGAGCGATTCGCCGCGCGCGTGCTCGGCTACGACGTGACCGCCGACGTCGCCCTCCTGCAATTGAAGAACGCGTCCGGCCTCGCGACCGTCTCCGTCGGCGACTCGTCGCACCTCGCGCGCGGGCAGGCGGTGAGCGCGATCGGCAACGCGGGCGGGACCCGCACGCTCAGGACGACGACGGGCACGATCACCGGGCTCGGCCGGACGATCACCGTCGGCGACGACCTCGGCGGCTCGGCGCGGCTCGGCGGGCTGATCGAGACGGACGCGAGGCTCGAGCCCGGCGACTCGGGCGGACCGCTGCTCGACAGCTCCGGCCGCGTGATCGGGATGGACACGGCGGCGTCGGCCGGCTTCCACTTCAGCGGCGGGAGCGATGGCTACGCGATCCCCATCGGCCGCGCCCGCGCGATCGCGAGTCGGATCGCGGCCGGGCGCGCGTCCGCGCAGGTGCACGTCGGCGGCACGGCCTTCCTCGGCGTCCGCCTCCAGTCGACGATCGTCGCCGCGGTCGTGTCCGGATCTCCGGTCGCCCGCGCGGGCATCCACGCCGGCGACCTGCTCACGCGGGTGAACGGGAGGCGCATCGGGTCCTCCGCCGACGTCGTCCGCGCCCTGATTCCGAAGCATCCCGGCGACACCGTGACGATCGCGTGGGCCACCGCCGCCGGGCTCGCGCGCTCGGCGTCGATCACGCTCGCGAGCGGGCCGCCGCAGTAGAAGCGGCGCGTCCAGTGACGATCTCGCGTTCCCGGCGCGCGAAAAGCACGCGATACAAGGACGCAGGGAGCGCCGATAGCGGTTGCCATCGGCGCGACGGAGGACGCCGGAGCGCGCAGCTTTGCAGCCGCCGGGGACGCCCTGATCGTTGCTGGGCGGGGTGCGAAAAGGGGGACGAGGCAGGCAACGGCTGCGGCTCCGATGCCACGTCCCCGACCCCCCGTTCGAGACTACCGAGCTTTACGTGGGCTCGCCGGGGCCCATCTCGTCGATCGCTGCGCGCGCCTGCTCGTGCACGGCGCGGCGGCGCGCGTCGGGATCCTCGGCGGCCGCCTGCTCTGCCTGCTCCTCCGCCCCGCGCGCCTGCGCGAGCTTCTCGCGGAGCTCGTCCACGCGCATGTCGGGCTCCGGCGCGGGCTCCCGGCGCCGCGTGAGCGCGCGGTGGGCGGCCAGCACTCCCGCCGTCCCCGCGAGCCACGTGACCAGCCGTCGCACGGGGCCGATGCTACAGTGGCGCCGCTTCCTGCCCCGTCAACGTGCCGTTCCGTCCCGAACGGCACCGGCAGTCGGGGCCGACTAAGACCGTGGGAAGGAGAGGATCGGGACCGTGACGACATACGAGATCTTGCTGCTGCTCGACCCGGAGACTTCCGAGGCCCATCAGGAGGAGCTGATCGCACGCGTGCGCTCGCTCGCCGAGGGCTCGGGCGGCACGTGGCGCAGCCACGACGCCTGGGGTAGGCGGAGGCTCGCCTACGAGGTCGACAAGCGCGTCGAGGGCGTGTACCACCTCGTCGTGTTCGAGAGCAACGCCGAGACCCTGGACGAGATCGTCCGCGTGCTGAAGATCGACGACGCCGTGCTCCGGCAGATGGCCACGCGCCACATCGAGGGCTCGCGCACGAGCGCGCCGCGCGAGGACGCGGCGCCGCCGGCGGCCGCGACCGCCGTCCCGGCCGTCGAGTACGCTGAGGCGAACACACGTTCGGAAGAGGAGGCGTAGACGATGGCAGCCAACATCAACCGCGTCGTGCTGGTCGGCAACCTCACGCGCGACCCCGAGCTCCGGCACACCGGCGGCGGGACGCCCGTCTGCAGCCTGCGCATCGCCGTGAACAGCAGGCGCAAGGACGAGACCGGCCAGTGGGCCGACAAGCCGAACTACTTCAGCATCTCCGTCTTCGGCAACCAGGCCGAGAGCTGCGCGCAGTACCTCTCGAAGGGCCGTCCGGTCGCGATCGACGGGCGCCTCGACTGGCGCGAGTGGGAGGCCAAGGACGGCAGCGGCAAGCGCGAGTCCGTCGAGATCGTCGCCGAGAGCGTGCAGTTCCTCGGCGCGCGGGGCGACGCCGCCGAGGGCGCAGGCAACCAGTTCGTGCCCACGGGTGCGGCCGCGGAGACGGCCGACTTCCCGCAGACCGCAGACGACGACATCCCCTTCTAGGAGCGCAGACGTGGCACGTGAGAGAACACAGCAGCGCAAGCGCCCGCAGGGCGCGGCAGCGGCGATCAAGCGGCGCAACTGCTTCTTCTGCAAGGAGAAGATCGCGGAGATCGACTACAAGAACGTCAACCAGCTGCGCCGGTACATCTCCGAGAAGGGCAAGATCCGCAGCCGCCGCATCACGGGCGCGTGCAGGCGCCACCAGGTGCAGGTCGCCCAGGCCGTGAAGCGTGCACGCGAGATCGCGCTGCTCCCGTACGTCGCCGAGGGCGTCGAAGAGCGGGAGCGGGGCGGCCGGCGCGACCGCGGCGACAGGGACCGGGACCGCTGATGGACGTCATCCTGCGCGAGGACGTCGACAAGCTCGGCCTGCGCGGCGACGTCGTCCACGTCGCCCGCGGCTACGCGCGCAACTTCCTCTTCCCGCGCAGGCTCGCCGAGGAGGCGACGTCGGCCCGGGTCGCGGAGCTGCAGAAGCGCGAGTCGCAGCGGGCACGCCACGAGGCCTCGAACGCCGAGCAGGCGGAGGCGATCGCGGAGACGCTGCGCAAGACCGTCCTGACGTTCGAGGTGAAGGCGGGCCCGACGGGCGCGCTCTTCGGCTCCGTCACGCCGACGAACGTCGCCGACGAGATCTGGCGCACGCGCAAGGTCCGCGTCGATCGCCGGAAGATCGACATGGAGAACATCAAGCGCATCGGCCGGTACGAGATCCCCGTCGACGTGTACCAGGACGTGCGCGTCGAGGTGAAGACGCTCGTCGTGCCCGAGGGCGGCGAGCTGCCGTCGGACGAGGAGCTCGAGGCGATGGCAGCCGCCGAGCTCGCAGCGCAGCAGGCCGCGGCGCCGCCGGAGTCGGCGGCGGCCGAGGAGTACGAGCTGATTGCGGAGGAGGTCGACGCCACTCCCGAGGAGCGCGAGGCCGAGTCCGCAGCGGACGACTTCGACGAGACCGTCGACGCCGCCGCCGAGAACGACGAGATCTGAGAACTCCACAGGCGCTGTGGACGCGCCGGGGATCTCCCGGCGAACTTCCCGCACCGAGCGATGAATCCATCCACAGCCGCACCGTCCGACGCCGGTGCAAGGATGCATGATTCCCCTGCAAATGGCGCGGAAAGACATGTTCACAACGGACCCTTCACCACCTGGCGACGCCGGGCCGGTCGTGCTTGGATCGAAGCGCATGGCCCAGCTGGCACCTGTCCCCTCGTCCGCGCCCGTTCCCCCGCAAAACCTCGAAGCCGAGGAGTCGGTCCTCGGAGCGATGATGATCTCGCCCGGCGCGATCGGCGCCGTCAGCGAGATCCTCGACGCCGGCGACTTCTACCGGGAATCGCACGCGAAGATCTACCGCGCCGCGCTCGCGCTGTACGCGAAGGGCGAGCCGGTCGACGCGATCACGCTCACCGACGAGCTCGAGGAGCGCAGCGAGCTCGAGGCGGTGGGAGGGCGCGTCCGCCTGCACGAGCTGGCGGCGCTCGTCCCCGCGAGCGCGAACGCGTCCCACTACGCGCGCATCGTCCACGAGACGGCGACGCTCCGCGGGCTCATCCGCGCCGGCGGCGAGATCGCACGCCTCGGCTGGGAGCGGCCCGGCGAGACCGGCGACCTCGTCGACCAGGCCGAGCAGATCCTCTACGACCTCTCGCAGCAGCGCGTCACCGGCGAGTGGTCCGAGATCGAGGACCTGCTCAAGGAGAGCTTCGAGCGCATCACCGCGCTGTACGAGTCCGGCGTCGACCTCACCGGCACGCCGTCCGGCTTCCGCGAGCTCGACCGTCTGACGTCTGGCTTCCAGCCCGGCAACCTGATCATCGTCGCGGCCCGCCCGTCGATGGGGAAATCCGCCCTCGCGCTGTGCATGGCGGCGAACATGGGCGTGCGCCACAACGTCCCCGTCGGGCTGTTCACGCTCGAGATGTCGAAGTCCGAGGTGACGCAGCGGCTCATGTGCAGCGAGGCGAAGGTGGAGTCGCAGCGCCTGCGCAACGGCAAGCTCGCGCCGGACGACTGGCCTCGTCTCACCGCCGCGTGCGACAAGCTCGCGAAGGCGCCGATCTACGTCGACGACACCGGCCTGCTGAACATGATGGAGATCCGCTCGAAGGCACGGCGGCTCAAGGCCCGCCATCCCGATCTCGGCCTGATCATCGTCGACTATCTCCAGCTGCTCACGCCGTCGTCGCGGCGCGACAGCGACGGCCGCGTGCAGGAAGTGTCCGAGATGTCGCGAAGCTTGAAAATCCTGGCCCGCGACCTGGACGTGCCGATCGTGGCTCTTTCCCAGCTCTCCCGCGCAGTCGAGCAGCGCACCGACAAGCGCCCGATCCTCTCCGACCTGCGCGAGAGCGGATCGATCGAGCAGGACGCGGACCTGGTCGCCTTCGTCTACCGCGACGAGTACTACAACGAGGACTCGGACCAGCAGGGCCTCGCGGAGGTCATCCTCGCGAAGCACCGCAACGGGCCGACCGACTCGATCAAGCTCTCGTTCCTCAAGCGGTACGCGAAGTTCTCCGACCTCGCCGCCGCGTGAACGACCCCGACCAGCTCCTGACCATCCCCCTGACAGCAACGACCTTCACGGCCGTGTGCGAGGTGTGCCTCGGGATCGACCACGCAGTCGGCCTGTCGGCGTCGACGTTCGCCGGCCGGCTCGACCCCGACCTCGACCAGGGCGTCTTCCTCTGCCGGCGCGGGCACCGCGTCCTGATCGTGCGCGCCGCCGAGGCCCCGGTCTCGGCCGAGAGCGCGGCGGCCTAAATCCGGTCCTGCCAGGCCGGCGTATGAGTCGGCGTGCAACCACGTCGGCATCCGGGCCGATAGCGGGGTCGCGCCAGCCGGGAGCGCCGGCCGCCGCAGGCCTCCCGGCACCTCTTCTGACCGGGTTCGCGATCGCGTCGATCGGGGGCCCGGTCGCTCTGCTCTCGTTCCTGCCCGGCGCCGCCGGCCAGGCGGACACGTCGGCCGGGCTCGTCGCCCTGCTCGCACTCGCCGTGTTCGCGGTGCCGCTCGCGATCTGGGTCGCGTTCTCCGGGAGGATCGCGTCCGCGGGCGGGCTGAGCTCGTTCGTCGAGGCGGCCGCGGGCCGGGCGGCGGCGGTGGTGCACGGCTGGATCTGGGCGCTCGCGTACTTCCTCTACCTGCCGTACACGATCACGTTCGTGGTCTACGACCTGCTGCCGCCGGTCTTCCCCGGCGTGCATGCGTACCGCGCGGCGCTGGAGCTGCTCCTGCCCGCCGCGATCGTCGCGCTCGTCTTCCTGCCGGTGCGCGCGGTGCTCGCGGGTCTGGCGCTGCTCGGCCTCGCGCAGGTGGCCGTGCTGTTCCTGCTCGGCGGCATCGAGCTCGCGCACGTCGGCTCGCACGTCGCCTCGCAACCGACCGCCGACGCCACCGCGCGCGGGACCGGCAGCGCGGCGCTCCTCTTCGTCTGCGCCAGCCTGCCGCTGTACTTCGGCGCGGAGCTCGCCGGCGGAGGCCGGGCGATGCGCCGCGTGCTCGTTGCCGCGGTCGCGCTCGTCGGCGCGGCCTTCGTCGTCGCGGCGATCCCTCTCGGCGGCGTGCCGGAGACGCTGCGCGACGCGGCCGTGCCGGGTGCGGCGATCGCCCAGGCGTACTCCGGCCGAACGCTCGCCGTCGTCGTCGGACTGCTCACGGCCGGCGGGACGCTCGCACTCGTCGTCGCGGAGTACCTCGCCCTCGCGCGCCTGCTCCGCTGGCTGCACGGCCCGGACCTGAAGACGCTGTACGCGTGGATCGCGGTCCCGTTCCTCGCGCTCGACGCGATCTCGCTCGTCGACCCGGGCCGCTTCTACGACGACCTGATCCGCCCGTCGCTCGGGGCGCTGTTCGTCTCCCAGGCGGTCGTCTTCCTCGTCTTCCCCCGCTGGCGGCGGAGCGGCTGGGCAGTCGCGGCCGCCGGAGTCGCCGCGGCGCTCGCGGGCTGGGGGTTCTACACGCTCGTCGCGGGGTCGGCCGCAACGTAGGGCACACTTCCGTCCGTGCCTGCGACCGTCGTCGTCGGTGCGCAGTGGGGCGACGAAGGCAAGGGGAAGATCGTCGATCTGCTCGCGCAGCAGTCGGATCTCGTGTGCCGCTACCAGGGCGGCCCCAACACGGGACACACGATCGTGGTCGGCGACGACACGTTCAAGATCCGCCAGATCCCGACCGGGATCATCAACCGCAAGCCGTGCGTGGTGGGCAACGGCTGCGTGATCGACCCGGAAGTGCTCATCGAGGAGCTCGACCGGTTCGAGTCGCTCGGCTATCCGACGAGCGAGGTGTACGTGTCCGGCAACGCGCACCTGATCATGCCGTGGCACGTCGCGATCGACCAGGCGAGCGAGCGCCGTCTCGGCAAATTGCAGATCGGGACGACCAAGCGCGGGGTCGGCCCCGCGTACGCCGACAAGGCGTCGCGCATCGGCATCCGCGTGCAGGACGTGCTCGACCCGAAGATCCTCCGCCAGAAGATCGAGGTCGCGCTCGCAGAGAAGAACCTGTGGCTCGAGCGCATCTACGAGGTCGAGCCGTTCGAGCTGGAGGACGTCGCGAGCACGTACGAGGGCTACGCGCGGCGACTGCGGCCGCACGTGCGCGACACGTCGCTGATCGTCGACGAGGCCCTTCGCGCGGGACGCGAGGTGCTGTTCGAAGGAGCGCAGGCGACGCTGCTCGACCTCGACCACGGCACGTATCCGTTCGTCACCTCGTCGAACCCGACGGCGGCCGGCGCCGCGATCGGGACCGGCATCGGCCCGACGCGCATCGACACGGTGATCGGGGTCGCGAAGGCATATGTCACGCGGGTCGGCGAAGGGCCGTTCCCGTCCGAGATCGAGGAGCCGGAGCAGAGCCGCGTCCGCGAGCTCGGCGGCGAGTTCGGCACCGTCACCGGCCGCAACCGCCGCTGCGGTTGGCTCGACCTCGTCGCGCTGCGCTACGCGGTGCGCGTGAACGGCATCGCGCGCCTCGCGCTGACGAAGCTCGACGTGCTCTCGCACTTCGCGGGGATTCCGGTCTGCGTGCGCTACCGGCTGCCCGACGGCACGGAGACGGAGCACTTCCCCGCGCACCAGAGTGACTTCCACGCCGCACGCCCGGTGTACGAGACGCTGGCCGGCTGGGAGGAGCCGCTCGACACGTGCTCGTCCGTCGACGAGCTTCCCGGAGCGGCGCGCGCCTACGTCGACTTCGTCGAGCGCGAGCTGGACGTCGAGGTCGCTCTCATCGGCACGGGCGCCGAGCGGGAGAGCGTCCTCACCCGCGCGTGACGCGTGCCGCCCAGGCGCGGCCCGTCAGGTCGAACGGCCCCGACGGCTCGCCGAGCTGCCGGTAGAGCTCGGCCCGCACCGCCTCTCGCTCGTCGCCGTCGAGCGCCGCCGCCCACGCGCCCGCCGGGCCGGCGCCTCCGGCGAGCGCCGTCCAGAAGTCCTCGAAGTCCGAGTACAGCCCGTCCACCTCGAGCAGCTCGATCTCCGCGCCCTCGCCCATGAGCTCCGCCATCTCCGCGTGCGTGCGGTACCGACCCGGCTCGCGCGCGTAGCCGAGCGCGTCGCGCGTGAGGTCGATGGCGCGAAGCATCTCCATGCGCTCGAGGTCCCACATGCACACGGCGACCGTGCCGCCCGGACGCACGACGCGGTGCATCTCGCGCACGCCGGCGGAGGCGTCGTTCATGAAGGACACGACGAGCTGCGCGAGCGCGGCGTCGAACGCCTCGTCGGGCCACGGCAGGTCCTCGGCTCTCGTCTCCCGCGCCTCGACGCCGGGGAAGCGCCGCTGCAGCGTGGCGACGAAGCCGGCCGACGGCTCGGCGGCGGCGGCGGCGCCCCGGCGGAGGAGCTCGTCCGTCAGCGCCCCGGTGCCTGCGCCGACGTCGAGCACGCGCTGCCCTCTTCCGACGCCGGCGAAGTCGGCGAACACCGGCGCGAGGCGCATCGAGAAGCGCCCCATGAAGCTGTCGTAAGCGGTGTCAGACTGGAACATCGCCGGGAGTATTCACGTTGAGCAGGAGCTCGTCGTCGAGCTCGACCACTGCGACGTCCAGCCCGGCGAGCGCGCGTGCGATCGACAGCTCGCCGCGCTCGAGTGCGGGGAGCGCCGTCTTCCGGTAGGCGCCGGGCAGCGGCCCCGTCTGCGGGACCGCAGCGTCACGGCACGCGCCCGCGAGCTCGCGCAGCGCCGCGGCGG
>Ga0208774_1000133_pt1 | contig 13711 bp, 12 predicted proteins | sample SF_Rice_5C_80N_4_FD_185620 | JGI IMG/M metagenome (GOLD analysis project Ga0208774, IMG submission 185620) | Rice paddy soil microbial communities from Twitchell Island, California, USA - SF_Rice_5C_80N_405 (SPAdes) (version 2) | ecosystem: Environmental > Terrestrial > Soil > Paddy field/soil ... | reverse complement strand
CCGGAGATCGAAACGGCGGGAGAGTGGTCGTTCGTGTTCATCGACGGTGCGTTCAGCCACGCGGTTCGCAAGCGCCCGGCGCGGGGCGACTTCCGCGTCCAGGAGCACCTCGGCGGAATGGTCGATCCCGGCCCCGCTCCCCGCGCGCTCGTCGCGGACGCGCGGCGCGCGCTCGGCGCGGTCGACTTCCCGTGGCTGTATGCCCGCGTCGACGCGATCGAGTCGAGCGGGCGGCTGCTCGTCATGGAGCTCGAGATGTTCGAGCCGTCGCTCTTCCTCTCGTTCGCGCCGGACGCGGGGCGGCGCCTCGCCGCGGCGATCGCCCGGGCGGCGCAGGAGGAGCGCGCCGGCCGGCGCGAAACGGTCGCGGTGCGCGAGGGTTGAGGATGGAACCGCACGGAAAGACCCACCGGTACGAGACGACGGTTTCCTGGACCGGAGATCTCGGCTCCGGCACGTCGTCGTACCGCGCGTATTCGAGGAATCACGAGATCTCGGCCGCGGGAAAGCCCGGGATCGCCGGCTCGTCGGATCCCGCGTTCCGCGGAGACGCGGCGCGGTGGAACCCCGAGGAGCTCCTCGTCGCGGCGCTTTCCTCCTGCCACATGCTTTCGTACCTGCACCTCTGCGCCGTCTCCGGAATCTCCGTCACCGCCTACGAGGACGGACCGGCCGGGCAGATGCGCGAGACCGAGGAGGGCGGCGGGGCCTTCACGGCGGTCGTGCTCCGGCCGCGCGTGACGATCTCCGGCGGCGACCCGGCGCTCGCGCGGGCTCTCCACGAGAAGGCGCACCGGCTCTGCTTCATCGCGAGCTCCGTCGGGTTTCCGGTGACCTGCGAGCCGGCGATCGAGGTCTCCCCGACGGCGACGAAGGAGACGGCGTGACGCGCCGGCGTTACGGTTTCGGCGAAGGTACCGTCGGCGTCGCCTTGACCGGCATCCCCGAGTAGTACGACGCGAGCCCGTCGATCTCCGCGCCGGTGAGCGCGCGCGCGGGGTCGCGCATCACCCGGTAAACGTCGTTGGCGCGCTCGCCCGACCGGAACGAAACCAGCTCGAACTTGAGATCGTCGTACTTCTGTCCGCGCAGGCTCGGCATCCCGTAAAAGCCCGGGTTCCCCGCGCCCCGCTCGCCGTGGCAGGCATCGCAGGCGACGATCATCCGAACACCGTCTCCCACGGACGCGAGCGTCTTCGCCTCGGCCCGGCCGGGGACTGCCGCGGGCGCGTGGGCCGCGGCCGCCGCGGAAAGCGGCGCAGGCCTGAGCGACGCGTAGAAAGCGGCGAGGTCGGCCATGTCGCGCTCGGAAAGGGAGGCGACGGCGTCGTTCATCATCGAGCTCGCGCGGGTGTTCGCCTTGTAGTCGCGAAGCTGCTTGTACAGGTAGAGCGGCGACTGGCCCGCGAGGTTCGGCACGTCCGGAGTGTCGATGACACCGGCTTCACCGTGGCAGTCCACGCAGTCCTTGTTGAGAGTCTTGCCCCGCGCCGGATCCCCTTTCGCAACGGCCCGCACGGTCTCGAGCGTCCACGCGACGGGCGACGACGGCGCCGCGAAGGCCAGGGCCGCCGTCAGACAGGCCAGGGCCACAGCCGCTGCCGCTCGAAGCGGTCGTCCCCGCGAAAGCGGGGACCCAGGGTCTGGATTCCCGCGTTCGCGGGAATGACAAGAGAAAAAACGGATGTCGCAGGGCGGCGGGGACGTCCGGCGACCGGCCGGCTCACTGCATCGGCGCGGCGGCATTCTCATTTCGGCCCCCACGGGAGCGACTTGTGGACGTTCATGAAGAAGAACTGCCCGATCGGATACGCCCACGCGAGGAGCATCAGCACCGCCACGAGCCCGTTCCAGAGCGCGAACCCGTTTAAGAGGGGCGGAACCGAGACGAGCGGCACGGCCGTTTCCGCGTATGCGGGCTCGCGGTCTGCCACCCGTTGCCGGACCAAGTGCGTCAAAAGGAGGTTCCCGACGAGGAGGAGACCCGAGACGACGAGCAGGACGCCCCCCGCGATCATCACGCTCTCCCACGGCCTCCACCGCGCGACGATCCCCGGGTCGTACGGGGAGTACGCGGTGCGGCGGGGCATCCAGAGGAGCCCGAGGTAATGCCAGGGGACGGTCAGCGTGAGGATGCCGGCGAACCACGTCCAGAGCTGGACGTTCGCCATCCTCCGCGAGAAGAGGCGCCGCCCGGTCAGCTTCGGCCAGAGCGCGTAGGCGCTCGCGAAATACATGATCACGACCGTGCCGCCGAAGATCAGGTGGAAGTGCGCGGTGATCCACATCGTGTTGTGGACCATCGCGTCCATCGCGTAGGAGGCGTTGACGAGTCCCCCGAACCCTCCCGGAAGGAGCAGGATCGCCGCGAGGATCCCGCCGAGAACGACCGGCTCTCCCCAGGGCAGCGCGCGGATCCAGCCGAAGAGCCCGCGGCCTCCGCGGAGCCGCCCGGCGGTTTCGAGAGACGCGGCGACCGTGAACCCCGTCAGGAGCGTCGGGACGGCGACGAGGAAGGTCCCGAACGCGTGCATGAGCTTCCATCCGGCGGCCTGCTGCGGGTCGACGAAGATGTGGTGCAGGCCGATCGGAAGGGAGAACACGAGGAGCATCACGAAGACGACCCGCCCCATCTCGTCGGAGAAGAGGTATCCGCCCGCCGCCTTCGGGACGATCGTGTACAGCGTGACGTAGGCGGGGATCAGCCAGAAGTACACGATCGGGTGAAGCGTCCACGCGAAGAGCGCCCGGGCGAGACCGACGTCGATCGTGGAGGCGAGCCCGAGCGAAGCGGGAAGGAGCTGGAACACGACCTCGGCGACGACGCCCACCAGCGTCCATGCCCAGAGGAGCGCGCAGGCCGTCATCCCGAACTGCGCGAGCGGGACCGGCCGTCCCGGATTCTCGCGCTTCCAGTCGCGCGTCATGAGCATCGTGATCACGATCCAGGGGATCGAGCCGACGAGGAGGAGCGCGGCGCCGGCGTAGAAGCTCCAGTGCGCGAGCTGCGGCGGATAAAAAGTGTAGAGGATCGTCGCCTTGCCGGAGACGATCGAGAACGCCGCGACGAGCGTGCCGAAGAGCATCGTCGCGAATCCCGCCCACGCGATCCGCGGAGCGCGGAGGGGCCGGCCGAGCGCCGTCGCGGTCACGAAGAAGCCGAAGCCGACGATGAAGAACGTCGTGAGGACGTACGCCATGACGACGCCGTGGAGCGTCGTCGACTCGTAGTAGGCCGAGGCCGACGCCGGGAGATGGCCGCTGCGCTCGAGGAGCTGGTACAGGCCGAGGATCGCGGCGATCGCGAAGAGGCCGAACCCGACCCAGAAGTTCGCGAGCGCCAGACCCGCCGGCCGGCGCGCGCCGGGAGCCGCCGCGGCGCTCATCGGGGCGTCACCCGCACGCGGGCCCACATCGACTGGTGTCCGAGGCCGCAGTATTCGTTGCAGAAGAGCGGGACCGTCACGCTGCCGTCGGGATTGCGCACCCCGGCCTTCGCGACCGAATCGAAGTCGATCGTCGTGCGCACCTCCGAGACGTAGCCGGGGACGACCTGGGTGCCGATGTTCGTGCCGGCGACGTGCAGGCCGTGCAGCACGTCGGCGCTCGCGGCGCGGATGACGATCGGCGTTCCGGCCGGCAGCGTGAGCTCCTGCGGCACGACGTGAAAGCGCGCCATGACGAGGCGGGCGACGACGGTGCCGTCCTTCTCCCGGCGCACGCCGAGATGGTCCTCCGCGAACTCGGGCGTCAGGTGCAGCCGGGTCGAGTCGATCGTCTCGACGTTGCTCGGAGGGTGGATGCCCATGGCGACCGCCGTGTAGACGACGATGCCGATCATCACCGCGACGAGGAGAACCGCGATCGCCGCCCAGCGCTTCTCGAGCCGGTGAACGTGCACCGTTGCCCTTTCAGCGCACCGGGCCGTCGGCGAGGAAGCGGCCGAAGTAGAGAGCGGCCCAGCCGGCGAAGAGCAGGAACCCGACGATGAGCATCAGCGCGAAGGTCCCTCTCGGAGCCTGCGCGAGGATCTCTTGCTCGTCCGATCGGTCACGCTCCATGAATCCTCCGTGCGTTTCCGGAGTGGTTTGCGCGATTATACGCGGGGATATGCCCGAGATGGCCGTCACCGCGTTTCTCGTCGGGCTCGCCGGCGGCGTCCATTGCGCGGTGATGTGCGGCGGGCTCGTCGCGGCGTTCAACGTCCGGCCGATCTCCGCCGGCGGCCTTCCCGCCCGCCGCCCGCCGCGCGGCATCCTGCGGCAGCTCGGCTACAGCGGGGGAAGGATCGCGAGCTACACGATCGCCGGCGCGATTGCCGGAAGCGTCGGAAGCCTGGGCCTCCTCTACGGCCGGGCGCTCTCCGCGCGCCTCGTGCTGCTTCTCGCGGCGAACACCATGATCGTCCTGCTCGGCCTGTACCTGGCGGGCGCCGGAAACACCGTCGCCTTCCTCGAAAAGGGAGGCGCGGTGCTCTGGCGCGCCCTCGTCCGCGCGGGAGCCCGCCTGTCCCCGGCGGAGAGTCCGCTCCGGGCGTTCGCGGTCGGCCTCGCGTGGGGCTGGATCCCCTGCGGCCTCGTCTACGGCGTGCTCGCGACGGCGGCGGTCTCCGGGAGCGGCGCGCGGGGCGCCGCCGTGATGGGCGCATTCGGTCTCGGCACGCTCCCGAACCTCCTCGCCGCCGGCCTCGCTGCGGAAAAGCTCCGCCGGCTCACGCGCCGGCCTCGCGTGCGGCTCGCCGCCGGAGTCTTCGTCGTCCTGCTCGGGCTGATCGGGTTCGCCCGGATCCCGCAGGTGCGCGAGCATCTCGGGCACGGCCTCCACCGGATGACCGTCCCGGTCAGCCGCGCGCGAGCCGCAGCGAATTGAGGACGACGACGACCGAGCTCGCCGACATCCCGAGCGCGGCCTCCCACGGCGGGAGGAGCCCCGCCGCCGCGAGGGGAACGAAAAGAGCGTTGTAGGCCAGCGCCCAGGCGACGTTCTGGACGAGGACGCGGCGGCACCGCCGGGCCAGGCGCCGCGCCGCGGCGAGCGGGGCGAGGCTGCCGCCGAGGATCACGAAGTCGCTCGTCAGACGGGAGAGCGCGGGCGCCTCCTCGAAGGAGACCGACGTTCCACAGGCGGCCAGCGCCGGCGCGTCGTTCAACCCGTCGCCGACGAAGAGGAGCGGCGCCGAGCCGCGCCGGCCGGTCGCCCAGGAGAGCTTGTCCGCCGGCCGCATCCCCGCCCGCCATTCGTCGAAACCCAGGGCACGGGCGATCCTCGCGACCGGCTCCGGCGCGTCGCCCGAGAGCAGGACCGTTCGACGGATGCCGGCGCGGCGGAGCTGTGCGACGAGGGTCTCGGCGCCCGGACGAAGCTCCTCGGCGAGCACGAAGAGGGCGAAGCGGCTTGCGCCGTCCGTCAGACACGCGACCACCCGGCCGCGCGCGCGGGCGGCGGCGATCTCGGAGTCGAACGCGCCGCACCCTTCCGGAAAGGCGAGCTCCGGCGATCCGAGCCGCCAGCGCGTTCCCTCGAGGGTGCCGGCAACACCCATCCCCGGATGGCGCTCGACGCCGCACGGGACGACGGGCGCAGCCCGCGCCGACGCGCGCAGCGCGCGCCCCGCCGGATGCGAAGAGCCCGCTTCGAGGGCCGCCGCGATCCCGAGCGCCTCCGCGCGGCCGAGGCCTCCGGCGAGAGAGACGCTCTCGAGAACGAGCGCCGGCCCCGTGAGCGTTCCCGTCTTGTCGAAGACCGCGGTGTCCGCGGCCGCGAGCTCCTCGACCGCCGCCATCCGCGCGGGGAGCACCCCCTCCCGGAGGAGCCTTCCCGCCGTGACCGCGAGGGCGAGCGGTGTCGCGAGCGCGAGCGCGCAGGGGCACGTCACGATGAGGACCGCGACGGCCGCCTCAAGCGACCGTGATGGATCCCGAAAAGCCCAGAACGCCGCCGCGGCCGCGGCGAGAACGAGGACGACGGCGACGAGCCCCGCGGCGAGGAGGTCCGCCATCCGCGCCGACGGAGGCCGGGAAGCGAGGCCGCGCTCGAGCAGCCGGTGGATCTCTCCGAGCGTCGAGTCGCTGCCGGCGCGCGTGACCCGTGCGAGGACCGGCTGGTCGAGATTCGCACTGCCGGCGATGACGGCGTCGCCGGGAGCGCGCCGGCGCGGCGCGGGCTCGCCCGTGACGACCGACTCGTCGAAGGCGGACGTCCCTTCGAGCAGGACGGCGTCGGCGGCGACGACCTCGCCGGGGAACACGCGGATCACGTCGCCCGCCGCGAGGTCGAGCGCGGCCGTCTCGACTTCCCCCGCCGCGTCGACGCGCCTCGCGCGCGCGGGCCGGATCACGGCGAACCGGTCGAGCACGGCGGCGGCGCGAAGGCGCGCCCGCGTCTCGAACGCGCGCGCGAGCAGGACGAAGAAGACGAGCATCGCGATCGCGTCGAAATAGACGGGGCCTCGTCCCGCGACCGTCGCCGCGGCGCCGCCGACCCACGCCGCGAGGAGCCCGATCGCGATCGGGACGTCCATCCCGGCGCGCCGGGAGCGGAGGTCGCGCCAGGCGCCGGCGAAGAACTCCCGGCCCGGGTACGCCAGCAGGAGCGCGGACGCCCCGAGGCCGGCCCAGCGGCCGAACGACTCCCAGAGCGGCATCCGCCCGGCGCCGTCCGGGACTCCCATGAAGTAGGCGGCGAGCGCCAGGTTCATGACCATCATCCCGACGACTCCGGCGAACACGAGGCTCGCCGCGTCGCGCCGCGCCGCTTCCTCCGACAGCCCTTCCCGGTGGCGAGCGTCGATCGGCCGCGCCTCGTAGCCGATCTCCCGGACGGCCGCGAGGATCGCCCCGAGCGCGACGCGGGACGGGTCCCACCGCACGCGCGCCGTCGTCCCGGCGTACGGCACGACCGCTTCGACGACCCCCGGCACGGCCTGCAGACGGCGTTCGTTCAGCCACAGGCACGCGGGACAGCGCACCCCCTCGATGAAGAGCGAGGCCTCGCGATGCGGCCCCACGCGGCGCACGAACGTCTCCTGGAGATCCTCCCGATCGAAGAAGCGGTCGTCGTCGACGGCATCGCCGGACCCCGCCGTCGGCGCGGAGACCGTCCGCAATCGGTAGTAGTCGGCGAGACCGCCGCCGCCGATCGCCTCCGCGATCGCGAGACAACCGCCGCAGCAGAACTCGCACATCCTCCCGAGGACCTCTCCGCGCCATCGCCCGCCTGCCGGAACGGCGAGCCCGCAGTGGAAGCAGCCCGCGGCCGTGTCCGGAGCGTCCGCGCGCGCCGCGCCCTCCATCACGGAACCGGGCAGACGCCGCGCGCCATCTGGAGCGCGAAACCCGCGAGCACGGCCGCGATCACGGCCGCGAAGAAAAGGGTTTTGGGCCCCGAGAATCGCCGAGGGAAGGCCATCGAGGATGATATTAGCAATGTACACTCCGCGCCAGGAGCCCTTTCATGATGTTGCGAGCCGCGGCGAGCGCCGCCATCCTCGTCCTTTCGCTTCCCGCGGCGGCGGTCGCGCGGACGCTCCATTGGCGAAGCCTCGACGTCGAGGCCCGGCTCGACGCCGACGGTCTTCTCCACGTTTCCGAGCGACAGAACATGGTCTTCGACGGCGAATGGAACGGCGGCGAAAGGAAGTTCCGGATCGAGCCGGGCCAGCAGCTGACCTTCGCCAGCATGGCGCGCCTCGACCCGAAGACGGGCGAGCGCACGCCGCTCGTCGACGGCGACCTCTCGCAGGTCGACCACTTCGATTTCGTCGACGCGAAGACGCTCCGCTGGCGCAGCCGGCTCCCCTCCGATCCGCCGTTTGCCGACACCGAGATCGACTACGTCCTCGACTACACCCTCTCGGGCGTCGTCGAGAAGCGCGGCGAGACCTACCGGCTCGCTCACGACTTCGCGTTTTCCGATCGCGACGGCTCGATCGACCGTTTCACGCTCGACTTCGCGCTCGATCCTTCCTGGAAACCGTCGGAAGCCTTCTCCGGGCATTGGGAGGCGGGACCTCTCGCGCCGGGACGCGGCTTCGTCGTGAGCGCCTCGCTCGCGTGGGCGGGCGGCGCCGCGCCTTCGCAGGTGAGGCGCATCCCGCTGCTGGCCGACCGCCGGCTCGCGACGCTCCTGATCGCGGCCGCGATCCTTCTCTTCGGCCTCCATTACTGGCTGCACGACCGCACTCGCGGGCGGTTCCGGCCGCTTCCATCGCTTTCGGAAGTGAACGCTCGTTGGCTCGCCGAGAACGTCTTCGACCTGCTCCCCGAGGAGGTCGGGACGGCGCTCGACGACGACGTCGGCACGCCCGAGGTCTCGGCCGTGATCGCCCGGCTGGTCGCCGAGAAGAAGTTGAAGAGCGAGACGTCGAAGGTCCTGGCGAAGCCGACGCTCCGCCTCACCCGCCTCGCTCCCCTCTCCGGGTTCTCGGGATACGAGCGAAAGCTCGTCGACGGCCTCTTCTTCGGGCAGGAGAGCGTGACGCCGGACGAGGTGCGCGCGCATTACAAGTCGAGCGGATTCAACCCGTCGAATCTGATCGAGAAAGAGCTGAAGGCGCGGCTCGCCGGGAAGGGCGCGTTCGCCGATACCGTCGAGCCGCCGGGAAAATGGCGGACTCTCCTCTTCATGGCGGCGGCCGCCGGGTTTGCGGTCGAGAGCTGGCGTCACCACGTCCCGAACGACGTGCGGACGGCCTTCATCTTCGTCTTCGCGACCGCCTTCCTCGGTCTCTTCGGGATCATGCTCGCGAAGAACTCCTCGGAGAAATTCCGCCCGATCAACGCGGGCCTCGCCACGGGGCTCGTTCTTCTCCTCCTTCCGTGGGTGATCGTCGGGTTGCTCCTCCCGCGCGACGACTCGCCCACGTCCTTCGCGGCGATCACGTTCGCGACACTCGGCTATGTGAGCTCGGCGTTCAACCTGGCGATGTCGCGGGACGGGGCGGCGCGCATGGAGGCGCGCCGGCGGATCGAGACCGCGCGGCGATGGTTCAAGATGCAGCTCCGGCAGCCGCACCCGGCGCTCGAGGACGCGTGGTTCCCCTGGCTGCTGGCGCTCGGGCTCGGATCGGGCGTCGACCGCTGGTCGAAGAGCTTCGCGGCCGCGGGGACGTCCTCGACCGGCGGGTTCGGCGGGGGTTCGTCGTCCTCATCCTCCTCCGGCGGCGGGTGGACGGGCGGAGGCGGCAGCTTCGGCGGCGCCGGCGCCTCCGGGAGCTGGGCGGCGGCCGTCGGCGGGTTCTCCGCGGGGGTGGCGGCGCCGTCGTCGTCTTCCGGCGGAGGCGGAGGAAGCTCGTCGGGCGGCGGAGGCGGCGGAGGCTGGTAGGCGTCGGGCCGGCCGCGCGTCAGGCTGGCTGCGCCCGGCGCACGGACTCGAGAAGCGCCCTCGCCTCGTGGCCGAGGAGCGAGCACGTGTGCCCGTCCTTGAGCCGGACGTGGGTCCCGGTGTCGTCGGTCGCGATTTCCTCGATGTCGGCGGCCTCGAACTCCAGCATGCCGTCGGGGGCGAGAAAGCTGATGGAATCGATCATGGGCTCACCTCTCGAAAATCACTTCCCTTCCTTTTCCGGGGGAACGGGAGAAACGACGGGACGGGGTTTGCGAACGATCCGGATCTTCCGCACGGCGGAAACCGCGACGACGGCGCGCAGCACGACGAGACGGGCCGGCAGCGCGCGATGTTCCCGGAATCCCTTCATCGGGTCACCTCCTCCGTCTGGATCAAAGGAAAGGGCGGCCCGAAGGCCGCCCGAATGACCGAGGGGAAGGAGAGAGGGTTCCCTCAGGATGACGCGCGGGGCTCCCTCACCCCGACCCTCCGCATCGCTTCACCAGGCAGCATGCTCTAGCTGCATCCACTGGTAGCCCCACAGTTGAGGCATTTGTAGCAGGCGCCGTTCCTGACCATGATCGAGCCGCACTCGTGGCACGCCGGCGCGTCCGTCTGCACCTCGAACGCATGGCCCGAGGACATCCTCGATCCCGACGGCACCAACTTCAGGACCTGCTGCGTGACCGGCATCGGCGCGGTGTCGCTCGTGTTGTCGCGCGAGACGATCCCGATGTTCTCCTTCTGTTCGGCCGACAGGAACTTCGACCCGAGCCAGCGGAAGATGTAGTCGACGAGCGACTTCGCGATCGGGATCTCCTTGTTCTTCGTGTAGCCGGACGGCTCGAACCGCATGTGGGAGAACTTGTCGACGAGCGCCTCGAGAGGCACGCCGTACTGGAGCGTCAGCGAGATCGCGGTCGCGAAGGAGTCCATCAGACCGGAGACGGTCGACCCTTCCTTCGACATCGTCAGGAAGATCTCGCCCGGCGTGCGGTCCTCGTAGAGGCCGACCGTGACGTATCCCTCGTGCCCCGCCACGTTGAACTTGTGGGTGATCGCCGCCCGCTCGTCGGGCAGCTTGCGCCGGAACGGACGGGCCTCCAGGCCCACGGCCTTCCCCAGGTACTCGAGCGACGAGCGCGCCTCCGGGTTCTTCGTGTCGCTCTTGGACGCCGCCGTGTTGAGCGGCTGGGTCCGCTTGCAGCCGTCGCGGTAGATCGCGATGGCCTTCAGGCCCATCTTCCACCCCTGGAGATAGGTGTCGGCGATGTCGTCGGGCGAGATGTCGGTGGGCATGTTGACCGTCTTCGAGATCGCGCCCGAGAGGAACGGCTGCGCCGCGGCCATCATGCGCACGTGCCCCATGTAGTGGATCGAGCGGGTGCCGTTGAGCGCCTTGAAGGAGCAGTCGAAGATCGGAAGATGCTCGGGCTTGAACCCGGGAGCGCCTTCGATCGTGCCCTGCTCGTCGACGTACGAGACGATGCGGTTGACGTCCTCCGCCGCGTAGCCGAGACGCTTGAGCGCGAGCGGGACCGTCTGGTTGACGATCTTGATCGTCCCCCCGCCGACGAGCTTCTTGTACTTGACGAGCGCCAGATCCGGCTCGATGCCGGTCGTGTCGCAGTCCATCATGAACCCGATCGTCCCGGTCGGCGCCAGCACCGTGACCTGGCCGTTCTTGTACCCGAACTGGCTGCCGGACTCGAGCGCCATGTCCCACACCGCCTGGGACCAGTTGTGGAGCTCCGTCGGCACGCCCTCCTTCGGGATCTGGTACGCCGCGTCGCGGTGCATCGAGATCACGCCGAGGAAGGCGTCGCGATTGGGCTCGTAGTTGTCGAACGGCTCCATTTCCGCGGCGATCTTCGACGACTGGAGATAAGCCTCGCCGCACATGAGCGACGTGATCGCGGCCGCGTAGGCGCGTCCCTCGTCCGAGTCGTACGGCAGGCCCGACGCCATGAGCAGCGCGCCGAGGTTCGCGTATCCGAGGCCGAGCGGCCGCATCGCGTGGGAGTTCTTCGCGATCGCTTCGGTGGGATACGACGCGTTGTCGACCATGATCTCCTGCGCGGTGATCGTCACGTCGACGGCGTGCTTGAACCGGTCGACGTCGAAGGTCCCGTCCTCGCGCTCGAACTTCATGAGATTCAACGACGCGAGGTTGCAGGCGGAGTCGTCGACGAACATGTACTCGGAGCACGGATTGCTCGCGTTGATGCGGTGGGTCGCCTTGACCGGGTTCCAGTCGTTGATCGTCGTGTCGTACTGCATGCCGGGGTCGCCGCAGATCCACGCCGCGTCGGCGATCTTCCTCATGAGCTCGCGCGCGCGGAACTTCTCGAAGGGGCTTCCGGTCAGGACTTCCTTGGTCCAGTAGTCGCCGTCGCTCTCGACGGCCTTCATGAACTCGTCGTTGACCCGGACGGAGTGGTTCGCGTTCTGGTAGAAGATCGAGGAGTACGCCTCCCCGTTGAACGAGCCGTCGTAGCCGGAGTCGATCAGTGCCCAGGCCTTCTTTTCCTCGGTCGCCTTCGACAGGATGAATTCCTCGATGTCGGGGTGGTCGATGTTCAAGATGACCATCTTCGCGGCGCGACGCGTCTTTCCGCCCGATTTGATCGCGCCGGCGAAGGAGTCGAATCCCTTCATGAACGAGAGCGGCCCCGACGCCGTGCCGCCGGAGGACAATCCTTCCCTCGACCCTCGGAGCGTCGAGAGATTCGAGCCGGTGCCCGACCCGTATTTGAAGAGCATCCCCTCGGTCTTGGCGAGCGTGAGGATCGACGCCATCGAGTCCTGGACCGAGTTGATGAAGCACGCGGAGCACTGCGGCCTCTCCTCGACGCCGCAGTTGAACCAGACCGGCGAATTGAAGGACATGACCTGGTTGACGAGAAGCGCGGTCAGCTCGTCGTGAAAGGCGTCGCGGTCCGCCGCCGTGCGGAAGTAGCCCCCTTCCTGCCCCCAGCGCGTGATCGTGTCGGCGACGCGCGAGATCAGCTGCCGCACCGAGGTCTCGCGCTCGGGCGTTCCGACCTTCCCGTGAAAATACTTCTGCACGACGATGTTCGTGGCCGTTTGCGACCACGACTTCGGAACCTCGACGTTCTTCTGCTCGAAGATCGTCTCCCCCTTCTCCGAAGTGATGGCCGCGGTGCGGAGCTCCCATTCGAGCGCATCGAACGGAGGGACCGAAGGATCGGAATAGACCCTCGAAAAGGTGAGTCCGCGCAGGCCCGGCGGTGTCACCTCCCGCGCGCCCACCTCGGTGAGAACCTCTTTCCGGATCTCCTCGTCGCTTCGGCTCATTTCCCTCTCCTCCTCATTCGACGGCCTTTCCGGGAATCGCAAGGCGCTGCAGGGCTCGGTTGTGGCTCTCGGCTAGACCGTTATTTGAGAAATGAAGGTAAACCTCCCAATCCTGGTTGTCAAGAAGAAGCTACAAGATGTTGGGGCCGAACCGGCGGTCTGCCGTACAGGTAGAGCTTTTTGCCGGGCACGTCGGACCGGTCTCCTTGACCCCCGCGGAGGCGGCTGGCATAATGAGCCGACCCGAGGGGCGTCGACTCTTCGGCCGGAAGGAGTTCCCTGATGTCTTCTGAAATGTCCAGTCCCCTCACTCCGATGACGCCTCCCCAGGCCGCGGACAGCCCCCTGCTGACGCTGACCGACAAGGCGATCGAGAAGGTCAAGTATTTCGCCTCTCAGATGCCGGAATCGTCCGGCAAGCCGCTCCGCGTCTTCGTCCAGGGCGGCGGCTGCTCCGGTTTCCAGTACGGGTTCACGTTCGACGACAAGCACGAGAACGACACGGAGTTCGCCCAGGGCGACGTGCACGTCGTCGTCGACCCCCAGAGCGCCATGTACTTGAAGGGCGCGAGCGTCGATTATCTCGAGGACTTCCGCGGCGCCGGTTTCTCGGTCAACAACCCGAACGCCTCGGGCGGCTGCGGCTGCGGCAAGTCCTTCAACGCTTGAAGAACGGCGTCAGCCGTTCGATGAAAGACCCCACTCGTGTGGGGTCTTTTTCGTTCAGGCCTGCCGCGCCGACATGTCCGCCATAGCTTCAGCGACGGCGGGAGCCTCGGCGAAGGCGGGCCGGCGATTTCGGACGGGTTTGATGGGCGCGGGGCCTGTCGCGGTGCCGTCTCCATGGGCGCCGCCCGGCGCGGCTGAGGACTTTGCTACAGAAACCGTGCGCGGCGGGCGGCTTCCACGGAGCGCTCCGCGCCACCCGCCCCAACGACATCGCCGAAATCGCGGCAGCAACTCACGCGAGGGTCTATGGCGACCTTGCGGCGCGGCGACGCGGGAGCGATTCCATCTCTCCGAAAGCGGCAGTAGCGTTGCGGAAATCGCCCCTGCGATTTCCGCAACG
>Ga0208774_1000132_pt1 | contig 13793 bp, 13 predicted proteins | sample SF_Rice_5C_80N_4_FD_185620 | JGI IMG/M metagenome (GOLD analysis project Ga0208774, IMG submission 185620) | Rice paddy soil microbial communities from Twitchell Island, California, USA - SF_Rice_5C_80N_405 (SPAdes) (version 2) | ecosystem: Environmental > Terrestrial > Soil > Paddy field/soil ... | reverse complement strand
AATGCACTTGGTTTGCCTGACTGCGCCATGAGTCTCCTCCTTTACGAGAGTGCGCGATGAAGAGCCTGGTAGTTAATCGACGGCCCCACAATTTATACTGCCGCAAAGCTGCCGCTCACAAACGTCAGCAACTGGGACGCTTCTGCCGATCTTCTTGTGGCAGCTATGGTGCCCAGAGCGAACCTATTCTACTTCAACCGCGGCACCGCCGCAGCGTGCCCATAACCGACATGGCGAGTGCGCGGAAGCGGACATTGAGAAGTTGGCTGCAACGAAGGACTCAACGTGCGGCCGCTTCAATATTCCGGGCGTGCGCAAACGTGCGACAGGCTACGCCAGTCTCAAGACTTCGCGTCTAGTGAACCTGCCCATCTTTCCGCGACGCCACCTTGCGTACCGCGTCGGCACGCGCCTCGACCCCACGGGCAGCTTCCTCAACCTGACTTTTGTACTCAATCGGAAAAAAAAGCTCGGCTTCCCTTGCGGACATAAACGCTGCGAATCCACCGTTTTTCGCAACCGATTTGGAGAAGTTGATTGCACTTGCCCATGGTCCATTGTTGCGCAAAGTCCCCTTACCCGCCTGGCTGTGCTGGCCCAGCGCCTCCAGGACGAAACCAATCTTCTGGACGTCAAAGCTAAGAACAGGAAGCACCGTGTATTCGCGCGGGCGTCCGCACAGCCAGAATAGCGGAGCATCGACCAAGTCGCCCGGATTTTCGCAGACAATATGGCGTCCCTGTTTTGCGAAATGTGTCCCGACAAAGGTCTGGAGATCGAGCACTTCGCTTTTGTCGCTCTCCCACTCGATGCCAAATAGGGTGACCGTCTTGGCAACGCTGCAAAGCGGCCGAATGTATTTGTCTCTTGCTTCTTCCCAAGCTCGCCAGCCCCATATTCCGTTTTCGTCCCAGCCGACCAGGTTTCCCCAAACTGGCTGGCCTTCAGGGTTCCACCCCCTGAACATTGACTGGGTGAGAAAGGAACATCTCTCAAAATCCTGGATTGATTTCTCTGACATTAGGGTTCATGCATTTCTGAAATGGCCGGTAAAAGCACAGACTGCGCAGATCTCACTGGAGGCGCGCTCCAGATGTCCGATATTGGGACTGTGCGGCCCAATGCCTTCGTCTGCTTTGAAGCAGTCTACATGACACCCGTGGACGGCCGCAATGGTTCGATAAGCAGACACGACGTGTCAGATCGGGTCCGAAGCCACCACACGTGAATTACGGCGTTCGACCTTTCGCCTTGGTTCGCCGTGCCGCGGTTTTTGCAGCGTCCTCGTACTTCCGTTTCAAGTTTTCGGCTTCGGCCCGACAAGCCGCCGCCTGGCTTACGGCTTCGGTAAGCTGTAAGCGTGTTCGGTCGAGATCGGCCCCAATTCGATCTCGTTCATCTGTCGCCGCGTGAAGTCCCCCCTCGAGGGCGCCGAGTTGTTGGCGGCATTGGCCAAGTTCCGTATGTAGCGCACCTACCTCCGTCTTGTGACGTTCACTTGCTTGGGCAAGTTTTGCGCGCCCCTGCTCAAGCTCCTTTTGCAACCTGGCTGCGGCTGTTCGCTCCCGGTCGATCTCCAGCAGGGCTCTTTCCTCTGAGGCGCGGTATCGGTCCTCCGTGAGCTTCGCGGCCGTACGTAGTTTCTCCACCTCGGCGGCGAACTCTTGCCGCGCTTTCTCCAGCATACCCTGCAAATTCGCCGTATCCTGGACAGTTTGGCGGAGCTGGGCTTCGAAGGCGGCGCGTGTGGCCTTTTCGGCGGCCAAGTCCTGCTCCAGAGTGTTTGCGCGGCTGCTGAGGGCGATAATGGACTCCTGCGCGCTAGTCAGCTCCTTGGCCAAGCGGTCGCGTTCCTCTTCTGCCGTTGTTCTTGCCGCATTCGCCTCGGCAACCGCAGTCTGGGCGTCGGCACGGTATGCGGCCAGCGTTTCTTGGGCCATCGCTTGCGCTTGGTTCCACAGAGTCGCAGCCAGGTCGCCCGCGGCGGAGCGCAGTTCTTCAGGCAGGTCGGGATGCTCGATGCGTACCCGGCTTTTTTCCCGCAAGTCAGCCCAGAATGCCGACAGCGCCTCCGCCGGCGCGCTCATGCTGCCCTTCCGTACGAATTGGTAAAGCTTGTTGGCCGTGGGGGTGATTCCGTAACGGAAAAACAGCAGCACGCAGGCTTCGCGATAGAGGTCCTGAGTTCGAGGAAATTGCGCGCGGATCGTGTCGATCTCGGCCTGGATTGCCTGGTCTACCGTCGTCTGAGTCTTTTCCATTTGGCGAATTTTCGTGGGAAGGGGGTAATAATACAACGTATAACGTTGCGAATATAACTTTTTGCGCGCTTCTTTTGACATTATTATTCTAATGTCGAGTATCATGGGGGCGTCTGTATTTTGAATTCACCCAGGAAAAAATAGATCGCATATGGCGGATCTGATCACGATTTCCGGCGTGGCTCCTATTGAGATGGTAAGCCTCCCCGCTCACCTCGATGGCCAAACCGGCAGCAACCGGGCGGCGGGCAATCGGCCGCAGATAAGCGCCAACACCGATGTCGACGCTGTCCGGGCCTGGCTCGCCCGCTTCGCCGATACCCCGACGACCCTGGAGAGCTACCGCAAGGAGGCCGAACGCCTGCTGCTGTGGGCAGTTATCGAGCTGGGCAAGCCCTTGTCGTCCCTGATGCACGAGGACCTACTGGTCTATCAGCGCTTCCTGGCGGATCCCCAACCCTCGGGGCGCTGGGTCCTTAAATCCGGCCACAAATGTTCGCGCTCCGACCCGAACTGGAGGCCGTTTGCCGGGCCGCTTGCCGCGACTAGCCAGCGCCAGGCCATGGTGATCCTGAACTCGATGTTCTCTTGGCTGGTCAGCGCCGGTTATCTGGCGGGCAATCCTTTGTCGCTGTCGCGCCAGCGGCAACGCCGGGCTAAGCCCCAAGTCACACGATTTCTCGACGAAGAGGTCTGGCAGGAGGTCAAGGCTACGATCGCAGCCATGCCGCAGGAGACGGACCGGGACCGCGAGCACTACTATCGGGTCCGCTGGCTGATTTCCATGCTCTACGTCTGTGGCCTGCGCATTTCCGAGGTCGTTCAGAACACCATGGGGGGATTCTTTTGTCGGCGGGACAAGGAAGGCGAGGAGCGCTGGTGGCTGGAAATCTGCGGCAAGGGCAGCAAAATACGCCTGGTGCCGGCGACCCAGGAGCTGATGGTCGAGCTCGCGCGTTATCGCCGGGAATACGGATTGGCGTCCTTCCCCGTCACAGGCGAACCCACTCCCCTCCTCCTGCCGATTGGAGGCAAGCCCCGGCCGCTAACGCGCAGCGCCGTACACCTCATTGTGAAGGAAGTCTTTATGCGAACCGCGTCAAGGATCCGTCAACAAGGGGCCGATTCCGAGCGTGTCGTATCCTTGCTGGAACAAGCGTCGGCGCACTGGCTGCGGCACACGGCGGGTTCGGACATGGCGAGCGCCGACATGGATATCAGACACATCCGGGACAACCTGGGGCACGAGTCCATTTCGACAACCAGCAGATATCTACACTCGGAGGATGACCAGCGCCACAAAGACACTGAGGGAAAACATCGCCTGCGCTGGTAGCTCTCTCCCCAGGTGCTGCATTGTCGATCACGCTGGACCTTAGCTCTCCCCCGCCCCGCCCCTCGCCGCCTCCAGTGTGGAACACTGTATCACCCGCCGATACATACCTAGCGCCCGCCATGGAACCCACAGATGATCCCCCAAGCACCTCGGTTGACTCGCACCGGGAGTTCGAGACCCCATTAACACGAGAAGTGTTGTATGCCCTTGTCTGGGCAGAGCCTATGCTCAAGGTCGCAGCGAGATTTGACGTCTCGGCCAGCTATCTGGCAAGGGTTTGCACAAGGATGAACGTCCCTCGGCCGGAGCGCGGCTACTGGGCCAAGCATGCCGTCGGCAAGCCGCCTCGGAAAATCCCCCTTCCCGAGCCTCAGCCTGGGGATGAACTCATCTGGTCCCGAGAAGGTGATAAGGTATTCGTGCCCAAGCCCTTGCCTAAGCCCCCCAGTGAGATAAAACGCACGCGACAGAAGCCGGCCGCGGGCCTGAAGCATCATCATCTTATTGCCGGTGCGAAGGAGTTGTTTGAAGCCGGCCGGACGTCCTATTTCGGAGATTACCTAAAGCCATCTAAGCGACTGCTGGTAGACCTTGCGGTGACAAAGGACGGTTTGGATAGGGCCTAGCCTTCGCAAACGCCCTATTTCTCGCGCTCGAGGCAAATGGCCACCGCGTCGTCATTGCCCCACACAGCGAGCATCTTCAGCGAGAGGCTGTTGACGAACGGGAGGACCAAAGCAAAAGTCGCCATTTCAACAACCTCTGGTCGCCAGGCAGAATTACGGTGGTGTATGTCGGAACAGTTGCCATTGGGCTTACGATTATCGAGATGTCTGAGGAACTCGAAGCACGCAATGTTAATGGAGTCTACGTTCCAGTAAAGGATCAGGTTTCAGCTAAACGCGCCAAGAGTTTCTTTGACACCACCTGGACCCTGACGCACGCCTTCCCCACGGGCAGGCTCTGCCTGCAGGCATACTCGCCATACTATGGCGCTAAATGGAAGAAGCACTGGCGTGAGACGAAGGCAGGTGGTCTGGACGGGGAAATCAACGCTGTTATAGCGGAGCTTGAAGCGGCGTCCGCAGAAATAGCCAGAATGGTAGAGGAAGAGCGAAGACGGGCTGAGGTCGAGCGGCAGCGCTGGGAAGCCGAGTGGGAGGAATATATGCACTTGGACGCAGCCCGAAAAGCCGCCGAAGCACGAAAGGATGCCCGCGATGAGCTACTAAGAATCATCGACCAATGGGCTGAATCAACGCGCGTAGAGCAATTCTTTTCAGAGGCAGAGAAGCAGTTAAGTACGTTTGACGAGGACATAAGACTTCAGTTGCTGGACCGTCTCAGGCATGCTCGCGACCTGATCGGAAGTACCGATGCTCTTGGCCGATTCATGGCGTGGAAATTCCCGGCAGAGCGCTGAGTTTGACGGCACGGCACCGGCGCAGTTCTCCGCGTATTGACATAAGAAGTCCCCGAAAGGCTGTAAAATGACGGCAGAAATCTGACATGCAGCCGACCTTCAAACCATCAAGATAATGGATAATCCAGTACCGCATTCCAACATCCAAATTTCGGCAGGTTTCGGGCCGGAAATCCGCCGCATTGCGAAGCATGAGGCAGGTCATTACATAGTGGCGCGAGTGTTAGGATTCGGCGTAGGTTCGATCTCAATAACCATCACCGAAGGGGCCGGTCATAACGCTGGATCTGAGATCGTACCCGCATGTCCATTGTCAGGCGATCAGGCTATCACGGGCTATCTGGAACGAAGAATAACTGTGTTGTACGCGGGAGTACTTGCCGAATCCATAAGCGTCGGCGGATTGGATGAACATAAGGCCAACGCGTCCTTGCTTACCAGCGGATCGAGAGATTTCGACAAAGCCAGGGAGCTAACTCATTTGCTTAGAAACATAAGGTACCCCGGCGCTGATACGGAAGAAACGATCCAACAGGGTCTTAACGATATTCGGGAGATGCTTTGGAGGCGTGCAGTCGAGATTGTCACCGCTGAGCGTTCAATTATTGAAAACCTTGGTTCTGCGCTCGCGCAGCGAGTAACACATTTTAGTCGCCGTTTTGACTTGACGGATGCGGAACTTGCGGAAATGCCCGCAATGCGCAAACATTTCGACATTAAGTGACCATAGCGCATTTTATCAAGGCGTTCACGCATCACCCCAAGATCGAAAGCCATTTTGCTTAAGGCTCTCAACTATGGGCTGAGGGGTATCGCCTGGAATCCCTATTATGAGTAGGTCACGCGCCCTCGTTATCGCAACGTACCCAATACGGCCCTCCTCGGTTGACGGCCCTGCCAACAGATTGTCGAGGTCACTTTTCTTCGCCACATATAGCACAGCGCCAATGCCCTCCCCCTTGACTTGATGCACTGTCCGAGCTCGTATGAGTGACGAATCCTCGTTAACCAACTCTACTTGACACAATGGTGCATCACCCAATTTCCTGACCGTAAGATTGTTCGCCCAACTTTTCAGCCGTCCTAATGTGGTAGACTTTTCTATGGCCTCCAGCAACGCCAACACACGCCCCTTTAACATCGGATGCCATCTTTCCTTCGCTGACAGGCCGCTTGAGGGGAGCCCCTTCTCAGGAAATTTCAGGAATTCCCATACTAGTCGGCGTAACGCCTTGGCAGTTGGGTCTGCCGAAGCGCTTAATATATCGCGACGCGTAGTGCTTGGTGGGTCCGTTAAGAGGCGCAACACACCTTCCACAGCAAACTCGAAGGCTGCTGCAATATCGCCATGCGTGTCGCGATGTATCGCGGCTAGGGCAAACTTCTCGGTAGCACCCAGCCCGGCGCTGTCTCCACCACCCGACAGCTGTTTAAGCAGCGCATTGCCCCTACACAGGATTGCAGCCTCTGTCTCCGAATAACCGTTCGCCTTCAGAATAGATGCAAATGTTTCCACTAGCTTGTCAAGGTTGTTCTTGTTGTAAGCAAGAAAGAATGCCCCGTGCTTCCGCTCTGGATTGCCCCGAATTGCTTTGCTTTCCGTCCCGGCAATGCCATTGGCGACCGCCACGATGTGCCCCACCGACCGCCTATTCTCACTAAGCAGAAGTTCCTTAGCTCCCTGCACCTGCCTATAATTTCGCAGAAAGCTTCCATCAGCCCCAGCGAATTCGAAGATAGCCTGATTGGGGTCCCCGATAAGTGAAACCGTGCTACCCGCCTCACGCATCAGATCTATTAGTACTCCATGCATCGTTCCAACGTCCTGACCCTCATCGACTAGCAAAAACGGATATCGCCGCGCCAATATTTCGACAAGTCTTTCCTGCTGCGCAAGCGTCCGCAATGCCCAGTAGCGGGCCAAATCGTGTGTATAGGCCCCTGTCTTTCCAAGCTTATGGATCGCTTTCTCTGCGTCCGCAGATTTCACCTCCTTTACCTGCCCTTCAATAGAGGTTTCGCTATAACTCAAGGAAAAATTTTCGTCGAGGGATACACGCAGGTGCTCGATGCCGACACCGTGGTTTCCATTGAAAACCTTAAAGTTTCCAAGAAACGCCTCACTCCCATGAACGAGGAAAGGTTGCCTGGAGCACCCCATTACACGCGATGCGTGAGGAAGAAGAATGTTCGTCGAAATGAACGAATCAACGGTTGCTATCAGGACGCGGGTAGATATACCTGGAGTTGCGCTAGCCAGGGCAGCATACTCCTGCCGGAACGTATCAACGGCAACATTAGAGTACGACAGAAGCGCAATGAAGCCCCGATCACTGGCCCGTTGTTTGCGAATTTCGAGCATACGGCGAACCGCCGTTGCGGTCTTACCGCTCCCAGCACAGGCGATGACACATTGTGGTTGCAGGTCACCGTAAATGATGGCTCGCTGCTCGTCTGTCGGCGTGAACGCCACTCTTATTCCTTTACGATGAACTCAAGAGCTTGCTCGATGTACGGCGGAACCTTAATGTCCACGCCATCCTTTGCGATGGCATGCGCCAGCGCCTGAGCATACGCGCCTTTTTGGACATTGGATTTCGTGTCGCCGCGCTCGAACATGCCACTGAACAACTCCCGTGCCTTATCGGCGTCCGCCGCATTTTCGACTGCCTTCCTCAGATCTTTTCCGATTACCCCATGCAATTCTTCAAGCGCGTCAAGCATCACCGCCCGATTTTCCGGCTGGAGCGCCAAGTCATATTCCAGTGTCTTTTGCGCAAAGAAGGTTTTGATGAATACATTTTCTTTCGCTTTTAGGCCATTCGCCGTGGCGGACCGTACAGGTGGGTCCCCAAGCTTTGGATAACTCTTGGGTTCGGGTGGGTCACCATCGGAAATGATGGCTACGCGCACATTGAGTGCATTTTCGCCAAACAGAGGAAGAAATGAATCAAAGTTCAGCCCCTCAGTGCTTAGGAGGCTAACTGACTGCTTGCGCAGGTCGATCTTCAACTTCTTTGCCAACGCAGACACCATGAATAGCTCGGCTGCCCCCTCGACGAATATTATGCGGCGCGCAAAGAACAGCTCAGCTCTCGTGACGTCCAGGTAACGTTGAAGCTTCTCTTTTTTTCCTTTTTCAAACTCCACCTCACGAGGAAAAAACGATTGCGTGGACGATGAACTTTGGTGGATACATCCCACTGAGTCTAAGCTGGCAATGCTTGCAAAGTTCGGTGAATGACTTGTCACAAATACCTGAACAGCGCGTTCCCCCTGCGCTGGCTTTTCCTTGGACTCAAGATATTGGAGGAGGATTGCCTGCAGTTGCGGGTGGAGATGAGCTTCTGGCTCTTCGACAATAAGCGCTTTGTAGGCCGCATCTGGGTTAAGTGACAGTTCGCTAAGGATTACCGCCATATAGATTAGGTTGTTGAAGCCTAGGCCATTCAGTTCAACCTCAAGATTTTCTACCTCAAGCGCCAGCCGGGCTGCAAGGCGCTGAAAATCCGGAGGCGTTAGGCCAACTTTCATTTTCTGTTTGAGCAGAGTACCAACCATCTCCTCGTGCCGCTCGGTGATTGCCTTTTGGGTTTTGGCCACAGGGGCTTTCTTTGCCAGCTCATCATCAAAAGTTGTCAGCGCATCAACAATATCCCTCTTTGCACCATCGTCGGACAAACGGTCAATCAGGCGTGCAATTTGACTAGTTCGACTGGGCCGTAAACCTGATGCAGGGTCGCGCAGCGGGGGAAGGTAAACAGCTCGCAATTCCTCCAACATTTCACTCGTGACTGCGTTCTCTTCATGATCACCACACCAACGCTTTGGGCGAAGCCGTCCGCCGGTGTTGAAAGGCACAAATCTAACGCAGAGATGTGCCTCATATTTTTGGGGTTCGCCATCAATCTTCGGCTGCGGTTTCAGTGCGGCGAAAAAGTCAGCTTCTTCCTCAACGCTGAGGTCCCTAAAGACATACCGAAATAGAATGTGAGACGCCCTCAAGCCTGCATTATTTACGTGCAGATCAAGATCATCGACCCTTAGCGCCCCCTCATCACTGGTGGAGAGCAGCGCACGCAAGGCATCTACGATCGCCGTCTTGCCAACGTTGTTCGCTCCAACCAAGACATTCAGGCCGGAACGGAACCTTAGGTCCAATTTGCCAATCTTGCGAAATCCTTCGATGCTCAGCTCAGCTAAGTACATCCGCCCATCTCTCCCTCAGGTATTGCTAATGCTGTTTACTTTCCCCAGTATCACTATTGCAGCGCGGCTGCAATTTCCCTAAAACTGTTCAGCCCCGCCTCAAGGTTCTCGATAATCTCGCCCGCCAGTTCATCCGGCTCCGGCAGGTTGTCCAGGTCGGCGAGGCTCTTGTCCTTTAGCCAGAAAATGTCCAGGCTGGTTTTGTCGCGGGCGATGATCTGCTCGTAGGTGAATTTGCGCCAGCGGCCTTCCGGGTTGGTTTGTTCGTTCCAGGTTTCCTTGCGCTCGTGGCGGTTGACCGGGTTGTAGCAGGCAATGAAGTCCTGCAGGTCTTCGAAGCGCAGCGGCTTCTTCTTCAGGGTGTGGTGGATGTTGGTGCGGTAGTCGTATATCCACACTTCCCTGGTCCACGGTTCCTTGCTTGCGGCACGGTTGTCGAAGAACAGCACATTCGCCTTCACGCCGTTGGCGTAGAAGATGCCTGTGGGCAGGCGCAGGATGGTGTGCAGTTCTGTGGTTTCCAGCAGCTTCTTGCGCACGGTCTCGCCTGCGCCGCCCTCGAACAGCACGTTGTCCGGCACCACCACGGCGGCGCGGCCGGTGGTCTTGAGCATGGTGCGGATGTGCTGAAGGAAGTTGAGCTGTTTGTTGGAGGTGGTCGCCCAGAAGTCCTGGCGGTTGTAGGTGAGGTCGTCCTTCTCCTGCTCGCCTTCCTCGTTGGTGAAGCTCATCGCGCTCTTCTTGCCGAAGGGCGGGTTGGCCAGCACGTAGTCGTAGGTGTTGGCCGACGGGGCCACCAGTGCGTCGTTGGATGAAATCGTGCCCTCGCCGTCGATCTCGCCAATGTTGTGCAGGAACATGTTCATCAGGGCGAGGCGGCGCGTGCTCGCCACGATCTCGTTGCCGTAGAAGGTCTCGTGCTTCAGGAAATCCTTCTGCGACCTGTCCATCTTGTGGGCGGCCACGAGGAAGTCGTATGCCGCCAGGAAAAAGCCGCCCGTGCCGCACGCCGGGTCGGCAATGGTCTTCTTGGGTTCCGGGCGCACGCATTCCACCATGGCGCGAATCAGGGCACGCGGCGTGAAGTATTGCCCCGCGCCGGACTTGGTGTCCTCTGCGTTGCGCTCCAGCAAGCCCTCGTAGATGTCGCCCTTCACGTCCGCGCCCATGGTCACCCACTGCGTCTCGTCCACCATGTCGATCAGGCGATAGAGCTTGGCCGGGTCCTGAATCTTGTTCTGCGCCTTGGTGAATATCTGCCCCAGCATGCCTTGCTTGTTGCCCAGCTCGCGCAGCAGCGTCACGTAATGCACTTCCAGCTCTGCACCGCGCTTTGTCTTCAGGCTCTGCCAGTTGTATTCGGCGGGGATGCCTACCTTGCGGCTGTATGGCGGCTGGCTGTATTCGTCCGCCATCTTCAGGAAGATGAGGTAGGTGAGCTGCTCCAGGTAGTCGCCATAGCTCACACCGTCGTCGCGTAACGTGGTGCAGAAGCTCCAGACCTTGGAAACAATGGTTGCGGTTGCGTTCATGGTTCTAACCCTCAGCTTTCACTTTTTCGGAATTTCCGCCAAGCTCTCTCATCGCCAGCGCAAGGTGGCCCTGCGCCTCCTCCCTGTGCTGTTCTGCAAGCGCTGCGGCTTCGGCTATGTGCGATATGACAACGGGCGTCGCCTGTGCTACCCCATTGAGAATGCTCTTCAAGCCGCGCACCACGCTTGCTCGCGCGCCAGGATGCAGGGCTATGAATACACCGCCTGCGAGCAAGGCCAGTTTCAGCCAATCAGGCGCTCTTTGAATTCCGTCAATCAATGCCTTGATGCTAGCCAGCAATCCACGTATCGTGGCGATGCTTACGTTGGCTAGTAGTATCCCGTTAACCTTGATGTTCATCTCTATCGCAGTTGCCCGGGAATAGTTGCGGAGATAGGTGATACATTCGATCGAAATCTGATTACCGCCCATTTTCCCAATGTCGCCGTCCTTGCTGAATACGCCGACCGCCGCAATGGTCTGGGCAAGCGCAATAAAGTCTGCGTCATCTGGATCAACACCACCCTTCAGGACGCTAACACGCTCCGCGTCCGGCTCGTACACCGTGAGTTTGCTCTTGTACTCTTCCCAATGAGCGTACATCAGGTCTTCATCGAGATTCATTTCCTGCGCCAGCAGCGGGATTTTCTCCTCCACCTCCGCAAAGAGTGCCGGTGGCACATACGCCTGTACCGTCTCCGCTTCAATGGTCTCCATCAGTTGCGTTTTGGCTGATGGGATTTTCCGCTCTGCGACCAGCCAAAGAATATCTCCGAGCACAATGTTGGTGTCTATAACCAGGCGGAACTGGGCGGCAGCGCTAATAAAAGCTCCGGAATGCGTCCAGGACTGAATGGCGGCGCGCAGCTCCTTGAGCTTATCGGAACGAACTGCGAAGAACTCGGCCAGATTCAATCGGCGGGCTTCTGTTGGCTCATCGCTCATGCTGCCCTCCTCCTTCGATTTGTCTGCAAAGCGTCTTCGCGTTCAGCTTTGATGTGCGCGAGCAACTCGGAGGCAGGCTCGTCGCTTGTATCCTGCGGCACGAGTTGGCCGGAAAAAGCTTTTTTCAGAATGGACTGGCGTAGAGCTTCAGCTTGCGCCAGGGAGGCCACAATGGTTTGGTCAAGCTGTCCGGCTTCCGACAGTTTCGATGCCAACTCGTCTAACAACAGGCTCTGTTCACCCCAAGCACAAAACGGGATATAGAGGCTTTCGACTTTCGAGATGCTGAGTGTATGCAAGCCAGATGTTGAGCTTGCGGCGCGCACAATGAACTGGCGTCCAAGTTCGGACATGAGAAAGTTCAAGACAAATTCCGGAGACACAATGCTTAGCGGCCTCGCCTTTATGAGGTGGTTTTGATGTACGCAGCCGTCAATAACGCCGTTCCATACTGCAACCCGTCCAATTTGGTCGATACTGCCGTTACCTTCAACAATCAGAAGATCGCCCTTACGCAAGAGAACCCGCTCCAGTTCCTGGGCAGAGACCCCGATGTCATGTATCTCATCTAACTGAAGCCTGTTCGCGTAAACATTGGCAACGCGAAGAAACGGTCGTTTCATGGGCAAGGCGTTGCGCTTTTGATTTTTCGTTAGCCCACCAGAGACATCTGATACGTCAGCGAGCTTGAACCACCCCCACCCCTCCGGCAATTCTGGCAGCTCCGCGAGTTCGTCGACTGTAAGCGGGGACAGGGGCTTCGGGGCTTTGGGTTTGCTGCCTTGCTTGCCGCCGCTTTCCCACTCCTTGAGCTGCTGCTCATAACGCTGTGCGCGCTCAGCCTGGATACGCGCCAGCAAGGCATCAGCAGTTTCCAGCTTTCCCTGGTTCGCCTCTCGCCACTGTGCAGTGAGCTTACCCTCAAAGGCGTGCTTCAGCAGCGCCTGGCGATACACCTTGAGCTGCTCGCGGGCGGTCTTCAGGCTTTCGATGCCCTTGTCCAGTTCGGAAAACAGCTCTTCGATTTTGGCGACGATGCGGTGTTGCTCGTTGAGGGGTGGCAACGGCAGTGGAATTTCGCCAATGGTTTTAGAAGATAAATGTTTGACCGTTACGGATGAAGTCTCGGCGTTAATGGCATTCAAATACGGCTGGAGGCACAGGAACAGGAATTTCTCGGAGAAGCTTACAGTCGTCGGGATGATTCGGCATACTCGCTGATTCAGCAGGCCATCAACACCTTGCCAAGTTGCCGCATTAAAGTCACCGTCCATACCGATCAAAATGTCGCCCCTGTGAACCACGAATTCTTCGGAATATTCTCCCGAATAGAAATTCTCCGTATATCCGTCTTCAATGTCGCGGATTCGGATTAGCGGCATTCCGTCTGAGTGCGTAAACAACTCAGACTTGAAGGCAAAGCCATTCTGCACTTGAGCAACATCGGCCAAGAACACTCGCTCCCAATGCTCCGCTTTGGTGAGTAACTGGTGATTGCCTTGCTCAACAATTTCAATCGGCTTACGAGATAAAGCCATAACTATGCCACCAACACTTCATTCAGTTCACCCAGCAGCCCATCCATGCGCCCGCCGAACAGTTGATACATCTTGCCCAGCCCTCCCTGGCTATCGAACGGCGACATTTCCAGGTCGTCGCGCTCGATGTGGAAGGAGCTGGCTATGTGGTCGCGCACCATGCGCAGCCAGTCCATTTGCTCTTCGTTGAATTTCTCGCCGCCGCCGGAGTGGTGCGTCATGATCCAGTTCTGGAAGTTGCGCCGCACGGTGTCATCGAAGGTGGAGAGCCGCTCATCCATGCCGCACACGCGGCGGATGAGGGCGACCAGCGCGGTCAGTTCGCCGATGGGGTGCGCACCCTTGTAGTCGTCGAGCTGGCGGTAGGCTTGCCACACATACAAGGGGGCGAGCTTCGGTTTGTCGCTCTTGAGCTTGTCCAGCACCTGGCGAATGAGGTCGTAGCTCAGCTCGCGCCTGCGCTGGGGCTGGCTGAAGAAGATGGTGAGCGCGGTGATGTTGTCCTGGTTCGCGCGCAGGTATTCGGCGAACTCTTCGGTGATGGCCTG